>Ga0302325_10031236_pt1 | contig 10960 bp, 11 predicted proteins | sample Palsa_T0_2_FD_201948 | JGI IMG/M metagenome (GOLD analysis project Ga0302325, IMG submission 201948) | Peat permafrost microbial communities from Stordalen Mire near Abisko, Sweden - Palsa_T0_2 | ecosystem: Environmental > Terrestrial > Soil > Palsa > Peat permafrost | place: Sweden: Abisko... | reverse complement strand
GGAACGCCGCAACTTTAGCCATTGTAAGTACTCCCTTCCCGGCGGATCGGTTCCGAAGCGGGGTTTAAGGTTCAGGCGCTACCGTTCGCCAGGACAATAGGAAAGCGACACTCAGGTGTCAAGTAATATTCGACATGAGCAAGACAGAAGCGGAAGCCTACAGTGAAAGGGAAAGTTGCCGCACACGCTCGGGCGGGCGCTCCGAATCCATGGGCCTGCCCCCAAGGCTGTACTTCTTCCGCAGCGCGGCTACTCGACTGGAAATTTCCCGGCGATAGGCTTCGGGGGCGTAGGCTTCGCGCGAGTACCATTCGCGGTAGCGCCGCGCCAGCTTGGGAAATTTCGCGTCCAGAAACGGCAGAAATTGTTTCCGCGCTGAGGGCATCAGGAACAGCACGCTGGCGGCAAACCACTGCGCTCCGGCGTCGCGTGCGCCCCGTGCCAGCGCGTCCAGATCTTCTTCGCGGTCCGTAATGCCCGGCAAGACGGGCGAGGCGAACACGCCAGCCGCGATACCGGCGCGACGCAGTTCTTGAACGGCGCGCAGGCGCAGATCGGGGCGCGGCGCTCGCGGCTCCAGCATTCGCGCCAGGCGCGTGCGCAGAGTTGTGATGCTCAAATTCACAGATATGCTGGAATGCTCGGCGATACGGCGCAGCAGGTCCACGTCGCGCAGCACCTGATCGGATTTGGTGGTGATTGAGACGCTAAGCCCTTTACGGTCAGCCATTTGCGTGAGGATTGCGCGGGTGGCGCCGTATTCGCGCTCAGCGGGCTGATAGGGGTCGGTAGCGGTCCCGATGGCGATATGCTCTCCTTGAACCTTTTCCATGCCCAGGTCGCGCCCGGCGAGCGGGCCGGCATCCAGCTTGACGTAAATTTTCTTCTCAAAATCTTGCGTATCCAGTTCCATGTACTCGTGCGTGTAACGTGCGTAGCAATACTGGCAGCCAAATTCACAGCCGCGATAGGGGTTCACCGTCCAGGAAAAGGGTACCCGGGTCGATTCGCAATGGTTCAAGATCGATTTCACAGGCAAAAGGAAATATTCCGTGCCGCGCTTGGCGTCGGCGAGCGGGGAGGAGAAGGCGAGACGGGCGATGCCGACGCGTTCGGGCGCGGACCCTGGTGGCAGCAGGGCATCCGGCCCGCTGTCCCGTTGGGGCGGGACGTCGGGGAATAAGGTGGGTGTGGGATCGGCCCCACGGCGGCGCGGACCTTTCCTACGGAAGGTAAGGTTCTCGGAAGCCGTGGGAATCGAAGTAGCAGTCGCCATCACCCGTCTCGCGAAGCACGGGGGCAGTATTTCGCTTGTTGTTCGCTATGTCAAGGACTATTTTCGTATTTTATTCGCCAAATCAGGCCCTGAATCGCGGGCTGTTTCCGGGCGACGACAAGGACAGGTGACGCTTGCGACCGCCGTTTCGAGACGACCGGCAAATGGTCCGGAACCGGGGGCTATACTCGAAACGCGGAAAGGAAGCGGAACTTGGCCAACATCGGCATCCTGATAATCGAAGACGATGAGGCCAACCAGTCTGCCTTGCGGCAAATGCTGGACTCGGAGGGTTGGCAAGTGCGCGTAGTGCCGGCCGTGGGCCAGGCGCTTGGGGAGCTTTCCAGCGGCGAATGGTCCCTGGTGATCGCGAACATCGCGATGATAGGGCTGACGAGCCCGATCTTCTCGACGCTCAGGGAATTGGCGCAGGCGCCGGCGGTCGAGGAAGGAAAGGTCCGCGCGCGGGTGCTCTTTGTGGTGCCTGACTCGGCGGCACTGGGAGCGCTTCCGATCTTCGAACGGGAAAAATTGCCTTATGTCGTAAAACCCTTCCAATTCCACGATCTGCTCGAAAAGGTTAGCGATTTGCTGATGGAAGCGGCGGCGCTGGCTGACCCGATTCGCCGCGTTCGTCACGATTCCAATTTGTCCGAGCGCAAGCGAAATGAGGGCCGCCAGGGGCGCGAATCCGGGAAAGCCTCGACGCAGCGGAACACCAGCATGTTCGCCAACCGCGGCGAGTACGTCATGACCGAGGAAGAGATCGCGGAATACGAAAAGTCGGAGAAGGAAGAACAGGAACAGAAAAAGAAGAAGAGCCCGCTACGAGGCCGCTACTAATGAAACCACAGATGAACAAGGATTCACACGGATAAAACCTCGGACCTAAACACAGAGAACACTGAGATCACAGATACGGCCGAAGTAGAATTAAAAATATATCGTGTTCCGATATTCCAGTTCCTGTCTGGATTCGCTTTTGCGGTTTTTATCCGTCTTCATCCGTGTTCATCCGTGGTTCCGAATCAGAACAGGCCGGGCTGGCGGCGCGGCGGTTCGAGTCCGAAGTGTTTGTAGGCCAGGGCTGTTGCAACGCGTCCGCGCTGGGTGCGGTCGAGCAGGCCGAGCTGCATCAAGTACGGTTCGTAAATTTCCTCGATGGCGTCTTCTTCCTCGCTTATGGATGCCGCAAGGGTGCTGAGTCCCACCGGTCCGCCGGCATATTTTTGCAGAATCGTGAGCATGAGATTGCGATCGACTTCATCGAGGCCATGCTCATCCACACCCAGCATTTGCAGGGCTTCCCTCGCCACCGCCAAAGTGATGTGGCCCTGCGCGCGAACTTGCGCGAAATCGCGCGCGCGCCGCAAGAGCCGGTTGGCGACACGCGGCGTGCCCCGGCTGCGGCGCGCCATTTCGAAGGCGCCATCATCATCCACGGCAATCCCGAGGATGGATGCCGAGCGGCGGACAATGGTGACCAGATCTTCCGGCGTGTAAAACTCGAGCCGGTGCACGATGCCGAAGCGAGAACGAAGCGGCGCGGTCACGAGGCCCGCGCGCGTGGTGGCGCCAATGAGGGTGAAACGGTTCAGGATGAACGGGTGAATTCTAGCGCCCGCGCCCTGCCCAATGACCAGATCGATGCGATAGTCTTCCATCGCGGGATAGAGAACTTCCTCGATGGCGGGAACCAGGCGATGGATTTCGTCGAGAAAAAACACTTCGCGCTGTTCGAGGGAAGTGAGGATGGCGGTCAAATCGCCCTTGCGTTCGAGAAGGGGACCGGAACTAGTCTTGATGGTCACACCAAGTTCACTGGCGATGATTTGCGCGAGGGTTGTCTTGCCCAGCCCCGGCGGGCCGTAGAGCAGAACGTGATCGAGCGCTTCGCCGCGGCTGCGCGCCGCTTGGATGGCGATCTCGATGTTTTCTTTTACGCGCGACTGGCCGATGTAGTCAGCGAAACGCTTCGGGCGGACGCTCGCGTCGATGCGCGCGTCTTCTTCCAGCGCCGTGCCGGCAACGATGCGTCGCGCGGGCTGCTCCATTCTCGGCTCGCTTCCTGTTCCTGAGCTCATCCCTGATATGCCTCGTGCGTACCGATCTGCAATCGTTTCTTCCGGTCGCCCCTGGCTGTCCAATCGACTCTGCCCCCAAAGCCTAGTTGATTTCTCCAGCGCACGCCCGCGGTCGCGGACGTGCATCCTCTCCACTCGGAAATGCCAACCAGAAGGTTGGCGCTACAGTGGGGCGGCAAAAAAAGGCTTCTCCAACAGGCTCCTATCGCGCGGCCCTTGCGCTGGATTGCGCGGGCGCGGTCAATTGTTGCAGGGCGCCGCGCAAAAGCGCCTCAAATGTTTCGGAGGCGCCGTTCGTTCCCGCTCGCTCGACGGCCTGTTCGGCGGCGTGCTGGTCGTATCCGAGATTGAGCAGTGCGGAAACGACGTCGCCCGCGGCGCCCGTGGTGGCGGCCGGCTTGCGCGCGTCTTGGGGAATTTCCATTGCGGCGAGCTTGTCGCGCAGCTCGACGATCATGCGCTCGGCCGTTTTGCGGCCCACGCCGGGAATGCGCGTCAGGCGCGCCAGATCGCCCGAGCGGACGGCGGGGACCAAATCGTCCACGCTCATGCCGGAGAGAATTTTCAGCGCCAGCACCGGACCCACGCCGGAAGCGGAAATCAGCAGCTCGAACAAGTGCTTTTCGCGAGCGCTCAGAAAACCGTAGAGGGATATGGCGTCCTCGCGCACCTGGGTGTGGATCAGCAGGGTGACGCTCGAATGGAGGTCGCCCAGGGCGTAGAACGTCGACAGAGGAATGTGCACGAGGTATCCGACTCCGCCTACGTCCACCAGCACTTGGTTCGGCCGCTTATCGCCAAGGGATCCGCGCAGCTGAGCAATCATCTCGTGTCTACCCGGTGGCGATTATGGCGGCGCGCCGGCAGGGTGTCAACGCGCTCGAAAAGCGGGTAGTGTCCTAATTTGGCGGAAGTTCTGGATTGCGGTCTTTATCATTGCCTTCCTGGCAGTACTGGATATTGCCGCTCGCATCGCTTATAAAGAAACAGAACGTCATCCAATGTTTGACGCGAAAGGCATCCGTGTAGTCGATGCGCCCGACAAGGAACTGATAAACACTTCCATTCTTAAAGACTTGCGGCTCCTGCCCGTAAATGTCAAACGGAGAAATCGAGACCATGCCCGGCCCGAGGGTTTTCGGGACTCGCCTAGAGACAAGAACTTCTGGCATTCCGGCAGAGTTGCTCGACAGCATGTTCTGATAACGTCCAATTTCATCAGCATTGTCACCCAAAGACAGGTCGGACATTGGTGCGCCCCGTATTGCTTTGGCGATGATATCGAAAGCTCCCGTTTTGCCAACATTCTTTGGGTAAATGTTGTATGTGAACAAAGCGCCGAAGCCGCTAGATGCGGGGTTTTTCAAAACTGGCTTTATAGGTTCAATTTCGATCCAAGCCCGTTCGTCAACGCGGAAAGACTCAAGACTTTGACGAAGTTGAGCCTCAGCGATCCTGTTTTGCTTTACCATCTGCCACCACACGAACAGCGATATGAAGGCATAGACGGACGCTGCTATGACCGCACCCCAGGTGGCCTTTTTTATAGAGTTTTGGGTGCGGTATTGGCGATTGGATTCGGACTCAGCAGCTCTTATCGTCTCCTCGTCAAAGGAGATGACAGCATGTACGGCATCCCTTGGCAAATCCTGACCCCCGCTTACTTTTTCTCCCTGATGATCGGCTGGGGATTGCTCGCCGATTGCGTACTCTATCTTACGAACCCATGCTCTGACACGGGCCAACACGAAGACGCATTTGGTTATGAAGTCCATTCCTATGACAGCAATACTGTAACACAAAAACTCTTGACAACGCCATCTTTTTGTAATACATTAATTGCCATAGGGAGATCGAACATGGCAAACATCCTGAGCATGGACAAGCAAGTGGCAATCATCAGCGCACTGGCTGAGGGTTCCGGTATCCGGCAGATCGAACGCATGACTGGCGTTCACCGCGACACGATTATGCGGCTTGGCGTTCGCGTCGGAAAAGGCTGTGCATCCATGCTGGATAGCAAAATGCGCGATCTCGCCTGTGAGCATCTGCAATTCGATGAATTGTGGGGATTCATCGGCAAAAAGCAAAAGCACGTTCAGCCCGAGGATAGTTCCGATTACGGGGACGTATGGACCTTTTGTGCGATTGATTCCGATACCAAGCTAGTTCCCTCGTTCAAGGTCGGAAAGCGCACCTTGGAAACCGCGAATGCCTTTGTCAGTGACGTAGCCTCGCGAATGGCAAACCGAATTCAAATTTCCACTGACGGGCTACCGGGATATGTGGAAGCGGTTGAGAGGGCATTTGGAATGAACGTGGATTATGCCCAGATCGTCAAGGTCTACGAGAGCGAAGCGGCAGATGCGGAAGTCATTCGCGTGGACAAAAAGACGTTTGCTGGCCGTCCAGACCTGGGCCTAGCGTCTACGAGTCATGTGGAACGTCTGAACGGCACAACGCGCCTTCACATGCGCCGTCTGACTCGCCTAACCTACGCCTTCAGCAAGAAACTGGAAAACTTCGAGGCAGCCGTTGCCCTTCACTTCGCGTACTACAATTTTGTGAAGCGACACAACACACTCCGCACTACTCCGGCGATGGCGGCAGGAATTGAGCGAGATTTCTGGACAGTCGGGAATCTGATTGAGGCAGCAAGTTGAGCTACATTTCCGAGTTACAGGACGCGATCAAACATCTGCATGGGGTGGAATCCAAGCACCTTGAAAGTGTGTCCGTCAAAGAAGAATTCGAAGGCAAGACAGTTTGGGAAGGCGTAGTTGAAGTTTTCGAGTTGATTGGCCATCCGAAGGCTCGGAAAGTTTATGCATGGGCGCACGATGCGGACGGCAAGAGGAAACGGCACATCACGGTCCTGCACCTAGCGCCCGTAAATTCGCCACAGGCCGCTGTGAAGGCTGCAATCGTTCAGGAGTTCAGACTTGCCCAAGAAAGCTAAGATCGGACGCCCAAAGCTACCCAGCGGAGAGGCAAAGGGCCGAATCGTGCCCGTGCGCTTCACACGAGAAGCTATCAAGGCGGTCGAGGCAGCCGCAAAGTCCAAAAAACAGACCGTCTCAGAGTGGATTCGCAGCACGTTGGAGGCCGCGATTCGTGCCTAAAAAAGTCAAATTAGGACACTACCGAAAAGCGAACGCGGATCAATTCGGCAAGGATCGGTGTGTGACCGGGCTCAATACGGAAGCTCGCGCCAGCGCGAGGGCTGCTTCCAACGGCGGCTCAGTGGCGCAACGCTTATTTTTCTCTCAGAATGACTTCGCCATTGCCGATGATTTGATCGTTCATCCAGAGGCGATACTTGTAGGATCCCGGGTTTGTACCTGGGCGCGGCGGGCCGCTTTGCAGTTGGCGTCCTGCGGGGGCCTGGAAAATGTTGGATTGGAATGGGCAGCGGTTGGGATCGAACTGAATCTTCAGAGTTCCGGATTCCGAAAGCCAGACGACCTGCTCCTCCGGACCAATCACGACGATCTCGGGTAATACGCCGACCAGGACCAGTTTTTCCGCCATTGATAGCCATTCCTCCGCTTCGGAGCGAAGATAACACAGCGCGCCGCGGACGCGCTTGAGGAATATGGGTTCTCTCCGACTGTTCTCTGTGTGAGGTTTTTTGGCCCGCCCGGCAGGAATGTCAATTACGCGTCGGAAAGCGATTCGTCAAATCCGCCCTGCGGTTCCGGCAACTCGCCGGACTCGAGGATCGCTCCGCAGTCCAGGCATTCCACATATTCCGAGTCGGAATCCTTGGCAATAATTTGGGTGCGGGAATGGCGGCAGGCAGCAGGGTCGTTCACGAGTTACTCCTAAGCTAATCGGATCATAGCACGTACAGGGATCCGCAAGCCCAAACTTAAATCGCGAACGAATCCCCCCAAAAGTCTCGACCTGAGTTATAAGAAGAGCCTCGTAGTTGTTCGGCGCGCCAAACCGGGGGATATGCGGATCAACCGTGGCTCAAAATACCGATAATCGCTTTAGCAACGTCTTGTTCTACGGCGTTGTGCTATGCCTTGCCTATCTCGTGTTTCGGGTCTTTCAGCCATTCCTCGTCCCGCTGGGTTGGGCGGCCGTATTCGGCGTCATCTTCTATTCCCTGAACAAACGAATCGAACGCAAATCGGGCCGCACGCGATCGGCAGTAGTGATTACGCTGGGCGTCACGGTGATTTTAATTGTCCCAGTGCTTCTGCTCGCGGCCTTGTTCGTCCGCGAAGGGATCGCCGCGGCACGGAATATCCAAACAGCGATGGAGGGCGGTGGGTATGGCTGGTTTAACCATGCCTGGGAATGGCTTTCGTCCCACATCGCGGCGGAAGGGGTAACTGTGGATTTGCCGGGACTCGTGCGCCAAGGCGCCAGCCGCGCCGGAGAATACATGGCGACGGAACTCGGCGCGGTGATTCGGAATATCGTTTTATTCCTGTTCGAGCTGTTTGTGATGCTCTTTGCGTTGTTCTACGTTCTTCGCGATGGCGATTCGATACTGAATCAACTCCGCCATCTTTTGCCCTTTGAGGAGACGATGACGGATCGGATGCTCGCGGAGGCTCGCGAGCTGATTTTCGCCAGCGTCACGACCAGCCTGGTGATCGCGGCGGTCCAGGGAATGCTTTGCGGCGGTGCTTTTGCGATTGTCGGTTTGGGTTCGGCCGTTTTCTGGGGGGTCGTGATGGGTTTCTTGTCGCTGCTCCCGGTAGTGGGCGCGTGGCCCATCTGGATTCCCGCGGCGCTCTGGCTATTTTCAACGGGGCACACGGTCCGCGCCCTCGTCCTAATCGCCATTTGCGGCGCGCTGGGCGCTGCGATCGACAATATTTTGCGTCCCGTGCTGCTGGGCGGACGCGCCTCGCTGAATGGATTGCTGGTGTTCATCAGCGTGCTCGGCGGCATCGCCGTATTCGGCGTGCTCGGAATCGTCTTGGGACCGATCGTCGTCGCCACCGCCGTCGGCATTCTGGATGTGTATTCCGGAATAGATGTGGCGATGAACGCCCCGGAAGCTCCCGTTCCGTAACGTGACGATCGCTTCGCGTCTGGGATCTGTGAATTGGGAGGGGAATCCCATCGCTTGCAGGTGCTGGAAATCGCGTTTGCAGTCGGTATGCGACCGCCCTCTAGCCTGTGCTAGAGTAACGCGCCTGAGGTCAAGTAGGGCGGGCTTCAGCCTGCCTGGTTTTTCGTTCACAGTTCTACAAAGCCGGAGACAGGCTGAAGCCCGTCCTACTTTACGACAATGCCCACTGAACCAATCGCTATGCTCGCCGGATTGCCTCCCGAAAAACTTCGGTGGAGGTGCGACCCGGACACGATTCCGTTCGCCACCACGGCCGATGCGGAGCCGGTGAAGGAATTGCTCGGCCAGGAGCGCGCCTATCGCGCCCTGAAAATGGGCGTGGAGCTCAACGCGCCCGGATTCAATATTTTCGTGTGCGGCCTCGCGGGAACGAGCCGCGGCGGCACGATCACGCACCTGATCGATCAAATTCATCCTCCGGCGAAGGCGTCGCTCGACCGCTGCTACGTGAATAATTTCAAGAGTCCGGACCGGCCGCGTCTCTTGGCGCTGCCGCGCGGGCAGGCCAACGGCTTCAAGAAAGACATGCAGAGCGGCATCGAATTTTTGCGGCGGCGGATTCCGCAGGTGTTCGAGGGCGAGCCGTTCCAGCGGCAAAAAGGGCGCATCGTGGACCGCTTCACCGTCCGCGAAAAAGAATTGATGGATGATTTCACGCGGCGCATCGCCCGCGAGCAATTCGCGCTGGGGCACATGCAGGTGGGGGCCGTCGCGCTGCCGGAAATTTTCCCGGTGCTCGAAGGGCAGATGGTGCCGATCGAAGACATCCCCAAAATGGTGCACGAAGGCAAACTGGAAACGGTCGCCGCCGAGGATTTGGAACGCAAGTACGAACAGTTCCGGCAGGAGTTCACCGTCGTCTACAGGAAAACGCTGACCTTGTCGCGCGAGCTGGCCAGCGAGCTGAGCTACCTCGAGCAGGAAGCGGCCTCGGTGTTGGTCGACGGGTTCATCGAGGAATTGAAGGAAAAATATTCCGGCACCTTGGTGGCGGAGTATCTCGAGGAAGTCCGCCACAATATTCTGGACAACCTCGAGCCATTCAAGGAGCGGGAAGGTGAAGAGGAGCCTGGAGGAGCGCAGCCGCCCTCCGAGGGCGGACCGCGTTCCCAATCGACCGAGCGCGATCCGTTTCGCGTCTACGGCGTCAATGTGATTCTGGCGCACGACGAAGAAGGCAGCTCGCCAGTCATTTTTGAAACGACGCCGAACTACACGAACCTTTTCGGCACGATCCAGCGCAGCTACGACTCGCGCGGCGGCTGGAATTCGGATTTCATGGATCTGCGCCCCGGGTCGCTGCTGCGCGGCGACGGCGGTTTTGTGGTGATGTACGCCTATGACGCGCTGACCGAAGCCGGCGTGTGGCGCACGCTGAAGCGCATGCTCAATCACTCGAAGCTCGAGATTCAGCCGCTGGAAATGTTCTTCCCGTTCGGCACCTCCGCGCTCAAGCCCGAGCCGATCGACATCGACGTGAAAATCATTTTGATCGGCGACCGGCACATGTACGAAATGCTGTACGAATTCGAGGAGGACTTCCGCAAAATTTTCAAAGTGCGCGTCGAGTTCGACGAGGAAATGGTGATGAGCGACGCGGTGGTTCGCCATTACGGCGACCGGCTGCGCCAGCTCTCCGAACAGGAAAAGATCGGCCCCTTCGACCGCACCGCCGTCGCCACCATGCTGGAGTACGGTGTGCGCCTGGCCGGACGGCGCAATAAAGTGACGGCGCGATTTCCGGACCTGGCGGACCTGGCCCGCGAAGCGGCCTACATCGCGCGGCAAGAGGGCGCGGCGCTGGTGAACGCCTCGCACGTGCGCCTTGCGCGCCAGGCCCGTATCGAGCGGCACAACCTTACGGAAACCAAAATCCGGGAAATGATCGAAGAGGGCACGCTGCTGATCGAAACCGACGGCGCGCGCGTCGGGCAGGTCAATGGCCTGAGCGTTCTCGAAATCGGCGGCTATGCATTCGGCAAGCCTGTGCGCATCACGGCTTCGGCGGCGCTCGGCAAGACGGGACTGATCAACGTTGAGCGGGAATCCAATTTGAGCGGCAGCTTTCACGACAAGGGCATGCAAATTATTGCCGGGTATTTGCGCACCAAGTTCGCGCAGGATAAGCCGTTGTCTCTAGCGGCCAGCATTTGTTTCGAGCAATCCTACAGCGGGATCGACGGAGACAGTGCCAGCTCGACGGAAATTTACGCGCTGCTTTCCGCGCTTTCCGGTTTGCCCATCCGACAGGACATTGCCGTGACCGGATCGGTCAGCCAGCAGGGAGACATTCAGCCCATCGGCGGAGTCAACCAGAAGATCGAAGGATTCTTCGATGTATGCCGAGTTAAAACTGGATTGACAGGGCGCCAGGGTGTGATGATTCCCTCGGAGAATATTGAAGATCTCATGTTGCGCGACGACGTGATCGATGCCGTTGCCGCCGGTAAATTTCATATCCTGCCGGTTGCGACCCTGGAGGAGGGAATCGAAATCCTAACCGGC
>Ga0302325_10031235_pt1 | contig 10960 bp, 6 predicted proteins | sample Palsa_T0_2_FD_201948 | JGI IMG/M metagenome (GOLD analysis project Ga0302325, IMG submission 201948) | Peat permafrost microbial communities from Stordalen Mire near Abisko, Sweden - Palsa_T0_2 | ecosystem: Environmental > Terrestrial > Soil > Palsa > Peat permafrost | place: Sweden: Abisko... | reverse complement strand
CGCCGAATACGCGCTCTTCCTGCGCTCCACCGCGTCTGACCCTCCGCCCTTCTGGCACGACCAGAATTTCAATCATCCTCAGCAGCCCGTAACCGGAGTCTCCTGGTTCGACGCAGACCGCTACTGCCATTGGCTAGCCGAGCAAACCACCCGCGCCTACCGTCTTCCCACCGAAGCCGAGTGGGAGCGCGCCGCTCGCGCCGATCTCGAGCAAAACGATTTCCCCTGGGGCAACGACCCGCCGCAAGCACTGCCCCACTACGCCACGCGCTGGCAAACCGGCCCCGAGCCCGTGGCGCAGTACGCGCCCAACTCCTTCGGCCTCTACAACATTTGCGACAACGTCCACGAGTGGTCGAGCGACTGGTACGATCCCAACTACTACGCCGTCTCGCCCGAGCGCAATCCCCGCGGCCCCGAACCTCGCTCAGGAGTCGGCCAGCGCAAAGCCTCCCGCGGCGGGTCCTGGCGCCATCACGTAAAAGTCTCCCGCTGCTCGGCCCGCTCAAGCATCCCTCCCGACTTCCACTACGCCGACTATGGCTTCCGCCTGGCGTGCGACAGGTAATTTGGCCACTGGGTCATTTGGTAGTTTTGTGATTGAAAAGAGGCCCCTCCGGGTCTTAAGGTTTCCCAATACAAATGCCCGATCCCCCAATTACTCAATCCCTAACCAAGGCAAACATACTTATGTTCCGAACCGATCTTCTCCGCAACAAGCGCATCCTCATCACCGGCGGCGGCACCGGACTCGGCAAAGCTATGGCCCACCGCTTCCTCCAGCTCGGCGCCACAGTCTACATCTGCGGCCGTCGCGAGGAGGTGCTGCAAAAAACGGCAACCGAACTTTCCGCTCAAGGTCCGATCCACGCGCTTCGGTGTGACGTCCGCAATCTAGACCAAGTCGAGTCGATGGTCGACGCCATCTGGCAAGTCGGTCCCCTCGACGTTCTAGTCAACAACGCCGCCGGTAACTTCATAGCCCGCACCGAAGAGCTTTCCCCGCGCGCCTTCGATTCCGTGATCGGCATCGTGCTCCTCGGCACACTTCACGCCACCATGGCCTGCGGACGCCGCTGGCTCAAAGCCCCCTCCCCCGGCACCGTTCTGAGCATCTCCGCCACCTACGCCCCAGTAGGTTCAGCCTACGTAGTTCCCTCAGCAGTGTCCAAAGCTGGAGTCGAAGCCCTCACCCGGAGTCTCGCCGTCGAGTGGGGCAATCGCGGCATCCGCATGAACGCTATCGCTCCCGGCCCCATTCCCACGCAAGGTGCGTTCTCCCGCCTCCTGCCGCGTCCCGAACTGGAGGTGTTAGCGTTGGACCGCAATCCCATGCACCGCTTCGGCACGAAAGAAGAGTTGGCAAATCTAGCCGCGTTCCTGATCAGCGACGGCTCGTCTTACATCAATGGGGAAGTAATCCGTATGGACGGCGGAGAATTCCTTCAAGGCGCCGGCGAATTCAGCAGCTTGGGCCGCGCCCTGAGCGAAAAGGATTGGCAGTCGCTCAAACCTTCGAAGAAATCCTGACTGAGACCGGCGGCTGGTACCCATCCTTGTCCGGTTCTTTGCGGCAAGAGCCTGCCCCGGAGCGAATCCGAGGGTGGGGATTTGGACCTTCTGTCCATCCGCATGGCACCGACGGTCAAGAAAATCGAACCAGCAAAGCTGAAAGGGCCTTCCCCAAGAAGTTAAAGGTTCCCGCGTATCTTCACAGGCCTGCACCTCCACGTCGTCCGCCCTGGAGCCTAATCCCACCCGGCCGCATCCAATCCCAGAATGGAGGTCACCATGTACGTTGTTCTTGGAGCAAGCGGCAACACAGGACATATAGTGGCGCAAAATCTTCTTGCCCGCCAGAAGAAGGTTCGCGTCATCGGCAGAGACGCAGCTCGTTTGCAAACCCACGCGGCGCAGGGCGCCGAGATATTCGTCGCCGACGTCACCGATGCATCGGCCCTCACCCAGGCCTTCCAGCACGCAGACTCAGCCTATGTCATGATTCCACCCAACCCCACCAGTACCGACCCCCTCGGTTACGAGGAGCGTGTCAGCGATGCCATCGCGGCCGCCGTGAAAAACTCGGGAATCCAGAATGTCGTTTCGCTCAGCAGTTTTGGAGCCGATAAGACTAAAGGAACCGGGCCTGTCGTCGGCCTTCACAACCTCGAGCAAAAACTCAATCAGATCGATGCTGTCAACGTACTTCATCTGCGTCCCGGCTACTTTATGGAAAACACGCTTCCGCAGGTTGCCGCCATTCGCATGGCCGGCTCGGCGATCGGTCCGCTTCGCCCCGGCCTGAAACTTCCCATCATCGCCACCCGCGACATCGGAGCGGCAGCCGCCGAGGCGCTCTCACTCCGGGCCTTCCGCGGCAAGCAGACCCACGAACTACAGGGCGAGCGCGATCTCGACTACACCGAAGTTGCCGCCATCATCGGCCGCGCCATCGGCAAACCCGATCTCGGGTACGTCCATGCCCCCGACGATCAGGTTCGATCTGCGATGGTTCAGATGGGGATGTCCGATGCGATGGCCGGCCTCATTCTCGAAATGGCAGGCGCACTGAACTCGGGACACATGCGCACACTCGAACCTCGCACCTCCCGCAATACGAACCCGACATCGTATGAAACCTTTGTAGCCGAGTCATTCGTCCCGGCCTACCAACGACAAGCAGCGGCCTGAGAAGCCCCAGGGTGCCCCATTTCTCGCGTCCTCAGCGAGAAGTGGGGATTTCTTGTCTCGATTTTGGGTAGCGCAGCGCTTCGAGCGCTGGCCCCTGAGGTACCCGGCCGGATTCTCCGCCTAACTTGCCTCTGCCTGCTGCATGCTGCGCACCACGGTATGCGCCAGGCTTTCCGCCACGGCCACATCGCCCTCATCAAAATTGAAAGGCTCCGGCGCGAACACCATGAGCAGCCCCACCGTGTCCCGCTCATTGCGCACCGGCGCCGCCAACACCGAGCGCACGCCCAACCTCCGGCAGCTTTCCAAATCCACTCGCGGATCGTTCTCCGCATCGTCGCAGCGCAAAGTTTTTCCCGCGCGGAAGCACGCGCCTGACAGCCCGGAGTTCACATCCAGCTGCGTCCCCAGCGGCGGCGCGCTCTCCCCCACACTGGCCCGGCACACCACTCCGCTCTTATGAACCAGGGCAATCGCCGCGCCTGTGCCTCGCGTCAGCGCCCGCGCCCGCTCTCCAATCAGCCGTAGCGCCGAGTTTAGATCCGTTCCCAGCGGACTGAATTCGTACTGCACCGTCGCCGAACTCTGACGTTCATTTCCGCTTTTCCCCGCTCCTGCCACCGACGCCTGCGTGTCCGGCTCCAAACTGATGGACATGTGCCCCCGATCCCCGTTCCCGGCCGACTTTGCACCCGCGCCCCAACCCCATGCTCGGCCCAGCGCAACCGTGGGCGCCATGTGGCTGGGTGCTCCGGCATTCTCCTTCAACCACTCGTTCAACCTCTGCCGCGCCTCCTCGGGCAAATCCGAGAACCGCACTCCCGCCCGTCCCAGCGCATCCGCCCAGGCGATATAGCCCGTAGTTTCTATGCGACCACTCGGTGAGAGATCAATCTCCAGCCGCACGAGCCGTTCCCTGTCGATGCCATCGAGCGGATAACCCATCTGCATCGACAAGCCCTTCTCGCTCAGATCCAGAATCATTCCACCGCTCACGCCATCAAAACTGGCGAACGCCGGCGCATGCACCATCTGCCGCAAACATCGCCGCGGAACGAATTCCTGATTTACTTTCATCGTTTGCAAAAGACGAGCGAGTGTTTCGCTGTGGCACGCTTGACCCAGCTTTCCCTGTATGCCCTAACGCCTGCCCGTCCTATCAAATGATGAGATCGTCACCAGCCGGAAAAAAGTGCCAGTGCAGGTTCCCCCCGGACCTGCGGACGAGCGTCGCTTCGTTTCGGCATCGAGAGTTTTTCGGATCGGGCAGATAAAAAACGCCGGAAGGAGCACATCCCCCCGAGGTTCTTCTTTGCGACCTAACCAGTCGAAAACCTTCAAGACCGGCACATTTACTTAGATACATTCATTATTTGCGCGCTGTAAGTCATTTGTTAACAATAGTATAATTGAATACGCAGCGGATATAAAATCCGCAGGCCGCAAGGCCGTGGGGGTTCAAGTCCCCCTCTGGGCACCAATTAGAATCAACTGATAAATTAGCCTGAACTTGGTATCATGTCCCCTTATTTCCTCCTATCCGCACCCCATTTAAGCCGTGAGATAGTAATGGAATTGGGGCACGGAGGAAGGTCGAATGGATCGCAGGCAGTTCCTGATAGATGGCGCGCTTGCGGTCGGAGCGCTTGCGTGTGGAGAAGTAAGAAGCATGTCTAGTAGAGATTTTGTTCCGAGCGAATAGCGATCACTACAAATGGATTCACATTCGATGCTCTTGCCGCGAGACCGAAGGGCGAACAGCTAATCCTTCTGCTGCACGGCTTTCCTCAGTTTGCGGATTCCTGGACGAGTGTGATGCGTCCTTTGGCAGAAGCTGGGTACCGGGTGGTGGCGGTTAATCAGCGTGGATATGCGAAAGGTGCTCGACCGCCGCTGGTAAGCGACTACGCTATTGAGAAGCTCGTCTCGGACACGGTGGGTTTTGCGGATGCGCTGGGTGCCCAACAATTTCACCTGGTGGGTCATGACTGGGGCGGGGCAGTAGCGTGGGGTGTCGCTGCAGCTTATCCGAAGCGGCTGAAGAGCCTGTCTGTGCTCTCGACGCCTCACCTGGATGCGTTTGCGGCTGCGCTCCAGACGGATCCGAAGCAACAGCAGCTTTCCGCTTACCTTCAACTTTTTCAGGCGCCCAATCACGCGGCCGAGACAGCGCTGCTGGCCGACGATTCGAAGCGTCTACGCGGGGCGTATGCGGGGAAGGTCCCCGCAGCCGAGATTGAGGCCAACCTACGCCGGTTCTGCGAGGACGGAACCTTGACGGGAGGGTTGAACTGGTATCGAGCAATGAATTTTAGCAAAAGTGAGATCGGGCCGATCACGTTGCCGACACTCTATATCTGGGGCGACCGGGATCAGGCGCTGGGTGAAGTTGCCGCGCTCGCTACGGCAAAGTATGTGAGCGGGCCGTATCGCTTTGAGAGATTGAACGGCAAGTCTCATTGGCTGCTGGAAGAGTGCCCGGATGAGGTATCGAGGCTCGTACTGGCGCGGGTCGAAGGTAAGGAAGGTCGTAAACGTCAGAGGAAGCAGAGGAAGTACACGGCTGCGAATTTCGTGATTCCGTGCGGAAGCGCTGCGTCAACAGAGCGGTCGAATCATCTGCTCCGCGTTGGCTGAGACGGTGTTAAATGGACGTCGAGGCGCGATCATGCCGTATTCCCGTTGTTGACTAGGGTCACCGCAAGATTTGCCGGGGCGTAGTTGGCGCTATCGCTTTGATAACGACACCCGCTGCGCCGGGGAGTTGAGGCCACGCGTCTAGAATGACTGGCCGTTTCCTCCAGAACAACTGCCGGTGGTTATTGATTGGTCGCAACGCGCTTCTCCGCCAAGGCAGTATCTGCTTTGTGTGCTACGAGTAGAAAGCCCTTGGCTTTGGCATCTTTCGATAACTGTTCCAATCGCATGCCGCCAGCGCTCGTCTTGCCCGATCGAAGTTCGATCTCACCCAGACGCAGGCGCGCCTCGAAATCGTAGCCCACGTAACCAAAATGACTGGCCTGGGTGCGAACGGTCTCCAGGGCTCTTAGAGCTTGTGGTATTCGGCCGGATGCGGCATCCACGCTGGCGACGGCGAACTTGGCTTCAAAACCGTTTGTTCGGTCGGTGCTTTGTTTGGAGAAATCGAAAGCATGTTCGGCGGACACTTGCGCCTCTTTGATCTTTCCCTGCGCCAGCAGGGCGCGCGTAAGAAGCGCCTCCGACTCACAACTAGCATCGGTCACCTTTTCCCTGACGAACACTTGTTGGACGCCGGCGATTAAGGACTCAGCATCCGCGACGCGCCCCTCGTCAAGAGCAATACCGGCAAGATCGATCTCGCTTCGGGCGGTGTAGATCTCATCTTTGAGCTGCTTTCGAAGGGTGATGGCCCGCTCGACATTCGTCCGCGCTTCTGAGAGGCGGTCTTGGGCGTGCAGGATTATCGCCAAGCCAGTCAAGGTATAACCGGTTAGCCTCTTAAAGCCGATTTCCTCCCCCAACTTCATGGCCTGCTCGTAATTTTGCTTCGCGGATTGCAGTTCTCCGCGTTCGACCAGCACGTCGCCAAGGTTGCTAAGTGAACTGGATTCGCCACGCTTGTCGCCAACTTCGCGAAAAGGCTGCAAGGATTGTTCGTTCATTGCAGTAGCGCCGGCGAGATCGCCCGACCGTTCTAGAACGAGGGCAAGGTTTCCCAATTCGCTCCCAATGCCGATGAGGTCGTTCATATCGCGATAAGCGCCCAGTGAGTTGGTGTAGTATCGCCGGGCTTCTTCCAGATTGCCCTGCTCAGAGCAGACATTGCCGAGGTTGTTTAGAACGCGGGCCGAGTCGCCCCTTGATCCAATCCGACGATATGTTCCGAAGGCTTCTTCATAAGCCTTACGAGCTCCAGCGAGATCTCCTTTCTCGAGCAGGACACTGCCGATGCTCACCAACGCCGTGGCAGAGAGGCGCTCATTTCCTCCCGCAGAGGCAAGCTCCCGGGCCGCGACTAAATGTGTCATGGCCTTGTCTGGCTCGCCGAGGCGGTGCCAGGCCCATCCTTCTTGCTGGTTCGCATCGGCCTCGGCCAGGCGGCTACCTTGAGCCTGAGCTTTTGCAGCCGCCTTAGCGGCGGTCAGTTGCACGTGCTGGAAGTCGCCCAAGGTGCCAAATGTGCTTGCTTCCTCGATATCAATTCGGACATCGTTGCTTTGTGGATTGGGCAACATGCGCACTCGTGCAATTGTCTGTAGAGCATCCTGACCCAAGCCACCCCTCGTTTGCGCATGTGCCAGACGCACCCCGTATTCGGGGTCGTCGGGGAAAAAATTTCGCAGGGTCCGATAAATTTCGATGGTGGCCGGAAAATCGTGCATGTACTCCCTGTAGCGCCCTTCGATGGAAAGCCGTTCCTCGCGCGACAGGTTGGTCGAGAGGTCAAACGCTTTCTTTGCTTCCTCCTTTGTCTTCGCGTCGTATCCTAGAGTATTCCAACATTGAGCTAGCGCGGAGTGAGCCAGCGCGTAATTGGGATCGACGGCAATCGCTTTTTCGAAAAGATTGCGTGCAGTTGGCGTGTCGAACGCGCTCAACCTGTCCAGACCCTCGGCATAGAGCCGCGTCGCTTCCGGATTGCTCGAGACCGAAGCCCGTATCTCGCGAACATCGGTGGCCGAGATTGTCCCCAGTCCCAACTGATGCCGCACGCCTTCGCCACCACGCGAGGCCAGGTCGGCAAGATCGGCCTCGGTCCCATTCTGCGAGATGACGCCAAGAATCTCTCCTGAGCTGGCATCTTGCACCTGGACATCGATCCGGACCTTCCCTCCCGATTCTTTGCCCACCGCTAGATAGGAACCTAGCACGATCACATCCGTTCCCAGATTCTTGCGGATTCTGCTCAACATTTCTGGCCGGTAGCTCTCGCTCGGGTGCAGCCCGAGATCGAGCTGCATTTGAGCGATTCTCTCTCCGGGAACCACCCGCAGTTGCTGGCCGGCAGCCAATTCGGTGTTCAGCATTTCAGACAGAGCGGTTGATATCCATTTTTCGTCAGCCTTGCCAGAGAGATTGTTAAAGCCGAGCACCGCCACCGACCGCCGGGGTTTCACTTCACCGAAAGATGTCTGATTCGGTGTGCCGTGGCGCAGCCAGCCGCGCACGGCGATCGCATAAATCGCCACGCTCGCGACGACCAGAATAAAGATCACGAGAGCGGCAAGTACGGGCGTCGGCAGGGCACGTCTGTCAGATGGGCGGATCGCAGCCGGCGCCGACTCCCCGCGCAAACGCTCCAGTTCGGTCCGCATCTCGCCGGCGGTCTGATATCTGCGGTCCCGATCTTTCTCCAAAGCCCTGTCAACGATTTTTTCCAGTCCCGCCGGCAGCTCCGGCTTCAATTCGCGTATGCGCCCGGTGGGCTGATTCAACACGGCCTCGCGGATCACCGGCGCCGTGCTTCCAACAACTGCGCGCACTCCCGTTGCCATTTCGTAGAGCACCAGACCGAAGGAAAACAGGTCGGTGCGCGCGTCCAGCTTCTCACCCCGTATTTGCTCGGGCGAAAGATAGGACGGGGTTCCCATCGATGCGCCGGTTCGAGTCAGCGTTGGATTAGGAACGGCTGGACCCGGCGAAAAACTCTCCGGTGCAACGGCCAAGGGCTCGGCGGCAGCTTCCTGCGTTTCCAGAAACTTTGCGATGCCAAAGTCCAGAATCTTGACCTCGCCGCGGTTCGTAATAAAGATGTTGGCGGGCTTCACGTCGCGATGGACGATGCCATGTTGGTGCGCGACCTCCAGGCCATCCGCGATCTGAATTGCCGCGTCGAGCAGCTTCAGCAGGCGTTCGGAATCGGTCGGGCTTCCCGACGTCTCGGTCCACTCCCGCACGGTCTGCCCTTCCAGCAACTGCATCACGATGAAGGGCTGGCCCTCATGCTCACCCAATTCATAAATCGAACAGATGTTGCGGTGGTCGAGCGCGGAGGCGGCGCGCGCCTCCCGTTCGAAGCGCTCGAAAGCCTTGGCCTCGGCAGCCATCTCGGCGGGCAAGAACTTGATGGCCACGCGGCGGCCGAGCTTCAAGTCTTCGGCCTTGTAAACCACCCCCATGCCTCCGCCACCGAGCACTTGCAGAATCCGATAATGCGAGACTTTCGTTCCCACGCGGCTCTCAACAGTCGGAGATTCCTTGTCGGTTACGGCAGGTTCCGCAACTTCGGGGGGAGCGACGTGGGGTTCAGCAACCGGCGGGTTGACCTCAACGATGTGCGCGATAAACCGGTATCCCATCCCGGTAATCGTTTGTACGAAACGAGGCTGCTCGGGATCATCCTCCAACACGTGCCGCAGCTTGCGGATGGCTGCGTTGATGCTGTTGTCGGTATCGAGGAAAACATCTTTTCCCCAGATCCGTTCCACGATTTCATCCCGGGTGACTAACTCGCCTCGCCGCTCCACCAGCAAGAACAAAAGTTCCATGGGGATGCGCGACAGCTTCAGCGGCTCTCCGGCGCGGCGCAACTCGTAGGCGCGCCGATCCAGTTCCAGATTGTCCGACAGTTTTACGGTACCCAGAGGCATATCAACCCGAGCCCGAAGAGAATTGGCCGCTATTGTACGCCCAGCCCATGCATTAAGTGCATTCTTTCTCGCCACTTAGGGCTTTCAGGGAGATTTCAGGAGATTTTCAGACGCTGACTATTGCTGAAAATCGACAACTGACGCACTATCGGCCCGTTCGTAAGAACAAAACCAAAACCTTAGGAGATCAATATGAAAAAAGCAAACTCTCTAGTCGTAATGCTCGCTCTCGCCCTGGCAATTACCTGCGTGCCATCGGCGCCGGCGCAAACGTTTAAGAAGCAAAAAGTCAACGGAAATACGCCGCTCGTTCAAGTCATCGCAGGAGGCGCCAGCGTCTGGGCGCTTGCCGGCAATGGCAACCCATACGTTTTCAACGGCACAAGCTTCGTGTTGGCGAACAGTGTCTCGCTGAGCCAGATCGCGGTCGGAGGAGGCACTGCGGTACAAGCGGATGCGGTTTGGGCCCTGAATTCCTCGGGAGATATCTATCGTGCCAGCAAAAGCGGAGGATCCTGGACCTTCTCACTGGTTCCTGGTTCGCTTGATCTCATCGAGGTGGGCCCGGGCTACCAGGACAAATGTCACCCCTACGAAGTATGGGGACTCAACACGAGCTCCGAGATCTACCGTTACAATTTCTGCAAGAACAATTTTGATCAGGAGCCAGGAATCCTTTGTGACATAAAGGTGGGCGGCGGCGAAGTCTGGGGGGCACAGTGCGGCCCCAATGTCTTCCGCTTCAATTTCAATAGCGGTAATTTCGACCAAATCAGTGATCCATTTGAAGCAGAGCCGGTACTTGCGGTCGGCGCAGATGGGAGGCTATGGGCGATAGACACCGGCAATTCCGTCGTTTACCAATACGACGCCTTTTACGCCTCTTCTGGATTTCAGGTCATCGAGTGTTGCTTGACCCAGCTCGCGGCCGGCGGGGACGGACTCTGGGCACTCAGCGGAACGAGTGTCTACCGTTTTGAGGAAAGTCAGTTGGATTTTTTAAACATTCCGGGCTCCCTGGTGACCATCAGCGTGGGAAACAGCGGCATCTGGGGGATCAACAGCTCCCACCAAGTATTCGCGTTCTCCACGCCGTGAGGTTGGCGGTGTACCGACTCTTCCGCGTAAACGGGTGTCCCACTCAAGCCTGGTTTTGGCTTGAGTGGGACACCTATCCCTGGTCAGCGGCGCAATTGAGGCATACGCCTCCCGCTACTGCGACATTCTGGGTGATGACCAACAAACCCCGCTGTGTGTGAGCGAGGGCATTGGTCTTGTAATTCCTGCCCCCGATGTTGGTGCTTGGTCTTCGTCGAGGGCTGGACCGCCGGGCGCTCGCTCTCCGCCTGGACTTCCGCACGGCTGACTCCTGGCTCCAGTTCCAGCAACTCCAGTTGGGCGTCCGAGAGTTTTTCGCTGCCCGGCCCGTACTTCGCGATGCGCACCAGCCGCAGTCGTTTCCTCCAATACACGAATCTTAGTTCCGCATACTGCAGCTCGTTTGCTTGTTTTAATACGAGACGACAGTGTTCTGAAGATGGCTGAACTGATCGCTCACCGGCACGAATCAAAGGAAAAGGCCGACCATGTTTCCATGATCGGCCTTTATTTATGCCGGCAACGACCTACGCTCCCACACACTTGGCGCGTGCAGTACCATCGGCCCTGCGGGGCTTAACTTCCGTGTTCGGGATGGG
>Ga0302325_10031234_pt1 | contig 10960 bp, 10 predicted proteins | sample Palsa_T0_2_FD_201948 | JGI IMG/M metagenome (GOLD analysis project Ga0302325, IMG submission 201948) | Peat permafrost microbial communities from Stordalen Mire near Abisko, Sweden - Palsa_T0_2 | ecosystem: Environmental > Terrestrial > Soil > Palsa > Peat permafrost | place: Sweden: Abisko... | reverse complement strand
CGGGGCGATGTTCGCGACCGGGCTGGCGCTGATCGGCCAGGAGTTCCACGGACCGGAGCGCGGCAAGGCGATCGCCGCCTGGGGCGCAACGGTCGGGATTGCCACCGCGGTCGGGGCGCTGGTCGGCGGAGCGCTGACCGAGACGCTCGGCTGGCGCTGGATCTTCTTCTTTAACGCGCCGGTCGGGATCGCCACGATCCTGGTCGCCGGCTCGCGGATCGTCAATGTCGGCGACCCGGACGCCAGACGGCTTGACCTCCCGGGCCTGGTCACGTTCTCGGGGTCGCTGTTCGCGCTTACGCTGGCGCTTCTGCGGGGGAACCAGAGCGGGTGGGGCAGCACCCTGATCGTGTCGCTGCTGTTGGCCTCTGGCGTGTTGATGGTTGCGTTCGTGATCGCCGAGCGCCACCACCCAGCGCCGATGTTCGACCTCTCGCTGTTCCGCAACCCGGGATTCGTCGGCGTGTCGGTGACGACGTTCGCGATCGCCGCCGGCATGTTCGCGATGTACCCGTACCTGACGCTGTATCTCCAGAACGACCTCGGGTACTCGCCGCTGATCGGCGGCCTGTGTCTGCTGCCGTCAACCCTGCTGTGCTTCCTAGTGCCGCTCGCGACCCGCCGCGTCGTCGAAAACGCACCGCCGCGGGTGATGCTGAGCGCGGGCCTGCTGGCCTCAGCCGCCGGGCTCGCGCTGATGCACGGACTGACCGTCAACTCCTCCTGGACGGCCCTGATCCCAGGCCTGGCGCTGACCGGAGTCGGGATCGGGCTCGCGAACCCCGCGATCGCGAAGACCGCGCTAGGCGTCGTCGCCCCGCAGCGCGCCGGCATGGCCTCGGGGATCAGCAACACGTTCCGGACCGGCGGACTGGCGACCGGCGTGGCCGCGCTCGGCGCGATCTTCCAACACCACCTGGCTACCTCGCTCCGAGCGCAGCTCGGGCACCCCGCCGCGCGACTGGCGAAAGCGCTGGCAGCTGGGGGAACCCGCGCCGCCCAGAGCCTCGCACCGACCCAACACGGTGTGCTCACCGCCTCGCGCCACGCCTTCGTGTCAGGCACCAACGAAATCCTCATGATCGGATCGATCCTCGTCCTCCTCGGATCAGTCGCGGCCCTCGCCCTCGTTCGCGCCCGTGACTTCCACCAAACAATTGCCCCCCCGCCGCCGCCGGGCCCCGATTACCTCAGCCCGCATCGCCCCGAGAACCGAGGGGGATCGCCGCTCGGGGAATCGAGCCCGCCCACCAGCCGGCGCCGGGCCGCGCCTAGCGGCTGGTCTCGAATCATCCCCCGGATCACCCACCTGGCCGATGACGCGGCGACGGTCGAAGCGCAGTATCGAGCACCTCGCTAACCGATCACACAAGTGAAGGAGACCGAAGCGATGTCCGTCTACCCATCAAAGATCGTTGTGCGCTCGCCCGCGCCCGAGCGGTGAGCGACCGAGCACCACGAGGATTGATTGTGAGGACGCGTGATCAGTGAGGGCATCTCCCGGTTGAGTGTTGGCGCCGCGATCGCGCCGAGACGCATCGCAGCGACGCCGCGCGTGGCGGCGCGGACGGTCGGCGCGATCGCGTCGCTGGGGGTCTTCATGGCGTTCTTCGACAACACGGTCGTCGGGATCGCGTTCCCGAACCTGCTCCGCTCATTTCCCGCCGCCGGGATCAACGAGCTGTCGTAGGTTCTGAATGCTTACGGGATCGTGTTCGCCGCGCTGCTGGTGCCAGCCGGGGTGATCGCCGACCTTGCTCGGGCGCAGGCGACTGTTCTCGGTTGGCATCGTGGTGTTCACGCTGGCGTCGCTGCTGTGTGCTGTCGCGCCGACCGCCGCGACGCTGATCGCCATGCGGGCGGTTCAGGGCGCCGAGGCGGCGATGCTTGTTCCCGCGTCGCTCGCACTAGTGCTCGAGGCGAACCTGGGCCCCACTCGGGCGTCTGCGGTTGCCGCGTGGAGCGCGGTCGCAGTCGTCGCCGCTGGGATCGGACCGTCGGTCGGCGGACTGCTCGTCGATCTCTCGAACTGGCGCCTGGTGTTTCCTGGTCAACGTGCCGGTCGGCCTGATCGTGTGGCGGCTGACTTCGCGTCGCCTCGTCGAGAGTCGGGCGGTCGGTCAGCGGATGGCGCCCGACCTGACCGGGTCCGTGCTGCTTGCGCTCGTGATCGCCGCGCTTGTCGTTGGGATCGTGCAGAGTGATCAATGGGGGTTGGCCAGTACCGGGGTCATCGCCGCACTGGTTGCCAGTATCGCTGGGGCGGTGGCGTTCGTACGCCGTTCCCGGCGGCATCCGACACCGGTGCTTGACTTCGCGCTGCTCCGGCGGCGCACGTTCGCGGTCACGAGCGTCCTCACGATCGTCGGCTCGATCGGCTTCTACTGCGCCGGGCTCGCGAACCTCCTGTATCTGATGCAGGTCTGGCGAGACTCGCCGCTCGAGGCGGGGCTTGCGTTCACCCCGGCGCCGTTCGTGGCCGCCGCCGCGGCTGTCGCTGCGGGGCGATGGGTCGCGGGGCGCGACGCCCGTCCGCTGCTGCTGATCGGTTCGCTGCTGTGGGCGGCCGCGCCGCTGTGGCTCGCACTGCGAGGTACGGCGGATCGATCGTTCCTCGACGTATATCTCCCGTCGGCGGTGATCGGAGCGCTCGGCATCGGCCTGACGTTTCCCGTGGTCAGCGACGCCGCGGTAGCGAACGCTCCCGGGGGGCGGTTTGCCGCCGCGACCGCGCTCAATACGGGCATCAGGGAGCTCGGCGCCGCGATCGGGATCGCGATCTGCGTTGCTCTGGTCGCCGGCGGCGTGAACGATCCGATGGCGCGATTCGATCGGGTTTGGATCTTCGCTACCTCGTGCTTCGTGCTGCTCGGGTTGGGTGCGGTGTTCTCGGGAAGAATCGAGGCCCCGTCCTCCCCGCCGGCACAAAGCGGGACGGCGCCGCCACCGGATGTCATCCCGATTCGACCGCCGTCTCGTTCGGCCCGCCCGCTGTCGAAATCGCAGCTTCCTGATGTGCTTGGCGTGCAGGCCCTCGAGCTGCTCCCCCCCGAGATCCTCGACGGCGCCGAGCTCCGACTCCTGCATGCGGATGAATGGCTGTTCCGGCAGGGCGACGTCGGCGATGCGCTCTACGTCGTCGAGCGCGGGCGGCTCGAGATCGTCGGCGAGGAGCCCGGACTGGAGGCCGGAGGTCGAGCGGGAGCTCGGGGCTGGCGCCGTCGTCGGCGAGCTGGCGCTGATCTCGGGCGCCAGGCGTAGCAAGTCCGTGCGGGCACGTCGCGACACCACGCTGCTGCGTGTGCCCGGCGCAGAGTTCGAGCGCCTCGTAGATACGAGGCCCGAGTTCGGTCGTGCGATGCTGCGCCAGCTCGCCCGGCATCTTGCGGCCAGCCGTCCGGCCCCGAAGCGCAGCCGCGATGCCGCGTCAGTCGTCGCGGTGTTCGCGTCGGGCGAGGACGATGCCTGCTCGCTAGCCATGGTTTTGTTCCGCCAGGCGTTCCTGGCGCCGGGTGACACCGTCGTGCTCGACGCGCGCGTGGGCGCCGACCAGCTGACGGGCATGGTCGAGCAAGCCGAGCGGCGGGGTAGGAAGGTGCTTCTGCTGGCAGGGGTGCCTGGCACGAGCTGGTCTGCCACATGCGGGCAGCAGGCCGATCGCGCTGTCGTGATCGTGGGCGACGTCCCTGCCATCGGGGAGCCTGTACGCAGCAGCCTGCCGCGCGGCGCCGACGTCGCGCTCGCCGGGGCGCCGGTAACCCCGCCGAGGCCGCTCTCGTGGCGGAGATCGAGGCGCGCTCATCTCAGCGCATCCGGCCGGGAGCGGATGGAGCCCGCGACGCGGCAGCTCTCGCACGCAGAGTTCTGGGACGTGCTGTCGGGCTCGTCCTGTCAGGAGGCGGTGCTCGAGCCTTTGCCCACATCGGCGTGATCGATGAGCTGCTGAGGGCCGGCGTCACGATCGACCGGGTCGCCGGAGCAAGCATGGGTGCGTTCATCGGGGCGCTGCTGGCGGCGGGGCTCCCGGTAGACGAGATCGATCGGCGCTGCTACGAGGAGTGGGTGCGTCGCAATCCGGCCAGCGATTACCGGCTGCCGCGCGTTTCCATGATCCGGGGAGCCCGCATTCGCGCGATGCTCGAACGGGCGCTACCGCCAACCTTCGAGGACCTCGTTCGTCCCTTCATGTGCGTGTCGACCGACATGGTCAGAGCGGAGCTCGTCGTGCATCGCCGCGGCGGTGCTGGGCAGATTGCAGCCCACGAATCATCCCCCGGATCGGCCACCTGGCCGATGACACGGCGACGGTCGCAGCGCAGTATCGGGCACGCCGCTAACCGATCACACAAGTGAAGGAGACCGAAGCGATGTCCGTCTACCCATCAAAGATCGATTCGCGTAGTCGCGCCGCCGGCGCGCTGCTCGACGGGAAGATCGTCACCCCTGAGCACGCCCGCTTTGACGAGGCGCGGCGAGCGTGGAATCTGACGGTCGATCAGCAGCCCGCTGCCGTTGTGTACCCGGAGTCCGTGGAAGATGTCCAGGCGGCGGTGCGGTTCGCTCGCGAGCGTGGGTTGCGGATCGCCGCTCAGGGGACCGGTCATAACGCCGGTGTCCTGGGCTCGCTCGAGGACACGATCCTGCTCAAGACCGAGCGGATGCGCCGGGTCGAGATCGACCCGACGAGGTGGCTCGCGCGTGTCGAGGCCGGCGCCGTGTGGATACAGGTCGTAGAAGCTGCCGCGGAGCAGGGGCTGGCTGCGCTCGCGGGCTCCTCACCGGACGTTGGCGTGGTCGGCTACACGCTCGGCGGCGGGATGAGCTTCATCGCACGCAAGTACGGCCTGTGCGCCAACGCGGTACGAGCGATCGAGCTCGTGACGGCCGACGGGCGACACGTTCGCGCCGACCGCGAGAACGAACCAGAGCTGTTCTGGGCGCTCCGCGGCGGTGGTGGCAGCTTCGCGATCGTGACCGCGATCGAGCTCGAGCTGCTGCCGATCACACACGCATACGCCGGCGTTCTGTTCTACCCGATCGACCGCGGCGACGAGGTCCTGCACGCCTGGCGCGAGCTCACCCAAAGCGACCAGCTGCCCGAGGAACTGACCACCGTCGGGCGGTTCCTGCGGCTACCGCCGATCCCGGAGATCCCCGAACCGATCCGCGGCAAGTCGTTCGTGATCGTCGAGGCCTACCACATCGGTGACCCAGCCCAAGCCGACGAGCTGCTGGCCCCGCTGCGTGCGCTCGGACCCGTCAACGACACGATCGCCAGCGTCCCGATGCCCGCGCTCAGCCACCTGCACATGGACCCCGAACACCCCGTCCCCGCCACCGGCGACGGGCTGATGCTCGCCGAGCTACCCGCACCCGCCCTCGACACGTTCATCGAGGTCGCCGGCGCGTTCGCAGACTTCCCGCTCCTGACCGTCGAGCTCCGCCACCTCGCAGGCGCGCTGCATCGACCACATCCAGAGCACGGCGCCCTCTCCTCAATCGAGGCGTCCTACTCCCTCTTCGCCGCCGGGATGGTGCCCGCCCCCGACCTCGAAGCGCCCACACGCGCACAAGTCCAAACCGTAAAAGCGGCGCTCCGGCCGTGGGCCGCGCAGCAGATGTACTCGAACTTGACCGAAACCCAATGCGACCCCGCGAGATTCTGGCCCGAGCACACCTACAACCGCCTACGAAGCATCAAAGCCGCTGTCGACCCGGACAACCTGATCCGCGCAAACCACCCCATCCCGGCGCGATGACCAGCGAGACCCCGACGAGTCCGCACCACCTCGCAGGCCCGAGGTGGAGGTCTTCATGAGATCCGCCTCCGTTCGATCGGGATGCCAATCTCGGAACTGCGGCCGCCGTCGCGCTCGGCGGGCACCGCGCGGCGCGGCTGCCCGTGAACGACTCCCTCGTCACTGCTCGTCCGGTCCAACGTCGTCCGGATAACGGACCCGACTGGTGGTCTCCTGAGGATGAATATGATCGCCGCGTGAGCGTGCTCATGAGGGCCGTCATTCGTGGATGGGCTGCGCCTGCGTTCTCTGCGCCGATGGCGTACGTCGCCGACCGGAGCCCCTTCACCGTCGCTGGCATCGCCGGCCGCGGGCGGCAGGAGTTCGAAGTCCGCGGCCAAGACGACGTGGCCGTGCTTGCTGCCGACCTGTGGACGGGTAGCGCCGCCCGAGCAAAGCTGTTCGAACTTGCCGAGGGCGTAGCTGACCTCACCGAGTCCGCGGGCGCACAGACTGACTGGTGTGAACAGGATTGATGCCATGACCCGTTTCGGGAAGCGCGACGATCTCATCGTCCATCAGCAGGAGCCGTTCAACGCCGAGACCGACCGAGAATCATTGTCGAGCTCGATCACGGCGACCGACGCGTTCTATGTGCGCAGCCACGGCTCGGTGCCGCGGACTGACCCCCGCGCCTGGCGGTTGCGCGTCGACGGGCTTGTCGAGCGACCGTTGAGCCTGTCGTTGACCACGTTGCGAGAAGCGTTCGTCGCCCGCACGGTGACGGCGACGTTGCAGTGCGCGGGCAATCGACGGGCTGGGTTGATCGCGGTGCGTGACATTCCCGCGGAGGCGCCTTGGGGTCCCGGCGCGACCGGCACTGCGACCTGGACCGGCGTTGCGCTGGCCGATGTGCTCGCGCTCGCCGGGCCGCTCGACACGGCTGTGGACGTGGGGTTTGAGGGTGCGGACATGAGCGAGGAAACGCAGCCCAGCCAGCGATTCGGGGGGTCGATCCCGCTGGATAAGGCATCCCGGCCCGAGGTGCTGCTCGCCTGGGCGATGAACGGTGAGCCGCTCCCTTCGGTTCACGGTGCTCCCCTGCGAGTCGTAGTACCCGGATATATCGGTGCGCGCAGCGTGAAATGGCTCGAACGTATGGAGCTGCGTTCCGAGCCGTGGCGGGGATGGTTTCAGCATGTCGCCTATCGTCTGCTGCCGGCAGACGCGACCGCGGGCCCCGGAGTCGGGATGCCGCTCGGTCTCGTTGCTCTCAATTCCGACGTGCTCGTTCCTCGCGACGACGCGACTGTCACCGCGGGCGAGGTCGAGGTCCGCGGGTATGCGTTCGCCGGCGGAGACCGGTACGTTGCCCGCGTTGATGTCTCCACCAGCGCTGGCCAAAGCTGGAGTGAGGCTGAGCTACTCGATGATCTCGGCCGCTGGGCGTGGCGTCACTGGCGAATCACCCTCGACCTGAATCCTGGCAAGCACGAGATCCTCGTCCGGGCGTGGGATTCCTCGGCTGCCACTCAGCCCGAGGACGAAGCCGGGTTATGGAACCCCAAGGGCTACGTCAACAACGCTCGCCCGCGCATCACGGTCCACGCGGTCGCCCGGTAGGACGACACCAGCCAGGCATCACGCCCCGCGCTCCGGCGCGCCGCGCACGATCACAGTCCGCCGCACGGTGCCGATCGTGATCCCGCGTTCGTCACCAGGCCCGACCTCCCGGCTCGGCTTGACCGACACGCCGTTGACATGAACGCGCTGCGAGCGTGACCGCCCGTGCGTGCGACTCGTCCCTCGGCTCGGGCGCTGCGTTGGCGATCGCCCGGATCCGAGGGTACCCGTGGTCGGCCGCGCGTGCCTCGTGCGAAGGCGAGCGCTTCGCTTGTCTGGTCAGCGCTTCCTGGGCTCGCTGGCGAGCGAGCGAGACGGCGGTAGCGTCGGCTCGTTGCGCGCGGCCAGCGCTTTGACGCTCGTTTGACGGCAGCACCACGGGCGAGTGTGACCCTACGCGACAGCTGAGCCGCGCTTCAGGCAACCAAAGTTGAAACGGCCACAGCCCGCTGGGCTGTGAGTCACGAGAAATTGAGATAGACGACGCAACCGTCTCAGGCAAACATGACAGGAGGCCATCCTATCTTTTCTCTACACCACTCATTCCCAACCCCGAGAGCGAGCCTCGAGCGGCGCGGACGCCATCGGTCGCGCCGCATGATCGCCACCGTGATCGCGACTGCTGCGGCTTGCACGGCCTTCGTCGTGCAGGCGCCGGTCGCAGGCGCATCAAACACGTTCACGACGCCGACCCCGAACGTCGGGATCATCCCCTTCACCGGCGACGTCTACACCCTCGATCCAGAGGGCAACCTGATTCCGGTCGCGATCACCTCGACTCCCGCTTCGGCCCCGCTGTACAACCTGGCGGGAGACCCGCTCAACCTCACCTGGGGACAGTTCTCCTCCGCAACGGCGAAGTCCTACGCCTGGACCGTCACCAACAACGTCACAACCTACACCGACCTCCTGATCGGGATGAGCGGCCTGGTCCCGAACGGCGTGTACTCGCTGTTCTACCGGACCTTCAGCCCCGACTCGAACAATGCGTTCTGCCCGGACGTCGAGCCGAGCGTGGCCCTGACCGCGGCATTCCCGCGGTTCCAGAAGCCCGATCGGAACTCGTTCATCGCCAGCGGCTCAGGCAAGGCGCTGTTCTTCGCGAGCGTCGCCCAGAACCTGCTCGCCGCGCAACAGCTCCAGGTGTCCGTCATCTACCACTTCGACGGCAAGACTTACGGGCCGGTCGCCAACTTCGCCGAGTCCCAAGGCCCCGTCGCCGGCAACGGGGGACTCTGTCGTTCGAGCTATGGGATCGACGCGATGCGCCAGTTCCTGATCATCCAGAAATGAGCACTTGATCATCCCCGCCAACGCGCCGTCCCGATTCGAATCCCGGCGGCTGACCACGGCGTCGAAGCCACGGTCAGCTGCCGGGACCGTCCTAGCGACATGATTGTCTGCAGGCCGCATGTACCTTGAGCAGGTAGCCATCATCGTCGACGACTACGACGTCGCGATCACCTTCTTTGTTGACTCGCTCGGATTCGAGCTTCTCGAGGATTCGCCATCGGTGACCAACGACGGGCGCCCGAAGAGGTGGGTGGTTGTCCGACCACCCAACGCCTCGACGGCGCTCCTGCTCGCGCAGGCTGATGGTGAGCCCCAGCAACAAGCGGTCGGTCAGCAGTTCGCCGGCCGCGTTGGGATGTTTCTTCGCGTCGACGACTTCCAGACCGCCTATGAGAGCATGCGACGAAACGGAGTCGAGTTCGTCACCGAACCCCGCGATGAGCCGTATGGGCGAGTCGCTGTTTTCCGTGACGTCGCCGGCAACAGTTGGGACCTTCTCGGTCCATGCTCTGCCGAGGCAGCAGCGTAACTCCGACTCCAAGCACGAGGCAGGCGGTGGTGTCCTCCATGTCTTATCCGTGTGACCAGCCCGAGTTCGCCTTTGAGCGGCTTGTAGTCGAGCTCGATCCTGCACCGCAGCCGTGCCAGCCGCGCCAGGCCGCCGGGGTCATCGTTGCTTGCCTACAAAGTCAATCTATCGCACGCGTCGGACAGATCCGCCTACCGATGTAAGCTAGACTCCGTGACTCCGAAGGTTGACACCGAGGACCTGCTCGACACGCAGGGCGTGGCCGACATCCTTCGTCTGGCGCACCGAAACACCGTCAGCCAGTACCAACGCCGCTACAGCGACATGCCGAAGCCGGTCTTCGACCTCGGCCCCGGTCGCGTAAAACTTTGGCTCCGCCCTGAGATTGAGCGGTGGGCCGGCGAGCTGGCCTCCTCCCGTGGCCGGACACGGCCACGGCGGCGTGTCTCTGCCTGATCTGCCAGTCAGCGTTGGCGCCGGCGGGTCCGGGAGATCCTGTTTGTAAGCAAGCGAGTTCCTCCATACTGGGGGTCAGAGACTTGCTGCAACGGTCGGCGCGCCGCGCCCAGCTCCCAAGGAGCCAGCCAGCCCGCCGGACCAGGCTCTCCACGACCGCCCGGGAGCGCGCGCCACCCCACCGATCGGCGAGCAGGAGCTCGACAGCGGCGACGGCGCCGGAGTCGGTCTGGCCGATCATGGCGCCACTGGCCGCCGCACGCGTGCTCAGAGCACGTGGCCGCTTTGTCGCTGTTAGCCGGAGCGCTACGCTCGGGCTCCCAGTGCTTGCGTGTCAACCTGGTTTGCCATTCACGTCTTGGGTCTGCATCCTGATCGGCATCGACAACATCGAGTTGGACGAAGCAGCCGTGAACGACCGCTGCGAAGCACCGGGAAGAGGTCGCCTGATGAACGGACACGAGCGCCATCGCTCTGAGGAGGAAGCGGGGGCCATGTTCGAGCCGCCGAGCTGGGACAAGCGCTACTCCGGCGAGGAACAGGTCTGGAGCGGCAAGCCGAACGCGCAACTCGTCGCCGAGGCTTCCGGACTGACTCCGGGGACCGCGCTGGACGTCGGCTGCGGAGAGGGCGGCGACGTGATCTGGCTAGCCCGCCAGGGTTGGCGGGTCACCGGCGCGGACTTCTCCACCAACGGCCTGGCTCGTGCGGCCCGGCACGCCGAGGAGGCGGGGGTTGCTGACCGCACCGACTGGTGGCAGGTCGACGCCCGAACCTTCACGGCCGACGGCCGGTCCTACGACTTCGTCACCACCCACTTCCTACACCCACCCGACGGTGGAATGGTCGAAGTCACCCGCCGGCTATCCGACGCCGTCGCTGCCGGCGGGCACCTCTTGGTTGTGGGCCACGCACCGTCCGAGGTCTTCACCCATCTGACCGCGAGCCACCGCAAGGCGATGTTCCACCCCGAGGACCTGCTGCCGGGGCTACCGGACAACTTCGAAGTACTCGTGGTCGAACAGCGGCCGCGGACGGTGACCCGAGACGGCAAAGCGCTCGACATCCTCGACTCCACGCTGCTCGCGCACCACAAGTCCTAGGTCAAGGCCGCAGCACCGTCGAAGCCTGATGAGGCGCAAGGCAAGTCGGCCGCGTCGCTCGCCGATTGCGAGTTTCCGCGGCAGCTTGCGTGACGCCGCAAATGCGTAGGCAAGCCGGCCGCCGCGGTTGGCGGGGTCTGGAGGCGGCTGCCGCCTGGATGGGGCTCGAGGCGCCGTTCTCAGCTGGGTCGATGGCGACGCTTCCATGGGTGCGACAA
>Ga0302325_10031232_pt1 | contig 10961 bp, 7 predicted proteins | sample Palsa_T0_2_FD_201948 | JGI IMG/M metagenome (GOLD analysis project Ga0302325, IMG submission 201948) | Peat permafrost microbial communities from Stordalen Mire near Abisko, Sweden - Palsa_T0_2 | ecosystem: Environmental > Terrestrial > Soil > Palsa > Peat permafrost | place: Sweden: Abisko... | reverse complement strand
TCAGAAGCACGAAGTGCGCGCGCTCATCAATGAGATGTCGAGTGAGAAGATCATCGTCATTTCGACGCATCTTCTGGAAGAGGTCGACGCGGTGTGCACGCGCGCGATCGTGATTGCGCGCGGACGCATCGTCGCCGATGACACCCCGCAGGGACTCGCGGCAAGATCGCGCTACCACAACGCGGTGTCGCTGCAGCTCGAGCGTCGGCAGGATCTCGAGGCGGCGCGCGCGGCGATCGCCGCGCTGCCGCTCGTTGCAGCGGTTGAAGTCGGCGAACGCGATGCGCGCCTGACGGCTTTGCCGCAGGCCGGCGCGCAGATCCTCGCGCAAATCAGCGAGCTTGCGGCCCGCCAGAACCTGCAGCTCAAAGAGCTGCAGCTGGAGTCCGGCCGCCTCGATGAAGTGTTTCGCACGATAACCGCCTGAAGCGAAGGAAGACTCATGCATAACACGGGCGTTATTATGCGGCGCGAGCTCGGAAGTTATTTCGCAACTCCGCTTGCCTACGTGTTCATCCTCATTTTTCTCGTGCTCGCGAACTCCTTCACATTTTATCTCGGCGGCTTCTTCGAGCGCGGCCAGGCGGATCTTGCGCCGTTCTTCAACTTCCACCCCTGGCTGTACCTGTTCCTGATTCCGGCGCTCGCGATGCGTCTGTGGGCCGAGGAGCGCAAAAGCGGCAGCATCGAGCTGCTCCTCACACAACCCGTGACGCTGTGGGAAGCGGTGCTCGGCAAGTTCCTTGCCGCCTGGATCTTTGCGGCACTCGCGCTGGCATTGACGTTTCCGATCTGGATCACGGTCAACTATCTGGGCAGTCCCGACAACGGCGCGATCCTCGCAGGCTACGTCGGCAGCCTGCTCCTCGCCGGAGGGTTCCTCGCGATCGGCTCGTGCATGTCGGCGCTCACGCGCAACCAGGTGATCGCCTTCATCCTGGGGGTCGTCGCCTGTTTCGCGTTTCTGCTCGCGGGCTTTCCGCTCGTTCTCGACGTGTTTCGCAGCTGGGCGCCGCAGGCATTGGTGGACGCGATTGCGTCGCTTTCGTTCCTTACGCACTTCGAGTCGATCTCCAAGGGCGTTATCGATGTGCGCGACTTTCTGTACTTCGCGATGCTGATCGGCTTCTTCCTGCTCGCGACCGTCATCGCGCTCGACGTGCGCAAAGCCGAGTAGAGGAAAGGCCCCAAGCTATGATGAAACGCTCGACACTTGGCGGCGGCGCCCTCCTCGCGCTCGCACTCCTGTTCGTCGGTCTGACGATCCTCTTTGACCATGCCTTGCACGGCTGGCGGCTCGACCTGACGCAAAATCGGCTGTATTCAACCGCCCCCGGCACCGAAAAGATCCTGAAGAGTCTGCACGAGCCCATCAACCTGTATTTCTTCTTTACCGAGAAGAGCGCCTCGCAACTGCCGGTGCTGAAGACCTACGGCGGCCGTGTGCGCGAATTTCTGCAGGAACTCGCGGCACGCTCCAACGGCAAGATCCTCCTGCACTTCATCGATCCGCAGCCGTTTTCCGAGGACGAGGATCGTGCCGCCGAACTCGGCGTGCACGGCACGGCAACGGGCGCCACCGGCGGGCCGCTTTATTTTGGCCTCGCCGGCACGAACTCTACCGACGGCCACGCCGCCATCGAGTTCTTCGATCCTGCCAAGGAAGCGTTCCTCGAGTACGACGTGGTGAAGCTCATCCACGAGCTTGCGAATCCGAAAAAGCCCGTGCTCGGCTGGCTCACGAGTCTGCCGATGACGCCCACGGTTGACCCGCAATCCGGCCAGATGCGCGAGCCGTGGGTCATCTATACGCAGGCGCAGCAGCTCTTCACTGTCCGCACGATCGAGCCGACTGCGACCAAGATTGATGCCGACGTCAATGTGCTCGTCATCGTGCATCCGAAAAACCTGTCCCCCGCGACGCTCTATGCGATCGATCAGTACGCGCTCGCGGGCGGCCACATTGCACTGTTCGTCGACCCGATCGCCGAGGCGGACACTGCCGGAGTTGATCCGCAGAACCCGATGTCCGCCATGACGGCCGACAAGTCCTCGCGCCTGGAGCCGCTGCTGACGAGCTGGGGCGTGCAGTTCAATCCGCGCCAGGTGATCGGCGATGCCAAGCAGGCGCTGTCGGTTTCGATGCATGAAAACGAGCCGCCGGCGCGGCACCTGGGGATACTCGGACTCGATCAGTCAAACTTCAATCACAACGATGTGGTCACCTCGGGTCTGTCGAGCGTGAATCTCGCCATGAGCGGCTACATCAGTGCCGTGAAAGGCGCGACGACGCACTTCGAGCCGTTGCTCACGACGAGCACCGAGGCGGCGCCGCTGCCGGTCGAACGCTTCGCAATGCTGTTCGATCCGGCAACCCTGCTCGACGGATTTCATCCTACCGGACAGCGTTACGCGCTCGCGGCGCGCGTCACCGGCGATGTGAAGACGGCGTTTCCGGCCGGTCCACCAGCGGGCGTGACGCTCGCGCCCGGCGCACGCGCACTTAAGACCTCGGTCAAACCCCTGCAGCTCGTGGTGTTCGCCGATGCCGACATGCTTGCGGATTATCTGTGGGTGAGGCAGCAGAACTTCTTTGGCCAGCGTGTCGCCCAGGCCTGGGCCAACAATGGCGATCTGGTCCTGAATGTCTTCGATAATCTCTCCGGCACGGATGATCTGATCAGCGTGCGCGGACGGGCGACTTTCACGCGGCCCTTCGAGCGCGTCGAGGCGCTGCGCAGAATTGCTGATGAGCGCTTCCGCGCCAAGGAACAGGAGCTCGAGCAGCAACTGCGCGCGACCGAGGAGAAGCTGACGACACTCGAATCGCGGCGCAACGACAGCTCTTCTGTCATCTTGACGCCCGAGCAGGAGCGCGAACTTGCGCGCTTCCAGGAGGAGAAACTGCGCATCCGCAAGGAGCTGCGCAGCGTGCACCTGAATCTCGATCAGGAGATCCGCAGATTGGGCACCACGTTGAAGGTGCTGAACATCATCATCGTACCGGCCCTGCTCGCGCTGCTCGCGCTCCTCGCGGTCGGTGTGCGAAGGCGCCGCCGCGCGCGGAGCGCGGCTTTGCATAACGAGCCTCGCAAATGACTCCGCGTCGCGTCTTCATGCTGCTGATCGCAGGCGTCCTCGTCATCGCTGGGTCGTTGTGGCTCGTCTCCCAGCGGCATCTTGAACAGGCGACTCTGACGGGCGATCTCGTTCTGCCGGGCCTGCAAAAGTCGCTGAACGACGTCACCGAGATTCGCGTCAGCAAGGGCGATGGCACGCGCACGACGCTTAAGAAGGGTCCGACGGACTGGCTCGTTGGCGAGCGTGACTACCCGGCCGATAGCGGCAAGGTGCGCAAACTGCTCCTGGATCTTGGCGCCTTAAGCGTGGTCGAGGAGAAAACGCGCAACCCCCAGTACTACGCGCAGCTTGGGGTCGAGGACAGCAATTCTCCGAAGGCCGCCGGCACGCTGCTGGAAATCACAACGCCGGCAAAAAGCTACGCGCTCATCGTCGGCAAGCCCGCGCGGGGACAATCCGGATATGTACGCATCGCACACACCGCGGCGAGCCTCCTCGCACAGCCGGCCATCAATGTCGACACCGACCCGCGCCACTGGCTTGACCGCGCGGTGGTGGATATCAGCGACCAGCAGATGAAAGAAGCCGTGATCGAGCCCGCGGCGGGCCCCGCCTACACTGTCGCGCGCACCGCTCCGCAGCAGAATGACTACAAAGTGACGCCGCTTCCCAAGGGACGCGAGCTTGATAGCAACGGCGCGGCGAACGGCGTGGGAAGCGCCTTGGGGTCTTTGCAGGCGGACGATGTGCGGCGTGCAGCGGCGGCGGCGGCCGATGCTGCCAAGCCTGACCACGGCATCTTCCGCACGTTCAATGGCCTGGAGCTCGATATCACGGGTCGCACGGAGGGCGAGCACCACTACATCGCACTCGCCGCGCGTTCAAATACGAAGGAAGCGCAGGCCGAGGCCGAGCGCGTCAATAGGCGCTTTCCGGGCTGGCAGATCGAGATTCCGGCCTTCAACTATCAGGCGATTTTCAAGCCGCTTGAGGATCTTTTGAAGAAGCCGGAGCCGCCCAAGGGGAAGACTGCAAAGCCCGCGCCGCTCAAGAAATCAGCGAGCCCGAACGAGAAGACCGACTGACACGATCGTCAGGAGCGTGGTCGGCAGCCATGCCAGCACGACCGGGTTTAACTGAAATACGATCGTGCCGCTTTCGATGAGCCTCTGCAGGAGGAAAAAGCCGACGCCGATCATGAGGCCGACGAGCGTGCGTGCGCCGGCGCCGGCCGAACGCAGCGAGCCCAACACGAACGGAATACCCAAAAGCACCGCGAATATGATCGCGACGGTACGCGCGATGCGCGACCAGAACGCAAACACATAGGGTCCCGCATCGAGCGAGTTCGCCTTGAAATAGCCAATCAGCCGCCACAGCGCCGAGATCTGCAGCTCGTTGGGCTCCTCCACCGCAAGTCCAAGGAACGCCGCGCTCACCGTCGACTGCAGCGTGCGCTCCCCGCCGGGACGCGCGAGCACCTGCTGGGGGGTGAAGCGCGACTCGGCATAATCCGAGAGCAGCCAGGTGCGCTTGGAACCCGCGGTCGCGCGCGCCGCATGACCGATCGCCAGCAGCCGATGGTCGTTTGAGAGTTCAAACACCTGCATGGCGCCGAAATGGCGGCCGACAGACTGCCGCGTGACATTCAGGATCAGGTTGCCATCGCGTACCCAGGCGCCGCCGCCGCCGGAAAAACTCATGTCCGTGAACTTGCTGAATGCTTTGTTCTGCTTAGCGATCTGTTGCAGCGGCGGCCCGAGGAACTCGCCCAAGGCGACTTCAAATGCGATCAGGATGAGGGCGGCCGCCAAACCTGCGCCGGCCAGGCGCGCAACGGAAATGCCGGTGGCGCGCATGACCGTCAATTCACTGCCGCGCGCGAGCGCGCCAAGTCCTATCAGCGAGCCGATGAGCGCGGCAATCGGCAGCACTTCCCAGGCGTACTGCGGCAGGCTCAAGAGCACAAACCACAGCGCATCGAGCGCGAAGTAATGGCCGATGCCGATATCGCTCTGCTCGCCTATGAAGAGCAGCAGCGAGCCCAGCACCAGCAAGACGGCGAGCACGAGCGCGACCGCGCCGAGAATCGAGCGGATGACGTACCGGTCGAGTATCGTCATGCCGGCGTCCGATTGCGCAGGCGCGCAAGCCCGCCTGGGGCGAAAATCACCCCGAGTACGAGCAGCACGACCGTCGCGTGCACCCACCACAACCCCAAATACTCCGGCAGCGTCCCGTGGGCGATCCAGACTTTGCCGGCCGATATCATGTTGGAGTAGAGCAGATAAATGAGGACGGCGAGCCAGACGCGCGCAAAGCGGCCCTGCCGCGGCCGCAGACGCGACAGCGGCACCGCGAGCAGCGTCAGCACCACGCACATGACTGGCAGCGCGATGCGCCAGTGCAGTTCCGCGCGTGCGGCAGGATCGGCGCTTTGCAGCAATTCGTCGGTCGGCACGGCCTCGAGCGCCGTGACATCATCGACGAGTTTAGGCACCTCCACCGGAATCACATGCTCGGCGAAGTGCACGATCCGAAACTCGGCGCTGCCAGGCACTCCTTCCATGCGTTCACCGTGGTAGAGCGTGAGGGTATGAGTCCTGCCATCCGCGGCTATCGCGTGGCGGGCGCGATCGGCGACGGCGACCTGTACCCGCCCGTCATACTCGCGCTCCACGAACACGTGCGTAAGCGAACCATCACGATCGAGGCCCTCGGCGTACACGACGGCGCCGCCTGCGCCGCCGAAAGTGCGGAAGTGTCCGGGGGAAATCGGTGCAAATTGGCCGGCGCGAAAGGCGGCGCTGCGCAGCGACAGGGAACGCACCACCGCCTGCGGCCCAAGATCAAGCGTGAGCCACGCCAGCGCCAAGGTGACAATCGCTGCGAGCAGCGTCACCGGCCAGTACAGGCGCCCGGCGCCAACCCCGCAGGCCAGCGCCGCCGTCACTTCGCTGTCGTGGTAGAGGCGCCCGAATGCGAGCACGACACCCAGAAGGAGTCCAATGGGCATGAGAACGCTCAAATCCTGCAGTGCGCCCAAACCGATGAGCTCCAGCACCACCTGCCGCGGGTACTGGTTCTCGGCCGCGCGCGCGAGCACCCGGGCCATTTGGTTCGTGAGCAGGATGACGAGCAGCACCCCGGTCACGACGAGCCAGCTCGCGAGGACCTCCCTTAGCACATAACGATCAAGAATCCGTCCCAAAGTATGTGCCCGGCCCTTAGACCATGCCCGGCAGAACGGCGCACGACTCTTGAGTTAAACTTGAGTGCGCAGGACGCACCGTGCGTTTGTGCATGAGTGGATCTGAGTGGGAGCGGGGAAGAGGATTTGGGCTTCCTAAGGTAATTCAGACGGGGCCGCGTCTCAATAGTTCGTGCCTGGCGCGAAGCGCAAGGGTTGTAGAGGGACTAAAGCAATGCATTTTGATATTTGGACTACGGGACTCGCCGCTTTGAGCGTGGACTGCCTCATTCTCGGGGTTTTCGAGGACGGCGAGCTCACCGAGGAGGCCCGCACAGTGGATTCAGCAACCGCCGGGCGACTGGCAGCGCTCCTCGCACGCGGCGATTTCTCGGGAAAGACGGGCGAGACCTTGCTCGTGACCGATCTTTCCGGCACCAGGGCCGCGCGCGCGCTCCTGACGGGTCTCGGCGCGAAAAAGAGCTACGGCCGAAAAGCCTGGCGCCGCGCCTGCGCCGCGGCGATCAGTGCGGTCGCGCGCACGCGCATCACAAGCGTCGCCCTCGCAGTCGCTCGCCCGCCGGCGAAGGAACTCGACGATTACTATTTCGGCCGTGCAGCGGTGGAAATCACCTCCGCCGCGCTCTATCAGGTCAATGACCTGAAGACCGCCAAGAAGCCCAAGCCTGCGGGGCTTGCGAGCGTAATTGCAGGCCCGGTGCGCCGCTCCGGAGCCGCGGCCGCGCGCCGCGGAATCGCGCACGGAAGTGCGATCGCGACCGCGATGGCGGTGCAGCGGGATCTTGCCAACCTGCCGGCAAACGTCTGCACACCCAGTTACCTCGCCGAGCGCTCCCGCGCGCTGGCGAAATCCCACCCGACAGTCAAAGTTACGGTTCTTGATGAGGCGGCCATCCGGCGCGAGAAAATGGGCTGCCTGCTCGCCGTGACACAAGGCAGCGATGAACCGCCAAGGTTCATTGTCATCGAGCATCGCCACTCCAGATCCGCCGCCACGATCGCTCTCGTCGGCAAGGGCATCACCTTTGATTCGGGAGGCATCTCGCTCAAGGATCCCGCGGCGATGGATGAAATGAAATTCGACATGTCGGGCGCCGCCGCCGTCATCGCGGCGGTGTGCCTCGCCGCCGAATTGCGCCTGCCGCTCAACGTCGTGGGCCTGATCGCCGCCTGCGAGAACCTGCCGAGCGGCCGCGCCGTAAAGCCCGGCGATATCGTCACCAGCGCCTCGGGACAGACGGTTGAGATCCTCAACACCGACGCCGAAGGCCGCCTCGTCCTGTGCGACGCGCTGCATTACGCGCGGCGCTTCAATCCGACGACCGTCATTGACATCGCCACACTCACGGGCGCCTGCGTCATTGCGCTCGGCGCGCATCACAGCGGCGTCATGAGCAACGACGACGCGCTCGCACGCGAGCTCGTCAGCGCCGGCCTGCGCGCGGATGATCGCGCCTGGCAATTGCCGCTGACGGAGGACTATGCGGAACAGTTGAAGAGCAACTTCGCGGATTTTGCCAACATTGGCGGACGCGAAGGCGGCGCCATCACCGCGGCCGCCTATCTTGCGAAGTTCGCGCAGGGCCTGAAGTGGGCGCACCTCGATATCGCCGGGACCGCCTACGTGGGAGGCGCGCATAAAGGCAGCACCGGCCGCCCGACGCCGCTGCTTGCGGACTTTCTGATCCATCGCGCCGGGCGGTGATGGAAAAGGTCTACGCGCCGCCTGAGATCGAGCGGCGGATCTACGCATACTGGGAATCTCACGGCTGGTTCGCGCCGCGCGGCGCGCAGGGCGCGCCCTACTGCATCGTGATTCCACCGCCGAACGTGACCGGCACGCTGCACATGGGGCATGCCTTTCAATACACGCTCATGGACACGCTCACGCGCTACCAGCGCATGCGCGGCGCCGACACGCTGTGGCAACCCGGCACCGATCACGCCGGGATTGCGACCCAGATGGTGGTTGAACGGCAGCTGGAGGCGGCGGGCCTTGGGCGCCGTGAACTTGGACGCGAGGCATTCGTGGCGCGCGTCTGGGCCTGGAAGGAGCGCTCCGGCGGCACGATCAGTGCGCAGATGCGCAGGCTCGGCGTGTCGGTCGACTGGTCGCGCGAGCGCTTCACGATGGATCCGCAGCTGTCGCGCGCGGTCACCGAGGCATTTGTGAGGCTGCACCAGGAAGGCCTCATCTACCGTGGCAAGCGCCTCGTCAACTGGGACCCGGTGCTGCTCACCGCTCTGTCGGATCTGGAAGTGCAAAGCGAGGAGGAAGAGGGGCATCTGTGGCATCTGCGCTACCCGCTCGAGAATGGCTCCGGGCACGTCACGGTTGCCACGACGCGGCCGGAGACGATGTTGGGAGATGCCGCCGTTGCGGTAAATCCCGACGACCTGCGCTACCGACACCTCATCGGCCAGACACTCCTGCTGCCGCTTGCCGGGCGCTCGATCCGCATCATTGCCGATTCCTACGTCGATCCGGAATTCGGTTCCGGCTGCGTCAAAATCACACCGGCGCACGATTTCAACGACTATGAGATTGGCCTTCGGCACGGACTTCCCCAGCTCAACATCTTCACGCCGAGCGCGGCCCTCAATGACAACGTGCCGCATCGCTTCCGCGGCCTTGACCGCTTCGATGCGCGCGCCGTCATCGTCGCGGAGCTGCAGAGCGCCGGCCTCATCGAGCGGATCGAGAAACACCGGCTCATGATTCCGCGCGGCGATCGCAGCGGCGCGGTGCTCGAGCCGTATCTCACCGATCAGTGGTACGTCAAAATCGCACCGCTCGCCGGGCCCGCCATCACCCAAGTCGAGATGGGACGCACGCGCTTCGTGCCGGAGAACTGGTCCAAGACCTACTTCGAGTGGATGCGGAACATCAAGGACTGGTGCGTGAGCCGCCAGCTGTGGTGGGGGCATCGAATTCCGGCGTGGTACGACGATGGCGGGCGCGTATTTGTCGGCCGCAGCGAGGCGGAAGTGCGGCGCGCGCATCATCTGGATGCGCAGCTGCCCCTGCGCCAGGATGAGGACGTGCTCGACACCTGGTTTTCCTCCGGTCTTTGGCCGTTCTCCACCCTGGGCTGGCCGGATCGGACGCCCGAGCTTAAGAAATTCTATCCGACCAGTGTGCTCGTCACGGGCTTTGACATCATCTTCTTCTGGGTCGCGCGCATGATGATGCTGGGATTGCGATTCATGGGCGACGTGCCGTTTCGCGATGTCTACATCACGGGCCTCGTCCGCGACGAACACGGCGAGAAGATGTCGAAGTCAAAGGGCAATGTCATCGACCCGCTCGACATCATCGACGGCATTGATCTTGCCGCGCTCGTGGCCAAACGCACCAGCGGTCTCATGCAGCCACAGCTTGCCCCGCAGATCGAGAAGGCGACGCGTGAGGCCTACCCCGCCGGCATCGGCGCGCACGGCACTGACGCCCTGCGTTTCACTTTCGCCGCGCTGGCCTCGGCCAATCGTGACATTCGCTTTGACCTGGCGCGGGTCGCAGGCTACCGCAACTTCTGCAACAAATTATGGAACGCCGCGCGTTTCGTCACCCTCATGGTGCCCGATGGCGCGGATGGCGGCCAAGCGCCCATCGAATTGTCGATCGCCGACCGCTGGATCCGTTCGCGTTTCGCGCGGCGCCTGGGAGAGGTACAGACGGCGTTGGCCAACTATCGCTTCGACTTCGCGGCGAGCGCGCTCTATGAATTTACCTGGGATGAGTTCTGCGCCTGGTATCTTGAGCTTACGAAACCGGTACTGCAGTCGGATGCGACCTCAGAGGCGGCCAAGCGCGGCACGCGCCGCACGCTCGCCGAAATTCTCGAAGCCCTGCAACGGGCGTTGCATCCGCTGATGCCGTTCATCACCGAGGAGATCTGGCAGAGAACCGCTGCGCTCGCCGGCCGCAGCGGCGAGACGATCATGCTGCAGCCGTATCCGGAACCGGAAGCCTACCCCGCCGACGCCGAGGCGGAGCGCGAGATCGCGTGGCTGCAGGGCGTCATTCTCGCCGTGCGCCAGATTCGCGGCGAGATGGATATCAATCCTGCCAAGCGCTTTGCGGTGCTGTTGAAGGATCCGACGGCGCGCGACCTTGAGAACGTCGCGCGCCATCGCAATTACCTCGAGCGGCTCGCGGGACTTACGGGTATTACCGTGCTCGAACCCGGGGTCGCAGCGCCCCAGGCGGCGACCGCCACGGTGGGCGAGCTTACGATTCTCGTGCCGATGGCGGATCTCATCGACGCCGCGGCGGAATCCGAGCGTCTCGGCAAACGTTTGGCGAAGACCCAGCAGGACCTTGCGAAGACGCGCGGGCAGCTTGCGAACGAGAGATTTGTGGCCCAGGCACCGGCGAACGTAGTCGCCGCACTGCGCGAACGCCTGATTGATCTTGAGCGCGCGGCGCTCGGGCTTGAAACGCAACTTGAGCGCGTGCGCGCTCTCACGAGCCCCTGATGGAGGCGGACCGAGCGGTGCTGCGCGAGGGCCTGGCAAAACTCGAGACGATCATTCTCGGCAAGCCTTCGCAGGTGCGTCTGTGTCTCGCCTGTCTGCTCGCGCGCGGACACCTTTTGATTGAGGATGTCCCCGGGGTCGGCAAGACGACACTCGCGCATGCGCTCGCGCACGTGCTCGGTCTTGCCTG
>Ga0302325_10031231_pt1 | contig 10961 bp, 12 predicted proteins | sample Palsa_T0_2_FD_201948 | JGI IMG/M metagenome (GOLD analysis project Ga0302325, IMG submission 201948) | Peat permafrost microbial communities from Stordalen Mire near Abisko, Sweden - Palsa_T0_2 | ecosystem: Environmental > Terrestrial > Soil > Palsa > Peat permafrost | place: Sweden: Abisko... | reverse complement strand
GTTGGACAACGTGACGCCCCGCGCTTTAGGTGACATCGATTGTTCTGACGACGTAGTTGCCGTTGGGCAGCGCGAGGCGGACGTGGACCACGCCGGGCCGGCGGAGCGCGTAGCGCACCCTGAATCCGCCATCGCTGGCGTTTGTGGACGCAAGCTCGTACCACGGCCCTGATTCCCACCGGCCTTCCACGATGATCGGGCCGCTTACGCCTGGCGGGAGCGTGCCGGTGACCGTCATATATGTGCCCTGGGACACCGAGCTTGGGCCGCTCATCGTGGTGTAACGCGGGGAAGGCGGCGTGGTTGCCGTCGCAGGCGTCTGCGGCAGCCCTAGATACCGGGTCCGAGCGGATCCACTCAAGGGAGCGCCGATCGTGCGCTGGGGCGAATGGTTGAATACACCGCTCTGATAGGCAACTGCAGCTGCGATCAGTGTGAGCGCGGCAAATGTCTCTCCCCGCGTTCGGCGCTTACGGCTGTTTTGGGGGCTGGACCACGTGCGTGCACGACTGCTTTGTGGGCTGGACCATCTGGGTGAACGACTGGTCGAATGCTTGCTCCCGTAGAAGCGCCGGCGCTCCGCGTCTGTCCATTTGGCCCAGTCTCGCTCGTGCCAGCTCACGCGCTCTAGCATCGGTCCCTGAGGTAATTGCGCGCGCCCCTCGGCGTAGTTTGGCCGGATGTTTGAACTGCTCGAATCGCAGTGTCCAGGCGTGAAGCCGTGCCGGGCCTAAGCTGCGATCCGCTTTGAGGTCGTGAGCAGCTCGTGCCGGAAGTCCCAGGCCGACGCCAGGAGCCCGACGCTCAACACCGCCGTGAGGATGTTGATCGCGAGCTCGATCGCGCCGCCGTGGCCGTTGGAGTAGATGCCGTGCTGCAGGTCGTAGAGCACGTCCATCGCGCATAGATAGACGCCCGCTCCGCCGAGCACCAAAAGCCAGAGGAGGGCGCTCGGCCGGCGCCGCGAAAGCTGGATCGCCGCGATCAGGGCCGCTGTGAGCAGCCACCCGTCGGCGAGTGGGAAGGACTGCTCGAAGGCGATGTACTGCGCGGTGTGATTGCTTGCGACGATGCCGCGGTCGGCGCACCAGGCGACCCAATATGCCACCAGCAGCGCCACGGTGAAGATCAGCAGCGCGATCACGCGGGGGCGCCATGTCTCGAAGTGACCGAGACCCAGCAGATGGGAGCCCGGCAGCCGGCTTGCCTGGCCCAGGCCAGTCCGCGTCGCGTTCATTGCACACCTTTCACGAGTAGGTTCCGCATCGCCTCGGCGGTTGCCGCGTCGGCGGGGAACGTGAGCTCGATCGACAGCTCGGAGGTCGTCACCTCCGTCGCGGTGCCGAAGGTGGCGACCGTGGCGAAGAACGACAGTTCGTCACCGTCGGGGGAGCGCATCCGCATCAGCGGCGTGATGATGTGACTCGTGGCTGTCTCGCCCGTGGGCTGGTGTTCGGGTGCGGCGTAGCCCGTCACCTCCTGCAGCAGCGCGGCGAGACCCGAGTCCCCGGTGATTGCGACCTGGCGTGCCAGCCGTCCGAGGAAATACGCCCGGACCTCGCCCAGGTTCAGGGTCCAGCGGGCCAGTCCTCGAGGGTGCAGGCCGACGCGCATCACGTTGACCGGCGGCTGGAGCAGCGCCGGGTCGACCCATGTGGCCATCGCGGCCATCGCGGAGTTGGCGGCGACCAGGTTCCAGCCGCGGTCGACGACGACCGCCGGGTAGGGGTCATGGCCGGTGAGGATCAGATCGAGCGCCTCGCGCACCGGCGCCAGCTCGGGGTCTGAGATCGAGTGTTCGGGGATCGCCGGGGCATGGCCGGCGGCGAGCAGCAGGTGGTTGCGCTCCCGGACCGGGACTTCGAGCTGCTCGGCAAGCAGTAGGACCATCTCAGGGCTCGGCGTCGAGCGGCCGGTCTCGACGAAGCTCAGATGCCGCGCCGAGACCCCCGCGTCGAGCGCCACTTCGAGCTGGGTGCGCCGCCGCCGTTTGCGCCACTCACGCAGCAGTGGCCCGATCCGTGGCTGGGAGCTGATGGTTGCCATCTGGTGGCCGACTCTAGCCCCGACGTGTTCGTCCGTCGATTACCTCTCAGGTAATCGACAACACGACCTGTTCCTGGCACCGTGGACCGTCCAATCAAACCGCAACGGGGGTGGGGCGCATGGCGATAACGACAGGCGAGCAGACCAGGAGCGCCACCTACAGCGCGATCAAGCTCGCTGGCCTCGCGGGCCTCGTGAGCATCGCGCTCGGGATCGCCGGCTCGGTCGTCGACGAAATGCAGACATTCCCAGGGACCGGCGCGAGCGCGGCCGAGATCACGGGCTACGTCGACGCGCACCGCTCGGCGTTGCTCGTCGCGATGGTCCTCTCCACGATCGCGGTAGGGCTCTGGCTGGCCTTCGGTGTCGGCGTCTGGGTATGGCTGCGGGAGACGACCGGCAGCGTGAGCGTGCTTTCGGTGTGCTTCCTCGTTGGGCTCGTCAGCTTCGTCACGCTCCTGCTCGCCGGCTTCACGGCTGCCTTCGTGCTCTTCTATCGTGCACCCAACGCGCCTGATCCACGGCTGCTCTACGACCTCGCGTTCGGTCTGCTCGCGATCTCCGGAGTTCCCACAGCGCTGGCGCTTGGCTCATACGCGGCACAGGTACTCAGCGACAGCCGCCTGCCTGCCTGGAGCGCGTGGATTGCCGTCGTGGCCGCGCTGGCGCACATCGTGCTCCTCGCCTCGCTTGTGATCCCAAGCGGTTTCTTCTCGCTGCAGGGAGGAGTGATCATCGCGATTCCCGCCATGCTGTTCGCCTGGATCACCGGTATGAGCATCGTCCTGCTACGAGCGGGAATCGCAGGAGACAGCGAACTCGTCACACGATAGGCGAGCGAGAGCATCGGCGGCCACTGCTGGGCTGAGCGTCGTCGGTGAGGATCTCTCGCTCGCGGCTGGGGTGGGCTTCTGCTGCTCCTGCCTCTCGCCGTTACGATTCGTGTATGTCTGAGCGCCCTGACTACGTGCCGCCAACATGGACACGCGGTCCACTGAATCGCCGGTTCTGGACAGATCCGACACGAGTATTCGCCTGGCTCGTCGTGACTCCGTTCGGCTTCCTGGCCGTTGCGTTGCTCAATCTTCTCGTTGGTTCGACGGTCATCGGAGTGCTGTTGGCCGTCGGCACGGTCGTCGCCGGCATTCAAGCTGTGATCTACGCGCCGCGCGCGCTACGCGCAGTGAGAGCCAACAAACGAGCCGGCGATCCTCAGCGATCGGCTCGCTGAAGAGCTTTGGCGTAGACTTTCACCATCTCCACCTTCGGGAAGATCTGGGCTTGCGTAGGCATCGTGGCGGCAGCCACAGGTGTGCTGGTAGCCTACGCCCAAAATAATGGTTCGCTGTGGCTGGCAATCGGGATTATCGCCTTGATTAGCGTCGGGATCGTGATGCTGACGCGCTGGGTTGACAGAAGGATTCAGCCGAATCGCGTGCCTGTTGGCTCGCGCTCAAACCGACGGTAGAGCAACGACAGCCGCTGAAGGCGATATGGAGTGGACCCTGTTTGACGGACACTGTCCACGAAAGCGGGTCCACTCCACGGGCTTACTTCTTTTTGCTGCTTCGCTTCGCCGGCGCGTACTTTTTGTGAGCCTGCTTCTTGCACTCGGCTCGCTTGTGCTTGGGCTCTTTCTCGCACTGCTTCAGCGCCTTGGCGAGCTTCTGTGCCTTGGTCAACACCTTGGGCTTGAGCGCGTGAGAAGGCGCGGATGATTGCGGGGAGCTCGATCCAGACGAGGAGCCACCGGGGCCGGATGAGCTGGATTGACCGGGCGGTTCGCCTTCTCCGCCCAGCGGACGGGCGCGCGAAGAGGTCGTAGTGAACGTCTGATCGGGCCCAGCGATGACTGGGCCTTCCCAGGCGGGTCCCTCTTCGTGCGGGGCTTCCCGAGCCGTGATGATCCGGTAGTGATAGGTCGCGCCCGGCTTCAGCGTCACGCCCGCACGGGCGAGGTCGAGGCTGACCGCCTGGCCCCCCACACCAGCATCGACTGGCCTTCATCTCGGTCGCCTGGACACTTCCCGCGAGAACCGCCCGACGATATTCCGGCATCCCGTACTCATCGAGGCCCTGTAGCATCGACCCATGGGAACCGTGCAAGTCGCTCTCAAAGGTCCGTCTCCGGTCGCCCTTCAGGTACGCCTAGAGGAGATCGCACGCGACGTAGGAGCTGATGTGAGCCCCTACAACAAAACGACGGGCTTCGAAACTGATGGATCGGCAACGGTCAACGAAATCACGGCGTGGCTGAACGCACCCTTGCTCAATGACGACGAGTTCCGCGCGAAGCTCGCGCCGTTCGAGAACGAAGAAGCCGATCCACGGGTGGGCGTTCAGTTCGTAGTGCTGTCCTAAGAGCGCTGAGATTCGAAGGCTGGCAGCTATTTCCGTCCGATCGCACTTCGATCATGAGGCTGGGTCCATAGGCGATCCGCAGGGGTCGGGTCAGTCGAGCCCGCCATCGTCGCCCGGAAATAGGAGGACTGAGTATTGGCCCGAGAAAGTGATGGGTTGCGCAAAGCAGCGGGCGCAAGGGCGGCTTGCAGGGCGGCAAAGCTGGGGCCGCCACTCTTAGTCAGCCGAGCACAGCGCGATCGCTAAAAGAGCTGCTGTGATTTGGTGGGCGTCGAAGCCGGTAGCGAACTCGAAGCCGGTGTAGGCGACGGCGAAGTAGGCGGCACGCGTGGCGTCGGTTGTGTCGGCGGCGTCGCTTGCAACGACAGTCCGGCTAGGGCATCTTCAACTACTTGTGCAACTGATTCCGCGTCGCCTTTGTCGAGACACTGTGAGGCCCATTCGGCGCACATCGGTTGCCAAAGGTTCTCAGTCGTCAAGAAAAGCGGGGATGCGGCTTGCGTAGCCCACTCATGATGGTCCGGAGTGGACATCGCGCGCTCGCAGGCGTCGGCAACACGCGCGTAGTCTCGTCCCGTCCGCTGCGCGAGTCCTTGCCACCCGAGTTCCTTCAAAGCACCGAATACGACGCGCTCCGGAGCGTCTTCGCCCGGAAGAATCGCGCAGCCAGTTGCGGGAGCCTGGTCGCCATCCAAGAAGACCCGCGATGGCCGCGGGAAGCGGTCGCCTTTGACCATTTCTCCGAGCGAGCGCCCCACCGACGCGGCGCCGAATGGGACGATCTGGCACCGCTGGACCAAGTCTGCGTTGGCCTCGATGAGGATCTCCGAGAGCATGGTCCTTGCCGCAGGGTCCTCTACATACAGATCACACTCGGAGTGCTGTACCTCGTCCATCTTCGTCATTGCGAACTCTGGGCTGACCCCGTAGACGACCTCGCGATCGCCCGTGGGCGTCTGGATAATGCACACGCGCGCCTCGGGCGGGACCTCTTCGAGCACGTATGGCGAATGAGTCGTGAGCACGACCTGGAGCTCGAGCTGCCTCGCAACCGTGGCGAGATCCCGAATCAGCCGTCGTTGAGCACGGGGATGGAGCGAACTCTCGACCTCATCGATGAGCACGAGGCTGTGTTTCGGGAAGTCGGTTTGGAGAAGCTCCGTGACAGTAGTCTCGCCGGCTCCTTGGTGGAAGCCGGAGTAAGAGTCTCCGTGGTATGCCAACACTGGCACTTCGCGCTTCTTGTCGGCGTCCGTCAGGGCCATCTTGGCGCGTTCGTATGTTCGCCCTAGGATGGCGCTCAGGCGAGATAGCCGCTCCGCCGCGAATGCGCTCGCCCCGACCTCGGTGTGTCCCGGGTTGGCCAAGCGCTGATACCCCACGCGCGCAGGGACCGGCTGGACCCTGCTGAGATCAACGTACTCCACGGCTCTAGCCCGGCGTTTGGGATTCCCGCGCCACCGTTCTCCAGGCTTGCGAATCGTGGTGGTGCTCTGCGCTTGTCCCTCTCGCAGGGTGGCACGAAGCTCAACCCCTGTCAGCTTCTCCCAGGCCGTATCTGGAAAGAAGTCCGACGCGAAGCGGTCCTTTGCAGACCCCGGTGCTCTGTAGACTGCTGCGGCGCATTGCAGGACGGTGCTCTTTCCTACGCCGTTCTCCCCCACAATGGCTGTGATCGGGAACGGAAAGGCTATTCGCTGCCCGGTCCAACCTCGGACTCCCTGAATCTCGATGGCATCCAAGCGCAATGGCCAGCCTGTTCCGCTTTTCCACTTCGTATCCAGTCGCCGGATCTCATTGCTGGCTGCCATGTGTTTCGCCCCCTAAAGGTCTTGCGCGCCACCGTACTGCGGCTCAGAATCGCCGCACGAGACGCGTTAGCTCGTAATAGTAGCTAACTTATCATCACTATCAGCGGCCTACCACGGCTGTAGGCCTTCCATTCGACCGCGCAAGCATGTTCTGCTGAGGCGATCGGAACCCCTGCGTATCTGGATGGGCTCCTGGAGTAGCTGCTTGAGGCTGAGTGCATCGATAAGCAGGTTGAGGATAGCCCACTCGGCTTGGGCCTCCCTGATCGCGAAGGGCGAGGTTGTCGGCAACGCGGACAGACCCGGGGAGCGAGTCGACATCGGTCCACCTGCGCGCCCACCAGTTGACCACGACGGCGAGCAGCAACCGCCACGACGAAGACGGCAATTGTCGAGGTCGCGAGTTCGGTGGCGCTGCGTGGCGGCTTCAGTGCCGACCGCGGCAGCTGAGCGCGCCGGCACTCCTGACCCACGCGCGGCTTTACTTCGCTGGGTTGCAGAACTCGAGCGTCACGGTAAGCGGGTGTAGATGTTGAGGCGGATGGGATCTAGCGTGTCGTCGAGGAAGATGACGGCGTGGGCGCGCCATCGCCGTCGGCGTTTGGCGAGGATGAGCGTGAGCGGCTGTGGGGCGCGGGCGTCGGGTGTGACGGCGACAGCCGCGGCGGTTTCGCGGTCGCGTTTGCTGGGGCGCCCGGAGCCGTGCGGGTGGGAGTGCCAGTCGCCAAGGTAGGTGACGGTGCGCCCGCTTTCGCGGTAGATCGCCTCGAGCTGATGCTGCTGCCAGGCGCCGTCCGGCGTGAATTGGTCGCGGCTCTGTTTGGCGCGAGGCCCGGGTCCCACGAGTGTCGTGATGAGGATGTCGGTCCCGTTGCGCCAGCCGAGGAGCATACCGCCGGTCTCTTCGGGTGAGTGCTCTGTGGCCTGTTGTTGGAGGTCGATGAGCAGCTCGTCGGGCAGCCAGAGCGTGGGTTGCTCTAGGCGGCTTCGGCGGCGGCGGAACAGCAGCATGGGCACTCGGGGTGTGCTTGGAGCCTCTGGGTGTTCCACTGTGGCGCGGATCGCTCGCTGCCGTCAGGGTTGCGCATACTGCAGATGTAGACAGTGGAGGTGCCGGTGGGGGCGAGCAGGATGCGTCTGGTGGCGCGCATTGTCTGGGCGACGATCTCGAGCATGTCGAAGCTGGTGGCGGTGAAGGTGGGTGCGGTGCAGCCGCGGGGCTGGACGTTACTGTTGGGCTCGGCGGGTGGCGCGGGGACAGACCCGTCGGCGAGGCGCAGCTGTAGGCAATACCAACACCCAGGGCTGTCGGGTTGCAGTTCGACGACCCCGCCCCCCCAGCCGCCCTCGGTCGCCCAGATGCTGAGCAGCGGGATCCCGGCGGCAGTGGCGAGGTCTGCGAGCAGCTGTGCGACGCCAAGCTCAGCGGTCGCGTCTATCACTAGGTCGCTCCCGTCGAGGAAGCGGGTGAGGGTCGAGGCCTCTGAGGGGCCGCCTTGCCGGTCGGGGGGACCAGCCTGGCCGATCTGCAGGTTGACCGGTTGGACCTCGGTAAATGGATAATCGATATTGATGTGGCGGGCGAGGTACTCGCTCTTTGGGTGCCCGACAGCGGTCAGTCCGAATGGCCAGCGCACGATGTTGCCGGCCTCGACATGGTCGACGTCGAGCAGTCGCAGCGTGTTGACCTGGGCGCGGGCGAGCTCCATCGCGAGTGTTCCGCCCAGGCTTCCGAGGCCCGCGAGCGACACGGTCTTTCCAGAGCTGCCGTGCAGCGCGGGAATGCGTTCTTGCAGGTCGCGGGGGGAGAACCGTTCCCCGCGCAGGAGATAGGCCTGCGCGGGGTGGTTGATGCCGGCCGGGGGGCGCAGCTGGATCAGAAACACCCAGGCCTGCTCGATCTCGCCCTGGCGGACCTCCTCGGGGACAAGCAACCCGAGCACGGAGATCTGCCCGTCCGCGGAGGGCTTCCAGCGCGCGTCGGCAGCCGCCGGGTGAATCGCGCGCACCGACTCGAGGATCACGTTGGGGTCGCGGGTGCGCGGGAGCTCGGGTAGGCGAACCCAGACACCCTTAAGCTCGCTGGAACCAAAGCGCGCCGCGATCGTCGGGGAGACCGGCTTACTGTGCCATGGCTTTGCCCGCGGGTCCTCGCGCTCGGCGGTAACCGACAGCAGCGCAGCACGCAGCTGCTGGGCGACGGGCTGCTGCATGCCGAGGCCGAGGGTCAGCGTGCCGGAAGTGATCTCGGCAGGAACCTGCAGTGTCTGCTCGGGGATAAACATGACCGCGCCGCTTGCGCTGGCGAGGAAGCTCGTGACGGGCTCGCCCTGCGGCGCCTCGGCGCTTCGCAGAGCCTCGCCGCCCTGCTCCAGCAGCGTAAGGAGGTAGGGCAGTCGCTCGGCGATCAGCCAAGCGCCGGTGTCGGTGGTGTCCCACGCTCGGCTTGAGCGGTCGAGCAGGCACAGGTTCCCGTTGAAGGGGTTCTGGTGGCGATGCAGGATGAGGCCAGGTGTGTAGACCTCGGGTCGCATGTAGGGGAAGGAGTCGGGGTAGACGATGTGGGCCTCGATCATCGCCTGCTTGTGAGGGACATGACCTTGCAGGATGAGCCGACCCCGCTTGTCGAGCTCGCGCGAATCAGGCTTGAAATCCAGCCCGAGGCGCTCAAACTCCTGAAGCTCGAAGCGCAGGCGGTCAGGCATCTCCTCGGTCCAGGGGCGCATCGCCGTGTCCCTGCAGTCTCAGCCGACGGGCCGGTGGACAGGCGGCTTCGGCGGTGTCGGGGGGCCCGGTGGTGGCGGCCCGGGTGGGCGCGGCGGCTCGGGGTGCTCCTCGGTGGGGTGCATGATGTACAGGCCTCTTTCCTCAGCGGATGGTCAGTTCGATGTCAGCGTCTTTGTCTGGCCTCTCGCCCAGCGCGAGTACTCGTTTGAGCACGCGGGTCATGAGGTTGTCATTCAGCGCGGCTGAGGAGAGGATCGGCATCACCTGCTGGAGACTGCCCATGTAGGTGACCTGTAGTTCGCGGCCCTCCTCGGCGTGGACGACGAGGTCGCGGCCGAGGTGGCGGACCGGTGGCAGCACGAGCGCACCGTTGCTGTAGCGGTCGCGGATGATCCTGGTGATCTCCCAGGCCAAAGAGCTGCTCGGTTCGCTCCGCAGGTGTTGGAAGGTGACCGGTATCTGCCAGTTGATGGAGTGCCCAGAGAGGTCGGCGACCAAAAACGGGGCGCTCGAGTGGATCCTGTAGACGTCACGGGTGAGGCCCTCCAACACCAGCGCGAACGGCACGCCGGCTACTTCGGCAGAGGCGGCGTAGTTCTTGAGTAGCGACATCGGATCAGTGTGGAGCTCCAGGGCGTGGGCGCGGTAGGGGCAGCGCGGGTCCCCACAGGGTTCGCCGAGGGTTTCCTCGAAGGGGTGCTGGCCAGGTGGAACGCTGACGAGGCCCGTGATCGCCTGGAGGCTCACAGGGACGGTGTCGACCTCGAAAGTCCTCAGCTTCGTGAAGTCGAACGGGATCGCCGGCCCGTCGGTGGTCGATGCTGGTTCGGGATCTCCGGGTGTTTGCTTCATCACGCCTCCGTTGGTGGACGTCTGAGGACACAAGCATAGCATACATGAGAAGCCAATATTGGGTCCAATGTTAAAGCCCATGATACTACGGCTACAGGATGATTACCCGCAGCAGCCTCTGGTTTCTTTCCTTCAGCGTTGACGTTTCGTGTTTCGTACTGTTATATTGCTACTCACAAGGTCGCATTTGGCGACAATCACAGGCTGACCGTAGGGGCACTGGATGTGCCCAGAGCGGTTGGCTCGCGTAAAGGAGCGAACCATGCCGATATCGGCCACGGCAGATAAGAGCAAACTGCGAGCGCCTGGGGAGCAAGTCCCGGTCGTTGAAGGCGAAGGTCAGGATGAGCTGTTCGCCTCGCTCTACAGCACGGACAACTGGATTGCGGTGGTTGGTGTGCTGAGATCTGGGCTGGGGTTGAGCAGCGCCGAGATCGGCCGTGGCGCGAATGTCTCCCAAGCGACGGTCGCGAGGTGGCTTGAGAGCGACGAGAATGCCCCGGTGAAGGCGTCGGGGCGCCTTGATGACCTTCGCTATGTGGTGCTGTGGCTGATCCGCTGCGGGATGAGCGACCGGCTGATGCGATTCTGGCTTGCCGCAAAGAACATCGAGCTGGGCAGCGACCCGCTGAGCGCGATCGCCGCTGGACGCTTTGAAGAAGTCATAGAGGCGGCCCGCACTTTTGCGGCGGGCCGCAGCGTCGCCTGAACCCGTAGTCGCTGGGGGTCTCTTGGTCGACTCTGAAGTCGAGAGACTGGGCGCCGGGTGCGAGCCATGAGTGGGATCGCGCCAAGTTGTTGGCGCTTCCCCGGAAACATGAGGCTTCTGGCCTCTCTCAAAATTTCTCAGCCCAATCGAGAATCCCAAGGGCTGCCTACTGTGCTCTCAGGATCGAGCTCCACATCTCGCGGGTTCTTCTCGCGCGCGACGCGGGTTGCTCGCGCGCGGCGCGCGCGCGTCATACTGTCTACCCCGTGGCGAGCCGGGCGGGTTGTGGTCCAGCTGACGAGTCACGGGCCACCAACGGCCCATCCGCGATCTCGGCGGACTGATGGCTCCCGTCCCTGATCCTTGGGCTCGAGCATCCCAGCTCTGTGACCGGCGACACTCACCCTTGTTCGGGCGGGTGGTGTTGTTGTCTCCCATCCAAAACACCCCCTGAT
>Ga0302325_10031230_pt1 | contig 10961 bp, 7 predicted proteins | sample Palsa_T0_2_FD_201948 | JGI IMG/M metagenome (GOLD analysis project Ga0302325, IMG submission 201948) | Peat permafrost microbial communities from Stordalen Mire near Abisko, Sweden - Palsa_T0_2 | ecosystem: Environmental > Terrestrial > Soil > Palsa > Peat permafrost | place: Sweden: Abisko... | reverse complement strand
CTCGCTTTCTTTTGCTCGAATCGACGCACGCATACGCGCGCGAGCAGTTGATCGCCCACGACGAATTAGACGCGGCAGCCCTTACCCACGGGCAGGCGTACCTCGCGCTCGCCGAGCTACTGGAATCGCAATGGGACGCCACGCCCGACGTTCAATGGAAGGCGAGCGTCGAGCCGGAGCTGGAAAACTGGCGCGCCGCCTTGAGATGGGCCTTTGGCCCCTCGGGCGACCTTGGCGTCGGCCGGCGGCTCGTCGTGGCGCTACGCCCGGTTTGGTTCACGCTGGCGCCGTCGGAGGGCGTCGCGTGGGTGCGCGCCGGACTCAACTCGTGCGACGAGTCGCACCCAGACCGTATAAGGGCGTGGCTCGACATATCGGCGGCGCATCTTGCGATGGTTACGCAGCAGTACGGCAATGCAGCAGCGTCGGCGCAGCGAGCCTTGGCCGACTTCTCGGTGCTGGGCGAAATGCAGGGGAGCGCGCTGGCGCGTTTATTTGCCGGCGCCGCCCGAGGGATGCTGGGGGAGGCAAAGGAGGCGGAATTGGACCTGCGCGCGGCGTTGGATGAATGCCGTGCGTTGGGGGCACGCCGCGCGGTCGGGGCCGCGCTGCTGTATCTCGCCGCGTTGGAACTCGGGAGCGGGGATGCCGATTCGGCGCGGAGCCTCTTCGCAGAAGCTCTAGCGCTGTTCAAAACGCTCGGCGCCGCGCGACCGGCGGCCCACGTGGCGTTAAACCTCGCCGAACTCGAGTTCAAGAGTGGAAATCCGGTCGAGGCGGTACGCCTGGCCAACGACGCGCTCGAAGCCGACGGCGCGTTGAACGATCGCGATGCCGTCGCCTACGATCTGTGCAACCTCGCAGCGTATGAAGCCGCGCTGGGCCGCTGGGAAGCGAGCGTAGCGCACGCGAGCGAAGCGCTTGCTCTCGCGCGCGAACGCGAGATGAGGAGCGCGGTCGCGTGGGCGATCCAGCACCTCGCAGCGGTGGCCGCGCTACGACCGGTTTCCGAGACCGCGCTCGCGCTCGAACAAGGCCGGCGCGCCGCACGTTTAGTCGGCTTCGTTGATGCGCGCGTTGCCGAGTACGCGTTGCATCGCGATTTCACCGAACGGCTCGAACACGAGCGGATTCTAGCGGCGGCTCGCGAGAGGCTCGGCGCGGAGTTCGACGCTCTGATGAGGGAAGGAAGCACCTGGACCGAGGCCCAGGCTTCTTCTGAGGCGTTCTTAGTCTAGTTGTCCAAGTCGGTTGTCCAAGTGTCCGTTCCGCAACTCGGAGCGTAGGGCCATCATGGATGCATGCTCCAGTGGTATGCTCCACCGCCCGAAGCGACACTTCGGAGAAACGTGAGTTGAAATGCGAGTTTCAAATGTTGCTTGGTTTGCGCTGAGCATGTGTTCGGTACTTGGAATCCTTTCAGGGTGCAGCGCCGGCAGTTCGGCGCCGAGTAATCCGCCATCGAATGCCGGCTCAAGCGGACCTCTGTTCGACACCGCCCGCGACATACTGCGCTTAAGACCAAACGCAAAAGGCGAAACGCCTCATGGATCCGTCAAGCGGCTTGCGAGGACCGGTCCGAACGTGTACGTCGGAGACCCCGGCAGCAATGCAGTGTATGAAATTCTGTGGGCCGGCGGCTACACGCAGATACTTACCTTGGGATCAGGATTCAATGCACCAACCGGCGTTGCCGTAGACCCGAACGGCGACGTCTTCGTCTCCGACTACGGAAACAATGCGGTTAAGGAGATGCTGGCAGTGAATGGAGGCATCCCCAAGAACCCCGTTATTAAGACGCTCAGCACGTCGATCGACGGGCCATACGATCTCGCACTCGATTCCTCCGACAACCTCTTCGTTACCAACGACGGCGACGGATACAACGGCAGCGGGTACATGGCCAACAGCCCAGTGTACGAACTCCTAGCACCCAACTATACGACCACCGTGACGGTTGGTTCGTTCTTCCAGGGCCCGGTGGGCATCGCGACCGATGGTTCAAATAATCTCTACGTCGGCACGGCTGCAAGCACAAGCGAGATTTTTGAGATGCTCGCCCCCAGTTACGCCACCGTCAATACGCTCGGTGGCGGATATGGCACATTTCTCAATCCGTACGGCCTGGCAGTGGATCGTCGCGGCAATGTCATCATTGGCGATTATAATCCCAGCGCGGTGCAGAAAATGACCCCGAATTGCTTCTCGACAAGCTGCGTCGCGACGCTTACGAATGATTTCTATCGTCCGACCGGCGTGGGCGTGGATCGACACGGGAACGTGTATGGCGCCGATTATGCCAGTGGGGAAGTCTACCAAATCATCAAGTCCGGCGGGTACCGCACCATCAATATGCTTGGCTCCGGATTCGTTATGCCGTGGGGTATTGCGGTCCACTAGGCTATCCGAACGTCGCTCAAGGCCGTCCGCTAACGGTGGGCGGCCTTTCAATGGTCCTTCGACTGCGGGGCTTGCACCTAGCGGCCGAACGATCAAGCAAATCGGCGGAAGGAAATGGCCTTAGCTCGAAACGCGGCTTTCGATGCCGGCCCAGCTTGATGCGAGTGATTGGCGTTAGGAAGATTATCTCCGGCGGTCAAACCGGCGTCGATCGTGCGGCCTTGCGCGCTGCCCTTGCGTGCGGGCTGCAAATCGGAGGCTGGTGCCCGCCCGGCATGGCAGCCGAAGACGGCACGGTTCCCGACGAGTTCGGTCTTCGCGAAACGCCGCAGGAGCGGAGTGACAACGCACCCGACGTCGCGCGTTCGCAACGCACCGAGTGGAACGTTCGCGACTCAGACGGCACGCTAGTTCTCGCCGTGGGCAACGATGTCGCATTCGACGCGGGTACGCAGTGGACTATTGCGTGCGCGCACAGGTTCGCTAAGCCGGTACTCTGTTGCGATGCCTCGAATCTCGAAGAAGTGCAGCGCGCACGAGAGTGGGTCGCCGAGCATTCGAGCATCACGCTCAACGTGGCCGGCCCGAGCGAAAACACGGCTCCGGGAATTGGGGCTCGCGCAGAAGAGTTTATTCGCTTGCTGCTGGCCCCCGGGGGAACCCGTACGGCGTGAGCGCGCGAGCGCGTCGCACGGTATCGCGTCGAGTAACGCGCTAGAGCTTAATGGCCCCGCGCCGAACAGCGATTGCGCGATGAGGCGATCGCAGTTTGGCAAGAGTACAAAGAGTTACCCAGCAGAGGGCAGTACTAGACCAACATCTGTTTTTATCATGGAGGTATCGGAAGTGCGGCATTTGCGTATCGTCCTTGGCGTTATTCTTTCCGCGACGGTTCTTGCGGCGTGCGGCGGCCCGAGCGGGATGGTGAATCCGGCGGCGCCGGGGAACGCCGCGGCACAGTCGACGCGCCTTGCGCCGTCATCGGGGTATCAGCAGCTCTACGCGTTCAAGGGAACGCCCGACGGAGCTAGTCCTCTTGCCGGGATGATCGTCGTCAAGGGAAAACTGTACGGCACCACGCTCAACGGCTCGAAAAACTATTGCGGGTCGAGCTGCGACAACGGCTGCTATCTCGGATGCGGCACCGTCTACTCCTTCGACGGCGGGAAAGAGCACGTCGTGTACAATTTCCGCGGCAACCTCAATAGTGCGGAAGACGGCTCGTGGCCGTTCGCGCCGGTGACGGACGTCAACGGGGTTCTCTACGGCGTGACGTCGAGCAACGGTGCGAACTCAGCCGGTATGGTTTTTAGGGTCACAAAGAGCGGCAAAGAGACGAACGTTTACAGCTTCAAGGGCGGCACCGACGCGCAAGGCCCCGAGGGCGGCTTGGTGTACGACGGCGGCAAGCTGTATGGCACCAGCGTGTACGGCGGCGGCAGCGGCTGCGGCGGCGCGGGCTGCGGCACGGTCTATGACGTTTCGACGACCGGTGCGGAGCACGTGATCTACAGCTTCAAAGGCGGCACGGACGGCTTACGCGATTACTCAAACGTCGTCGCGCTGCACGGCAAGCTGTACGGCACGACGCTTTTCGGCGGTTCGGGCTGCGGAACGCAAGGCTGCGGCACCGTATACGAGCTCAGCAAAAACGGTAAGAAGAAAACGCTCCACGAGTTCGCCGGCACCTCCGACGGCGCGTATCCAAACGGTTTGACGGTGGTCGACGGCGTTCTCTACGGTACGACCGAAGGCGGCGGATCGAAGAACTCGGGCGTGCTCTTCTCCATCACCAAGGGCGGCACCGAGAAAACGCTCTATACGTTTACCGACATTCCCGACGGAAATCAGCCGGCGGCGGATTTGATCTATTACAACGGCGAACTTTACGGTACGACGAACGGCGGCGGAACGAAGGGCCTCGGCACGGTCTTCGAAGCGTCGACCTCCGGCAGCGAAACCGTCCTTTATAGTTTCGCCGGCGGCAGCGACGGCAGCGGACCGCAGTCACCGGTCGTCGAGCTCAACGGTGAGCTATACGGGACGACCTATCAAGGTGGGGGAACGGGCTGCAGCGGCAACGGCTGCGGTACGATCTTTGAAATCGCTCCGGCGCGACCGTGAACGGCGGCTAGAGCCGGTAACGGAGGCGGATGAGGGCGGAGCGGGCCATGGGATACGCCTCGGGCACGTATCCCCCGAGTCCGTATTGCCACGGCACGGCAGGCAGCGTGCCGTTGTTGGTCGGCACGCCGTTGCCGAGCGTGTAGAGACACTTCTTGCAATACTGCGCGCCATACGCGCGCTCGTAATACGGATCGCCGCCGGCGTATCCCGGCGGGCCGATGAGATACGGATTTCCTTGGAGTTGCGTCGGCGTGGCGGTGGCAAAGAGATTCACGACGTCTAAGATTGCGGTCAGGCGCGGCGAGAGATCTTCTTCCACATGCAACGACGCGAGCATTTGCGGCGTCGTGCGCAAGGTGTTTGGATCGGCGCCTTCGTTCGTTCCCAGATTGGCGATGTAGGGGTTCGTTGCGGCGCTGTACGGAAGCGACGGATTCTTCAAGAAGTAATAGTTGTAGCCCGGATTGACGTAGTTGTCGTTGGGGACTTCCTCGGGCTTGCCGTTCACTATCTCCCAGACCATCGTGCCGTTGCCGAAAGGGTAGCCGCTTTCGTATGAAAGCATCGGCGTCAGGCGCAAGCGATGGTGCGAGAAATCGAACTCGTACGAAGCCGTCGCGGTGAAGTTCGGGATGTAGTTGGCCGGGAAGAGATGCCCGGCGAGAATCGCCGGCACGTTGAGATCGTTAAATGCGAACTGATAGATGCTCGACGAAAGCGTGTGATTGTAGTTGGCGTTGAGCGTCAGTCCGCCGTTGCGCACCCAGAGCTCCATCCCGTGCGAGCGTAACTGGCCGGCGTTCGTTGGAACGCCGATCGCGTTGGGGTTTTCGCCGGCATTGAGCGCGCTGCGATAGTTGGTCGGCAGAACGTCAATGACGTTCTGCTCCAGCTCGGCGAAGTAGGTGAGGCGCACCTGCGTTCGGCCCCCGCGTTCGTAGGAGAACGCGTAGTCGTCGGCGGTTTCGGGCGCGAGCGGAAAACTGGGGACGGCGCCGTTGGCGTTGCCGCCGGAGTCATTACTGCACGCACTCGCCGGGACGCACGTTCGCTGAACCTCAAGCGGCAGCGGCGGCACGGAGTTGTGATCGAAGGTCGCGCGCAATCCGTTGAGCCCGGCAAACGTGTAGGCGAGCGCCAGGTGCGGATCGATGGCGCCGTCGCCATAGATCACGGGCGGGTTGTCGCTGGTCTGCGAGTGCTGGCCGACGTAACGCAGGGAGCCCATCGCGGAGAAGGCCGGCGTGACGCTCCAGGTGTCGCTGACGTAGACGAGATATTGATTGAGCCGCGGCGCGGCCGTAACGATTTGCGGAACCGTCGGGACGATCTGGTAGATGCTGCTCGTGTTGACGTCGTATTGGGCACCGGCGCGAAAGTCGGTCTTGTCGTTGGCTTGGTCTTCAAAATCGTAGCCGATCCCGTCTTCGCGCTGGTATTGCGTTGAGTAGAGCGAGATGACGCCGTCGGGAAAGGCGAGGTCGTCCCATTCGGGACCGTTGGCGACGGCGCCGATCTGCGATTGAAACACCTGGAGACGGCCCAATGAATGCTGCCAATTGTGGACCCATTGGAGCTTCTCGACGCCGTACGTTCCGCGCGCGATCGAGGGCGTATCAACCTGCTGATTCGGATTCGCGGGCTGGCCGGGGAACGTCGCGTTGGGGCTGTTGAACGTCGACCACTGCAGGCCTTGATAGGGCGAATCGTACTGCTGATACGCCGCGGCGCCGGTGAGAAAGACGGCCGAGAGATCGTCTTTCGGCGAAGCGGCGAAGTGCACGTTGCCGGCAATCGCGTACTGCGCCCGCGTCTGGAAGCCGAGCCCGTACGTGCCGATCTCCGCGGGATAGAACGTGTGGCCGTCGCCATAGGCAAAATACTCGTTGCCGCTCGTGGCGGAGAGCGCGTAGCGCCAGCGCAGATCCGGCGTCGCCTCCTGCGTGGTAAGCTTCACCTCGCCGAGCTGCGTGCCGATTCCGTCGACGACTTCGAGCGTTTCCGCGCCGGGATACGTGCCGGTCAGCGGCACTTCGTTGACGACGCCGCCGAGCGCGTTTTGGCTGACGTCATTGTAACCGCCGAGGGTAACGGTTTCGGAACCGACGCCCGCGGTGCCGAGCTGTGCCCCGACGATATTGCCGCCGGGTTCGGCGATGAGGCCCTGCGGCACGGGAACGGAATCGTAGTCGTAGACCGTGTCTTGCACCTTACCGCCGCGTACGATTACGTTTGCAAACGAATCTTGCTGGACGCCGGGAACCTCGGAAATCGCGCCCTGGATTGCGTCGCGGGAATAGTTAGCGAGGCCCGATGACGAGGCTTGCGGCGTACCGGCTTGAGCCTGTTGACCCTGTACGGTGAAGACGTCGCTCGTGCTGCCGATTGCGAACGCCTCGCCTTTGGCTTCGACCCTTGCGATTTCTTTGAGCTTCGCAAGCAGGACGACCGCGAGGCGTTCGTGCTCGCCGGGAAGGACGATGACCGTGGCGCGGGCCGGTTCGAAACCGTTCGCTTCGACGCTGACGGTATACGTATCCGGCGCGACACCGAGGATCGTGAAATGGCCGCTCGCGTCGGTCGTGCCCGTGTAGCGACCCGACGGCGCGGTCGCCACAATGCGCGCGTTTGCAATCGGAGCACGAGTCGTGGTCGAGACGGTTCCCAAGATCGCGCCCGTGACGAGCTCGGCCGCCTCGGCGTGCGGCAACGATAGCGCTAGAATAAAAAGAACGCACAGACTGCGACCGGTCTTTCGCATGAGACTCGCTCCCAAGCGACGCGCGATGACGCGCGCGCCGCGGTTTGCCGGATAGGTTAGGCTAGAGCTGGGAGCGTGCGCGGCGGAGCACGAAGCCCGCGCGACTTAACGATTTCGGGAGCGACGTGAGAGCAGCTCGCATCCGGATGAGGCATCGTTGCGTGCTTGGGGACGCCTGCGCGCGAGCGTGAAATCCGCAGGAACGACGTGAAGAGCGCGGCGGCAAAGGCTCCGCTGCGGGCGGCACAGCGGATCGCCGCGCCGAGCATCATCCGCGCCGCAACGGCGATGATCAAGAACGATACGACGAGAACCGGAGCATGCGCAACAACGACCGAGTTGAGGTTGAAGGGCGCCAACCCGCCGAAGTGCGTTTCGTAGCCTTCCACCGCGACAACCGTGACGCAGCTTCCTAGGAAGGCAGCGATTGCGTCGACGGCGCGTGCACGCAGGTCGTCGAGCCGGCGCACGAGCGGATCGCCGGGTGCGATGCGGGAGCAGACGACGTAAACGCCGAGGCCGAGGGCGAGCGTCAACGCGATGACGAGCGCCGGTAGGATACCCTGTTGGTCAACGTCGCGCGCGGTGCCGCCCAGCCAACCAAACAGCGCGGAGAACTCGGTTCCCGCATCGCCGAGCACGCCGGCCAGCAGTGCAATGGTGAGTACGGCCCAGGTCCGCACCAGCGTATACCGCATTGCCGATTGACCTACGACGGCGAGAGAGTTGCCCCTTGTGCACCCCTGCCGCTGCTCCAGATGCTCCGATCGGCTCGGGCGAGTTAGGGGGGTTGCCGCTCTTCAAATATAATCGTGCCAACTAGAATACGATCTCTAGATTCCAGGAGATGGATATGATCGAACGGCGGAGTTTTTTAGTCGCGCTCGGGTCGTCCGTGCTCGCGTTGCCGCTGCTCGGTCTATCCGCCTCCGACGCGGTAGACGAGCCGCTAGGCCGTGCGCTCGTTCTTAGTGGCGGAGGGGCGCGCGGCGCGTATGAGGCCGGCGTCGTCGGGGCGCTCGCGGCCATCGCAGGCCTGAGCGACGGCTCGCCGCTGCTGCCGTACGAAATCGTCTGCGGAACGTCGATTGGAGCGCTGAACGGCTGGTTCGTTGCGACCGGCCAGTATACAAAGCTACGCGAACTCTGGTACGGCATAAGCGGCCAGAACCTCATACGCGCAAAACGGCAGTATAGCGCCCTACACGACCCCGAGAGCGGGGTACTGAATCGCATCGCATCGGTAGTCAGGCTAATGGATCTGACGAAAGACGAGACCGCGCTCTTGGAGAGCGAACCGGTCAGCGACTGGATCTCCCGCAACATCGATCCCACGACGCCGCTGCTGATGCCCCTGGTGTTTGCGGTGACGAATCTCACGTTCCAAAGGCCCGAATATTTTTACGTGCGACCGCAGAGTCGAGGCGAAGACCTACCGCAAAGAGTTGTGCATGCGCTGCAGCTAACTCTTGGGCCGCACACCGTGGTGCGTGAGGCAACTCCGGAACTGTTGCACCGCGCGATCTTCGCTTCAGCTGCCCTTCCGCTGGTGTTCGACCCAGTTCTGATTCCCAATACCGACGGCACGGTCAACGAGTATTGCGATGGAGGAGTCGCGAGCAACTCGCCGGTCGGCGTCGCGCACGCGGTTTCGAAAGCGGTCGACGTGATTCTGCTCGATCCACCGTTCGAACCGGAGACCGGCTACGCCGACGCCGTCGAAGTCATCTTCGGCGCGTACGGCACGATGCAGCGAAAGATCCTTGAAACCGAGATGCGCAACGTCTATTTTCAAGCGATCGGCAAGCGAGCGTTTCTGGGCCTCACACCGCAAGAGCTCGTCCGCGCGACGCGGGCGGATCCAACGCTGGCGAAGCTGATGAACACCGTGCCCGCGACCGATTTACGCTATATCAGGCCACAGCAGGTGCTGCCGCTTGGAGTCGTCGGATTCAACGATTGGGCCGGCATCGACAAAGCCTATCGGGTCGGCTGGGAGGACGTCGGCCGGGGCTTCACGCCCTACGATTGGGAAACGTTTGAGCTCTGAACGGGAGCGACTCCCGACACACGGCCGGTCGCTCTACGTCGACACGTATTTCGGAGGAGTTACCGCGTACGCGCGGGGAACCGGATTTCGAAGAGAAGCTTTGTCCCGCAGGCGCCGGTGAGCGGGCTCGCGCTCGGGCGTGGCTAGGAGTACAATCACGGTGATAGTTCTGAAATCGAAGTCGCTTGGGGGAACTTTAGCCTTTACCGGCGCCTCGCTTGCGATATTGGTGCTGAATGTTTCTTGCTCGGGCCCCAGCCAAGTGGCGCCAACGGCAGTGTCGGCGCCGGTCCAAGCAAGACCGACAACCGAGGCGCAGTTCGAGAGCTGGCTCTCGATGATTCAGCAAGTTCCAAAGCCGGAAAACGCGTGCGCGACGGCGAGCTATCCGGAACTACGGTGGCGTGAGATTTTCTGCGCAAAACCGCCGAACAATCCGCTTCTACCGGCGCGCGGGATGAGGGGCGCAACGGTAGGTGATGGTACCGACTTTACAGCGGTGGTAACCGGCCACGTGAGCTTTGCTGAGGGGGAATTCCAGGACGTCACCGGCGTCAAAAGCGAGTACGTCTTGAAGCGAAAGCACCATATTGCAAATGTCTATTCACTTCAGCTCAACACTCAGTTCTTCAGTACGGTGTCGTGCGCGAACCTCGGATCTCCGGACCCTCAGAACTGCGTTGGCTGGGAACAGTTCGCCTACGACACCGGCCCCCCGGTAGGCCTGTTCATTGAGTACTGGCTAGCTGACTTTGGACCAGGAGGCACAAAGTGTCCGTCCGGTTGGCATAAGCTTTTCGCCAAAACGCAGAACGAGGTCGATTGCTGGATCAACTCCGCCTTAATCCCGACGCCGGTCGTACCGATCACTTCGCTAGAAAAGTTACGTCTATTAGGCGCCGCGGCCTATGCTTCCAAGAGTCAGGATTTTGCCGAGCTGATTGACGGCTACAGCAGTATCTATTATGTAGCCGGCCAAAATTGGTTCCCCGATCTGGATACACAGTGGCAGACTGCTGAGTTCAACATCTTCGGAGATTGTTGTGGCGACCAGGCAACCTTCAACGCCGGCTCGACGATCGATGTTCGCACCGAGGTAGATAGTGGAGCGACAAAGGCGCCCACGTGTGGCTCGCAAGGCTTCACTGCTGAGTCGAACAACCTGTTTCTCACCAAAACGCCCGTGAAATGGCCTCAGGCGCAGTATCCTTCGATCATATTCACCGAGACCAACAATACCAAGCGCGCAAAGGCATCATGCGCAACAGAAGGGTCGTGAAGCTAGGTCGGCACCAAAGAGCGTCGAGTGACGCATGCCCAAGGCCTCGGGATCTTGCTTACAGCGAATAGGTAAATGTCGAGCTACGACAGCCGCCACAGCGGTAGCGCACGTTGTTTGTGCCGGCCTTGAGGTCAAAGACCAAGACCGTAGCCGCGCGCCCGGCGTGGATCTCCCCGGGCCCGATAATCTTCAGGTGCGATGGATCGCTCCAGATCGCCACTCCAAAACGCAGTGCTCGCGGCGCCGCTAACGCGAGCTTCAGCCACCCGTCCGTAACGGTCGCGCGCAGAAGCGACGGCATCTCCCGATTAGGCACTTCGGGCAACGGGCGATCGAAACGG
>Ga0302325_10031229_pt1 | contig 10961 bp, 11 predicted proteins | sample Palsa_T0_2_FD_201948 | JGI IMG/M metagenome (GOLD analysis project Ga0302325, IMG submission 201948) | Peat permafrost microbial communities from Stordalen Mire near Abisko, Sweden - Palsa_T0_2 | ecosystem: Environmental > Terrestrial > Soil > Palsa > Peat permafrost | place: Sweden: Abisko... | reverse complement strand
CCTTCAGCAGTTCTCGGCGCTCTGCGGCGCTTCTCACAGCGGGTGATAGTAACCCCGCGGCCAGACGGGGTATGCTGGTTAACGAGGCCGTCTACCTTCGCCGGAGTGGACCTCGGCCCAGCTGTACCGAACCCCACATCGCCGACCGGTATCTCTGATGCGAGAACTGGAACGGAATCACTCCTCTGACACCCCTCCGTGTACCGAGGCCGCGCTTGAGAGCGTGGCGGTGGTCGGACGCGGCAGACTTGGTACGGCGCTCGCACGGGCGCTGGGCGAGGCCGGCTACGCCGTAGCGGGTCCGCTGGGGCGGGATCCCGAGGTCACCGGAGCGCAGGTGGTCCTGCTGTGCGTACCGGATGGCGAAATCGCGGCCGCGGCGGCTGCGCTTCCCGCTGGGGCGCCGGTCGGCCACTGCTCGGGCGCCACGGGCCTTGATGCGCTGGCCCCCCACGAGGCCTTCTCGCTGCATCCGTTGATGACAGTGACCCCGGCCGGTGCCCATTTTGCCGGCGCCGGGGCGGCGATTGCCGGCACGACTCCGCGCGCGCTGAACCTGGCCGCGACACTGGCCGACGCGCTCCAGATGCGGGCCGTACAGATCTCCGACGGCGATCGGGCTGCCTACCATGCCGCGGCATCGATCGCCTCTAACTTCCTCATCACGCTCGAGGCAGCGGCCGAGCGACTGGCCAGCAGCGCCGGCGCAGACCGCGCGCTGCTCGTCCCACTGGTCCGGGCGACGGTCGAGAATTGGGCCACGCTCGGCCCCGAGCGGGCGCTGACCGGGCCGGTCGCGCGCGGCGACGAGCTCACCGTGGCTCGCCAGCGCTCGGCGATCGCGCAGCGCGCCGGGGACCTACTGCCGCTGTTCGACGCACTCGTCGACGCGACGCGGGTGCTGGCGGGGCGCGAGACGAATGCGGCTCAGCGGCCCGCCGAAGTCAACCGAGCTCGAATGGCGCTCGCATGAGGACGCTTCGTACCGTCGCCGAGGTGCGCACGGCGCTGTCCCGCCCGCGACAGGCACGCCGTTCGATCGGCCTGGTTCCGACGATGGGCTACCTCCACGAGGGTCACCTGTCGCTGATGCGACGCGCGCGGCAGGAGTGTGACCTCGTGGTCGTGTCGCTGTTCGTCAACCCCACCCAGTTCAACGACTCCGGCGACCTGACAGCGTATCCGCGCGATGAGCGCCGGGACGCTGTGCTCGCCGCTGAGGTCGGTGTCGACTACCTGTTTGCGCCGGCGGTCGAGGAGGTCTATCCCCGCGGCTTCTCCACCGGCGTTTCCGTCGGCGGTGTCACCGAGAGCCTCGAGGGCGAGTACCGGGGCCGACAACACTTCGACGGCGTGGCGACGGTCCTCACGAAGCTGTTCAACATGGTCGCCCCGGACGTCGCTTACTTCGGCCAAAAGGACGCGCAGCAGGCGGTGGTGATTGCCCGCCTGGTGCGCGACCTCGACATGCCGGTGCGAATCGAGATCTGCCCGACCGTGCGCGCCTCCGATGGCCTCGCGCTGTCGAGCCGCAACGCTCACCTATCTCCAGACGAGCGTGAGCGCGCGGCCTCGCTCCAACGTGCGCTCCAAACCGCGCGCGACGCCGTCATCGCCGGGGAGCGCGACCCGGCCACCGTGATCAGCCGGGCGCGTTCGGAACTGGCCCTGGCGAACATCGAGCCCGACTATCTCGAACTCGTCTCACCGGACACGCTGACTCCGGTGTGGCGAATCGACGGCGACGTACTGGCCGTGGTCGCTGCTCGGGTCGGTTCCACGCGACTGATCGACAACACACTGATGCGCGTGTCTCCCGTCGCCACGGCGGCGGAACACACCACCAGCGGGAGGCCCTGACATGTATCGGACGATGCTGAAATCGAAGATCCATCGGGCGACCGTGACCGAGTGTGACCTCCACTACGTCGGCTCGATCACGATCGATCCTGATCTGCTCGAGGCGGCCGACATCCTCGAGTTCGAGCAGGTCGCGGTGGTCGACGTCGACAACGGGGCCCGCTTGGAGACGTACACGATTGCCGGCGAGCGTGGCTCGGGAGAGATGAAGGTCAACGGCGCCGCGGCGCGGCTGGTCTGCCGCGGCGACACGATCATCGTCATCTCATATGGCAGTTACGACCCCGCCGATCTCACCCAGTACATCCCCCGCGTCGTCCATGTGGGCGCGCACAATGAGATCCACACCATCGACAGCGAGGTGGCGACCCTGCTCGGGGCGCCAACCGCCGCCTAGAGGAGATGAGCTGACATGTCCGCCACCCCACACATTCCGGTGCCCCAGAACCTCGACGGTCCCCTGCCCATGACGCTCCCGCGTCTGGCCGAGAAGAAGCTTCTGAGGGAGCCGATCGTGATGGTCACTGCGTACGACTATCCCTCCGCCCAGGTCGCGCAGGAGGCCGGGGTGGACGTGGTTCTGGTCGGCGACTCGGGCGCGATGACCGTGCTCGGCTACCCCTCGACGGTCCCGGTCTCGACCGACGAGATGCTGATGCTGGCCTGCGCGGTCCGCCGCGGCCTCAAGACCCCCCTGCTCGTCGGCGACCTCCCATTCGGTTCCTACGAGGCCTCGGACGAGCAGGCGATCGCCACCGCTCAGCGCTTCATCAAGGAGGCTGGCTGCGACGCGGTCAAGGTCGAACGTGGCGGCACCACGGTGCAGCGCGCCCGTGCCATCGTGCAAGCAGGCATTCCGGTGATGGGCCACGTCGGCCTGACGCCTCAAACCGCAACGGCGCTCGGCGGATATCGCGCCCAGGGTCGCACTGCGCAGCGCGCGCTGCAGGTGGCTCAGGACGCGATCGCACTCGAGCAAGCCGGCTGCTTCTCAATCGTGTTCGAGGCGATTCCCGCCGCTGTCGCGCAGGCGCTGATGGAGCGGCTCGAGGTGCCCGTGATCGGGATCGGCGCCGGGCCGGCGACAGACGGGCAGGTGCTCGTTTTCCACGACCTGCTGGGGATCTACGACGGCCACGCGCCGCGATTCGCCAAGCGCTATGCAGAGGTCAAGGCGCAGATGGTGGCCGGGGTGGCAGAGTACGCGGCCGAGGTTCGCGGCCGAGCGTTCCCGGCTCCGGAGCACACGTATTCGATCGACGACGACGAGCTCGATCAGTTCCTGGCCGGTCTGAGCTCGCGGGTCGCGACCCCCGCGTAGCTCCGGCACCGACGGCCCAGCGCACCGAATTGGGCGGCGTCGGGTGGTGAATCGGCGCCCGACCAATAGCATCCACGCCGATGCCGCGTCTCGCGCAAGTGTTCGGCCGACGAGACCCGGTGTACTTCGAGCTGTTCGAGGAAGCGGGCCAGAACGTTCTACACGCAGCCGATCTGCTCGATCGTCTGCTGTCGAACTATCCCGACAGCAAGGACCTGGCGCGAGAGATCCTGGACTGCGAGCACGAGGGCGACCGGATCACCCACGACATCATCGACCGCGTCAATCACAAGGTTGCCTCGTCGATCGACCGCGAGGACATCCTCGCGCTGGCCCCGGCGCTCGACGACGTCGTCGACTTCACCGAGGAGGTGGCGGACTACCTCGGCCTGTACAAGATCGAAGCGCCAATGGATCAGGCGATCAGGCTCGCTCGCGTGCTGCATGAAGCATCGGATCAGATTGCCCAGGCGATCCCCGGCCTGCGCGGGTTCAAGGACATCTCGCAGTACACGATCGAGATCAACCGACTTGAAAACGAGGGTGACCGGATCACCCGGGAGGCGGTCGCCTCCCTGTTCGACGGCGGCATCGATCCGATGGTGGTGATCCGCTGGAAGGATCTGTTCGAGGGCCTCGAGGCGGCGATCGACGCCGCCGAGCGGGTCGCCAACATCCTCGAAGGGATCGTGATCAAAAACTCCTAGGTGGCGACCACCAAGCCGCCGCTGGAATGGGCAGGCCTGATGCCAGCCGACGGTGGGCGCGGTCGAAACTTGGCGCTCGGAGGCCGACTGGTATAGCTTGCACGCGTGGAGTCGAGGGAGCTCGGGGCTCGGGGTCTGTCGGTGCGCGAGGTCACGGTGTCGTTCGGTGGCATCACGGCGCTGGATCAGGTCTCGGTCGAGCTATCGGCGGGCGAGGTGCTGGGCGTCATCGGTCCCAACGGGGCGGGCAAGACAACGCTGTTCAACGTTGTCTGCGGTTTCATCGCGCCGGATTCGGGCGCGCTGCATTGGCGCGGCCAGTCGCTGGCTCGGGTCCGACCCGATCGGCTGGCCGGGCTCGGCATCGCCCGGACCCTCCAGGGTGTCGGGCTATTTCCCCGGCTGACCGTGCTGGAGAACGTGATGGTGGGTGCGGCGCGCTTTCGGCGGGCCGGACCGGGGAGCGCCATGCTCGGCTTGCCGCGCTCGGACCGTGACGAGCGCGCACTGCGCGAGCGCGCGAGCGCAGCGCTGTCGCGGCTCGGGTGCGAGGACATCGGCGAGCGGCTGCCGCCGACACTCCCGTTCGCGTTTCAGAAACGAGTGGCCCTGGCGCGAGCGCTGGTGTCCGAGCCCGAACTGCTGATGCTCGACGAGCCAGCCGGCGGACTCGACGCCAACGAGCTGTCCGAGCTGGCGACGCTGGTCACCTCGCTCGGCAGCGCGATCGCCGTGATGCTCGTCGAACACCACATGGACTTCGTGACCTCGGTCTGTGACCGGGTCGTTGTGCTCGACTTTGGGCGCGTGATCGCGGCCGGGGCGCCGTCCGCAGTGCGAGAGGATCCACGCGTGCTCGAGGCCTACCTCGGCCGAGGCGCCGAGACGGCCGGAGCGGACGGCGAGGCGGAAGCGGGCAATGCTCACAGTTGAAGGCCTCACGACCGATTACGGTCCCGTGCGCGCGGTCGATCGCGTCTCGCTCGAGGTGCCCGACGGCTCGGTGACCGCCGTGCTGGGGGCCAACGGTGCGGGCAAGACGTCGCTGTTGCGGACGATCACCGGTCTGGTCAGGGCAACCGCCGGAAGCGTGAAGCTCGACGGGGAGGACATCACCACGCTGGCGGTCGAACAGATCGTCCGCCGCGGCCTGGCTCACGTGCCTGAAGGGCGCGGCGTGATCACCGAACTGACCGTGGAGGAGAACCTCCGCCTCGGTGGCCTGTGGCGCCGCAGCGGGGCGGCCCGCCCGCAGGAGATCTACGAGTTGTTCCCGCGCCTGGAGGAGCGACGCTCCCAACTCGCGTCGCGGCTGTCCGGCGGCGAGCGGCAGATGCTCTCGATCGGCCGTGCGCTGGCGGGGCGGCCGCAGGTCCTGTTGCTCGACGAGCCCTCGCTCGGTCTGGCGCCGCTGCTCGTGGCCCAGATCATGGCCCTGGTGCGGACGCTCGCGGAAACGCGCGGGCTGGCGGTGCTGCTGGTCGAGCAGAACGCCCGCAGTGCGCTGTCGGTCGCCCATCGAGGGATCGTGCTCAACCTCGGTCGGGTCGTGGCGGATCAGCCGTCCGCGCAGCTCGCCTCGGATGAGCGACTGCGACACGCGTATCTCGGTTTTTAGGCCATGACCAAGTTCATCGATCTCACGCTCAACGGCATCTCCACTGGAGCGATCTACGCCGCGGTCGCGCTGGCCCTCGTCTTGATCTGGCGCGCGACGCGAATCCTCAACTTCGCCCAGGGCGCGATGCTGATGGTCACCACATTCATCGCCTCCGGCGTGATCGACGACACCGGCTCCTACTGGCTCGGCTTCGCGACCGCGCTGGTCTCCGGCCTGATCCTGGGCGCGGTCGTCGAGCGAGTGCTGATCCGCCGGGTGGAGTCGGCGCCCCCGCTGAACGCGGTGATCGTCGCACTCGGTCTGTACACGCTGCTGGTCGCGGTCGCCGGGATGATCTGGGGCAATTCCCCGCGTTCGTTTCCGTCCGCGTTCTCAATTCGCGGCTTCAAGGTCGGCGGCACGCGCTTGCTGTTCTCGCCCAACGACCTGTTCATCGTGCTCGTCGTGATTGCCGTCGCGCTGGGCCTCGCGGTGCTGTTCCGCGCCACGTCGCTCGGGCTACAGATGCGCGCCGCCGCGTTCCAGCCGGAGATCGCGCAGCTGCTCGGAGTACGAGTGCGACGGATGTTCACGCTCGGATGGGCGCTGGCGGCGATGGTGGGAGCGCTGGCGGGCGTGCTCGTCGCACCGTCGGTGTTCCTGGGTCCGAATAACTTTGATCCGATTCTCATCATCGGCTTTGTGGCGGCCGTCATGGGTGGCCTGGAAAGCCCGCCGGGAGCGGTCGTCGGCGGCGTGGTCCTGGGCTTGGCGCTGTCGTACGTTTCGGGCTACGAGGGGTCGGCGCTGGTCCCGCTGGCCGCGCTGGCGATCCTCGTGCTCGTGTTGCTCGTCCGGCCCACCGGTCTGTTCTCGGCGACGCGGGAGCGGCGGGTGTGAGTCCGCTTGCTCTGAGCGCCCGGCTGCGCCGGACGACGCTGCTGCGATCGCTCGGCCTGGTGCTCGGCGGCGGCATCGTGTTGTGGGTGCTGAGCGAACTGCTGGGCGCCTACGACGACCTTCAGCTCGCGAACGGGGCCTATTACTTCGCGGTGCTCGCGGGCCTGACCATGCTCGTGGGTCTGAGCGGGCAGATCTCGCTCGGCCATGGGGCCCTGATGGCGGTCGGCGCCTATACGGTGGCATTGCTGATCGGCAATGAGCACTGGGCGCTGGTCCCAGCGCTGGTCGCGTCCGCGGTGGTGACGGCGCTGGTCGGGATCCCTGTCGGCGCGACGGCGAGCCGGCTGCGCGGGCCCTATCTGGCGGGCGCGACGCTCGCCTTCGCGGTCGGGCTGCCCGCACTGGCCGACAAGTTTCCGGCGACGTTCGGGGGCGAGAACGGGTTGATCATCAATCCACCCATCCCGCCTTCGTTGCTCGGCGCGAACTTCTCGCTCGAACGCTGGGAGGCGTGGATCGCCTGCGCCGGGGCGCTGATCGTGCTGTTCGTGCTCTACAACCTGATCCACAGCGGCTGGGGGCGCACGCTGCGGGCCGTGCGCGACGACGAGATCGCCGCGGCGCTGTGCGGGCTGCGCGTCGGTCGCACGCAGACGCTGGCGTTCATCGTCAGCGCAGGCTGCGCGGGTCTCGGTGGCGGCCTTCTGGCGATCGTTTTGCAACTGGCGGATCCGGGGGCGTTCCCCCTGCAGCTGTCGCTGGCTCTGCTGACCGGCGTCGTCCTCGGCGGCCTTGGCTCGCTCGCCGGCGCGGTGTGGGGAGCGGCCGTGCTGGTGCTCCTGCCGAGCTGGACCACCGACCTCGCGCATTCGTTCTCGCTGTCCACGAATGTCTCGGCCAATCTGCCGCTGGCGATCTACGGGCTCGTCCTGATCGGGGCGATGCTCGCGTGGCCGAGCGGAATCCAGGGCGGGTTTCGCGCGCTCGCCAGCCGTCTTTACCGCCTCCGGTCACGACCGGCGGCTTCCAGTCCAACGCAGTGAGGAGGAGATTGATGTACCACCGTCACACCAGATGGCTCGCTCCGCCAATCGCCATGCTGGCGGTTGTGCTGGCGCTGGCCGGTTGCGGCTCGTCGAGCTCGTCGAGCTCGTCGGGCTCCGCGAGCTCGTCGGGCTCGTCGAGCTCGTCGGGCGCCGGCAGCACGGCGCCGGGAGTCACGTCGACCAGCATTACGTTCGGTACGCACCAGCCGCTGACCGGCCCGGCCGCGCCCGGCTACAGCGAGATCGCGCCTGCCTCGCAGGCGTTCTTCGATTACGTCAACGCCCATGGCGGAGTCTTCGGCCGCCAGATCCACCTGATCATCAAGGACGACGCTTACGACCCGGCGACCACCGTCAACGTCGTCCACCAGCTCGTGCTCCAGGACAACGTGTTCGGCATCTTCGAGGGCCTCGGGACGCCGACCCACACCAAGGTGGTCGGCTTCCTCAACGCCGAAAAGGTGCCGGACATGTTTGTCGCCTCCGGCTGCCCCTGCTGGGACAACGGCTCCACCCAGCCGTACACGTTCGGGTGGCAGCCGAACTACACGATCGAGGGCAAGATCTTGGGGCAATACATCAAGCAGCACTTCGCCGGCCAGAAGGTCGGCGTGCTGTACCAGGACGACGACTTCGGCCAGGGTGGTCTGGCCGGGATCGAGGACGAGGTCCCGGCCGCCGACATCGTCTCCAAGCAGCCCTACCAGTCGGGCGTCACGACGCTGGCGCCCCAGATCACGGCGATCAAGGCGGCCAAGGCGCAGGTGCTGGTCGACTTCACCGTGCCGATCTACACCGCGATCGGCCAGCTGACGTCATTCACGCTCGGCTATAAGCCGCAACTGGTGGTCTCGAACGTCGGCATCGACCCGATCACGGTCGGCGGACTGCTGAAGACGATCTCGAAGGGCAAGGCGTCGGGCACCGCGTTGATCGAGGGCGCGATCAGCGACGGCTACCTCCCGTCCAGCAGCGACACGTCAAACCCGTGGATCCAGCTGTTCATGAAGATCAAAGCCCAATACGACCCCAAGGTGCCGTTCGACGGCAACGTCGAATACGGCATGGCGAACGCGTACACGCTGGTGCAGGCGCTCCAAGCCGCGGGCAAGGACCTGACCCGCCAGGACCTCGTCAGCGCGGTCAACAACGACGGGGCCAAGTGGACCGGTCCCGGGCTGGTCCCGTTCCGGTACTCGACGACCGAGCACGGCGGCTACGGCGGTGCCGAGATGGGGCAGGTCCGAGGCGGAAAAATCGTCCTGTTCGGGGGTCCGCTGACCACCGAGCCGACGGCCGGCAGCCCGATCACCCCGTATACGGGTACCCAGCCGCCACCTCCGGCCGGCGGAGTGCCGACGAACTAGTCCGCGCAGGTACGTCACCAGGAGGGCTAGCCCCGATGCGACCGCCCGCCGTATCCAGGCGGGCGGTCGCCGGGCGGTCGAGATTCGCCGTCACCTCGCCCGCACCGCGCCTGCGCCCGCGTCGCCACCGACCACCCGGCCCGGGCGCTCAGGTTCTAGGTCTAGTGGTACTCGATCGTCCTCAGCACCCGCGCTGGCACCCCGGCCGCGACTGAAAACGGGGCAATGTCAGTCGTGACCACCGAGTTGGCGCCGATCACGCAACGCTCGCCGATGCTCACGCCGCCGGTGATGACCACGTGCGCGCCGCACCACACGTTGTCACCGACGCGGGTCGGTCCCTGGCTGGTGAAGCCCTGCCAGGGCACGGGTCGGACAGGATCGTCGAAGCGGTGGTCGCTGTCGGTGATGAAGCAACCGTTGGCGAACATGCAGTGATCGCCGATCTCGACCTCGTCGGCCGCCGCGACCATCACACCGAGATTGAGGAACGTTCCCCCGCCGATCCGGATCCGGGCTGACCCGGGCGCCGTGATCCATACATCGGGCTCGAGCAGCGTGTGAGGGCCGATCTGCAGTCGTCCCTCGAGCAGCGCCTCGAGCACGTTTCCGTGCAGGGGCCAGCGCGCGAACGCGTCGCGGCGCATCAGCTCCCAGTGGATCCGCGCCCGGTTCCAGGGCAGTGAGTTGCGCTCATACCACCGCCACTTCTGCGCCCAGAGCCTGAGCTGGGCGAAGCTCGCCGGCTCCAGCGGACTCACGGACGCGCCGTACCAGTGGTCGCCCTCGTCAGTACCACTTAGCCCGCTGTCGTCCTCGCGCGGCGCCGTCGGGGGCGGGCCACCGGCTTCGCCGTTCTCCTCGCCCGGACCGGCAGCATCTCGGACAGGAACCTGCCCGTGTAGGACTCGTGGACCTCGGCCACCTGCTCCGGTGTCCCCACCGCGATCAGGCGACCGCCCTCATCTCCGCCTTCGGGTCCGAGGTCGAGCAGCCGGTCCGCCACCTTGATCACGTCGAGGTTGTGCTCGATCACGACCACCGAGTTGCCGGCGTCGACGAGCCGCTGCAACACCTCGAGCAGGCGTTGGATGTCGGCAAAATGCAGGCCCGTGGTCGGCTCGTCCAGGATGTAGAGGGTGCGCCCGGTGGCCACCTTGCTCAGTTCGGCCGCGAGCTTGACCCGCTGCGCCTCGCCTCCCGACAGCGTGGTGGCGGGCTGGCCCAGTCGCATGTAGCCGAGCCCCACGTCGACGAGCGCCTGGACCCGGCGGTGGATCTTCGGGATGTGGGTGAAGAACTCCACCGCCTCCTCGATCGGCATCTCGAGCACGTCGGCGATCGTCTTGCCCTTGAAGCGGACCTCGAGTGTCTCTCGGTTGTAGCGCTTGCCGTCGCATTGCTCGCACGGCACGTACACGTCGGGGAGGAAGTGCATCTCGATCTTGATCTGGCCGTCGCCACGGCACACCTCGCAGCGCCCGCCCTTGACGTTGAACGAGAACCGTCCCGGTTTGTACCCACGAGCCCGCGCTTCCTGGGTCTTTGAGAACAGCTCGCGGATCTGGTCGAACAGGCCGATGTAGGTGGCGGGGTTGGACCTCGGCGTGCGGCCGATCGGCGACTGGTCGACGGAAATGATCTTGTCGAGCTGGTCCAGACCGGTGATTCGCCGGTGCGCGCCGGCGCGCTGCCTGGTCCGGTGCAGGTGGTTGCCCACCGATTTGAGCAGCACATCGTTGACCAGGGTCGACTTCCCGGAGCCCGACACGCCGGTCACGCATACCATCACGCCGAGCGGAACCTTGACGTCGATCCCCTTCAGGTTGTGCTCGGAGGCGCCTTCGACGCCGATGTAGCCGGTGGGCTTGCGTCGGCGGCTGGGGGTCTCGATCACCCGCGTTCCGGCCAGGAACTGACCGGTGAGCGAGTCCGGGACCTGTGCCACCTCATCGGCCGTGCCCTCCGCCACGACGTGGCCGCCATACTCGCCGGCCCCCGGCCCCATGTCGACCAGATGGTCGGCGGCGCGCATCATGCCCTCGTCGTGTTCGACGACCAGCACCGTGTTGCCGAGATCCCGCAGGCGTTCCAGCGTCCCGATCAGCTTCTCGTTGTCGCGCTGGTGCAAGCCGATCGACGGCTCATCGAGGATGT
>Ga0302325_10031228_pt1 | contig 10961 bp, 8 predicted proteins | sample Palsa_T0_2_FD_201948 | JGI IMG/M metagenome (GOLD analysis project Ga0302325, IMG submission 201948) | Peat permafrost microbial communities from Stordalen Mire near Abisko, Sweden - Palsa_T0_2 | ecosystem: Environmental > Terrestrial > Soil > Palsa > Peat permafrost | place: Sweden: Abisko... | reverse complement strand
GGCGCCAATCGACATCCGTACCGCGGTATCGTCCACGTATTGCATGCCGCACTGACAGTTGATTGTGCCTGTCGGTACACCTCCGCTGAAAGTCGGAATCTGGCCGTTGATTTCACCAGTGGCTGGGTTCGTCGTTTCGCCCTTGTATCCCCACACCGAGCCAGCATCCATGAATACTGCTCCACGGAAGCCCGCGTCCTTTGGCAGGAAGTAGAACGGATACTGGAACTCCAGGCTCGCTCCCCAGTAGTCGGTGCCCCCGAGCGCGTCATTCGACGTACCAGCCGTAATGTCGCGCGGACCGATGCCGGCCGGAGCAAATCCGCGGACGAGGTTGGGACCCATCTTGAAGTCGTCGAGCAATCTTACTTCCGAGCCGTCCGTGCCAACCATATTACCTGCCTGAAGGTGCAGGATGCCGATCAGGTCCGGAACGACCTCATAGTAACTGTGGAAGTCCACCGTGGACCGGATATAGTCGACGTCTCCGCCAAGACCCGCGAAGTCCTGGCCGAAGGTGACCAGCAGGCCGTTGGTCGGGTTCTTGTTGTTGTCGAGAGTGTTATAGGTCAGCCCATACCCGGCGGAGGATGTCAAAGTCGCACCGTTCGCGAGCTCGACTCGAACGGGCAACGATGCCTGGCCGTACAGGAAGCAGCCAACCCCATTAGCGTTATAGCTGGGATAAATCGGATTGACGGCGCCGCCGGTCGCCGCGCTGGCCGCGTTGATAGCGTTGGGCGTTGGGAACGTCGAGACAAAATCAGGATTGATGTTGTTACAGTCGTTCAGATAGGACGGCAGCGAGATCTCTTGCACGTAAAGCGAATAGCGCAGTTGGACGCTGAAGTCTTCGCGGATTGGGATGCCAAATTTCAACGTGCCGCCGTACGACTCCGTACCGTAAGACAGATAGCTGTTGGCCAATGTCTCCTTGGCGAACAGGTCGACGCCTGCGCCAATCCTTTCGTCAAGGAAATACGGTTCGACAAAGTTGAGCTCGACGCCGCGAGTATACTCACCGTATGTCGCCGAGGCTTTGGCGAAGCGCCCGGTGCCGAGCAGGTTTTTTTCCGATACCGACACGGTCGCTAGCCAGCCTTCCGCGGTAGAATACCCGCCCATAATAGAGAAGTCGCCGGTCGATTGTTCCTCGACGTCAATATTGAGCACCACACGATCTGGCGCCGACCCAGGCTCGTTTGTGATCTTGACGGTCTTGAAGAAGCCGAGGTTTTTGATGCGTCGCTCGGCGCGGTCCACCAAGGCGCGGTTGTACGGATCGCCTTCGGCGATATCGAGCTCACGCCGGATTACGTAATCGCGGGTGCGGATATTTCCGCGAACATTGATCCGCTCGATATAGGCGCGTGTGCCTTCGTCGACGACGAAGGAAAGGGCGATGGTTCGCGTTTGCGGATTGCGATCGCCGCGCGGACGCACGGTGGCGAACGGATAGCCTCGCCGCGCAACTTCGACCGTGATGTCCTCAACGGATTTTTCGACCGCTTCGCCGTTGTAGACGTCTCCCGGATGCGTCAGCAGAATTGGCTTTAGTGACTGCGAGTCGACGGCACGGACGTTGGACTGTATTTCCACATTGCCGAAGTGATAGACCGGACCTTCCTCGATCGCGAAGGTGATGATGAAACCCTTCTTGGCGGGATCATATTCGGCGTTCGCCGAAACCACCTGCACGTCGGCAAATCCGTGCTTGAGATAAAACCGCCGGATCAGATCGCGATCGGCTTCGATACGATCGGGATCAAAAACGTCAGTCGTCTGCAGAAAGCTCAAGAAATTAGATTCGGCGGTCTTGATAACCTCTTTTAAGCGCCACGCCGAATAAGATTTATTGCCCACAAAAGTGACCGACTTAACGCCGGTCTTTTCGCCCTCGTTGATGACGAAAATCAGATCGACGCGATTGTTCGGACGCTCGATGATCTGCGGCACAACCGTGACGTCGAAGCGGCCGCTGCGCTGGTATACTTCAATGACGCGCTGCGTATCGGCCTGCACTTTGGGCTTCGATAGCGAGTCACGTTCCTTGGACTGAATTTCTTCCTTCAGCTGCTCGTCTTTGACACGGTGATTGCCCTCGAAACTGAGCCGGTCGATCACCGCTGCTTCGACCACCGTGACAACGACGCGGCCTCCCACGTGCGAAATGTGCACGTCCTCGAACAGCCCGGAACTGTAAAGTGCCTTCAAACCGGCATTGATCTTGGCTTCGTCGAGATGCTCGCCAGGTCCAAGCTTGAAATAAGAGCGGACGGTGTCCGCCTCAATCCGGCGGTTGCCTTGAACGACAATAGTATCGGAGCTTGCGCTGCTCTCTGCCGGCGGCGCGGCATACGCCACGCCGGCATTAAGGCCAACGCACCCCACTGCGAGGAGCAAGCCGACCATGACCAGCCCCCGTTTTACCCACCCACTCATTCTCATCCGCAACGCGCCTTTGTTCCCCTTACGGCCGCCCCCGATGGCAGGCAGCTGAGTCTATCCCCCCTTAATAGAATTATGGCGCTGATATTGCTGGTATTTTCCCCGAATCCCCACGCCCGCACGCTTTACCCCTTGGCTTTCCCCGAAGCAGCAAGTGCGACTGCAAAATGGCCAATCTAGGACGTAGCCAAATGAACTATGTCATTGAACGTTGCAAATATCATCAACATCAAGACAATAGCGAGACCAATCCGAAACCCTACCTCTTGAGCGCGTTCCGATAGCGGCCGTCCGCGAACCGCCTCTACTGAGTAGAACAAAAGGTGTCCGCCATCCAAAAGCGGAATAGGGAACAGGTTCAAAAGCCCAATCGAAACGGACAAAACCGCCGCGAGGTGGAGCAAAGCGCCAAACCCCAGCGTCGCAACCTGCCCCGACATTTCGGCTATGCGGATCGGGCCTCCGAGCTGATTAGCCGCCTCCCGGCCGACGACCACGCCCCCGATATAGCTGAGCGTCCGGTCGATCACGAACCAGGTTTCCTGGGCCCCCATCCACACCGCTTCCGGCGGAGAAACCGGCTGGTATTTGAGATCCTCCGGTGCAGTCGAACGGCGGATACCCAGCAATCCAATGCGATGGACATTGCCGAAAATGTCCTTTTCCTCGCTCAGAATCGGGGTGGCGGTCAGGACTTTATCGGTTCCGTCGCGCTTGACCGCGATGGTCAGCGTTTCGCCCGCGCTTTCGCTGACGATGCGCTGCATGTCGGAAAAATCAGTGATCGGGCTGCCGTTGATGGCTGTGACCAGATCGCCTGGCTGGAAGCCAGCGGCTGCAGCCGCACTGTCGGGTTGAATAGAGTCGACCCGCGCACTCATGGTTTGTTTGCCATAAAACATGAACACGCCGCCGAAAATCACGATAGCCAGTAGGAAATTCGCCATCGGGCCCGCTACAACGATGGCCGCGCGGCTTGCTACCGACTGCCCGACGAAGCTCTCCGACCTTTCAGATGTCGTCATCGTGGCAATGCGGGCGCTGTCCGGAGTGCTAGCGGGACTGTCGTCGCCGAAAAACTTGACGTAGCCGCCAAGCGGAATGGCGGCGATCTTCCAGCGGGTCCCATGGCGATCGTTGAATCCGACCAGTTCAGGTCCAAAACCGATCGAAAACGCCAAAATCCGAACGCCACACCAGCGGGCAATCAGAAAATGGCCAAGTTCGTGAAAAAACACGACAAGGCTGAGCACAAACAGGAACGGCACGAGATAACCGACCAGCCCGCCGCCAAGAGCGTGTAGATGCGATAGAAAATATGAACCCATGACGGCTGCCGTCCCCTTTGCGTCGCCCCGATACCGTTTATTAACGCTAGGAAGCCATTGCGGCAATTTCAGGCAGTAGGTCGGCGGCCAACCTTCTCGAATTATGGTCAATTTCGACCGCTTCCTCGACGGATTGCGGCTCTTTCATCACGCCGCGGCGGTCTGCGGCATTAAGCGTCGCCTCGACCAAGGCCGGAATACCGGTAAATCCAAGCCTGCGATCGACAAACTCGCGTACGGCGATCTCATTCGCAGCGTTCAAGACCGTCGGTGCACCACCCCCGGCCGCAAGCGCGCGGCGTGCGAGCGCGAGCGCCGGAAAGCGCACCGGGTCGGGTTCCTCGAACGTCAGGCTTCCGACCTTGGCAAGGTCAAGCCGCGGCGCCGGCGTCGTAATACGCGTTGGCCATCCCAGGCAATGTGAGATCGGGATGCGCATATCCGGCGAGCCGAGCTGAGCGATCACCGAACCGTCGCGGAATTCGACAAGGCCATGCACCACCGATTGCGGATGAACGACGACATCGAGCTCCTCCGGCCGCAGCGCAAACAGATGATGTGCTTCGATCAATTCGAGGCCTTTGTTCATGAGTGTCGCGGAATCGATCGTGACCTTCGGACCCATCTCCCATGTTGGGTGCTTGAGTGCCTGCTCCACGGTCACTTTGCGAATTTGCTCGAGCGATGACGTGCGAAATGGCCCGCCTGATGCGGTGAGGATGACCCGGCGTACTTCTTCGCGCCGGCCGGAGGCGAGCGCCTGAAATATCGCATTGTGTTCGGAATCGACCGGCAGCACGGTCGCCCCAGCCGCTGCCGCGCGACGCATGAACAGTGCACCGGCACAAACCAGACACTCCTTGTTCGCAATCGCGACCCACGCGCCTCTTTCGGCGGCAGCAAGTGTAGGCTTCAGACTGGCGGCACCGGTAATCGCAGCCATTACCCAGTCCGCGGGCCGCTGCGCCGCCTCGACGAGGGATTCAGGGCCTGCAGCAGCTTCAATCCCGGACCCGGATAGTTCAGATTTCAATTCGTTGTAAGCTGCGGGATCGCCAACCGCAGCGAAGCGGGCGCCGAGTTCACGCGCGAGCCTTGCCAGCGCGGCGGCGCTGCGGTTCGCAGTCACGGCTTCGACGCGATAAAGCTCCGGTTCGCGGCGCAACAAGTCGATGGTGCTTGAACCGATAGACCCGGTGGCGCCAAGCAGCGTCACCGACCGCGGCATCGGCGCGAGCTGCACTTCGGTTCGCGACCGCTTTTGCTGTGCTGGCTTCATCGGCACTACCATACTAGCAAGCCTTGGGCTGGCGCTTCCGTCCCTTGCCGCACGATCCCAATCAAAACCGCGGCCAGCGCAGCAACCAGAAAGCCGTCGAGACGGTCCATCAGCCCTCCGTGGCCGGGTATCAATTTGCTCGTATCCTTGGCGCCAAACCGGCGCTTCACTGCGGATTCGAACAGATCACCGGCTTGCGTCAGGACCGAGAGCACCACGGCGACAAGGCCTACCGCTGCAAGCTTCGTTATGCCGCTCGCATAAGCGACCAAGGTTGCGGCGGCAACCCCCCCTATCAGCCCTCCAATCGCTCCCGACCAGGTCTTGTTCGGACTGACGCTGGGCCAGAGTAGCGGACCGCCGATGCTCCGACCGGCGAGATAAGCGAAAATATCGGTGGCCCAGACAGTTGCGGCGATGAATAGAACCGCTGTGAGACCTAAGTTGGGATCGCGCCGGATCAGGGCGGTAGCGAGAAAGAGGGTGCCTGAATAGACTACCCCACCCGCTGCCCAAAACGGCGGATTGCGCGCGGGAAAGCGGCGCGGCCAAACGGATACCAGCCCACCCGCTAACATTGCGCCGATCACGATGGTCGCAATTGCCGCGCTGGGCCGATCAAATCCCGTGAGCAGCAGCGCCACGAACAACGCGGCGAGCCCGGGAAACAGCACCCTGGGATCGGCGCTTGTGACCACGAGGCGTGTCCATTCCCACATGACGCCGGCCGCCGCTGCAGCGCATAAAACGAAAAACACCCAACCGCCGAAATAAGCGCACAGCAGCACAACCGGCGCCAACACCGCCGCCGAGACGATACGTAGCGTGAAATTGTTCAGCCCGGTTCCAAACCGGGAAGGATTGCCACCTGCGCTGGCGCCGGTCCGTTGGTCGGGCGTGGTCACGATCCGGTCTGGGCGATCAAGCCGCCGAAGCGGCGTTCACGCCGGCCATATTCGGCCAAAGCGCCCTCCAGCGCCGCGCGATCAAAATCCGGCCAATACGTCGGCACGAACACCAGTTCGCTGTAGGCGGATTGCCACAACAGAAAATTTGACAGCCGTTGCTCGCCGCTGGTGCGGATGATGACGTCGGGATCGGGCACGTCCGGCGCATCAAGATGCTGAGCCAGCAGCTCAGGCGTAATGTCCTGCGCTTTCATCCGGCCGCTTGCCACTTCTTCCGCCGCGCGCTTTGCGGCGCGCGCGATCTCCTGGCGGCCGCCGTAATTGAACGCCACCACCAGCAAAAGCCCGTCATTGCCGCGCGTCAGATCTTCCGCTTCCTCCAGCAGAGAGCGGATGTCGCGGGAAAGGTCGCCACGCTCGCCGATGATACGGACCTTGATGTTGCTTTTGTGCAGTTCGGCAAGATCGTTGCGGATGAAGCGGCGCAACAGCGACAGCAGATCCTGGATTTCAGACACCGGCCGCGACCAGTTTTCCGAGCTGAAGGAAAAAATCGTCAGGATTGAAATGCCAAGTTCGCCCGCAGCCCGCACGGTTTTCCGCAACGCCTCGACACCGCGACGATGGCCTTCGACCCGCGGCAGACCACGCGCAGCCGCCCAGCGCCCGTTACCATCCATGATGATAGCGACGTGGCGGGGAGCCTCGAAGCCGCCCCTTGTCTGCAGCGTCTGCTTGACCTCGCCGTTCGCGCTCAAACCGTCATGATCTCCTTTTCCTTCGCGGCCAGCATTTTCTCGACTTCCGCAATGGTCGCGTCGGTAGCTTTCTGCACGTCGCCGGATTGGCGGGTGTGATCGTCCTCGCTGATCTGGTGATCTTTTTCCATTTTCTTCAGGAGCTCGAGGCCATCACGGCGAACGTGACGCACAGCCACCCGCGCTGTTTCCGAATATTTATGAGCGACTTTGACGAGCTCCTTGCGGCGTTCCTCGTTGAGCTCCGGAATGCGCAGCTTGAGCACCTGTCCTTCGGTCGACGGCGTCAATCCGAGATTGGCCGCCGAGATTGCCTTCTCGACCGCATGCACCATCGAGCGATCCCAGACCTGAACATAAAGCAGCCGGGGCTCCGGTACGCTGATGGTGCCGAGCTGATTGAGCGGCATATTATTGCCGTAAGCCTCGACCTGTACATGATCGAGCAGCGCGGTCGACGCCCGCCCTGTGCGCAGGCCGGAAAGCTCCTGCTTCAATGAGGCGACCGCGCCCTGCATGCGGCGCTTAAGATCGTTCATGTCGAATGCAGCCGTTGCCATGGCGTCCTCCGCAATTGGCCTTTTCGGCCGCTTCCCTCGGTCGTTGATCGAGCCCAGACGGGGCTAGCCGACGGTGGTGAAGTGCCCCTTTCCACGCAGTACGGTCTCTATCGCGCCCTGCTCCCGGATCGAGAACACGATGATAGGCATATGGTTTTCCCGAGCAAGCGCGAACGCCGTTGCATCCATGATCTTCAGGTTCTTTTCCAGCGCTTCCTGATGACTGATCCGGTCAAACCGGGTGGCGCTCGGGTCTTTCTTCGGATCGGCGCTGTAGACCCCGTCGACGTCGGTGGCTTTGAACACGGAGTCGCACCCCATCTCGGCGGCGCGCAGGATCGCCGTTGTGTCGGTGGTGAAGTACGGATTGCCGGTGCCGCCGGCGAAGACAATGATACGCTTGTCGTCGAGGTGCCGCAGCGCGCGCTGCCGCTCGTAAGTCTCGCAGACCTGCGGCATCGAAAGCGCCGACATGGTCCGGGCGCTGACACCCGCCCGTTCGATGGCAGCCTCAAGCACCAGCGCGTTCATGACAGTGGCCAGCATGCCCATGGCATCGGCGGTCGGCCGCGACAGGCCGCGCTCGGAAATCTGCGCGCCACGGAGCACGTTGCCGCCGCCGACCACGACGCCGAGCGCTATACCGAGCTTGTGGGCCGCGATCAGATCGGCAGCAAAGCGGTCGATGGTCGGCTGATGAATCCCGAACTTTTCCGGACCGCTCAAAGCTTCGCCGGAGAGCTTGACGATCACGCGCTGGTAGCTGGCCTTATCCATGAGGATGACTTGCCCAAACTGCCGCCACGCACCGCCGATTCCGTGGCAGGTGCGGTAGGGCTATCGCATTTGCGCGCGAAACCCAACCGCAACGACGCGTTTTCAGTGGGTACCGGCCAGAGCCGCTACCTCGCCGCCAAAATCGCCAGCCGGCTTGTCGATGCCATCGCCGAGCGCGAAACGGACAAAGCCGGTGATTTTGATCGGAGCGCCGACCCTTCCTTCAGCCTCTTTGAGAGCCTGCGACACGGGCTTCTTGCCTTCTTCAAGGGCGTAGCCCTGATCGAGCAGACAGACTTCCTTGTAGAAGGTCTTAAGACCCGACTCGATGATTTTTTCGACGACGTTGGCCGGCTTACCCACCGCCTTCGCGGCGATAACGCCCTTTTCGCGCTCAACGGTTGCCGCATCCAGGCCAGATGAGTCGATTGCCTGTGGGTTAGCTGCAGCCACATGCATTGCGAGCAAACGACCGAGGGCCTTCAACTCGTCGGCATTTCCAGCTGACTCCAAAGCGACCAATACGCCAATCTTGCCCAAACCGTCAGCGACCGAACTATGCACGTAGCTGCCGACCACGCCTTTGTTGACCGAGATTTCTGCGGCTCGGCGCAACGTCATATTCTCGCCGATCTTGGCGATCGTATCGGCAATGGAATCGGCAACAGTGATGCTGCCGGCTTTGGCCGCAAGGATCTTCTGGACGTCGGTGCCGGCATCCAGCGCGACATCGGCGATCATCTTCACCAAGCCCTGAAACAGGTCGTTACGCGCGACAAAGTCGGTTTCCGAATTGACCTCGACGAGCACGCCTTCGGTGCCGCGGATCGCGATACCGACAAGACCTTCGGCGGCGACGCGGCCGGCCTTCTTTGCGGCCTTCGACAGGCCCTTCTTGCGCAGCAAATCAACCGCGGCTTCAACGTTGCCGTCGGTTTCATTGAGCGCCGCTTTGCAGTCCATCATGCCGGCCCCGGTGGAATCCCGGAGCTCTTTCACCATGCTTGCGCTGATGTTCGCCATTGCAGTGAGTCCTTGTCAGTCGTCATTCGGTAAAGCGAAACGGCCGGTAAAGTGAAACGGCGAAGCAACCCTTGCAAAACCAGGGATTGCCTCGCTGCGTTCCTAACGCCGGCTGGACTTATTCGGCTTCGGCCGTCAGTTCCTTCGCCTTGGCAATCCAGCTATCGACGCGGCCCGGCAGGCCCACTTCTTCGCCGATATTATGCGCAGCGGTCGGTGACAGTTCGGCGATCTGCGAATAGTGGAAGATGCCGAGATCGTTGAGCTGCTTCTCGATCGCGCCGGACACGCCCGTCAGCTTCTTGAGGTCGTCGGCGACGCCACGCGGACCGGACAATTGCTCGAAGCCGAGCTTGTTCTCCGGCGGAAGCTCCTCGGCGACCACCGGCTCGGCTTGCGCGCCGGCGTCGATTCCGTGCGAGCCTTGCGCGCGGGAGATGCCGTCGATCGCCGCTTTGGCGATCAGATCGCAATAAAGCGTGATGGCGCGGCTGGCGTCGTCGTTGCCCGGCACGACAAAGGTGATGCCGTCCGGATCGCAATTGGTGTCGACTACGGCGGCAACCGGCACGTTGAGCCGGCGCGCTTCCTTGATCGCGATGTCTTCCTTGTTGGTGTCGATCACGAACAGCAAGTCGGGCAGGCCGCCCATCTCCTTGATGCCGCCGAGCGAGCGGTCGAGCTTGTCGCGCTCGCGCTGCAAGGTCAGCCGCTCTTTCTTGGTGTAGCCCTGCGCCTCGTTCGAGGCGAGCATCTCCTCGAGCTTGCGCAGCCGCTTGATCGAATTGGAAACGGTTTTCCAGTTGGTCAGCGTGCCGCCGAGCCAGCGCGAGTTGACGTAGTACTGCGCACAGCGCTTGGCCGCGTCCGCGATCGCGTCCTGGGCCTGCCGCTTGGTGCCGACGAACAGAATGCGGCCGCCATTCGCGACAGTATCGCTGACCGCTTGCAGCGCGCGATGCATCATCGGCACCGACTGCGTCAGATCGACAATGTGGATGTTGTTACGGGTGCCGAAGATGTACTCGGACATCTTCGGATTCCAACGATGGGCCTGATGGCCGAAGTGCACGCCAGCTTCCAAAAGCTGGCGCATGCTGAAGTCTGGCAGCGCCATTATGTATTCTCCGGTTGATCCGCCGCGGACCGAGAGCCCGACCCTTATTGGCCGGACACCGGACGGCTGTGAGGCCAAGGTCCGCGTGTGAGATTGTGGGCCTTATATAGGTTCGACCCCCGCCGGTGCAACCTTGAAAATGACGCCCGGTCAGTTGGCGGCTACGATCGCCCGGGCACGGGCGACCACGTCGGCCGAGGGAGCTACGCCGGCGCACCGCTACTCCGCCGCGCGCTCCAGTCCCAATGCACCAAGATGCACCAAAACTTCATCGATGTGCATCACGTCGGCATATTTGTGATGCATGTCGAACAAATTGACCTTGTGGGTAAGCTCGGCACGATCGTAGGTGCACTCCTCGACGATGCTGACATGGAAGCCGCTTGAGTAGCCGTCGACCACGCTCGCGCGCACGCAGCCCGAGGTGCTTTCGCCGCAAACGATCAGACTCTGCACCCCGAGCAGCGACAGATGCGAGAACAGCGGCGTGCCCTGGAAAATGCTGGCGCGCTGCTTAAGGATCAAAATGTCCTCGGGCTCGACCGTGAACTCGCGATAGATCGCGTAGCCATCTACCGCAGGTTCGCGCTTGCGCCGCGTCGAATGCGCACCGGACGGTCGGTTGTTCGGACGGGTCTCCTGGCTGCAAAAGAAGATCGGAATTCCAGCGCGGCGCGCCACGGCGATCAACTTTTTGGTCGGCGCGATGGCACGGTGGGCGAACATGCCGCAGGTATTCGGATAGCGCTCATTGATCTCAACC
>Ga0302325_10031227_pt1 | contig 10961 bp, 10 predicted proteins | sample Palsa_T0_2_FD_201948 | JGI IMG/M metagenome (GOLD analysis project Ga0302325, IMG submission 201948) | Peat permafrost microbial communities from Stordalen Mire near Abisko, Sweden - Palsa_T0_2 | ecosystem: Environmental > Terrestrial > Soil > Palsa > Peat permafrost | place: Sweden: Abisko... | reverse complement strand
CTGGCGCATGAACCATACCGGGCGAAAGTCCGTCGGTCTGCGCCGGCACGCATCCAAAAAGCGGCTTGTTATTGGAGCCACGCGCATGGCTGTTCCGTCCTGTCTTCGCAAAAGAAGGCGCGAAATCCTTGAGGATTATGTTCAGCCGCCCAGCGGCGGCCGTTGATGAAGAACGGCTTCCCCCATGCCTCACTGTCGATGGTGCGCGGGGTGACGATCGAAACAGATAACATGCCCGGTGCCGGATAGCCGGTGCGCGGGTCCATAATGTGGCTATAGACGTGGTTCTCGGCGACGAAGAATTTCTCGTAGCTGCCGGAAGTGGACATCGATGCATTCTTCAAAAAGACCTCGGCCACGCTCTTGCGCTCATTCTTGGGATCGCGGATCGTGATGCGCCAGCCGCGCGGCTCGTCCGGCGGGGCGCCCAGTCCGTAGATGCTGCTGCCCGACGCCGCGACCAGGGCACTGGTAATGCCCTTAGCCTTCAGCACGTCCACCATACGGTCCACCGCATAGCCCTTGCCGATGCCGCCGGGGTCCAGCTCCACGCCGGGCCGGTCGAAACTCACCGTCTGCGCCGCCGCCTCGAGATGCACATGCCGGTAGCCCACGTGCTGCATGGCCGCCAGCACTTCGGCCCGGTGCGGCAGATGCCCCGTCCCCTTATAGAACCCCCACACTTTCATGAGCGGGCCGACCGAAATATCGAAGGCCCCTTCGCTTTGCCGGCTGTACTCCTGGCAGGCTGCCAGCAACTGAAATAGCTCGGACGAAATGTGGACGGGGTGTTGGGCAGCCTCCCGGTTCACCTCGCTCCATTCGCTATCGGGCTTATAGTTCGAAAGCATACCGTCCAGTTGCCGTACCTCATCGAAGGCCGCTTCGACAGCCGTTTCCATAGCTTGCCGGTCATATCCATAGACCGCTATCGAATAGGCGGACCCCATCGCCTCGGCGCTCTGTTCGAGGCGCAGCATCTCCCGAGTGGCCTGGGGATGCGCCACGGAAGCCGCCAACAAAAACAAAACTACCACATTTTGTTTGACTTTAGGGCTGATTTTCGGTTGAGGCACGCTTTTTTTTCGCCCGCTTGAGCAGTAGATCGACCCGCGCCGGCGCATCGGGCCAATGATCGGGTTCGAAATGCAGTTCGGGAACCTGCCGGAGGCTCAGGCGCCGGGCCAGCTCGCTCCGCAGATAGTTCCGGGCATGCTCCAGGGCGGCCATGGCCAGGCGCTGCTCGCGATCGCCGCCGCCCAGGCTCACCTTGATGGTGGCATGCTTCGAGCCCGGGCTGACCATCACCTCGGTAACCGCCACGTCGGCCAGCCGCGGATCGGAGAGCTCGAACCCAATGATTTCGCTAAGCTCTTCCCGCACCATTTCGGAAATTCGCTGGGAACGATGCTGCATAAAAAGGGTGATGGGTTCTGGGTGATGGGTTGTGGCAAACTTTTCAACCGTCTTTGATGAGTACGTCAACACCTACAACCCAAAACCCATCACCCTTCTTACAGCCATTCGACCGTCGCACCGGCCAGTTCCGGGCCCAGCAGCGCGGCTGCTTCCTCCTCCACCGACTGCAATACTTTTTCCGCGAGGCCGTGATCGGAGGCCACCGTCACCGCCGCCACCAGGGCCCGCTGCCACAGATCCTGATAGTCGATCTCGGCCACCGCCACGTTGAACTTGCTCCGCAAGCGGTCTTTGAGGCTCTTCACCACGTGCCGCTTGTCCTTCAGCGAGTGCGCATTCCCCAGGACAATTTCGAGCGTCAGCACTCCGATCGCGGGCACGGCGCGCCTAGGCGAAGACTTCGGTGGCCACCCGCTCGGTGACGAAGGCCTCGATGACATCGCCCTGCTTGATGTCCCCGAAGTTATCGAGCGTGATGCCGCACTCCATGCCGCTCTTCACCTCGCTGACATCGTCCTTGAACCGCCGCAGCGAGCTGACCTTGCCCGTGTAGACCACCACGTTGTCGCGCAGCAGGCGCACTTCGCTGTCGCGCGTAATAGTGCCGTCCTGCACCTGGCAGCCGGCCACGTTCCCCACCTTGGTAATGCGGAAGGTTTCGCGTACCTCGGCCTTGCCGCGATAGACCTCGCGGAAGACCGGTTCCAGCAGCCCGGTCATGGCGCGCTTGATCTCGTCGCTCAGGTTGTAAATGATGGTGTGCAGCCGTACATCCACCTTCTCCTGCTCCGCCAGGGCGGCGGCGTTGCGCTCCGGACGCACGTTGAAACCGATGATGATGGCGTCGGACGCGGATGCCAGCAGAACGTCGGATTCGTTGATGGCTCCGACTCCGGCGTGCAGCACGCGAATCTTGACCTTCTCGTTGGACAGCTTCTGCAGCGTATCGGTGAGCACTTCGGCCGACCCGCCCACGTCCGTCTTGAGAATGATGGGTAGCTCCTTGACCTCGCCGGCCGCCAGCTTCTTGTGCAATTGCTCGAGGGTGAGACGGCTGTTCTTGGCCAGGTTGACTTCGCGAACTTTGGCCTCGCGGAACAGCACGATCTGCTTGGCTTTGGCGGTATCGGTGACCACCTGGAAATCGTCTCCGGCTTCGGGCAAAGACTCCAGTCCCAGCACTTCTACGGGGGTAGAAGGCTCCGCCTCGCGGATTTGTTCTCCGCGATCGTTGAGCATGGCGCGCACTTTGCCGAATACCGCGCCGCAAATGAAATAATCGCCCACGTGCAGGGTGCCGTTGCGCACCAGCACGGTGGCCACCGGACCACGGCCGCGATCGAGCTTAGCCTCCAGCACGCTGCCCATGGCGGGGCGGCTGGGATTGGCTTTAAGCTCCTGCAGATCGGCCACCAGCAGGATCATCTCGAGCAGCAGATCCAGGTTGGTCTTCATCTTGGCGGAGACCGGCACCATCACCGTGTCGCCGCCCCAGTCTTCGGCCAGCAAGCCGCGATCGGAGAGCTGCTGCTTGATGCGCTCGGGCTGCGCGTCGGGCTTGTCGATCTTGTTGATGGCGACGATGATGGGGACCTTGGCGGCGCGGGCGTGGTCGATGGCTTCGAGGGTCTGGGGCATGACGCCATCGTCGGCGGCCACCACCAATACCACGATATCGGTGACCTTGGCGCCGCGCGCGCGCATGCGGGTAAAGGCTTCGTGGCCCGGCGTATCGATGAACACGATCTTGCGGCCGGCCTTCTCGACGTAATACGCGCCGATATGCTGGGTAATGCCGCCCGCCTCTTTGCCGGCCACATTGGCTACCCGGATGGCGTCCAGCAGCGAAGTCTTGCCATGGTCCACGTGACCCATGATGGTAACCACGGGCGCGCGCTTGAGCAGGTCTTTTTGCTCTTCGGCAACTTCCACCTTCTGCTGGGATTCCTCTTCGTAGGTGATGGTCGCGGTGGCGGCGCCAAAGGCGCGCGCAATCTCGGCGGCCAGCTTGGAATCCAGCGTCTGGTTGATGGTGGCCGGGATGTTCCGTTCGAGTAGTCTCTTGATCACCACGCTGGCCTTGACATCCAGCCTCTCGGAAAGCTCCTTGACGGTAATGCCTTCGGAAATAGTGATTTCGCGGCTGACCGGGGGTGGCCCGGACTGCGCCGGCCGGCGAGCGGTAGGCCGCAGGATCTTCTCTTCTACATCGGTGCGATCGCGTTGGGGACGCCCGCGCTTGTCGCCGGGGCGGCGCTGCTGGTCCGGAAGGGGCGGCGCCACGGCCGGTTCCATGCCGGGCCGGCGCGAGGTCGGGTGCATCGGCCGGGGACCGGCTCCGGGACGAGCGGGAGCGCCGGGTCGGGCGGGCGACGGCCCCTGGCGCGCCACGATGGGTTGGCCGGGACGAAGCGGGCCGCGATAAATAGGTTGTCCGGGCGCCGGGGCGCTTTGCTGCCGCGACGGAGGGCCGGGACGCGGCGGCGGGGGGGCCGGCATGCCTGGAGTGGCGGCACGCGGCTGGCTCAACTTGGCCACCAGGTCCGGCCTCGGTGGGACCACCGGACGCACAGCGGGCTGTCCGGCCAGAGGTCTCGAGGGCGGCCTGGCAGTTCCAGGCATAGAAGCCCCAATGGGTGCAGACGGCGGCGTGCGCATCAGCGGAACCGGCCGGGCCTGAGGCGCCGCTGGACGAAGGCTTTCCCCGCTTCCCGGAGGCAACGGCTGGCGCGGCCCGGACAATACCTGGCCCGGCCTGAACGGCGGCAGCGGCTTGGGCGGCGGCGGAACCGGCCGGCCGGGTGCGAGTGCCGCCGCCTGCGGCGTTGGCGCGATCGGTTGCGCCGGAGCGGCCTGTACTGTAGTTGGCGGGAGCGCCGCGGGCAGCGGAGAACTGGGGCCGGCCAGCGGCGGACGAATGGGATGAGACGGGCGGCTGACCGGCGCGCCCGGTGTCAGTCTTTCCGGCGCCGGTTCAGGCGCTTTTTCCTCCAGGCCCATCGCGGTCCGCGGCGCAGCCGGCGCGACCTCCGGCGGCGGCAAAGTTTCTACCGCCTCGGACTCTCGCTCCTGGAATTCCTCAGGAGCTTCGGCCGACTCCGCATGTTCCCCATCGAGAACCTCATGACCGAGGAACCGGCGCAGTTTGAGGGCGACATCTTCGTCGATCGAGCTGGAGTGGGTCTTCTTCTCGGTTACGCCCAGTTCGGGAAGCTTGTCCAGGATCTCGTGCGCCTTGACTTCCAGCTCCCGAGCCAGCTCATTAATGCGAATCTTCTTCATAAATACGAAACTGTGCTATCGCGGAAACGCACCTGACTCCGCTTACGAACCGCTTTCCTCCGATTCGCCGTGAGTTTTGGGCCCCGAGACTATAATGGTATCAAACTCGCCCACCGTATCGATGGCGGGCGATTCCGCGGGCGGCGCGGCTTCCTGGACGTCTTCTACGTCGGGATCTACATCGGGCCCGGCCGTTTCTTCGATGGCAGCCGGCTCGGCGGCGGGCGCCTCGGCTTCCCCCGCTTCCAGAACATCCGGCGACTGCAAAGGCGCCCCGCCCTCTTCAAACTGGGCATAATAGCCGGTCAGATTGTCGCGAATACTCTCCACCATTTGCGGATCGACACCCGGAATTTCCTGCAACTCCTCCGGCGTCATGCCGCCCAGCTTTTCGATGGTGCCGACGCCGGCTTCCACCAGCTTTTCCGCCATCAATTCGCTCAGCCCATATTCGATCAGCACCGACACGGGCTCGCCGGGACTCACCAGCGCGGCCATGGCCGACTCCACCTCCTGGCGCTTCTCTTCTTCGCTCTTAATGTCCACCTTCCAGCCCAGCAGCTTGGCGGCCAGACGGACATTCTGGCCCTTCTTGCCGATGGCCAGCGAGAGCTGCGAATCGTCCACGATTACTTCCATGTGCTTGTCGCCCGCGCTGACAATCGTCACGCGGCTGATCTTAGCCGGGCTCAGCGAATGCGTGGCGAACACCACGGGATCCTCGGAGTATTCAATGATATCGATCTTTTCACCGCGCAGCTCGCGAATGATGGACTGCACGCGCATGCCTTTCATGCCCACGCAGGCTCCCACGCTGTCCACGTCGCGGTCGCGGCTCTGTACCGCGATCTTGGTGCGCTCGCCAGCCTCCCGCGCGCAGCCTTTGATGACCACGGTGCTGTCGTAGATCTCCGGAACTTCCTGTTCGAACAGGCGCATCACCAGCTCCGGCGCGGCGCGCGACACCACCACTCCGGGGCCTTTGCTGGCCTTGTCCACGATGCGGATGACGCAGCGCACGCGGTCGCCCACGCTGTAGCTTTCCAGCTTGGATTGCTCTTTTTTCGGAAGGCGGGCTTCGGTCTTGCCCAGGTCCAGGATGTAATCCGGCCCTTCCACGCGCTTGATGGTGCAGTTCACCAGCTCGCCGGCGCGGCCGGAGTATTCGTTATAGACGGTCTCGCGCTCCGCCTCGCGCACCTTTTGGAAAATCACCTGCTTGGCGGTCTGCGCCGAAATGCGCCCCAATAGATCGGTCTTCTTGGGGATGCGTATCTCCGAGCCGATTTCGGCTTCCGGATTGATGCGGCGCCCCTCGGCCAGGGTCATCTCCTTGGCGGGGTCCTCCACAGCTTCCACGGCCTTCTTCACGGCGAAAAGCTGGATGGCCCCGGTCTTGTCGTTCAGCTCGGCGATATAATCCTCGTTCGTGCGGAAGTGCTTGCGGGCGGCGATCAGCATGGCGTCCTTCACCGCGTCCAGCACGATCCGCGGATCGATACCTTTCTCCTTGCTCAATATCTCGATGGACTGAAAAATCGTTTCCAAAGTGTTCCTCTTTTATTCTGTCGCTTGGATCTTACCCGCTGGCGAGGAGGGAATTACCACTCGAACTTCAGGTTCGCCTTGGTCACCTGGTCGAGCGGGAAACGGATCTGCCTGCCATTGGCATCCAGGCTGACGATTCCGTCCGCGTAGCCGGCCAGAGTGCCTTCCCAGTGCCGCTGGCTCTCGACCGGCTGGCGCAGGGTTACCTTGGCCTTCTTCCCTTGAAACCGCTCGTAGTCGCGCGGCTTGATCAGCTTGCGCTCGAGGCCCGGGGAGCTGACTTCCAGGGTATAGTGGCCCGGCACCACATCCTCTACATCCAGAATGGCGCCGACCTGGTGCGAGATCATTTCGCAATCCGCGTGAGAAACGCCCTCGGGCTTATCGATAGATATACGCACAAACTGGTTCTTTCCGCCGCCTTTGACTTCGACTTCCACGACTTCAATGCCTTCGGACCGGGCCACGCGCTCGGCGATCTCTTCGATTCGAGATGATATTACCGGCTGCATCGCTTTAGAATTGCAGACGCCAACAAAAAAGTGGGCTTTCGCCCACTCGCTTGCTTCGACATTCCAACTCTTATTGTAGCGCGGATGGCGGGAAATGCAAGCGCCACATTTGGGGAAGGAATTGCGGCCGGCTTCGGGCGATCTAGTCCCGCGCAATCGAAACAGGCCGGAACACCGTCACCAATTGGATGCCGAAGGTGTTTGCCAGCGTGCCGCGGATTTGCGGACCTTGCTGAATCTCGTAGCCGACCTTTACCAGTTGCAAACGATTGGGACGATAGCCGACCGCAGTTTCGTACACTTGCAGAGCCGGCGCCAGATTGGACCGGCGATACGATAACCGTGTAGCCACGTACCAGCGCGGACGAAGCACCCGCCGGAGTTCCACGTATCCGATGTTTTGCCTAAACGTGGGGATTATGTTATACGCGAACTGAAACTCCTGCAGCTCGGCAAATACGTTCCAAGGGCCCCGGCCCCATTGGACGTCAAGACCGAAAGCGGAGGCGGGTAGATCCTGCGGGGGCACTCCCGGGAAATAGTACTTAGACTGCAGGTCCAGATAGGGGCCGTGATAGCCGGAGACTCCCACATGGAGTCCTTGAAAAAGCGTGTATCCCATACCCCCGGCCCAGTTGCCATATTGACCCTTCTCGTACAGGCCGCGCGGATTTACCGGTGATGAATTCACAAACTGGGCGCGCATGTCCAGCTTTCCCAAGGTCGCGTCGACTTGGGCGCCAGCTAAACCAAGAGTCGTCACTCCTTTTCCGTAGTATCCGTAGGACAGCGGCATATCGATCAGCGGATTCACAGCGTCGTCATAACGAAGCAGGAACGAGCCGAACGCGGATGATAATTGACCCGCCCGAAACACCAGCGAGCGATTTGCACGAATCTGCGAATACATGAGCTGCGCCTGGAGGATGTCGGCCTTGACGCCATAGCCCTGGGTCGAGAATTCTTCATAGAAATATGGCCGCGTATGAACCTGTACGGCGGCAGATATGCTCCAGTTTTTGTTGATTTTCCAAGTCGGATAGAACATCGCCCGCATCCCGCCCGTGATCGGACCGCCGTCGCGCGGCGCCGTCGAGAGCTGGTGCGAGTAGGCGGCCATTCCGCTTACGGTGCTTTGCAGGTCAAAGCCCGAATTCGCCTCCTGAGCGTAAGCTGCCGTCCCGAGACAAGCGAGGGCCAACATGACCGATCTCACACGGGCACTTCCTCTACGCATTCGAGAGCGGGCTCCGATTCCAATGTCTCCAGCTTCTGCATCTGCAACGCGACGAACACCCGCACGACCACCGGATCGAATTGGCTGCCCGCGAACTTCTCCAGGATCTTCACGGTCTGGTCGTGAGTCATCCCGGGCCGGTATGGCCGATCCGACGTCATCGCATCGTAGGCGTCTACTACATGTACGATGCGAGCGAATAAAGGAACCGCTTCTTCCGCCAGCCCCCGCGGATATCCCGTTCCATCCCAATTCTCGTGATGCAGCTCCACCACCGGCAAATAGGCGTGGAACCCGCGCACTCCCTCCAAAATACGGCGGCCAATGGTTGGATGCTGCTTAATGAGCGCGAACTCCTCGATGGTGAGCTTGCCCGGCTTCTGCAGGACAATATCGCCGATTCCGATCTTTCCAATATCGTGCAGCAGGGCTGCTACCCGGATTTCTTCCAATTGATGGGGCGTAACATCCAAAGCCGCGGCAACGGCGCAGGAGCCTTCGCTTACCCGCCGGCTATGACCAGCGGTGTAACCATCCCGGGCGTCCAGAGCGTTCGCCAGCGATTCAACGAACTCCACATAGGCGCGATGCAGGTTCTCCTCGCCGTCGTGAATCACGGCCGCCGCCCGGTTAAAGCTCTCCATAAGCTCTCGGATTTCGTGAATTGCCGTGACGTTGGTACTGAACTCCGGCAGAACGCTGGTTCTCGCGCCTTCGCGCAATTTCTCAATCACGACGGCAATCGGCTGGACAATGGATCGGGATGACACCACGCTCAGCACCAGCGCGGCCAGCAATGCGCCGAGGCCCGCAACCACGAAGACATTTCGGAGGATGGACTGGACTGGACCCGTTGCCGAATCCACGTTCTGCAAGCTGCGCAGCAGATATCCATCCCCGAAGTAGATGCTCTCTATGGGCAGCGAAAGATAAGTCTGGCCGGCCAGGCGTATCTCGCATTCCGACTGGCGGCCGCAACCCTGCAGCGCGGATTCGAGATCCGCGGCCGGCACGCCTAGAACGCTCGACTTCACCACCCTTCCGTTCCGGGCCAGCGCGGCCGGCGTACTGAATTCGGAAAACTCGAGGCGCTCGCCCACCGAGAGGATACCAAGGTTCTCATCGCCCTGATCCACTTCTACCGACGTTACCTGGTAGGTCAGTCCGCTTACCGTATAGAAGCCCCGCTGAGGCGGCCGTATACGGGCAATGTCCATGGCTACGAGTTGCTCACCGACACGCATGACACCAGCCATAGGCCCGTCTTCCGGGTTGGACGCCAGCAGAAAGTCGAAGCCGAGGGCCTCGCAGAGTTCGCGCAACTGGTCTTCCACCGTACGCCGCGCGTCACCGCTTTTCGGATCTGACAGCATCAACTGCAAGCCGGCCTTCAGTGGAGCGTTGTCTCCAATAACCTTCAGGAAACGGCTGTTCTGCAGCTCGCTATTCGATTGCGCGCGCGCCATGGAGATCTGCGTGCGACGTAATGAAGATCGTAGCTCTTCCCGCACCGAGGACACCGCCAGCCGTTGAATGGCCCAGAAGCTGCTCGTTAGCAGGAGGGCAAATGGAAGAAACGACAATAAGAATGTGCGTGTGACGAAACGCATGGAATCACCTGTGCGCCAGGGTCGCGCCGTTCTCATCCAGCGGAATGGGAAATTCCACGATGGCTATGCGTGAGTCACTCACGGTAACGTCTGGCGCAAGAAACCCGCCGCCTTGTGCCAGGCAATTAGCGTGTGAACGCCAGAGGGCACGCCCCGCAGTACGAACCGGCCGTCGGCATCGGTTCTTGAGCTCCACTGGTTGGGAGTGACCACGATGGCAGCCGTCATATTGGTGTGCAGGCGACAGTTCACCAGGACGATCCCCGGCTTCAGGAAGGTCACTGAGCGGGTCTGACCTTTGGCGTAGTTCCCCAGGTCGAAGGTCTTCGGTTTGGACAACGAGAAAACGTTGTGGAATATGGGGTCGAGGTTCGGGAACGACACCGTCGAACCGCACGGGATAGTAAGAAGGTCCGGCTGAAACTCCCGGTTCTTCTGTTCCATCGTAGCCGTGGTGCTGCTGGAGGACAACTCACCGTCTACATATAGCCTCGTCAGCGGAATCTGTGGGTCATTAATACGTCCAAAAGGCGGCGGGAAGCTCAGTGCGTGTAGCTGTGTAGGCAATGGCCCGGAACAGCACGGGTTGACTTTCAACAGGTATGATTCCGGCATGCTTGTGCCAAGTTCCGCGGGGGCGAACTTGTCCGCCAAGGTCAGGTAAGTCTGCCGTCAGGGAGGATTGACCGGACGAGTTCCTCCATCCCGCCCAACATGATGACGTCTGGGGCCTCATCCGCGCCCTCGGAAATCTCGGTTTTTGGCAATATCTCCATTTGGAGATCTACAGGAGATGGTGCTATACTCCTGTAGACGGTCAAATGAAAGAGAAATCTGAAGTCCTCCAGGGAACGCTCGACCTTCTCGTACTAAAGACACTCGACGTCATGGGCCCAATGCACGGCTACGGTATCGCCCAACGCATTCAGCAGGTTTCCGAAGAAATCCTGCAACTCAACCAGGGCACGCTCTACCCCGCACTGCTCCGTCTCGAACAGCGCGGCTGGGTCGGCTCCGGCTGGGGCATCTCGGATAACAACCGCCGGGCTCGCTTCTACTCCCTGACCCGCGCTGGCCGCAAGCAGCTTGCCGAGGAGCGCCTCAAATGGAAACGCATCGCCGGCGCCATCGAGCGCCTCCTCGAAGCCGGAGCCTAACCCTCTTGCGCGCCTTACTCTGCCGCCTGACCGCCATCTTCCGCCAGCGCTCACTGGACCGCCAACTGGAGGAGGAACTTCGCTTCCATCTCGACATGGAGGCCGACACTAACCGCAGACGCGGCATGTCTGCGCCCAGTGCCGAACTCGCGGCTCGCCGTTCCTTCGGCGCGCCGGCCAACATCGCGGAAATCTA
>Ga0302325_10031226_pt1 | contig 10962 bp, 5 predicted proteins | sample Palsa_T0_2_FD_201948 | JGI IMG/M metagenome (GOLD analysis project Ga0302325, IMG submission 201948) | Peat permafrost microbial communities from Stordalen Mire near Abisko, Sweden - Palsa_T0_2 | ecosystem: Environmental > Terrestrial > Soil > Palsa > Peat permafrost | place: Sweden: Abisko... | reverse complement strand
AAATACCCAGCCCGCCCTCATCCAGCAGTACAACCTGACCGTGGAACGCGCGCTCACCAACGAACTATCGCTGAGTGTGGGATATCACGGTCAGAACGGGGATCACCTGGCAGATTACCGTGACGGCAATCAGTTGACGCTGGCCCAGGCGCAAGCGATCTCCACTCTGCCCTCCGGCTCGCCGATTCCCCCCGCAGATCAATCACCTTATTACTCATTGATTGGAGAGAGTAATGCCTTGCTGATTACAGAGTCCGAGGCCCGGATGAATTACAACTCCGGCCAGGTAACTTTGCGCCAGAGAACTCATCGCGGTCTGGAGTACAGCCTGAATTACACCTTGGCAAAGTCGCTCACCAATTCTTCGGGTAACTACGAGGTGGGTGCGCAGTCCAATGCCAGCTGGAACGGAGACACATTCCAGAATGGATACGACGAGAGGGCTGATTGGGGGCCGTCGGCGATGGACGTTCGCCAAAGCCTGAATTTTGTAGGAGTTTATGACCTGCCTTTTGGACGAGGCCGAACCTATGGCAGCAGCTCTAATGGCGCTGTCGATGCCATTCTTGGAGGCTGGAGACTCGCGACGACGGCCATACTCTATACCGGTTTTCCCGTCACCATCTTTGGACAAAATAACAACGGAGCGATGAACTCTTACGGGTTCAATCGCGCCAATCAGTACCGCAAGATGGTCATTCACAACCGGTCAATTCACAACTGGTGGGGCGACGATCCGTCTGCCACGCCCTGCACTCAGCCTGGCGTCGATAATGGAGTCTGCGCTTACGGCAACGAAGGTTCCTTCGAATTCGGTACGGCGCACAACACCAGCGAGCGTGCCCCCGGCTATCGCCAGGTCGATATGTCGCTGTTTAAGGATTTCCATGTTTGGCGCGAGGAGCATGTACTGAGTTTCCGCGCTGACTTTTTCAACATCTTTAACATCGCCAGCTACGGCAACCCCGATAACAACATAAACGACAGCAGCTTTGGACAAATCACCAGCGTTCGTTCGCCGGCGCGCCAGATACAGCTTAGTTTGCACTACGCTTTCTAGCGGCGCCTTCACGCGGCGGGCCGCCTGCACCTGTATCGGCGGCATGTCGAATGCCCAACCGGGCGACGTCCGACAGTGACGTCGCATACACTATCTGCGGCGCTGCTGGCTCTCGGACTCTCGTCTCATGTCATCTCAGTTCGTTCTGGAAATTTGCGTGGAGTCGGTGGATCACGCCGTCGCGGCGGAGCGCGGGGGTGCTCAGCGCATTGAGCTGTGCAGCGACCTGCCTTGCGGAGGCATCACCCCCAGTGCCGGGCTCATGCAAACCGTTCGCCGCCATGTTGGCATTCCCATCCACGTGCTGATTCGCCCGCGGCCGGGCGACTTCTGTTACTCCGATAGTGAACTTGAGATCATGCGCAACGACATTCTCGCGGCCCGCCAGTTCGGCATGGACGGCGTCGTGCTCGGCGTATTGCAGCCCAATTCCCGCGTGGACATTGAGCGCACCCGGGCTTTGGTCGAACTGGCGCGCACTTTGAAAGTAACCTTTCATCGCGCTTTCGATGTGGTGCAGAACTTCGACGCTTCGTTGGAGGATGTCATCCAGACCGGAGCATCCCGCATCCTCACATCGGGAGGCAAGGCGCGCGCTACGGACGCGCTTCCCATTCTGGCCCGGCTGGCACAAGCGGCAAAGGACCGAATCGTCGTTATGCCCTGCGGCGGGATCAATTCCGAAAACATTGTGCAGGTGGTGCAGAAGACACGGGCGCATGAGGTCCATACTTCCGCGGGAACTTCAAATTCCAACGTCAGGGACAATGGCGACAATGTCCCAGGCGAAAACAATTCGACGAACGCCAGCGTTCCTGTCGCGTCGTTTGAAGAGAAGGTCGCGAAGTTGGTGAGCCTGCTCGAAAGTACACCGCAGAGCGAACTGACGCAGTAGGTTGACATGGGCCGCGGTTTCTGGCTCAGTCCGGCCATGGGGGCTGCAATATGATCAGGAAAATACGATCATGAACTGGGCGCGCCTCGGAACCGCAACTCTGCGTTCCTTCGTTATGTTGTGCGCCACGCTGTGCGCGTCACAAAACTTCACCGATGTGAAGCCGAGCCCGCAGCAGGTGGCGTGGCAGGATCTCGAGATAGGCGCCATCATACACTTTGGCCCCAACACATTCATGGATCGCGAGTGGGGAGACGGCACTGCCGACCCCTCGGTTTTCAATCCCCCGAGTGTAGACCCTGAGCAGTGGATGCAGGCAGCGAAATCCGCCGGGATCAACTACGTAGTGTTAGTCGCCAAGCATCATGACGGTTTCTGTTTGTGGCCCACGGCGAGCACCGCTTACAGCGTCAAGTCCAGTCCCTGGAAGGCAGGCCAAGGAGATCTGGTCCGCGAGGTTGCCGCTGCGGCCCGCAAATACGGCCTGAAATTTGGTGTCTATCTTTCGCCCTGGGATCGCCACGATCCGTCCTACAAAGATAACGCTGCGTACGACGCCTACTATCTTTCTTTGCTCAACGAACTCGCTGGGAATTACGGCGAATTGGTGGAGTTCTGGCTCGACGGCGCAGGCACCGGAGATCACGTATACAACTTTGATCGTTACGTTGATAACCTGCGCATGCATCAGCCGAACACGATGGTGTTCGCCGACGCGGCACTGCTGAAGTACGGCGACATTCGCTGGGTGGGAAACGAAGAGGGAATCGCATACGAAGACAACTGGAATGTCCTCGAGCTGCGCGGTTATCTTCGCTACCGCCCTGCCGAGGCCGATACTCCGTTGAGAAAGGATCATTGGTTCTGGCACCCCAATGACGAGGCAAGTTTGAAGTCGGTCGGCGAACTGGTTGATACTTATAACCGAACCGTGGGGCGGGGCGCGCAGTTGATGATCGGAATTGCCCCTGACAACCGGGGTCTGCTTCCCGACGCGGACGTGCGCCGCCTCAATGATTTCGGCGATGCCATTCGCGCGACCTACGCGTCCGAGAGGAATCTGGCGCCGCGCGCCAGCAACGCTTCGAAGTTCAGGACCGCGCTCGACTCCGATCCTGACACAACATGGTCGGCGCCGAAGGGATCGCATTCCGCGATCATCGATTTGGAATTCGCGCAGCCCGTCAGCTTTGACCGCGCACTTACCATGGAGTGGCTGGTGAATGGGCAGAGTGTGCAGAAATACACGATTCAGGTCATGGACGCCTCAAAATGGCGGCCGGTGTATTCAGGAACTACGATCGGGCATAAGAAAATCGACATCTTCCCTCGGGTGACAACACGGCATGTTCGACTCAACATTCTCACGGCATCCGGCACGCCATGCATCCGAGAGTTCCAACTCTTCGACGGGGCGCAGAGTAGATAGTTGACGATGCGACATACCCCGGCAACCGTTCACAGGCGGTTGAGTTGACGGGGCTGCGCTATGGGCTACCCACACGAGTAGAACGGGCTATCACCTTTCACTGCGGCAAAGGCGGTCAGTTCGGTCTCCGGCTAGAACTCCAGGCGCAGAGATACTTGCAACACGCGCGATGCGTCGGCTCCGTTGTTGATCCCGGTGCCGATGGTGCTTGAGATAGTACCGAACAGACACGAGACGTTAGTGATGTCGGTGCAAGGCGTATTGAAGTTGGGGTGGTTCAACGCATTGAAAGCGTCCGCGCGGAACTTCAGGCCTACCTTTTCGGTAATTGGGAAAGCTTTGCCCAGCCCCAAGTCCAAGTCGAAATACCTTGGGCCACGCAGGTTGTTGCGCGAACCGATCTGGAAGCCTACCGGACCGGTATAGTCGGCATTGGCCTGGCTCGGATTCGAGTAGGCGTAAAGGGTTTGGCCTTTACCGCCGTTCAACTTTATTTTCAGATCCGAGATCGGGCCGGTCAGAATGCCGGGCGCATTGTTTGAGTATCCCGCAACAAACGCATTGGCGGCAGCAAAGTAGGGAAGGCCGGTATGCACGCTGGGCAGGCCACTGACACTCCAGCCGCCGATAACTTCGTTGAGCCAGCGAGGCGCTCCGCCGACAAAACTTTTTCCTCGTCCAAACGGGAGATCGTAGACGAAGTTTCCGTTGAAATACTGGGTGACATCGAAGTCGGAATTGCCTCGGCATTCCCGCGGCCGCAGCTCGTCGCAGATGAATCCATATCCACCAAAAGCCACGGAGTTGGCGACCAATGAGACATTGTCAATCGAATGGGACCATGTGTAATTGAGATCGAATACCAGCCCATTCGTCAGATTCTTGTGCAGAGTTACCAACAGTCCGTTGTAGTTGGAGAACCCCTGATTGGTGTAAAACGTGTTCTCGGAAAACTGAGCGGCCATGCCAACGTTTGCGGGCAGACCGAGACCGTACGGCTGAAGCGACGCTAGCTGTTGCGTGGTATCCGCAAAATCGCCCCGTTGAGCGTACGTACCGAGCAACTGAGAAACAACCTGTGTGTTGTTCTGGACACCTAATGCGACTCCGGTGCCGGGCACCATCACATTCTCGTAAAAGGGCTGCGGGTTAACCGTGGCGCCGCTGCGCAACGCCTGAGTGACGTTTGCGAATGCCTGGGACATTAACTGCCCCGATACGGGATCGGCGTAATCGATTAGTTGCTCAGCATCCACTTGCGCGAGCAAGCGCCGGCCCAGCCGACCGACATAGTTGACCTTCAAGATGAACCCGCCTGGAATCTGGTTTTGAACCCCGAAACCGTACTGAATCGAATACGGAGTCTTGAGGTTGGGGTCGATGATTTCGTTGAACGCCGAACCATTCGCCAGTCCAAAAGGAACTGCGCTGGACCCCGACCCAGAGACATAGGGTAAGAAAGGCTTGGTGATCGTAGGCGCAGTGGGTGGCGGAGGCGGCGCGTTCAGGCCTGTGAATCGCGTATCGGTCGTCAGGGAGCCGTTTGCATCGCCCGTAGTTCCGAAGGGCTGGGTAACGCCCGCCTGGAAGAGATAATCGAACTGGGATTGCTGGTACTGCACGGCATTGATTACTGTTTGATCGAAGAGTATGCCCGCACCGGCGTTGAAGACGGTTTTCGGATTAAGGCTATAGGCGAAAGCAAGCCTCGGCCCGAAGTTCTTATACGTCGGCTTGAAATATCCAGGGGCGTGATTCGCCTTTCCGCCGAGTGAATAGGCGATCAACGGGACCGCGAGGTTGCCGGACTGGCTGGTCGAGCTTTGTACGACACGATCTGCGAAGTAGGAGTTGAATTGAGCGTTCTCGATGGACTCGATCCCGTTAACTTCGTAGGGCACGGTGTAATTGACCCAGCGAAGTCCGTAGGAGACGGTGAGCTTGGGCAGGGCCTTCCACGTATCCCCGAAATAGAGCTCGGTTTCGTAATAACGGTAGGTCCGGGTTTGGCCTGAGCCCTGGGGGAATGCGTTGCCCTGGGCGTTGTAGTTGAAGGTGCTGCCGACTGCGCTGTATGGAGCCAGCGCTAAGGCGAATGCGGCGTCATACAGTCCGGGCGCGTATCCGCAGACATTTGATGTGTTCGGACAAATATCGGCAGGCTCTAAGCTAGGGTTCAACTGGGGAGTATTTCCGCCCAATCCGATCGTCGGGCTGTTGTAGTTGAGGATGGTGTAGCCGCTCGGTTTGGGCCACTTGAAGGTGCCGCCAAACTGGAAACTGTGCGTACCTCTGTCCCAATTGAAGTCGTCACGAACGACTGGGATGGGGTAGGTCCGGCCTTGCGCGTTGATAGCACTGCCATAAGGGCCCGAGATGATCGCGCCTCCGGTGCCGTTCCCACCCACCGCGCCGTATTGAGTGACGCCGGTCGGGTTGTAAGTATTCGGGAAGTTGTAATTTTCGAATACTTCCCCGTAAGACACCTGGTTGATTTTGGTGCTGCTAAGGGTCCAGATTTGGCTCACTACCCAGGTATAGCTTTGATCGATGAAGGGGTAGGTTGGTGGATCGCCAGGGAACCAGATCGCACTTTCGGTGCCCTTGGTTCTGGTGAAGCTGCCTTTCCCCCAGAACTTCATTCTATCGTTCAACGTATAGTCGACCCTCTGAACATAATCGTCTTCTTTGTACGGGAAGGGAGCGTCGAAGCGGTAACCGGCCGTATTGAGGCCGTCTCCGTACGCTCCGGACAGGTCGTTCGCGTGAGGATAGCGGCTGGAAAAGAGGCTCTGCAACGCAGAATTGAAGCCTATGTGCTGGGGATCGAGCGCCTTTACCTGCGTCGAGGTCAAGGACTCGACGCTATTCGAGGAGTTGATGTATTGAATGATACCGTCGTCACGGAAGGAGTCCAGTGGAACGGTGCGTTCCACCAAATTCGAGAGGGTGTCGCGGCGACCGTTGTAATCGAAAAAGAACAACAGCTTGTTCTTGAGAATCGGCCCGCCAATATTGCCGCCGAACTGATTCCGAATGAGCGGAGGCCGCGGAACGCCATCGTTGTTATTGAACCAGTCGTTGGCTTCCAGGTCCGTGTCGCGGTGGTACTCCACCAACGCACCGTGGAACGAATTCGTACCGCTGCGGGTTACGAGTTCGAACTGGCCGCCGCCACCTCCGTTCGCAGTGGACAGAAAGCCAGCCTCCACTCCGCGGAATTCCTGGACAGAGTCCACCGGGGCGTTGGCGACAATGGCCCCAAACTGGCCCGTAGCCATGTCGTTGACGTCGAGGCCATCCACCGTAACTCGACTTTGATCAACGCGGGCACCCGTTACCGAGCCGTCCAGGGTCGTGCCCGGCTGTTGGACGAAGAGCGCCGAGGGGCTGCTTCGGTCCTCGATCGGCAAGTCATTCAACATCTGCACTTGAACATTGTTTCCTACTGTCGCGTCGGTGGTGTCGATGGTGACGTTCTGATTCGCGGCCGATACTTCAACCGTCTCGCTGGTTCCTCCAAGATTCAACTGGGCGTTCTGTACACGGGTGGCGTCCACGTTCAGGTAAAGCCCGGAGACCACGGCGGACTTGAAGCCGTCTTTGCTGAATTCGATTTTGTAGCCGGGTCCCGGCTTGATTTGATTGAGCGTATATGACCCCGAAGCATTGGTAACGCCTTTGGACATGACGCCAGTCTGCGGATTCTGGAGAGTGACGCTGACGTCTGGAATGACCGCGCCTGTTGGGTCGGTTACGACACCGGTGATTGAGGCGAAATCCTGAGCGTTCAGAGCGACTGAGACAAAAAGAACAACAACGAGGACAAGAATTCCAGGAACATAACGTCGAGTCAGCATACTTCTCCCCTGCCAGCCGCGGTCAGGAACGGCATGGCGTCCGACAAACCAATCATCCAAAGTTTTGTTGCACGTACACAAATATCTTGTAAAGAGCTCGCAACAAGCTGAACACTTTACAACTGTAGACGACGTAGAGACGAAACTGTAATCGAAAAGATAGTCAGTTATCAAACACGCCATTGTCGTTGATTACGAAACACTCTTCTGTTTCGTGTGTCCTGTGGCGCTTTTCTGGCATTCGGAACCGGGAAATTGTAGAGCGGACTGTTCACACATTTTTCGCGGGTCCCAATACGGGACAAAAGATGCTTTCGCCGAGGCGGGTAGCGGGGTTCGCCGCAGATACCGGTAACCAAGTCGAATCAGAACCGCATCGCCGCGATGGGTTGACCGGCCCTCGCCGCAGCGGCCCTAGTCGTGATTGTGCATTAGAATGATTCCGTCGTGCTTCAATCGTGGTCTTGCCCAGGAGGATGATACGGACGGCCGAGCTTAAGCGAAGTATTGGTGCGGCTCGAAGTCCGTTCGAGATCTTGCGCTCAACGAGTGCGTTTTGATCTCAGCCCTTATGCCATCCAGGTGCCCTCGGATGTTCGCCGCGGCTGCGATATTCTTCCTCTTGCTGGTAGGGGCAGGCAGTGGACAAAATGCGACGCTCATCAGTCTTGATCAGGCCATCGATCTGGCGTTGGCGCACAACCATTCCCTTCGAGCCACGAGGACTCTGATTCTTCAGAATCAGGCCCAGGAGATTACCGCGAACCTTCGTCCCAATCCGACGCTGGGAGCGGATAGCCAGTTTGTCCCATTTTTTAGTCCGCAGGATTTTTCGGGGACAAACCTGAATGAGACTCAGCAGTTCGATATTGGGATTGGGTACCTGTTCGAACGTGGTCACAAGCGGCAACGTCGACTGCAAGCCGCTCGCGATCAAACTGCCGTCACACGAGCCCAAGTCACCGACGCCGAACGAACTTTGGCTTTCAATGTAGGCCAGCAATTCGTCAGCGTATTACTGGCGGAATCCACTCTTCAATTCGCGCTTCAGGATCTGCAAAGCTTTCAGAAGACGGTTGATATCAGCCAGGCACAACTCAAGGCGGGCGCCCTCAGCGAAGGGGATTATCTCAAGATCGAGCTGCAGCTTCTGCAATTTCAGACCGACGTCTCCTCGGCTCGCCTGGCGAAGGTGCAGGCGCTGGTTGGCCTGCGGGAGTTTCTGGGCTACAACGCGGTACCGGCTGGCTTCGACGTGATTGGCGAACTGGAATATCAGCCCGTGCCAGGGAACCTCGAAGACTTGCAGCTGAAGGGTCTGCGCGAACGCCCTGACTACCGGGCGGCAGAGTTAGGCATCACCGCCGCACAGAGCCAAATTCTTCTGGCGAAAGCGAACGCCAAGGTGGATGTAAACGGTACCTACGACTTCACGCATGTCTCCGGTGAGAACACGGCCTCGATCTTTGTTAATTTTGAGCTACCCGTCTTCAATCGAAATCAAGGAGAGATCGCGCGCACGGGTTACGCGCTGACTCAGGCGCAGGAGCAGCAGCAAGAGGCCAGTGATACGGTTCTCTCCGACGTCGCCAACGCGTACGAGGCCCTCAGAAGCAACGACGAGGTGGTGCAGCTCTATACATCCGGGTATCTTAGGCAGGCGGAGGATTCGCGGGATATCAGCGAATATGCGTATCGGCGCGGGGCTGCCAGCTTGCTGGACTTCCTCGATGCGGAGCGCAGCTACCGGTCCATTCAGCTGGCCTATCGGCAGGCGCTGGCTTCTTATATGACGGCTCTCGAACAGTTGAAAGAGGCCGTGGGGACGAGGAACCTGCCATGAGCGCTTGGGCGCGGAGGTGTCGGAGCTTCGCCGCAGTCGCCGCCGTGTCGGCGGCCTTGCTCGCAGTCGAAGGTTGCGGCGGCCCAGCGAAGCAGGCCAGCAAGATGACTTCGTTCTCGACGGGGGAAAGTTCGGAGTCCAGGGCCGAGCTGTTCTCGCTGCCCTCCGACCAGATGTCTCATATCCAGGTCGTGACCATCACGCAGGGACCGATGGCGCGTGTTCTCCGCTTGAGTGGTGCCGTCCAGTACAACGACTTTAAGACCACGCCGGTAATCACGCAGGTGGGTGGGCCGGTCAGCCGCGTTATGGTCGTGCAGGGCGAGCACGTGATCGCCGGCCAGGCATTGCTTTACGTCGCCAGTCCCGATTACTCGCTGCTGCGCGCGTCTTACCTCAAGGCACGCGACGCCTTCCAGCTCGCGGACAAGCTCTACCGCCGGGCGCAAGATCTCTATTCGCATGGCGCCATAGCCCAGGCCGACCTCGATCAGGCGGAATCGACCCGAACCCAGGCGAAGGCGGACTTCGAATCCAGCGCGGACGCCATACGCGTCCTCGGGATAGCCGATCCGGAAACGATTGTCGCCAAGCCACCCTCCGCGGAAATTCCGCTATTCTCGCCGGTGGCGGGCGAGGTGGTGGATCGCCAGTGCTCTGCGGGGCAATTGCTGGCGGCCGGCGCTACGCAGTGTTTCACGCTGTCGGACATGAGTTCGGTGTGGGTTCTGGTCAACATCTATCAGAACGATGTGGCCTACGTGCACGTGGGCGACCCGGTGACGATCGAGAATGAATCGTATCCGGGAGTGGTGCGCGGGAAGATCGAGTATATTTCTCCCGCTCTCGACCCCAACACACGCACGCTGCAGGCGCGCATTGCGGCCGCCAATCCAGGCGAGCGCCTGAAGAAGGAGATGTACGTAACGGCGGAGGTGCAGGCGGGTGTGATTCACAACGCGCTGTTTGTTCCCAACTCCTCAGTTTTGCGCGACGAGCAAAACATGCCGTACGTTTATCTGCAAACCGGATCGGCACAGTTCGCCCGGCGCGACGTCACACTCGGGGAGACCCAGGCCGGAAAAACACAAATCCTCAGCGGGCTGCAGGCAGACGATCACGTGGTCGGCGACGGCAGCCTTTTCCTGCAATTCCAGAATTCGCTCCAGCACTGAGAAACGCAACCGGGGATGATTCATCACATCGTTCAATTCGCCCTCCGTCAGCGCTTCCTGATCTTGATGCTGGCGTTGCTCGTTTTCGTCGCCGGAGCGCTGTCGTTCCAACGAATGCCGGTCGACGCTTACCCGGACCTTTCCCCGCCGCTGGTCGAAGTCATTACGCAGTGGCCCGGGCACGCGGCTGAGGAAATCGAGCGACTGGTGACGCTGCCCATCGAGCTGCAGATGAATGGCGTTCCGCACATGGCGTTCATGCGGTCGATCTCGCTCTATGGCCTGTCTGATGTGATCATGACATTCGAAGACAACACCGACGATTATTTTGCCCGGCAGGTCGTGTTCGAACGGCTTTCGACCGCCGCATTGCCCCAGGGCGTGACCGGCAGCCTGGCACCGCTGTCGAGCCCATCCAACCTTGTCTATCGCTATGTAATCGAAAGTCCAGACCGAACGCCGCAAGAGCTGAAGACTTACGAAGACTGGGTGATTGAGCGCGCTTACAAGTCCGTGCCCGGTGTGGCTGACGACTCAGGCTTCGGCGGCACAGTGATGCAATACCAGGTGCTGCTCGATCCGGCCAAAATCTACAGCTACCACATTCCTTTGCCGCAAGTGCTCAACGCGCTGGCCGCGAACAACGCCAATGCCGGCGGTGGTTTTTACTCGCAGGGTTCGCAATTTTTCTACGTTCGTG
>Ga0302325_10031225_pt1 | contig 10962 bp, 6 predicted proteins | sample Palsa_T0_2_FD_201948 | JGI IMG/M metagenome (GOLD analysis project Ga0302325, IMG submission 201948) | Peat permafrost microbial communities from Stordalen Mire near Abisko, Sweden - Palsa_T0_2 | ecosystem: Environmental > Terrestrial > Soil > Palsa > Peat permafrost | place: Sweden: Abisko... | reverse complement strand
TATTAAAATAATTATAAAAAGATTTTTTAAAATTATAAAAAAAAAATTATTATAAATATAAAAACTATAATAAAAACTTTAATAATAATTAATATTTTTATAAATATTTTAAAAATAATTAATAATAATAATAAAATAATAATAAATAAAATTATTTAAAAACTATAAACCTAGTTTAAAAGTCTTTCTTTTCTTATAATAATGTCTCTTAACTAACAAGAACTCTAGTCTTTAAAAAGAATAATGTCCTGTATAGCTGGCCTCCTAAATAACACCTGCATAATCGTTGGGGGCGGCTAACACGGCATCGTGGCCGGCTTAGGCGAAGCACCTAATTATAACGCCGTGCTCTACGACCCCACTAAATCCATTAGCCAACGGATATTTGTTATAGTTAATATAACCGTAGCACGACTTTACTACTCCAAAGCCATTATATTCTTTAATAGCCACCCACCCATCTAGCCTAGACTCATTCTTTGGTTCTGTATCTCTTAGTCGTGAATCACGAGTCCATAAATAATAAATATGATCGCAGAAAGACACAAACGAGAATCCAGCGCGGCCCGATATGGCCCAAAACTTGGATTGCGGAAATGCACAGCATTTGAATTATATACGCAATACAAAAATTTGACCAACTGAGGGTCTTTTGCAAGGAAGGGGAGGCCTCGTGATAGGTATGGTGTTATGGTTCGCCAACATGGCCTATGAAGATTCGCACGTTGCTGCGTGGAACAGTTACTCCCCATCAAATGCAAAAAGAAATTGGATGCGGTAGGTATTCATCTATCTGCATAACCTCATCAGCTTCCATATGGTTTATGATAAATTTACTCACCCTCGACTTGAAACCCACCAATACCGATTGGGATATGATGGTGGCAGCCAAGACACGCTGCATCACTATTAGTTCCATTTGTTTCATCTGCGGAACAGCTTATGCTTTCGTAAGAAATTTTCTGGTTCTGGAACTGTTGATAAGCATTCGGCAACTGCAAATTGAGGCTTGCAACCTCCATATTTAACGCACCTCGTCCCTAATTTATAGAGCAACTTACCGCTGGCCTTGCCTTTTAACAAGATCGACTTCGATGGCAGACTTCATTTACCAAGCCCGATCGACAAGTCTTATTGGCCGTTTGACGACATGTTTCATCCTTGGCAGGCACCTGCTGAATGTATCTTAGATGAAGGTGGCATTGATGCGGAGGAAACGCAAACAGATGGATTGGACTTCAATCGCAGGAGCGGCAGAGGACGCAATTGCAGATATATAGAATGAATTGCATAACGTTGTATGTAGTTTCATTTTGAGGTAACTTCCTCCAGAATGTTGCCAAAGAGTCAGTAAATCCATGTTTTGATTCGATTGATCGAACATGCGAACTCGAATGCAAGTAACAAAGTCTCATTTCAAACAAGCCCTCGAAATTTGTTGCACATTTTCCACGCACTCGCATCTTCCTCCATCTTAGTCTATATGTTGTGAGAAGAGCGATACCATTTTACAGCTGTACACGGCAGCCTGTCATGTTGAGCTTGTCGAAAATCAGTGAATATTCAAGCACGGGGTGGATATCTCGTAAAGGATGAAGTTCGGAGCATAATGATTTGCGAAAGGACGTTTTACCAGAAATCAGCGGACAGTTTTCAGACGAGGAGAAAATGGAGTTCTTGTTATAGTTTGATATGGGGGTTAGAGCTTACAAATCCTAGAGGAGCAATGCACTGATGGCGTGTGCTAGTGAACCCCAACCAAGAAGGTTCAGGTGTATTACGCTAGCTACCAAATCCCACATGAAATACCCCGCGGCAAACCCGTGTATAGCACCTTTAGCTCCAGTACAGCCCCGTATCTTCTTAGCCCAATCCATCTCTCTCCTCTCCTCGTCACTCCATATAAAAAACAAGGCAAGTGCCATAATGATCGAGGATTGTATGAAAGATGTCACACGTACGTTCCAGCTTATCGCTGTTCGTGCTGGCAAGTGAGGGTACACTGCCACAAAGAGCCGAGTTAAGAGCACAGGTGATATAGTTGTGCAGATGGGGTGGTAGTAAATCCATCCCCAGCCAACTTCATGGATGTGAAGGTTAAGGAAAGGTAGATAAGCCGAAGTGATCTGTTAAGGTGACATGGCCCTGAGCAGTAGGAGTGGAGGTGGGTAGAAAGACTCTGTCATATGGAGGGTAGTCGTGTCTTCTTATTTATAGTAGTAATTTAAACTCTCATGTATCAATGAATTATAGATGATGGTTATTGCTTTAGTGATTTCGGAGAGGGTAACAAGTGCCTCATGAGGACTTAAGATTCTAGCCAAAAAGAAGTATAGACCAAAATCACTTATTATAATATTAATAAAGTATTTAATGCTTTCCAAGTACTCTTGTAATATATACACTAAAGTAAATAATTCTAAATTATTATATTTTATTAAATAATATAATAAGTTAATAATTATATAAAAATATAAAAAGTTTTTTAAAGGATTATTTTAACTAAAAAGAATAAATTTATATTATTTTTAAATTAATTAAATTATTTATTATATTTATATTTTATTTTATTATTTTTTATATAAATTTTCCCGTTAATCTTATAAAGAAATACTTAAGAAAGAAGTAAGATTTCCAGGAATATTAAAATAATTCACAGTAGTTCGAGAGAAAATTACGATAATATTAGGAATTAAATAACGAGCAGAGTTTATGCACTTCGTCTTATTTCCTCTTAACTATATCAATGGTCAAGACCTCCTTGCTAGAAATTAACTCGTTACCTAGTCAACTCCGATGCTTCATTTGACCTCTGGATAAATAGCATCTCGTCCGCTTTTTCCCAACGAAACTGAATCATTCCTGGTGCCTCTCTAGCATATCTCATGATCGCTGACACAACCGTTCGATAACCTGCTGCGGAAGCGCTCTCGAATTTACACATCTCCGAGTGAGACGCCGGGATTCCTGACCTCTCGGTATCGTCAAGGATTGGTGCTGCAGACGACTCATCTACAATCTACCGTGAGTTAGACATGTGAAAAAATTTAGAATTTGATGTTGGCACTTACGTATCCTTTTGTTGTGACGAGGTCTGTTTTCTCTTGCTCCCAGAAGAAGTAGATGTAGAACTTCTTGGCAAGAGGCGCGAACTGATCAGTGATGTTTTGCAGCGTCTCCGAACCCTCTCGTAATGCATCGACCAGCTGCCCATCCGTATCCCATACTTTGGAAGGCACCATTGTGTCCAGCATCCGTCGCCCTATCCCAGCCAGCTGAGCCTTGCTACTTCCATTGTGGGGTGTGCCAAGAAATAGGACAGCGCAAGTCGATATGTAGATCGAGTGGAGGTGAGTAATATTCTTGCTGGTTCTGCTTGCCGAATATGCCAATGCCTATGGGGTTATCAGCGCGGGTCCAGCGAGCCTATTCAGTGTCTACAGACCCTCTTCACGACAATCCCACCTAGCGAATGGCATATGAATATCAGGGGTCTTCTTGAAGCATCGAATAGCTGCAAAGGCTATAATTCAGCATATTTGGAGCACAGAAGGGGACTGCCTACTGCTCGGTCTGCCTCCAACTGTGCCACGAGGGTTTGCGCGTGCTGGAGGATTCGATCAGAAGATGTACTTCCCATGAACGAAGTAGCATTTGCGTTGTATCCGAACGTCAAGATTCGCGAATTTCTAACTACTTTGGGGAGAAGTTCGGGGTTGCTAAGCCAGCAGGTACCAGACTTAGTGGTCCAGGTCTTGTAAGGGTCACCATTGAGGCCGTGAACTGCCACGATACTAAATATTTGATCAGTCGCTTTCTTGGTCAGGACCGGATCTTTCTGGACCTACTCTACTTGCGGATCTTCCCCGCTATAAAGTTGAAAGACTCCGTACTTGTCCTGAAGCGATTCGATCATTAATGTCAGGCCTCTTAGCTGTGAGGCGTACGAACCATATTTCATTTATCGGAACTCACAAGGCTGAAGCTTGCAAGACTGCAAGGAACTAACAACCCCCGTACTTTCGTTCATTCAATTTTGAGGAGATGATCAACGAAAGAATCCCACTATATATCTTAGGCCTTGATAGACACTTAACAATGACCTATTGTGGTGGGCCAGCGATGGAAATCGGAGGCAAATTTACAGAAGCTTCTCGATGCGAGGCAGTGCAATTGTTGGTTCGTTCAAATTAGGCGCTCGGCGGCGCGGAACCGGGGTTGACTGGATCTGACACCGTGGCTGCGGGATGGGCCTCTTCTAGGAGGTCATTGCATGTTTTGCGATATGTACCCCGTGCCTGGAACGGATCTTGAATAATTGGTCCAATGAAATTCTTGATGAGACAAGGCAATTCCACAGAACGGTCAGTCTAAATCTTCCCGGGAAACCCGAATTTATGAGGAAATTTGGATTCGGATTTAGAAATTCCATCTTCAGTTATGACGAACTATTATTTTAGTATAGAAATAATTCAGGGAGCTTCCAGCTACTATCTCCTCCATAGAAATTTTTATTCAAAGCAAACTTTATAGCTATCGCCAATAGATAGTATAATTATTATAGTCTAGCGCTCCTTCCCCGTCTTCTTTATAACCTTATCGCTAGGTAATCTAATAACGGGAAACTATTAAAAAATTTATATAACTACGTAAGCTACTTCCATCATCGCAAAATCTACTAGATCAAGTAAGTAACGACTCAAGAGCTTGGAGGTGGGGCATCTTACTCTTAAGATATATCCTCGGACTATTATTAAACGATAAATATCCTTAGTTCTTTATCACCTCGTCCCGATAGAGACCTAGATCTTCGTCTTATCTCTTAGGTCTAAAGTCTTCTGTATTATCTCTATATAGATCTGCGCTCCTATAAAGTAAATAAATACTATATGCCAAAGATTGGCCTTGTCGGATTAAGACTAGCGACTTGTAATCTAGGCCTCCGCTTGTCGGTAAAATCATTGTCCTGATCGCACAACGTTGATTAACCGGAATCAATGGAAATAAACAAAAGACTAAGGTAGATTAATAATGATCTAATATAGAAGATTTAAATATAAACTTTCTTTTAGAATATTCGTTAAATATTTTAATTACTTAAAATCAACTCGAGTTACCGAATCCTTATTACCGAGCACGGAGACGATTTCTGACCTTAATTTAGCTATAGTCTTCGGATATCGCACGAGAAGATAACTATAATTATTTAGTCAGCTTTAATAAAAATAACTTCCTTCGGGAGCGATATTAATAAAGTCCAGAATAATAAACAAGCGATCGTATCTCTATCTATAATTAAAATATTTATTATCTAATACCGAAGTACCGTACGATTAAGATACTCTTTTATAGTTATATCTAGAAATATATATCGACTCTCTCTTTTATTATTATTATTTTTTAAACGTATCCCCTTGTCCAAAATTTCGTCGATAAACTTATACGCTACTTTATACGATTTTCTGAATTTTCTTTCTCCAATAAGTTAATATAAATCCAATAGTCTAAACCTTATCGCAACTATAGATTAAACAATATTAAAAGCCTCTTTAAATTCTACTGCCTTGCTCCTAGCTTATAAACTATAAATAGATTCCCCGAAAAAAAAGACCGTGGTCGTGTTTAGCATAAACCGGAAGAAAAATAACTATAAATCGACAACACCAGATTTCGCGTCGGATATATAATTCAGAAGATCTTTAACCGACTCTTGGAGAATATTAAGATCATGATATTACTAGTATATAAATTAAGAACGAAGGAGTTCTCGAAAATATTTCTATACTTGCCCTTCCTAAGTAAAGATGTCATCCTTAAATAAGGAATAGGTGATTTTTCTACAAGGACTAAATCCCTAATCTAGAATACGATTAATTTCTTTCTACGTAAATATTGCGATTCATAACTTTACCATCGAATTTTGTAGACAGAACCGCCTGGAGATTCAGGGGGTCAATAGTCCCGAAAGCTTGGGTCCCAAGGAAAACCTGGTCGAGCGTGTTCCCCCATCTTCGGAAATGCCACAGGAACAATTCCATTAACCTAGAATCGGAGTTGGCTTCCCAAATTTGTTGGAGACGATCAATCCCGAGAGGCCTCTCGTTGATGAGTCTAGGGGGTGGCAGACAGCCATGCTGCTCCCCGAATAATTTGTCTGACTAGAGCCCAGTTAGTGCTGCCTTCGAGGATGACATCAAAGGTACTCACCCGATATTCTTGGTAATATATATATATTCGATGAATGACAATCACAGTAAGTATGGCGCCAATCAGGCTCGGCAGACTGAAACTATTCATGACTGGGGGACGAAAGCTGTTGTCGGCCCGCGTTGATGGGTCTTGGTTCGATCTGGACTCGAAGGGCAAAGGTCGCGTTACACTACACACTTGATTGCCACAGCCTCTATATGAGATGAAGTGCGAAGCGCTTCCAAACCTCAGATGACGGTCTTTCGCACGGGCGGCGCTAGTGCCGCGAACGTGTGAGGGCTTTGCAAAGAAAAGGGGCTACGATCCGGTTGGCATGACAAGTGCCAGCCTTAGGCAGGAAGGCCTTCTGATCAAATTTGGACGACTGGAACGGAGCCTGTACGAGCGGACGAGCGTCCAACCAAGTCTCCGATAGAAGCGCCGAATTTTCAGCTACTGGCTGGTGCGGCAAGATTTCGTTCAATTCCTGTTTCGGCCCCTGCTTCAACCACATGCTCGGGACGCATGCCGACACATGTGAATGAGCAGCAGTCTTGATCGGGCAGGTCGGAGACGAAATCGTCCGTGGGTGGAACCGGGGAACTGATGATTGGGGCCGGCCCGTGCAAAGCTCTTGTGGGCAGACGCCAGGGGAAGGCTCCTCTGATCAAATATTATCCCATGCAAAGACACTAGTAGCCGAATTGAACGCCACTCGCCATTTATCGAGAACCGTTAGCAGGCCGATCATCTTTCTCTGCCATGGCCTTGGTGGGATATTGGTGAAGCGTGCGATCGCTTTCTGCAACACAAGTATCGCGAAGCAGGTAGACCATCGCCGGTTCCTTTTCACGGCAACATATGCTATAATGTTCTTTGGAACACCTCATACTGGCATGAGTGATGCTGCCTTGAGAGCTCAAGCCGAATTGATGCCTACGGCCGCCCTAAGCCAGCTTTCGACGGCGTTGGTCAAAGGATCTCAAACTCTACAGGAGATCAACGATCAGTTCGCCCCTTTGAGTAAAAGATTCTCGCTTTATTTTTTCTGGGAGCAACTTCCGAGCGAATTTGGGACAACGAAAGCCTACGTCGTCACTCAAGATTCTGCTGACCCTGGATGGGAACCTGGGGAGCGTGCTGGTATCCATGCCGACCATTCTCAGATGTGCAAATTCACGTCAGCAAGTCAAGATGGGTTCAAATTGGTTCTTTCAGCCTGCGAAAGGTATATAAAAAAAGCGCCAGAACTAATACTGTCTCGATGGCATGAGGACCGAGATCTTCTTAGACGAGAACGCGAGCAGGAAGCTGCAGAGGTACTGCGCCACGATTCCGGCCTCTCTTTTGATGGTGGGCCATCTCCCACACGAAATGTTCATTTTATGGTTGGACGTAGCGCCAGCAGCCTTTTCACTGGGAGAGCAGAAATTGCCAACTTGCTTCGCCAGAAGATTGTGTCAACTCCCTTCGACAGAGGACACAACCAGCATAAAATCTTTGTAATTTGGGGCCTAGGAGGCTCCGGAAAGACGCAATTTTGTCTAAAATTCGTTGAAGACAATCGGGACAGGTACGTAAATACGATTACCCTTTGAAGTATATTGTGCAATGGTGTTGAAACAAGTCCTTGCTGACATTTTGTGCTGCAATTTCTGGGGAGTTTTTTGGATTGATGCTATGACCGATGCCACAGCGGAGATGGGATTTGCCGAAATCGGTGGAATTGCTAAAAAGGATACTACTTTCGCGGCTGGTATGCACTGGCTCTCCAATTGCCAGGAGTCTTGGCTTCTGGTGATTGACAATGCCGATAGTCACGACATGGATGTCTCGCGATATTTTCCAGCTGGTGGGAGAGGTCATATTATATTGACGACAAGAAATCCGAACAATGTTGTTCATGCTACGATCGGCGAAGCTAGTTTTCGCGAATTGGAGGAAGAGGATGCCATTACACTTCTTTTGAAAGCTGCGCGGCAGCCCGGGGCTGAGGACTATAAGGATATTAGACAACGACAGCTGGCTAGGCCAATAACTGCTGCTCTGGGCTATCTTGCAATTGCGATCATCCATGCTGGCGCAACGATCAGGCGCAGGTTATATACTCTAGAATCGTACCTCCGGGTATACGAGAAGGAATTAATGAATCAGAAGCTCCTACCTTCTGCAAAGCCGTCCGAGCGCTCCATCGCAACCACATACGAGATTCCATTCGGCGAAACGATGAAACGTACCGACCTGGCAGCAGTCGATGCCACTCAGATTCTCCAGATCTTCGCTTTCTTACACTTTCAACAAATACCAGCAACAATATTCAGGCGAGCTTGGAGCAATCTGCAAAACACCCTCATTCCAGAGCCTAATGGGCCAAGCCGTATGTTTAATTTCTGGTTCAGGTCGTCTCAAAAGGATAAACACGGAACAAAAACTGGGAATCAGAACGTACCAGCACTTCTGGATCAAGTCACCTGGGATGACCGTCGACTACAAGATGCCCTTGCAGTTCTTTATGACCTTTCTTTTATTTATTACGACAATACGAAGCAGATGTGTTGGATGCACCCCATGATCCGTCTCTGGGCACGATCCCGCCTGTCGCTCGAAGAGCAAAAGCACTGGCTTGAAATAGCAACGAATCTCCTCGCGTATTCGATATCTCCAGCCTATGAGCCTGCAGGCAGAGAATTCCGGCGATCACTAATCCCTCACATAGCTGCCTGCTTGCAAACGAGACAAAGTGCTGCGCAATCTCTCGGCTTTTCGAGTAAGATATATCAAGGTCCTGTAGCAGAGAGGTTCGCTGCAGTCTACTCGGAAGTGGGTGACTGGAAAAAGTCTCGAGATATCAACAAGAAAGTGCTCAGCATAAGGAAAAAGGAGTTTGGACCTGAACATCCAGAAACCTTGAGGTGTATGGTTGAACTTGGTAAAGTCTACTGGGATTTGTTTGATATTAATAACGCCATCAGTATTCAGTTAGAGGTTTGCGAGATCAGAGGTAGGATTTTGGGTAAAGATGACCCTCTTACTCTGAGCGCAATCTCGGAACTCACAGCGACGTACTGGCTGGCTGGGGATAGATTGAAGTCCCTAAACTACGGCGAGAAGGCTGTAAGTGGGCTATCGAATTCCCTTGGTCTAGATGACCCAATCACCTTGACAGCGATTTTTCACCTCGCAAGAACTCAATATCACCTTGGTAAGGTGGAGGACGCCCGCCTTGGCTTGGAGCATGTCCTAACAGCCCGGAAGACTTTTTTTGATACGAAGCATCCGGACACTATCATGGCCATGGCAGAGTTGGGGATCGTATATCACTCTCTTCAGCAAACTGCTGAGGCCGAGACGCTTCTTCTCGAAGTACTCAAGATCCGTACGGAGATTTTGGGTGAAGAGCATGGATACACACTTTGGACAATTAACGACCTGTCCAAAGTATATACGGATTCTGGTCGAGCGCAGTTGGCTTTAAAGATGCTCGATGCTATGATACCAGTCGTGGTTCGAACGGTCGGCCACCGACATGTTGGCATGAACATGACGAAGTACAACCTTGCCCGAGCATACAATGCTCTCGGTCGTTGGTTAGACGGAGAAAAGGTGCTGATAAACCAGATTGGACACTTATTTTCCACACATCCCGATCACATAATAGCAACTGCAGAACTAGCCTGGGTCTACAAGAACTTGAAAAGATTCAATGAGGCCGAGAAATCGTACTTGAACGTCCTTGACGAGATGACTGCGGGACTTCAGCGGGGAGTGAATCAGGTTCATATTCGTCGCGTGGCACGACAGTTGGAGGATACGTACGTAGAAACTGGTCAACAAACAAAAATCGATGGTTTGAGAAAGAGAGTCGCGGCTTTGATTGAACAGCAATGACCAAGAGCCGGAAAAGGGAGCAGTGGTAGCAACAGCGACAGACTAGTCGCGGGCACTTGCCACCGGCCATCAACAAGTCATGATCTGCAGGCAATACAAGAGTTTTGAGGTTTACAAGCCCCCTGTTTCGTGTACATGGAAACAATGATACCCATTCTATAGAACATATAAAACACAATTACTTGCATGCTCGGATACCTAGATACTACGAGAATTTTGGTTGATTTAGGGCCCGTTTCGCACGCTTTGGATACCAGTATTTGAGACAGTATCCGAATACTAGTATTCGGATATTTCGAAAAACGCGTTTACGTAATTTTCGAATATTGAATAACGAATACTAGTATTTAAATACCGAGTATTCGTCTTATATAAATTTCTGAATATTTAAACTCTTTTTTAAAAATAAGTTTAGATATTTACTTGTTTAAATACTCGCTTAAAGTATTATTATAAACAAAAAAATAAAGTTTTTAAAGTTTATATATATTTTATAAAAATATAATTTAATTATATTATTTATAACTTTAAATAATTTATTTTAAATTAAATTTAATATCGAATTCGAGTTAATTATTACTTAAATTATTTTAAATAATATCGATTATTAAAAGATTATATATTATAATAAAATTTTTATAAAAACTTTTTTTTTAAAAAAACTTTTATAAAATTAATAATTTTTTTTAATATAATTATTTATATCGATATTAAAAATAATTATATATATTATTCGAGTTATTTAATAAATTAATTAAATTTTATATTTATTTAAATATATTTTTATATATTATTAATTAATTAATATCGAATTATTATATTTAAAAAAAAATTCTTAAAATTAAAAATAATAATATTTTAATATATATTTATTATATACTTTAA
>Ga0302325_10031224_pt1 | contig 10962 bp, 8 predicted proteins | sample Palsa_T0_2_FD_201948 | JGI IMG/M metagenome (GOLD analysis project Ga0302325, IMG submission 201948) | Peat permafrost microbial communities from Stordalen Mire near Abisko, Sweden - Palsa_T0_2 | ecosystem: Environmental > Terrestrial > Soil > Palsa > Peat permafrost | place: Sweden: Abisko... | reverse complement strand
GGTCACATGGGTCGGGATGCACGCCGCGCGGCGGATCTTCAAGCGTCTGCCGGCTGACCGCAAGCTCCCCGCGGTGGAGCGAATGGTGGACTCCCTTCTTCCCTTGCACGCGAAAGTAGCGCGGTGCGGTCGATCGCCCGCGCGCGTACTCAGTCGGGTCTCGCCCGTCCTCAGCTATTACCACGTTCACCCGGAGCTCAGTCCCGATCTGCAGCGCGATTGGGCCGTGCTCGACACACACGATGCGCTCGCTGACGCCTACAAGCATCATCGGCGGACAGGACAGCTCGTCGAGTGCCTGTCCGCGCTTGGCCTCGAGGAGATCGTCGTGCATAGGGATGGCAACGGCATCGAGGCACGCGGCCGCCGCCCATCCGTCATTGACGGCCATGGCTGATCCGTGCGCGCGCTGTGGGTGACGAACATGTGGCCGGATCAGCGCCGGCCGTGGTACGGCTCGTTCGTTTTCAGCCAGGCCGAGAGCCTCCGCGCAGCCGGCGTCGAACTCGACGTCGTCTACATACCCGGGTATCTGGGAAAGGGCGAGTATCTCCGCGGCGCGGCCGCTGTACGCCGTGCTGTCACACGGGGGCGATACGACGTCGTCCACGCTCACTACGGCCATTCCGGCGTGATCGGCAGGTTGCAGGCAGGAGCGCCGCTGATCATCTCGTACTGCGGCGACGACCTTCTCGGGACGCCCCGGTCCGACCGCTCCGGCCGGTTCGATCGCTCGAGCCTGCTGCTCGCACGCGGGTTTGCACAACTTGCGCGCACCGCCGCAGCGACGATCACCAAGTCGGAGGCAATGGCGAGCCGGCTTCCACGACGCTGCCGCACCCGCAACCACGTGATCCCCAACGGCGTGGACCTGACTACTTTCGCGCCGATCGGTGTCGGCGAAGCCAGGCGGCGACTTGACTGGTCGGCCGATCGGCCCAACGTGCTGTTCGTAGGCAACCCCGATATACCCCGGAAGAACCTTCCACTGGCCGAAGCGGTGTGTGCCGAGCTGGCTGGTCGCGGACGGCCGGTGGAGCTGCGCGTCGCCTGGGGCATCGCGCCTGGCGAGGTGCCGGTGTGGATGAACGCCGCCGACGTGCTGCTGTTTCCATCGCTGAGCGAGGGTTCGCCGAACACCGTCAAGGAAGCGATGGCGGTCGAGCTGCCGATCGTAACCGCCCCGGTTGGTGATGCGCCTGAGCGCCTGGAGGGAGTTCCCGGCACGTTCGTGGTCGACCACAACGTTCAGGCGATGGCAGATGCGGTGATTGCTGCGCTCGCGGCCGGACGCGCGCCGGCGGCGCGCGAGGCGGTCAAGCATCTGAGCATCGAGCACGTGGCGCAGCGCGTGATCTCCGTCTACCGGGGCACGATCGGCTGATCCTCAGCGCCAGTCGCCAGCCGCGCCGCACGGGCACGTTGGTGCCCGATCCCGTCCGCGTCGATGAACAGCCGGTGCCAGCGCTCCAGCATGAAAGCCGTGAGTAGCGGCTCCCCGCCGCGACCGCGACCGGCAGGCCGCGCCAGCCATGCGCGCAGGGTCGTTGGATCGAGCAATCCCCGCTCAGCGCAACGGCGATCCAGGAGCGTATCCCGCACCAGCGAGCTGTTGTGATCAAGCCATGAGGCGCTGGCCGCTCGAAAGAAGCCCCGCTTAGGCCGCTCGATTATCGAGTCCTCGACCAAGCCGACGCTCACCCGGCGCAGGATCTCCTTACCCCGCAAGCGACGGATGCGGCGGTTGTCGGGCAGTGCGGTACAGAACGAGACGAGATCGTGATCGGCGAACGGAACGCGTACTTCGAGCGAAGCCGCCATCGACATCTTGTCGAAGTAGAGGAACATCAGGTCGGGCAGCGCGGTGCGCAGATCGAGTAGCAGTGTGCGGCTCAGTCGCGACCGACTATCGGAGATCGAGGCCGAACCGCCCAGGCTCTCGCGCAGAAGTGCTCCCGGCTCTCCGCCGACGAGCGCCGGACCGCCCAGTGAGTCGCGCAGGCCAGGGGTCACCACCCGGCTCATCGCGAGCAGTCGCTCGACGTCGTCATCCGTGGTGATCGAGAGCAGTAGTCGATGGGCCCGGGTGCGTTCGTTCAGCCTGTCGGCGGCTGTGCCGGCCAAGCGGCGGAGCGGCTCCGGCGCATACGCCGCCAGATCGGCGGCATGGGCGGCGCGATGCTTGGGGTAGCCGGCGAGCAGCTCATCCGCGGCCTGCCCACACAGAGCCACGGTGACGGTTTCGCGGGCGAGGCGGCTGAGCAGCAGGAATCCGAGGAACGACAGGTCCGAGATCGGCTCTTCCAGATGCCACAGCGCGTCGTCCAGTAGATCCTCGTGCTCGGATGCGCTCGTGAGCAGCTCGTGGTGGTTGGATCCGAGGCGGGTCGCCGCCTTGCGCGCCCAGGCGAGTTCGTTGGCATCGGCGTCCTCGACGAAACCAATCGAGAAAGTGTTCAGGGGCCCGGACGATGCCTCGGCCATCAGAGCCGCGACTAGGCTGGAATCGAGCCCGCCGCTGAGCATCACGCCAAGCGGGACATCGCTGATCATGCGCGACCGGACCGCCGAGCGGAGGAGGTGGAGCAGGTGCTCCTGATCCTCTTGCCATGATCCAACCCCGAATGGCGGGTCGTCGCTCGGTGTCCAGTAATCCGAAGGACCGATCAGCTCCCCCGCTCGCCACTGCACGGTCGACGCTGGGGGAAGCTTGCGGACGCCGGCGAACAGCGTCCGGGGTCCGGGCACGTACCCCAACGCGAGAAACAGTTCGGCCGCCTCGAGATCGAGCGCCGGCTCGATCACGCCGGCCGCGACCAGGCACTTAACCTCCGAGGCGAACGCCAGGCCGTCGGAGAGGACCGCGTAATAGAGCGGCTTGACGCCAAGACGATCACGAGCGAGCACGAGGCGGCGCTTGGGTGCGTCCCAGACTGCGATCGCGAACATTCCCCGGAGACGCTGCACGAAGTCGATCCCGTGGTCTTCGTAGAGGTGGACGATCGTCTCCGTGTCTCCTTTGCTCGATAGACGGTGGCCCCTGGCTGCCAACTCACGACGAATCTCGAGAAAGTTGAAGATCTCCCCGTTGAATACTGTGCTGACCGTCCCATCTTCGTTTCCCACCGGTTGGTGGCTGCCAGCCAGGTCGATGATGCTCAGCCGTCGCATCCCCATGGCGATCCCTTCGCTGCGCAGATGCCCATCCTCGTCGGGGCCCCGGTGCGTCATCACCTCGGTCATCGCACGCAGCGCCTGAGCCGACAGCGGGATCGCCTTCGGATCTCTACCGGCTACGCCGCAGATGCCGCACACCGGCGGAGGGTAACCGGCAAATGAGCTTCCGCGTCCGGCGATGTGGCGCGCAGATACAACCTCCCCGAACACGGTAGCCTTGCTCGTCGGCTGGAGCAATGCCTTCAAGATGCGTCCTAAATACGGGGTCCACGTCACCGCGCGAATTGCTGCGGTGAGCCGCTCGAGGATCAAAATCACTTGGATGCGTACGCGGCGCCGCCGACGGTACGACGTGGTCTTCTACACGCCTTGGATCGGTTCGATCCTGGGCGCAGGCGAGTCGCTACCGCCGGGAGGCGCCGAGACGCAGATCTTGCTGCTGTCAAGGGAGTTAGTCACCAAGGGTCTACGCGTGGCGATCATTGCGTTTGGCACCAGCGCCGAACTCCCGAGCGACGTCGACGGTGTGACAGTCGTTCCGCGCCAGGCTTACGTGAAGCGCGATCGGATCGTCGGAAAGCTGGCAGAAGCGTTCCAGGTCTGGCGAGCACTCTGGCGCGCTCCTTCCCATGCAGTCGTGTACCGCGCGGCCGGGATCGAGCTTGGTCTGATCGCCGTTTATACGCGTCTCGCCCGCCGACGACTCGTGTACTCAAGTGCCAACGTAGTCGACTTCGAGTTCGCGAAGCTGAGGCCCAAGCGACGGGACCTGTGGCTATATGAGCTCGGCGTGCGTCTCGCCAACGCCATCGTCGTCCAGACCGAAGAGCAGATCGAGCTGTGCCGGACGAAGTTCGGGCGGCAACCGCACCTGATTAAAAGTCTAGCCCCCCTTGCGGAGCTCCAGCACGAAACGCCGGACGCGTTCCTGTGGGTCGGGCGCCTTGTCTCGTACAAACGCCCACTTGAGTACGTTGCTCTCGCTAGGGCGTTGCCTGAGGCTAGGTTCTGGATGGTGGGAGTCCCAACGCCGCACCATGACGATGACCGGCTGGTGATCGAAGCAGTAATGGCGGCCGGAGAAGAAGTGGCCAACCTTGATCTCCTCCCGCCACGCCCTCATACAGAGATCGAGGAGCTGATGCTGCGCGCGGTGGCGTCCGTGAACACCGCAGATTTCGAGGGCATGCCCAATGTCCTGCTCGAGGCATGGAGCAGGGGTGTCCCAGCGCTCGTGCTGAGGCATGACCCGGGGGGGGTGGTGAGCGCCCACCAACTCGGTGGCTTCGCTGAAGGCTCAGCGGAGCGACTTGTAGTACTGGCAAACGAACAGTGGGAGTCGAGGCACGACCGATCCGCGCTTGCGAAACGCTGCCGACGGTACATTGTTGAGCACCACGCACCCGAGGCCGTCGCGGAGCGTTGGCTCGGCGTGCTCTCACTCTCGAGAGAAGCAGATGGCGTTCCCCGATCAGCACGCGAGGTTGAGTTCGTATGTGCGGAATAGCCGGCAAAATCGACTTCGCGGGAGTGGTCGACCCAGGTCTCGTGGAGCGGATGTGCGCGGCCATGGACCATCGGGGACCGGATTCGCGCGGGATCTGGTGCAAGGATGGAGTGTCGCTCGGGATGCAGCGTCTAGCGATCATCGACGTCGCCGGCGGCGACCAGCCGATCTCCAACGAAGACCGCTCCGTCGCAGTCGTCATGAATGGCGAGATCTACAACTTCAAGGAGTTGCGGGAGCAGCTGCTGGCGCGCGGTCACAAATTCTCGACGCGATCAGACACGGAGGTGCTGGTTCATCTCTACGAGGACCACGGAGAACGGCTCGTCGATCGTTTGCGAGGGATGTTCGCATTCGCGATCTGGGACGTTAGGCGCCGGCGGCTGTTGCTTGCGCGCGACCGCGTCGGAAAGAAGCCCTTGTTCGTCGCTAGGAAAGGGTCCAAGGTCTGGTTCGCGTCCGAGATGATGGCGCTGCTCCAAGATCGCGAGATCTGCCGGGAGCCGAACATGGAGGCGATCCGGGCCTACCTCACGTACCAGTACGTACCGGATCCGCTGAGCGCGTTCGTGGGCATCGAGAAGCTCCCGCCGGCGACCGTGATGAGCGTCGACGCGCACGAAGCACGTTCTGCGCGCTACTGGCACCTCGACTATGCAGCGCCCGAGCCCTCGGGCAGCCGCGAGGAGCTCGAGGAGCGTTTGCGTGAGCTGATCTGGGACGCCACTCGGGTCAGACTGATCAGCGAGGTACCGCTCGGCGCCTTCCTCTCGGGAGGGGTCGACTCGAGCGCCGTGGTCGCGGCGATGGCCGACCAGATGAGCGGGCCAGTCAAGACGTTCTCGATCGGCTTCCCCGACGCCAAGTTCGATGAGCTACGGTACGCGCGCCTCGTCGCGGATCAGTTCTCCACGGATCATCACGAGTTCGTCGTCGAGCCCCACGCCCTAGAGATCATGCCGAAGCTCGCGCGCCACTACGGCGAGCCGTTCGCCGACGCCTCGGCAATTCCCAGTTTCTACCTGGCCTCCCTCACCTCCGAGCACGTCACGGTGGCGCTTAACGGCGACGGCGGCGACGAAAGCTTCGCTGGCTACTCCCGCTACATCGCCAATGACCTGGCGGGGCATCTCGACTGGCTCCCGCGTCCGGTGCAGCGCTCTATGCCGAGGCTGACTGCCGTACTCGGTGAGGGCGGGCGGAGCAATAGCACCCGGGCTCGCATCCAGCGCCTTGCACGGTCGCTGGGGATGCCGCCGCATCTGCGCTACGCCCTCTGGATGTCCGCTTTTCAGACAATTCATGACGATATGTTTCAGTCGTCTTTCTTGGCATCAGTGAATCGGTGGCAGCCCGGCGAGCTGATCGGCGAGCCCTGGCGGGGATCGAGCGCACGGTCACGAATCGATCGCATGCTCGATGCCGACGTCAACACCTACCTCCCAGGCGATCTGCTTGTGAAGATGGACATCGCAACGATGGCGTATTCGGTGGAGGGGCGTTCGCCGCTGCTGGACCAGGACTTGATGGAGTACGCCGCTGCCCTGCCGCCACGCCTCAAGTTGCGGGGCAGGAGCGGGAAGCTTCTACTCAAGAGCGCCCTCCGAGGCGTCATTCCCGATGAGATCCTCGATCGGCCGAAGATGGGGTTCGGCGTACCATTGGTGAATTGGTTCCGCGGCGAGCTTCGGGAGCTTCCTTCGGAGATGCTGATGGGCGAGGACTCGCGTGTCCATGCATACGTCAGACCGGATGCGATCGCGCGAATGATCGCCGAGCACCAAGACGCCACCGACGATCACTCGCTGCGGCTGTGGGTGCTCCTTCAACTTGAGCTGTGGCATCGAGAAGTCGTCGAATCACCCATCATTGATCGCTGCGAGCATGAGCCAGCGGCCAACCGAGCAGGAACCTACACATGAACCCAAGCCAACCTGATGCCACAGCGGCTCAAACCGCACCGCCAGCCGACGCGTTCCGGTTCGGTCGCAACTGGCAGCGGTACGTCCACTCATACTTGGATGCCGACCGAGAGCGGATCGCGATGGAGTCGCTCCAGGATCTCGTTGGAGAGCTCGACGGCAAGACGTTCCTCGACATCGGCTGCGGAAGCGGCCTGTTCTCCTTGTGCGCATATCGTGCAGGCGCCGCTGAGGTGATCAGCCTCGATGTCGATCCCGAAGCCGTCTCCTCGACCAACGAGCTTCGCTCGCGAGCGGGCGCACCGTCCAGCTGGCGCGTGCTTCATCGCTCCATCCTTGACCAGAGTCTCCCCGAAGATGTTGCGCCGGCAGACGTCGTCTACGCATGGGGTGTCCTGCACCACACGGGTGACATGTACACCGCTATTCGTAGCGCCGCTTCGCTGGTTAAGCCCGGTGGCGTGTTCGCGATCGCGATATACAATCGCGTCACGCGAGGGCTGCTGACGTCGGAGCAATGGCGGCGAATCAAGCGGACCTACAACCGCGCTCCCCGTACGGTGCAGGTGATCATGGAGTTCGCGTATGCCGGGCTCTGGAGCCTTGTGTCAGTACGCAACAAGCAGAATCCCTTGCGCGCGGCTCGCGAGTACCGCCGATCACGCGGCATGGCGCTTTGGACTGACCTCGTCGACTGGTTAGGCGGCTACCCGTATGAATTCGCCACGGCATCCGAGATCACCGAGTTCTGCGAAGCGTCCTGCGGTGTTCGGACGGTCCGCGTGATGCCGGTGCCCAGCGACGGGACGGGGTGCCATCAGTTCGTGTTCAAGCGACCCCCAGCCGGCGCCGATGGCGGGGAGTGAATCGGGAGCGCTGCCGACGTTCTTCGTGATCGGGGCGATGAAAGCTGGCACAACCAGCCTGCACGTATATCTCAGCTGCCATCCCGAGATCCACATGTCGCAGCCGAAGGAACCCCACTACTTCATCAGCCACGAAAACGCGCCGCAACCGTCGGGAGTCGTGCACCGGTTCGAAGACTACAAGGCACTATTCGACCCGTCGGCGCCGGTGCGTGGTGAGTCCTCCCCGACGTACAGCTTGTTCCCGCAGTATCGCGATGTCCCAAGGAGGATCGCACAGCTCGTGCCGGACGCCAGATTCGTCTACTTGGTTCGCGACCCCGTCGAGAGAATCGTTTCCCACTACATGCACAACGTCGCCGTCGACGGAGTGCGGCAGAGCTTCGATGACCACGTCGGCGACCTCTCTAGGCGGGATAACCCATACATCTTTCCGTGCTTTTACGCGACCCAGTTCGAGCGCTACCTCGAGGTGTTCCCGAAAGAACATGTGCTGGTAGTTGATCAGGCGGACCTGCTTACGCGCCGCGACGAGTGCATGCGCGGGATCTTCCGTTTCCTCGGAGTCGATCCCACGCGCGCGCCGCACACCTTCGAGAAAAAGCACGGCTCGGCGGCCCAGCGACGACGTTACCCGCGCGGCTACGAGCAACTGCTGGATCGCGTCTCCGCCTCGACGATGCCGCGGGTCCCGCGGCGAGTGGGGCGCGGGGCGCGCCGCCTCCTGGACCGCGCACTGTGGCCGCCAGTGGAGAGCCCGGTGGTGAGCCAGGCCATCCGCGACCGAGTCAAGCAGGTGTGTGGTCCGGAAGTCCAACGTCTTCGGGCGCTCACGGGAAAATCGTTCGAAAGTTGGAGCCTGTGAGCGCGGTTTCCGTAGATGAGTCCCGCGAACTGGACGCCGCCAAGCGTGCAAGATACTTCCGGCAGTTACTTGATGCCTCAGGCCACCCCTTGCCGGGCGGGGCAAAACTACTCGACTTCGGCTGTGGACAAGGGGCGATGGTGCGTGTGTTTCACGATCACGGTTTCGATGCCTACGGATGCGATTTCGCGACTAACATGGCCGACTTCGACTCTCGACTCTGCCCCCTGGCGACCGACCCGTACCGGGTCCCGTTCGAGGACGGGGAGTTCGACTGCGTGATCTCCGACCAGGTCTTCGAGCACGTCCAGGACTACGAAGCGGCCCTGTCGGAGATCCGCCGTGTGCTCCGTCCCGGCGGCGTCAGCCTCCATCTGTTTCCCCCCCGCTTCTGCTTGCGCGAGCCGCACACCTTCGTTCCCTTGGCCACCATCTTCCAAAACCACGGCTGGCTGTTGCTCTGGTCGGCTCTTGGTGTACGAAATCAGTTCCAGGGGGGAAAACTGACGCGCGAGGTCGCGCGGCTCAACCACGTGTTTCTGCGCGAGCAGACAACCTACTACAGCCGTCATCGGCTGCTGCAAAAGGCTCGGCGGGTGTTCCCTTCTGCTCGCCTGATCGAGCAGGAGATCCTTGCATCTCGCCCGACCAGGCGGTCACAGCTTCTGTCGACGGGCGCCCGTCGGTTTCCGCTGATCGCGACCGTGTTCTGCGAGCTGAAGATGCGCGGGTTGCTCGCCGCGGTCCCCCGATGAGCAGCGCGCCCTCCGCTCTGATGACCCCGCGGTTACGGGTGCTCCGCCGGCCCAAGCTGGACGTGGCGTTTCATGTTCCGTCCGTCGCGAACCTCGTTTCCAGCGCCGAGTCGCCGAGCGGCGGCGGAGCCGAGACCCAGGTCTATCTCATCGCTCGCGAGCTCGCCGGACGGGGACTCCGGGTCGGATTGGTATGCCACGCGACCGATCAGGAGTTGCCGCTAGAGCTCGACGGGATACAGATCATCCGCCGTCCGCGTCCCCAGGGCGACCGGCGTCTCGTCGGCGCGCTGTTGGAATCCGCAATTGTCGTGAGCACGATCCTAGGCGTCGACGCATCCGTCTATGTGCAGCGCATTGCTAGCTTCCACACTGGCCTGGTGGCACTAGCGGCACGACTTCGTCGGCGTCGATTCGTATATTCGAGCGCTAGCGTGATCGATTTCGAACTCGCTTCCCACGGTCGGGCGTGGCGCGACCGTAGCCTGTTCCGCATGGGAACGGCGCTTGCGTCGGACATCGTCGTGCAGACCGAGGAACAGGCAGCCCTCTGCCGGGCTCGTTTCGGCCGGGTGCCACTGTTGATCCCGAGCATCAGTGAGCCCGCCTCATACAGCACCGCTCAGCGTTCCGCGTTTCTGTGGATCGGTCGGGCGGACCCGTGCAAGCGACCGCTCGATTTCGTCGCACTCGCCATAGCTGTGCCCGAAGCCCAGTTCCGGATGGTTCTACTGCGCGAGGGGCCGCTCGCGGGCGAAGTCGGCGAACAGGTCGACCAGGTTGCCGCAGCTGTCTCTAACCTCACGGTGCTCGGCGGCCTGCCCCGAACGGAGGTTGGCGCCTTGATCGATCAGGCGGTGGCGGTGGTCAGCACCTCCGAATATGAGGGTATGCCAAACGTGTTCCTCGAAGCGTGGGCCCGGGGGGTCCCGACACTGGCGCTTCATCACGATCCCGACGGTGTGATCGAGCGCGAGGGCGTCGGATTCTTCCTTCACGGGTCGGGCGATCGATTGGCCGACCAGGCTCGGGTCTTGTGGGGGACGGGGCACGATCAGGAGGAGATCGCTCGGCGGTGCCGCGAGTACGTCGATCGGTCTCACGCGCCGTCTGCCGTCGGCGAGCGGTGGATGGCTCTGCTCACCGCCCAGGAGCAGGCTCGAGCGTGAAGGCGCTCGTCACCGGAGGTGCCGGGTTCATCGGCTCGAACCTGGTCGACGCCCTCCTCGCCAGCGGGGAAGAGGTCTGCGTGCTCGATAACTTCTCCACCGGCTACCGATCGAATCTCCGCTCCGACGACGTCGAGTTGATTGAGGGGGACCTGCGCTCCTTTGAGCGGGTATCGGCGGCAATGCGTGGAGTCGAAGTCGTCTTCCATCAGGGCGCACTCCCCTCCGTGCCCCGGTCGATCCAGGACCCCCTCACCTCGAATGCGGTCAACGTCGAGGGAACTCTCAACGTGGTCCTCGCAGCACGTGATCACGGAGTGCGCCGAGTTGTGTTCGCGTCTTCCAGCTCCGTATATGGGGATACGCCTGGGATGCCCCGTCGCGAGGATCAGCCGGTTGCGCCGCTTGCCCCCTACGCGGTGGCCAAGCTAGCTGCCGAGCAGTACGTCCTGGTGGCACATGGGGTGTTCGGCTTGGAGAGCGTCGCTCTGCGTTACTTCAACGTGTTCGGTGAGCATCAGGATCCTTCATCCGGCTACGCGGCCGTGATTCCGAAGTTCATTCGCTTACTACTCGCCGGAAAGAGGCCAACGATCTTCGGCGACGGCAGCGCTTCCCGCGACTTCACCCACGTTGACAACGTCGTGGCGGCAAACCTAGCCGCCGCAACTGCTCCAAACGCAGTGGGACGCGTGATCAAC
>Ga0302325_10031223_pt1 | contig 10962 bp, 12 predicted proteins | sample Palsa_T0_2_FD_201948 | JGI IMG/M metagenome (GOLD analysis project Ga0302325, IMG submission 201948) | Peat permafrost microbial communities from Stordalen Mire near Abisko, Sweden - Palsa_T0_2 | ecosystem: Environmental > Terrestrial > Soil > Palsa > Peat permafrost | place: Sweden: Abisko... | reverse complement strand
GTCCTCGTTCCACAGGGTGACCTCCTTGCCGAGCTGCCGCAGACAGAGGCCGAGCGCGATGGTGCAGCCGAGGGCGTCGCCATCCGGCCGGACATGGCTCATGATGGTGAAGCGGTGGTGATCCCGGAGGGCCTGGGCGATCTCGGCGAGGGAGGCGCTATTCTGGGTCATCGGGCGGGATGTCGATTTCGTCGAGAATCCGGATGATGCGGTCGCCGCGTTCGAGCGCATGGTCGATCTCGAAATGGAGTTGAGGCGTGTATTTGAGGACCACACGCTTCATGAGCAGGTGCTGGAGATGCTTGCGCTTGTCGAGGAGGCGGCTGATGACCTCCTGCTTCTGCGCCTCGTTGCCAATGACGCTGATGTAGATATCGCAGCTCTTGAGATCGGGGGAAATGTCCGCGCTCTGGATGGTGACCAGGGGAGCGGAGAAGACGACTTCGCGGCGGACGATTTCGCTTAGCTCGCGCCTGATGACCTCGTTGACCCGTTCGAGACGGTGTTTCATGGAAGAGGTGGCAAAATCGAAATTCGAGAGTCGAAAATCGAAAATCCAGCGCCGCTTTAGAGCTTCTGGGGAACCTTTTCGAGGTTGTAGCACTCGATGACGTCGCCGGCCTCGTATTCGTTGAAGTCGCCGAGCTTGATGCCGCACTCGAGGCCGTTGCGGACTTCTTTCACGTCGTCCTGGAAGCGGCGCAGCGTCGAGAGGCCGCCATCGTAAATGGGCTGGCGTCCGCGCAGCACGCGGGCGCGGGCGGTGCGGGCGATGCGGCCATCGGTGACCAGGCAGCCCGCGACTTTGCCCCTCGAGAGATCGAACACGCGCTTGACTTCGGCGTGGCCGATGACGCTCTCGCGCATCTCGGGCTCGAGGAGGCCGGCCATGGCTTCCTTCACCTGGTCGATGAGTTCGTAAATGATCGAGAAAAGCTTGATCTGGACCCCCTCGCGCCTGGCGGCGGCGGCGGCGGAACTCTCGACCTTGATGTTGAAGCCGATGACGACGGCGTTGGAAGCGCTGGCGAGAAGGATGTCCGATTCGGTGACCGGACCGACGGCGGCGTGGATGAGATCGAGGTCGATTTTCTTGCTCTGGATGTTGCCCAGGGAATGGAGCAGCGCTTCCATCGAGCCCTGGACGTCGCACTTGAGCACGAGCTTGAGCAGGGGATGCTGGCCGGCGGCGAGGGTATCGAAGATGTTCTCGAGGGTGGGCCGCTGCGGGGTGGCGAGCTTTTCATTGCGCTGGGCGTCGAGGCGCTCCTCGGAGAGGGTCTTGGTGTCGCGCTCGCTTTCCATGACCAGGAGATCGTCGCCCGCGTAAGGCAGGCCGGAGAGGCCGAGGATTCTCACGGGAGTCGAGGGGGCGGCTTCCTTGATCTGCTGGCCCTTGTCGTCGATGAGCGATTTGACCTTGCCGCTGAAGTTTCCGCAGATGAATGGCTGGCCGACCTTGAGGGTGCCCATGCGGACGATGATGGTGGCGGTGGGACCGCGCCCGGGCTCGATCTGGGCCTCGATGACGGTGCCGCGCGGGGCGGCGGTGGGGCTGGCCTTGAGCTCGAGGACTTCCGCCTGGAGGAGGATCATCTCCAGGAGGTGATCAATCCCGGTGCCCTTGAGGGCGGAAACCGGGCACATGATGACATCGCCCCCCCAATCCTCCGGGACGAGGCCTTTCTCCTGGAGCTGGCCTTTGACCTTGTCGACGTTGGCGCCGGGCAGGTCGATCTTGTTGATGGCGACGATGACGGGGGCCTTCGCGGCGCGTGCATGGGCAAGGGCCTCGAGGGTCTGGGGCATCGGTCCGTCATCGGCGGCGACGACCAGGACAACGATGTCGGTCACATTGGCGCCCCGGGCGCGCATGGCGGTGAAGGCCTCGTGGCCGGGGGTATCGAGAAAGGTGATCTGCTGCCCCTTGTACTCGACGCGGTAAGCGCCGATGTGCTGGGTGATGCCGCCGGCCTCGCCCGCGGCGACGCGGGAGTGGCGGATGAAATCCATGAGCGAGGTCTTGCCGTGATCGACATGGCCCATGAAGGTCACGATGGGAGCGCGCAGCTTCAGCTCCTCCTCGCGGGGCTTCTCGGGCTCCTTGGGAGGCTGGACGACGATCTCGACCTTGTGGACGCCGCCGCCTTTCTCGCGCTTCTCCCTCTCGAATATGAAGCCGTGCTTCACGCAGATGGCGCTGGCGATATCCGCCTCGATCGATTGGCTGACTCCGCTGGCGAAGATGTTCAAATCCATCAGGTCCTTCATGATCTGCGGAGGACGCAGCCCGAGCTGGGCGGCAAGCTCCTTGATGATGATCGGCGGCTTGATGTGGATGATTTTCTCGTCGGCAAGGGAGGTTTCCTCCTCGGTCTCCGGAGCTTCCGCGGCGGGAGCGGGATGGGCCGGAGCGGTCTCGGCCGCGGCGGCGTGAGGCTCGGGGACGGGAACAGCCGCGCCGGCGGTGATGGGCTTCAGCTTCGTGCTGATGGAATGGAGACCGCCCTTTTCACCCTCGGCGGGACGATGGCGGACGGTCTTCTGCTTCTCGTCGATGAGGGAGAGGACTTCCTTGGGAGCCTTGGGGGCTTCGGGAACGGGCGCGGGCTCCGGGGCGGCCGGGGTGGCGGCGGAGGCCGCCGGAACGTTCTTTTTGGCTGCGCCGGATTTGGACGCGGCCGGGCCGGCGCCCCTGGGGGAGGCGGTCTTTCGGGTGGGAGTCGCTCTGGTTGTAGCCATTTAAAGTTTAGTGTTGCACCTGGGTGCGGCGGACGGCTTCGAGAATCTCGTTGGCCTTTTCAAGGTCGATGCCCGCGTCCGCGAGGTCCTGGGGTTCGGCGGTGGCGAGGACATCGAGGGTGCCCATGCCCCCCCGGACGAGCTTGACGGCGGTCTCGGTATCGATGCCGATGGACTCGACAATGGCCTTGGCAGCCTGCCCGACACGCTGCTCGAATTTCTCGGAGGCGGACTCGTCCTTCTCGATGTTGATATCCCACCCGAGCAGGCGCGAGGTCAGGCGGGCATTCTGGCCGCGCTTGCCGATGGCCAGCGAGAGCTGGTCCTCGTCCACGCGGATGTTGACGACTTTTTTCTCGGGATCGAGGCTCACGCTCTTGATCTTGGCCGGCTTGAGGGCCTCGAGGACGAATTCCTTGGGATCGGCGCTCCAGCGGATGATGTCCACTTTTTCGTTGTTGAGCTCGCGGACGATATTCTTGACGCGGGAGCCGCGCATGCCGACGCAGGCGCCCACGGGGTCGACTTTGTCATCGGCGCTGTGGACGGCGATCTTGGTGCGATAGCCGGCCTCGCGGGCGATGCCCTTGATCTCGACGGTGCGGTCGGCGATCTCGCTGACCTCGACCTCGAAGAGGCGGCGGACGAAATTCGGGTGGCTGCGCGAGAGGATGATCTCCGGGCCGCGGGGGGTGTTCTCGACGGCGACGACGTAGGCGCGCAGCCGGTCGCCGACGTTGTAATCCTCCGTCTGGACACGCTCGCGGGAAGGCATGATGGCCTCGAACTTGCCGAGGTCGATGATGACGTCGGAGCGCTCGAAGCGGCGGACGGTGCCGTTGACGATCTCGCCGGCGCGGTCCTTGAACTCGTCATAGACCATCTCCTTTTCCACCTGGCGGATGCGCTGCATCATGGCCTGCTTGGCGGTCTGGGCGGCGATGCGGCCGAAGTTGCGCGGGGTAACCTCGACGTCGATGAACTCGCCGATCTGGATGTCGGGCTTGAGTTTCTGGGCCTTGGCGATGGCGATCTCGTCGTATTCGTTGCGGACCCAATCGACGACGCGAAGCTTGGCCATGGCCTTGATTTCGCCCGTCTTCGAGTTGATCTCGATGCGCAGGTCGCTGGCGGGGCCAATGGCCTTTTTGGACGAGGAAAGCAGGGCGTTCGAGACGGCCTCAATGAGGATCTCGCGCTTAATCCCTTTCTCCCGCTCGAAATAATCGAGAGCTGAAACCAAATCGCTATTCATAAATCGTGGCGCCCCGCGGGGACAAAAAAAAGTGGGGTGTAAGCCCACTCATCCGACCACGGGAGTCACCAATAATCGCTGCAAAATGGCGCAACGTCAAGCCCGGCAGGAGGTAAGCGGCGGCGGGGCGCCCGCGAGGCTTGCCGATGGCGGATTTTTCGATGAGAACCGGGGATGATTCGGGCGATATTGTTCGACGCCGCCGGGACGCTCATTCACCTGCCGCGCGGGGTGGGCTGGCATTACCGCGAGATCGCCGCGCGGCATGGCTTGGAGCTGGAGGAAAAAAGGGTGGGAGCGGCGTTCGGCGCGGCATTCAGGGCCGCCGGGCCGCGGGTGGCGACGGGGGTTTCCCGCCCGGACGACGACAAGGGATGGTGGCGGGCCCTGGTGCGCCGGCTGCTGGCCGCGTGCGATCAGGAGCCGGACGAGGCGCTGTTCGATGGGATGTTCGAGGAGTTGTACGCGCACTTTGCGGAGCCGGGGGTGTGGGCGCTCTACCCGGACGCGGCGGCGGTGCTGGAGGCATTGCACGCCCGCTACCGGCTGGGGGTGGTGTCGAACTTTGACCGGCGGCTGTACCCGGTGCTCGAGCAATTGGGGGTGAGGCGGTACTTTAAGACGATTGCGATCTCCAGCGAGATGGGGGTGGACAAGCCGGATGCGCGCATTTTTGCCGCGGCGCTCTCCGCGCTGGGGGTGGCGCCGGGGGAGACGGTGCTTGCCGGGGATGACCCGGAACACGACTGGCGCGGCGGAGAGGCAGCGGGGCTGCATGTCTACCGGGTCGACCGGCCGGGACGGACGCTCGAGGGGCTGCCGGGATATGTAGGCGGCCTGTAGCCATAGGTCCTATGAGGCCTATGAGTCCCATAGGACCTATGCGGGGTGCGTGGTCCCCTTCCCTCTTACTCCTTCCCGGTCCGCTGCCCGATCTTGTCGATGCTATCCTGGGCGAACTTGCGCTGCTCGGGCGAGACATCCGGGGATTGGATGACTTTCTTGAACTCGATGAGGGAGGGCATGGCGTCGCCGGAATCCGCGTAAGCCTGGCCGAGGTAAATGCGGTATCCGGTGGTGGACTGGCCCTGGGCCTCGGCAAGCTCGATGAGATGCTTGAGGGCGGCGATTTCGCGTTCGTAGGCGTGGGCCTCGTGGGAGATGGTGGCGTGGAGGAAGAGCATGGAAGGGTCGTCGGGATGCTCCTCGACGACCTGATCGGAGATGGCCAGCGCTTCGTCGAAGCGCCGGGCGCCGAAAAGGATTTGCGCCTTGGTGGTCATGGCGGGGGTGAAATCGTCCTGCAGGGCGAGGGCGCGGTTGACGGAGTCGAGGGCATCGCTCCAGTGGGCGATTTCGCCGTCGTAAAGAGCAAGGGCGGTCCAGACCTCGGGCAGGTTCCTGCCAAGGGGCTGGGCTTCATCGAGCGCGCGCCCGGCGATCTGGAGCTGGCCGATGGCGATGAGCCGCGTGGCCGCGCCGGCGAGGAAGCGCGCGCGGTTTTCGCCCTCGAACTGGGCGGCGGCCGCCGTGAGGTCGGACTCGACCCACGGGCGGGCGCCAAACCGGCGGAAGATAAGGACGGCATTGTCCAGCCAGGTGAGGACAAAGTCCTTGCTCCCGGCAAGGTGATGGAGGAGCGGCTGATAGGTCGTCGAGTCGCCGGAAAGAAGCAGGGCGTCGAACTGCCGCTGGTGATCGAGGGCGCGGAAGACGGAGGGCATTTGCACCGCCTGGGCAAAGACGCGCTCATTGGCGCCGGCGACCAGGTCGGGACGGGCCGCCTGGAGATCCGCCTGGGAGGCAGGGGAGAAGAAGAGGTAATGGACATCCTGGAGCCGGGCGATGCCGAGCTGCTCGTGGGCAAGCCTCGGGTCCTCCGGCTGACGGTGGCCGCGGACGACCGCGACGATGCCGAAAACGAGAGTCAGCAGGGCGAGACCCTCAAAGGCCATGAGAACGGTCTTCTTTTGCATTGGGAGCCTGAAAGAATGCACGAAGGACCGATATTTCAACAGGTCTCGCGGGGCTGGCCGTCGAATTCCGTGCGTGCGGGACCGCGGAGCCGGGGGACTTTTGGGGCTTGCACCGGCAACCGGCGGGCGTTAATTACAGCGCCCCGAATTTTCCTTTTTGGGGGGAGCGAACGGGTTGGTAGCTCAATGGTAGAGCAGCGCCCTTTTAAGGCGTTGGTTGAGGGTTCGAGTCCCTCCCAACCCAGGCTTGAAAATACTCTGAAAGCCGCATTAATACAGGTGATTATCGCAAATTGGCTGATTTTCCATTCTCCCTCATAGTATCCCAAAAAACACCAAAAAAGCCGGTTTTATTGGCACTCAATTGGCACTAGCTTTCCGAACTGTTCCCGGTACCGACGCGCGAATCCTTGAATTGGATTCCGTGCCGACCGCCGAGTTGGGGCTTGCTGAAAGGCCACCAATTGGCGCAGCGTTCAGACCATGAAGCGTGACATGGATTTGATTCGAATGCTGCTCATGCAGCAGGAAGATGACGAGAAACCACCAGGGCTCGACCAATATCCCGGAAATGTTCAGGCGTACCACGCCGGTTTGCTGATCGATGCAGGCCTGGTCGAAGGGAGCATCGCGGAGGGTGGAGGGGGCGAAATCATCGGGGCGGTCAGGGTCAAAACGGCACGTCAACGACTGGGCGGAATGCGACTTCTCCCCAGCACAATTCGTCATCCTCACACATCGAATATGGCTTTTCTGATGGCCCCAGGCCCGCCTTCCAGCCTTGCTCAATCGTCATGAACACCATCCGGCGGGCGAAGTCCAACCGTTCCAGAAAATGCCCCTTGCCGTTCCAGCCCTGCCATTCCTTGCAGGCGCGATAGACCGCGCTGAAAAGGGAATCCTTGATGAGGTCCTTCACCTTGGTCGGCTCCCATCCCTCACCGAAAGCGGCCCACATGAGCCCCGCGGAACTCGCCGACGATCAGGAGGCGGCCCAGGAGCACTTCCCGCAATAATTCAGACCGGGTCATCTCCCCTCCTGGCCGACAGCCCTGTGTTCGAATTTTGAAAGCGCCCGCTCAACCGCCGGCCAGAAAAACCGGACCGTGCGATGCCCAAGGGCAAGATACGGGATCATCCGGCGCCGCATCATATCCTCGACGACTCGCCTTGTGACGCCGAGACGCTCCGCCAACTGCAACTTGTTCAAATAGTCCGGGGTCTGCCCTGCTCTCATGAAGGGCAATGAACACCAATACCATTAGGACTACAAGTATTATTTTTTGCGCCTGCTTTTCGCCTTTTCGTACGGCCCGGCAAATCCGCCCTGCTTGGCCTGGACAGCATCCGTTTTCAGCGCGGCCTTGACGCCCACGGCCACCTTCTGGACGAGGTTCCGCGCCGGCCGGCCCGCTTTTAGATCCTGCTCCCGGCGATTTTTGACCTCTTTAACCGAGACATACGTGCGGCCCAGGAAATCGTACCGGGTGAGCTTGCCCAGGTTCACCAGTTCCGTGAGCCGCGCTGGGGTGATGTCGAGAAGCAGAGCGGCTTGGGAGTGATTCAGAAGCCCCTCCTCGCGCACCATGACCGCGCTCATGTCGTCCAATTCCCGCCCGAGTTCCGCCTTCCGCTTGCTCCGATCCTTCGCGGAACGGGCCATTTCGGTTGCCGAGAGGGTGAGCGCTGTGGTCATGGGGATACCCTACGGAATGAATACCATTACGTCAACAAGTAATTCGACGAAAAGCCCGCTTCGCTGTCACCCCGTGACCAGTTTTCGCAATTCTGCCGAAATCCAGAAACCAGCCTCGTTGCTCAGCCGCTCCGCAATCTCACCCGCATCGGTTATGAGTCCCTGCTTTCTGGCTTCGATCAAAACGCCGATCAGTCCCACAACTTTCAACCCGAGATTCCGCGCCGCCGACCGCCCCAACCGTTCGTCCATCAAAACAAAATCCGCCCCTGTTTCCCGGGCCAAAACGATTGCTTCCGCCTCCCCTGGACCGAGATCGTGTTTCAGAAGGTTCACCCATGCCGAATCCTTGACGGTCCGGCGTTCGATCCAGGAGGCCGCCGCGATGTCGGCCGATCCCGGTTTGTCCGCCGCGGCCTCAACTACTTCCTGCCATACCGCATCCGGCACCAGCAATTCACCAAACACCGCATGCAGAATCTCAAGCCGCCCGATTCGCCCCATGGCAATAAGCGGGGACGAATCCGCAACAACGATCATGAGCGCCGGAAAGCGGCGAGTGCGGCGCTGTCCTCAAGCGCATCCTCGACGCTGTAATGCGGCCCGATCTGCCTCGCCCCCAGCTGCAATTGGAACCGGCCCACGGACATTTCCGCTAACTCCGCCGCCTTGCCCATGGAGAGCCGGCCACCAGAGAAGAGCGCAACGGCCAACTCCAGTTTAGCGTCCTGGACGGTCATCCGAGCCGACTCCAATACATCGGTTGGAATCTCTATGTTTGTGCTTGCAGGCATGGCCGAATACTATGCCGCAGCGTGCTCAAACGCAACGACGTTCCCCGGCTTGGCTACCGGCTTGACGTTCCAATACCGTTCCGCGTCTTTCGGTTTCACAAGCTCCCTGTAGTGCGCGAAGACCATTTGGGGGCTGTTCCCCATCTCGAGCGATACCTTGGCCGCGTCCTGGCACTGTGCGAGGCGGTAGGAGCCGTAGCTATGCCGCATGGCATTGGACTCCCACGATTTGAACCCCGCCGCCTCCTTGGCGTCATCAAGGCGATTCCGTAGGCCGATAGGCGCCACTGGACCGGACACCTGACCGAGCGGCTGCAACCACTCCCGCAGATTCTCCGAGATAGGCACCAGCCGACGGCGTGCCGTTTTCGACTTCGCGGCGGTCACCTCGATATGGCCTCCTTCCAGGTCGATTTCTGACCAGTCCAGCTTTTGCAGTTCCGCAGCTCGCAGGCCGGCAAAGAGCGAAATTGCCACGTAGGGGACCAGATCGTCCCCGCACTTGCCCAGGAGATCAGCGGCTTGCGTCGGGGTGAGGATGCTGGCCGGCTTGTCCACGTCTTTCGCAAGCTCGGTTTTCGTGGCCTCGTTCTTTTGGCAATAGCCCCGCTTCTCGCAGAATGAGAACAGCGTCCGAATATCGCGGCGGAAGGTATTCCGCGTCCCAGGAGCCACCGGAAGGCCGGCAAGCCATGCGTCTATGTCCCGAGCAGTGATCGCCGCGACAGTGGCCGCAGGGAAGCCTTTCTGGAAGCGTGAGAGCCGCAGCCGCAGGTCTCGGCAATACCGCGCGCTCCTCCCTGCTGATTTCCGCGCGGCAATAAGCTCCTCCATGGCATCCGCCACCGAGACAGACTTTTCCATGGCCCGAAGGTGCACGAGGTAGAAGTCTATGGCCTGCTGGACGGTCTTGCCGTATTTCGCCAGTTCGACGTTCCCGAACGCGGAGATACCTTCATTGCCGCGAGTGGTACGGCATTGATTAGCGAACGTTTCAGCCTCACTCTTTGTTTTAAAGAACTTACGGGACCCGCCTGTTTTGGTTCTCGCATCCACCTGCCACGCCTGCCGCTTTTCGATGAACGCAACATAAGGCCATTCCAGTTTCTCCTTCTTCCGACGTGGGTTACTCATGCCCGCGATATTGGCACTTTATTGGCACTGAGTCAATATTTCTCTCGTAACGCTGCGCCCTTTTAAGGCGTTGGTTCCGGGTTCAAGTCCCGGCCAACCCATGCTCGTTTGCCACGGGCTTTTTCGCGATTTTCTTGGCATTCTCCCCAAACCGCCCTTCCCTACTCCGTCCCCCGCGGCACCTTCTCATGCGATCCCTCCGCCTACTTGTATTCGCCTTCCTTGCCCTCTTCTGCGCGTCCCCGACCCATGCCGCCCATGCCGCCGGGAGGCAGACACTCCACGGCCACGTCCCCGACGCTGTCCGCGCCTTGAAACCCCTCGGCCGCCTCGACCCCAAAAAGCAAATGCGCCTCGCCATCGGCCTGCCCCTGCGCGACCGCCGTGGCCTCAGCGATCTCATCCGCCAGTTGTACGATCCTCACAGCCCCGGGTACGGCCAATACCTCACCCCCGCCCAGTTCACCGATCGATTCGGCCCCACCCGGCAGGACTACGCCACCGTCATCGAATTCCTCAAATCCCACGGCCTCGTCGTCACCGGCACCCATTCCAATCGCATCGTCATCGATGCCATCGGCGCCGTCGCCGATATCGAGAAAACCTTCCACCTTAAAATGCAGGAGTACCGGCATCCGGTCGAGAACCGCATATTCTTCGCGCCCGACACCGAGCCTTCCGTCGATCTCTCCGTGCCACTGCTTCACATCGCCGGTTTCAGCGACTTCGCCCTCACCCATCCTTATTACAAGGGACCCAAGGCACGCCCGAAGACCTTCAGGGCCTTCAACGGCTCCGGCTCCGCGCCGGACAGCAGCTATGCCGGCCCCGATTTCCGCGCTGCCTACGTGCCCGGCACCTCCCTCACCGGCAGCGGCCAGTGTGTCGGCCTGGTCGAATTCGATACCTACTACCCATCCGACATCGAGTTATACAAATCAGACTACAACATCCCCGACATCCCGCTCGTCAACGTCAGCATAGACGGCGGCACCGCTACCCCGGGCGATGGCTCCGGCGAGGTCTCACTCGACATCGAGATGGCCATCGCCATGGCGCCCGGCCTCGCCGCCGTCTACGTCTACATGGGCAACAACAGTGACTCCAACACCCAGTGGGATGACATGTTCACCCAGATGGCCACCGACGATACTTGCAAACAGATCAGTTGCTCCTGGGGTGGCGAATCGACCGATGCCACCGGCGATCAGCTCCTCCAGGAGTTGGCCGCCCAGGGCCAGGCTTTCTTCGCCGCCTCCGGCGATTCCGATGCCTGCTACGCCAGCGGCAATCCCATCTATTTCCCCAGTGACAGCGTCAACGTCACCTCCGTCGGTGGCACCACCCTCACCACCTCCGGCCCCA
>Ga0302325_10031222_pt1 | contig 10962 bp, 9 predicted proteins | sample Palsa_T0_2_FD_201948 | JGI IMG/M metagenome (GOLD analysis project Ga0302325, IMG submission 201948) | Peat permafrost microbial communities from Stordalen Mire near Abisko, Sweden - Palsa_T0_2 | ecosystem: Environmental > Terrestrial > Soil > Palsa > Peat permafrost | place: Sweden: Abisko... | reverse complement strand
AGAGTTGCCACACGCTCCTCACCCTTCTTGAAGGTGGTGATCATGGTTGCCTCTCTTCTTTCTGAGTGTGCCGCCGCCTCGCATCATGTGCCCCACAGGTGGTGATCGTGGTGCTCGGAGGTGGCCGGCAGGGTGCCACCTCGACGCCTGGCGGCCGGACGGTCAGGGCGGAGGCGCGGCGTGGCCGAGCAGGTCTCGAAGGATGGCCTCGAGCGTGAAATCGAACACCCGGTCCAGATCCACGCCGCGGCGGAGCCCGGCGCTCATCGCCGGGTCGAGCTCCTGGTCCTCCTCGGCCCATCGCGACACCCCGCGGACGCGATAGTCGTGCGACAGCGAGTGTTCCAACAAGACGAACCCGCCCAAGTGGAACAGGATGGTGGAGAGGGCAAAGGCGGCTTCCTCGCCGTGGACGCCGGCGCCGGCCAGCTCATGAGCCAGGGCGACCTGGGCCTTGGTGAAGATAGCCTCTCCCCGTCCCTGCGTCGCCGAGAGTGAGATCAGCTGAGGGCGGGCCCGCACCTCGTCGAGGAGGGATCTGATCATGGAGCCGATCCGCTCCACCGGGCTGCTTCCCTCGGGGCGGACGTTGCCCAGCTCGTCGGTGATCTGCTCGATCAACTTGTCCAACAGCTCGTCACGCGTCCCGGCATGCCAGTACACGGTGGATGTGCTCACGCCCAGCTCGCCGGCCAGCCTTCGCATGCTCAGGCCGAGCAGGCCGTCCCGTTCGAGGATGTCGGTGGCGGCGGCCAGCACGGCCTCGGTGGTGATCCCGCGGGCGGCCCGGTTCATCACCGGGGCCGCGGCGGGTCCGTCACTGCCGGCGACCTCGTTCATGTGCGTGCACCTCGGTCCTGAGTCGGCATCCCGTTGAGCCCATTCCCCACGTCGGGAGCAGCTATGCCCGGCTTGTCGGGGCCGCCGCCGGGAAATTTCCTTGACGGTCGCACCGCCCCCTGATACACCGTTCTAGAGTGACGTAATCGTAATCGAGTGCCGAGCGCACGATGGGGGGGTCCCATTGACACTTACCGAGTCGCAGTGGGGTCGGATCCAGGGCCGGGGCATCAAGGGCCCCGAGGCGGATGAACGCCGCTATCCCTTCCCCGTGCCCAACGGGTGGTTTGCCGTGGCGCAGAGCGACGATCTCTCCCCGGGGCAGACGAAGAACGTCCACTACTTCGGGCGGGACCTCGTGGTCTGGCGGGAAGAGGTAAGCGGGGAGCCTCACGTGGTGGAGGCGTACTGCGCCCACCTCGGCGCGCATCTGGGTGTGGGCGCGGGGTCACCCGATTCCCATGAGCCGGGTCCCGGCACGGTGGTGGGCGCCTGCCTGCAGTGCCCCTTCCACGGCTGGCGCTACGACGGCTCGGGCGCCTGCGTCGAGATCCCCTATGCCAAGTCCGCCCGGATACCCGAGAAGGCGCGGGTGCGCGGCTTCCCGGCGGTGGAGATGAATGGGCTGATCTTTGCCTGGCACCACGCGCACGATGAGCCGCCCCAGTGGGAGCTGCCGGTGCTCGACGAGTTCGACGATCCCGAATGGGTCGGTCCCGTCTACACAGATCGCTTCATCGCCACCGCGCTCCAGGAGTTGATGGAGAACGATCAGGACACGGTGCACTTCGTCTACGTGCACGGCCTCGACGCCGTGCCCGAGCAGACCACGAAGTGGGACGGGCGCATGCGCATCACCGAGGCCCCGCGTGAGGACGGTGGGACGTTCACCCGGGAGTCGTACCAACTGGGCTACGTCGTCTTGCGGATCACCGGTGGCTTCACCTTCATGGGTGCATCGTCGCCGGTGGACGAGGGGCACTCCCATCAGCGCTGGGTGTTCGCCTATCCCAAGAGTTTGGGCGACGAACTGGGTCAAGAGATGATCGACCGGTTCGCCCGAGCCGGGATCTACCAGGACATCCCTATCTGGGAGCACAAGAAGTTCTGGGAGCACCCCGTCCTGGTCAAGGGCGACGGCGAGATCGCCGAGTACCGCCGATGGGTGGCGCAGTTCTACAGCTGGCCGGGCGAGGCGGACCAACACGGGTCCCGGCCCAACGGGCGCAATGGACGAGCACAGGGCGAGCCGGCGTCGAGGCGCGGGACCGTCGAGACCGAAAGAGGGGCGAACACGTATGGGTAACATTTTGGTGATTTCGGCCGACACGCACGCGGGACTGCCGGACGCGGAGTACAAGAACTACCTGGCGAAGCAGTATCACGAGGCGTTCGAGGACGACCTGCGGGCCCGCCATGCCGCGGGGGACGCGGTCCGCCAGTCGATGGGCGCGGACGACAACGAGTTCGTCCAGGAATGGTACGAAGAGAACGAAGAAGGCTTGCGCGGCGGCTGGGATGCCGGCCGGCGTGACAAGGAACTCGACGCCGACGGTGTGGTGGGTGAGGTCATCTTCCCCGACGCGGACGCAGTGCGCGGCGGAGCCTCCGCCCCCTTCGGCGCCGGATTGAGCCTGAGCGGGGAGGGCGATCCCTCGCTCGCCATGGCCGGGGCCCGCGCCCACAATCAATGGCTCGGCGAACTGTGCCGGGACAGTCCGGACCGGAGGAGGGGTCTGGCCATCGTGCCCATCCTCCATGACATCGACGAGGCGGTCGCGGAAATCCGCCGGGCCCACGCCGACGGGCTGGGCGGAATACTGATCCCGGTGTTCTGGCAGCCGTACGCGCCCTACCACGACCGGCGCTATGACCCCGTGTGGGCGGTGTGCGAGGAACTGTCGATGCCGGTGCACAACCACACGGGTCCGGCCGCACGGGCGGACTACGGTCCCCACGTCGGCATCTACGCGTCGGAGACCATCTGGTGGACGACCCGCCCGCTGGTCTTCTTGCTGTGGTCCGGGGTGTTCGAGCGCTTCCCGGGCCTCCGCTTCGCGGTGACCGAAGGAGGGTGCTGGTGGCTGCCCGACCTGTTGTGGAAGTGGGACGGCATCTACACCCGGGAGCACGCCACCAAGAAGATGTCCCACATCGCGCCCGAGCTGAAGATGCTCCCCAGCGAGTATGTCGATCGCAACGTGAAGATCGGTTCGTCGAACACCCGCCGGCGCGAGTTGGCCCGTCGCCACGAGATCGGCGTCGGGAACATCATGTGGGGCAACGACTTCCCCCACCCCGAAGGCACGTGGCCTCACACCCGGGCCTGGCTCAAGGAGACCTTCTGGGACTGCCCCGAGGACGACACGCGCCGGATCCTGGGCCTCAACGCGGTCGACTTCTACGGCTTCGATGTCGACCGGCTGCAACCGCTGGTGGACCGGATCGGCCCCTCTGCGCCGGATCTGGGTCAGGGGGAGTCGGTCGACCTGTCGAAATGGGACGACGTCGCCGCGGCCGGTCGCCCGTGGCTCAGCGGGCGCGAGGCGGTGCCGGTGAGCACCGACTGACCGGGGATCGAGCCGGGGCGCCCCTGCCGGAGTGGGGGCTGAGCCACTAGCTTGCAAAGGGATATGGCCTCACAGTCGTCCATCCATCGCCAGCCCGGGGCGACTGGCGCGGACGCCGCGAGCGAGGCGGGTGCCCCCGCTACCCCGGAGCGCCCGTGGTCCGTCATGCGCCAATGGGTCCGTAAGAAGGACCCCGACCTCCTCGCCGTCAAACGGTCGGTCAGGGCCGCCGTCATCATGCCCACGGTCTTCGCCCTGACCCATGTCCTGTTCTCGAACCCACAGGTCAGCCTGTTCGGGGCGTTCGGTTCGTTCGCCCTGTTGCTCCTGGTGGACTTCCCCGGGCCCACCCGCACCCGTCTCCTCTCCTACGTGACCCTGGTGCTCGTCGGAGGCGGCTTCATTGCGGTGGGTACGGTCGTCTCCACTCACAAGGCGATCGCTGTGGTGGCGATGGCCGTAGTGGGGTTTTCCGTCCTCTTCCTCGGCGTCGTGTCGCCGCAGGTTGCAACCGCATCGACCGCGGCGCTCTTGCTCTTCGTGTTGCCGGTGGCAGTGGCCCAACCGGCTGCCGCCGTCGGCCCGCGGCTGCTGGGATGGGCCTTCGCCGCCGCGTTCTGCGTCACTGCCTGCATGGTGGTGTGGCCGACCCCGTGGCATGACAACCTGCGGCGCCGGCTGTCGGCCACCGTCACGGCCGTGGCCGGGTTGGCCGACGCCCACTTGAGCAGGGGGTCCATTGCCGAGGCCAACGCGACCGTGGAGTCCGAGGTCGCGCTGTTGCGGCGCCAGTTGGCCGGCACCCCCTACCCGGCTACCGGTGCCGCCGCGGCTGCGCTCGCCCTGGCCAAGCTGGTGGGCCGGGTCGAGTGGGTGGCCGGCAACGCCGCCTTGACCGGCGCCAGTCCTTCGTCTCTGGAGATCCCGGCCGTTCGCGTGATGATCGAGAAGGTGGCCGAGACCCTACGGCGTTGCGCCGCCCTGATCTGCGACGGGACGTCACACCCCGTTGACGATCCTGTCCTCGTCAGCGAGTTGCAGGAGTCCTCCCGCCGGTTGGCCCAGTTGGTGGACTCCGAGGTCGACCTCGAGGTGTCCAGTCTCATCGACCTTGACGACGTGGCCGGGGCGCAGACCGTCGCCGCCGGAGGGGATGGCGCGTCGGGGTCGGGAAGCATCGCCTCCTCGCTCGACCCGGGCTTCCAGGCCCGGTCATTGGGTTTCTCCACCAACATGGTGGCGGCAGCCACCCTCGAGGCGGCGGGTGTCGCCGCCGAGGGCGATCGGGGATTCGGCCTCACCGGTGACCCGCCCGCGGTCGCGGTCTGGCGACGCCTGGCCTCGCATCTCTCCTTCCACTCCGTGTGGTTCCGCAATGCGGTGCGCGGCAGTGCGGGGCTGGCCCTGGCCGTGACGGTCGTCGAGATCACCAACGTCGAACACGGGTTCTGGGTGGTCCTGGGCACGTTGTCCGTGCTGAGGTCGAACGCACTGGGCACCGGCGCCACGGCTCTGCGTGCCGTCGGCGGGACCGCCGTGGGATTCGTCGTGGGCGCGGCCATCATGATCGGGGTCGGGGCGCACGTGGCCGCCTTGTGGGCCCTGCTCCCGATCGCCGTGCTGGTGTCGGGTGTGGCCCCGTCCTTCATCTCCTTCGCCGCCGGGCAGGCCGGGTTCACTGTGGTGGTGGTGATTCTGTTCAACATCATCGTGCCCACCGGCTGGCGGGTGGGCCTCACCAGGATCGAAGACGTGGCCATCGGTTGCGGGGTGAGCATTGTCGTCGGGTTGCTGTTCTGGCCCCGGGGCGCCATGGCGGCGCTAGGGCGCGCCCTCGCCGATGCGTTCGTCGCCAGCTCCGGTTACCTGGCCGACGTCGTCGACCGCCTGACGAGCACGTCCCGACGGGTCGACACCACGCCGGGCCAGCGGGCTTCGCACGCCGCCTACCTGCGGCTCGACGACGCCTTCCGGCAGTTCCTCACCGAACGGGGGGCCAAGGTGATCCCGGTGGAGGATGTCGCCAATCTCTTCACCGGGTCGAACCGCATCCGGCTGGCCGCCTACACGCTCGACGCGCTGCCCGCACTGCCCGTCGATTCCGGGCAGACCGAGCTCGAATCGGTGTCGGTGGCCGGAGCGGTCCTGCGCGATTCGTACGCCTCGAGCCACCGTTGGTACGAGGAGTTCGCCGAGCTCCTCTCCGGCCGCCGGGGCTCGCTCGACCCACCTCCTCCGCGCGATGAGACCGTACGCAGCACGCTGCGCACGGCGTTCGACGACGCCCGGGCGGGGCGCCGGGGCGATCGGTTGCGCAGCCTCTTGCAGATGCTGTGGGCGGACGAGCTCCTCGAAGCGCAGCGACAGGTGCAGACGGACCTGGCCGACTCGGCCGATCTCTTCGCCCGGCGACGGGCCCGGGAGCTGATGCTCTGAGCCGTGGGTCAGTCCTGCCCGGGCCCGTCCAACAAGGCCCGGAGGACGTGTTCGAGGGTGGCGGAGTCCCCTTTGGCCACCTCGTCGCGGTCGGGTCTGGCGTAGATCTCCGCCGCCGCCCGATGGAAACCTTCCGGGAGTCCAGCGGACCGGAAGGTCGCCGCGATCTGGTCCATCTCGCCCACCCAGCGCCAGCCCTTGGTCGCCGCCTGCTGGGCGGCGTGCAGGCTCCGCCCGGCCAGGTCGGGCAGGGACTGCTCCCATTCGGCGAGAAGCGGGCCCTCCACTCCCTCGGCGATGGCGAGCGCGCGCACGTCGAGGAGCAGCGCGGCCGTCCCCTTCGTCCACGCGGCAAAGCACATCTTCAACGCCGACGCCGCGGCCTCATCCTCGGAGATCACCCGGGCCTGCACCGTGGTGCCGGCGAACAGGTCAGCCACCGAGGGGGCCGACGAGCCCGAGAGATACAGACGCGGTGAGCTCGAGGGACCGGGCGGACCGCCGATGATGCCCCCGTCGACGTAGCGCCCACCGGACTGCTCCACCAGGGTGGCCACGGCGCGGGCAGTGGCGGGAGCGATCGCATTGGCATCGAGATAGGTGCCGCCGAACCCTGCCACCTGTCTCGCCACGTCCAGTGCGGCACTGGGGGGACAGACCGAGATGATGAGGTCGCAGGATTCCGCCATGGCGTGGACGGAGTGCACGTCGATGAGGCCCGCCGCGCCGGCTCGTCGGAGCGTCGACGGCCCGCGCCCCGACGAAGCCCATGACACCCTGTGGCCGGCGCCGACCAGCGTTGCACCGATTCCGGCACCCATTTCGCCCGGGTGCAAGAGCCCTATGGATGAAAACGCCACGACGAATTCTATAGTGACGGACGATCGGAACCCCACGGGAGATCGGAACCCCACGGGAGATCGGAACCCACGGGAGGCCCGCTGGGTGCCGATCAAAAAGGAGAGGTATGCCCGATTCGACCCACCGTGACCGAATGGCCCTGGCCCAGCAGTACCTCATCCACACCGGTCGGGGCGACGTCGCGGAGGCCGTGGGCTTCTTGGCCGAGAACGTGGCCTATCGCGCCCAGGGGCACAACGCACTGGCCGGCCTGTTCACCGGACGCGACGCGGTGACCCGGCATCTGGCCCAGCTCGTCGAGCGGACCCGCGGGACCTTCGAGGCGTTCAAATGGGACGATTGGCTGATCGGCGAGAACCACGTGGTCGGGCTGTCCTCCGTTCACGCCCGATCGGACGGAAGGATCTACAAGGGCCGCACCGTCACCGTCTTGCGCTTCAATGTCGCCGACGAGATCGACGGCATCACCGTGTTCTTCGACGACCAGAGCGCCATCGACCGCTTCATCGGCCCGTAACCGTCGACCGGCCGGTCCATCTTCAGGAGCGGCGCCCCGTGAAACTCGGCGGGGCCGCCCCCCGGCCCGTGCTCCACGTCACCCCTCCGAGGCGCCCCCCGACCACTTCGGTGGATCGCGTCCGATAGCTCGACGTGAGGATGGCCTCGGCCTGGGTCTCCTTTCCCTCGTAGAGGGCCAGACACGGCGAGGCGAACGGGCAACTGCCGCAAGCCTGCGCCGAGGGGGAGGGAAAGACCGCCACTTCGGGATCGAAGATCGTGCGGGCCTCGGAGGCCAACTGGCGACCGGCCTGCTCGATCTCCGCCGAGGAACGACGGATCCAGGTGCGGCGGAACCACGGACCGGTGTCGTGCTCGACGACTTTCGGCTCTGCCGGCGCAGAGGCGCGGGCGTCCAGTCGCCGGTGCTGGGGGATGGAACGTCCGCCGCCGCTCCCCTCGTGTTGCCGCACCGGACCGGCCGTCTGCCTGGCGCCATCGGCCGAGAGAGGATCAGCGTCGTCACCTGATGGAACGGCCGTGGGCAGGCGCATCTCGTTGTGGATGGTCCCGGCGATCTCCATGCCGATGTAGTGCTGTGGCCAGGCCCAACACGCCGCCACCGCCTCTTCGTCGCGCACCAGGGTGCTCAGGGGTGTCCATTCCCTCACCACCCGGTGCCGCATGATCCAGTAGGCGTCATGTTCGTCCACGCCGAGCAGATCCACCCGACCGCGATAGCTGACGTGTTCATCGCTGCCGGGGGTGAACAGCGCTCCATCGGGCTGCTCGGGATCGGCCAGGATGGCCGCATACTCCACTTCGACCAGCACCGGTGCCAGCCGCTCGATGCCAGGGGCCCATTCGACGTAGGCCGCCAGTAGTTGGCGGGCCGCCTGCGCTCGACGGTCGAAGCCCGGGGGCCGTTCGGGCCCGAGTCGGGCGCCCTCGTGCGACAGTGCCTTGTCGAGTGCCTGGCCCACCAAGGGGATGACCACGGCCCGGGCCCAGTCCCACATGCCGGGGAAGTAGTAGACGGCCAGCGCGTCCCGGATGGCGCGGTCGATGTCGAGCGACCCCAACCCGACAATGGGCACAAGGTTGCGTCGCTCCCTTGCTGCGAGGTCCCAGGCGCGCCGGCACGTCTTGAACGACGTTCGATCCGCGGGGGTGAGGACGGCCACCATCGCACCCGGTCCTCAGTGCCGATGTATGTCGCTGGGGTCCATGCAACCTCCCCGAGCATCATCGAATAAAGGTCAAGGCTAACGAGTCGTGCCGGCGAAGGATAGGGGCTCTCGTGAATGCAACGCGCATTGAGGACCGGGTCGCTGAGCGGCCTCTGACGCGGCCCGCGGCACACCTGCATCAGTTCGGTAACGGCACGGTAGCGTGACCTTTCCGATTCCTCCGGCGGTCTTCGCGCGGCGAACTCACGCCGCTATGCCGCCACCTCGATCGCAATTCGAATGGAACCCTGATGCGCGTCTTCACCTGCGAAAGCTGTGGCCAGTTGATCTTCTTCGACAACAGCCAGTGCCTCCGATGCGAGACGCCGCTCGGCTACGTCCACGGCCAGCGTGACGTCATCGCCGTGACGGAGCTGGCCGATGGCCGCCTGGTCGACCTGGCCACGCCCGCCGGGACCTGGCAACGCTGCGCCACCGCGAAGCTCACCGGGTGCAACTGGTTGGTGCCGGCTGGGGGGACTGCACTCTGTGCGTCGTGCCAATTGACGCGCACGCGCCCGGCCGACGGTGATGCCGAGGGATTGGCCGAGCTGGTGCAGAGCGAGATGGCCAAACGCCGGCTGGTCTTCCAACTGGCGGAGTTGGGACTGCCCGTCGAGCCGCGCCGGGAGGCGACGAAAACAGGGGTGGCGTTCGATCTCCTCTCGAGCAGCGAGACCAAGGTGGTCACCGGCCACGACGACGGGATCATCACGCTCGACCTGGCCGAGGCCGACGACGAGCACCGGGAGCGCCTGCGGCTGCAACTCAGCGAGCCCTATCGAACGCTCCTGGGCCATTTCCGCCACGAGATCGGCCACTACTACTGGCCCCTCCTGGTTCGTGATCCCGACACGTTGGCCGCCTGCCGGGCCCTCTTCGGCGACGATTCGGCCGACTACGCCGAGGCGGTGAAGGCCCACTACGGCAATTCGGCGGACGACGACGAATCGTGGACGAGGCATTACATCAGCCGCTACGCCACCATGCACCCCTACGAGGATTGGGCAGAGACGTTTGCCCACTACCTCCACATCCTCGACACGCTCCAGACAGTCGAGAGCTTCGGTTTGGGGACACCGGGCTCGTCGGGCTCCCCAGGGGCAAAGGGAGGGACCCGGCGTATGGGCGCGCACCCGACAAGGCCGGCCGGCAGCACCACGTTCGGCGAGGTCATCGACAATTGGTTGGAGCTTTCCTACGCTCTCAATCAGATAAACCGTTCCATGGGTCACAAGGACCTGTACCCGTTCGTTCTGGCCGCTCCGGTCATCAGAAAGATGGCGTTCGTCGACCATCTCGTCCACCAGAGGTAGCACGTGGAGAACACGACTTCCGAGGAGCCACACCCTCTTGACAATGCGGCCTGGTGGGCGATGGGCTCGCGGCACCGGGAGCTGGCCCGGGCGCGGGGGAGAGCACGCGCCTATCACGGTGACGTTTCGGTGTTCGCCGCGGTGGATACGTTCGACCCGGCGTCGTGGTCCGACTTGGCCGAGGTGCTCGGTCCGTCACGCCGCGGCGCGCTGTTGCGCGCCGAGGTTCCATCCGACCTGCCCCCCGGGTGGGCCGCCCCGGGCCGGATCCCCTGCTTGCAGATGGTCGTCGAAGCCGACGCCTTGACGCTCGTCGCGCCCGTTCCGGTGCGGCTTCTCACCCCGGACGACGTCCCGGCGATGCTCGATCTCATCGCGCGCACCGAACCGGGCCCATTCCGGCCCCGCACCATTGAGATGGGGTGCTACTACGGGCATTTCGAGGGAACCGACCTGGTGTCGATGGCCGGTGAGCGCCTCGGATTCGACGGGTATACCGAGGTCTCGGCCGTGTGTACCCATCCCGACGTGCAGGGTCGAGGGTTCGGATCCGCGCTCACCCACCACGTGGCCTCCGGGATCCTCGCTCGGGGAGAGCAGCCCTTCCTGCACGTGGCCGAATCGAACACCGGAGCCCGCCGGGTCTACGAGAAGCTGGGCTTCGTCACGCGGCGGTTCGTCGAGGCGGTCCTGGTGCTGGCCCCGCCCGACTGAGGGGGGCGCTCTAGTGACCCGGCGCGCTGATCGCCCGGTCCGGCGGGCGGACTTCGCTGAACCATTCCTGTGCCAGCAGGGTGAATGAGCGGATGCGGTCGGTGTGGCTGTGGGTGATGGTGGTCACGATGAGCTCGTCCGCCCCGGTGGCCTCTTGGAGCATTTCGAGTTGGGCGGCCACGGTCCGCGGGGAACCGACGAACTGGGTCTCCACCCGGTCACGCACCAGGGCCCGCTCCTCGTCGTTCCATTCGAGCCGACTGGCTTCGTCCGGGCCCGGGAACGGGATCGCTCCCTCGCCCTTGCGAATGGAGCGGACCCAGGGCGCATAGCCGGCGGCCAACTTGCGCGCGCTCTCGTCATCGGGGCCGACCACGACATCGGCCGAGACAGCGACATAGGGGCGATCCAGCGCCGCCGAGGGGACGAATGCCTCCCGATAGGCCTCGGCGGCGGCCAGGGCGGTGGCCGGGCTGATGTGGTAGCTGGCCGCGAAAC
>Ga0302325_10031221_pt1 | contig 10962 bp, 10 predicted proteins | sample Palsa_T0_2_FD_201948 | JGI IMG/M metagenome (GOLD analysis project Ga0302325, IMG submission 201948) | Peat permafrost microbial communities from Stordalen Mire near Abisko, Sweden - Palsa_T0_2 | ecosystem: Environmental > Terrestrial > Soil > Palsa > Peat permafrost | place: Sweden: Abisko... | reverse complement strand
CCGCGAGGTACGGGGAACCGAGCCGGAGGCTGCTCCGCGCGCGACCATGCACGCGGATGTCGATCGCGGCGGTCGTCTGGTGGCTATACCGACAGGCCGGAGAGCACACCCGCGAGGTCGCGCCAGTGTTGTAGTGGTGTGTCGGTGGGCCAGTTGGAGGTGACCACTTGAATATTGACGTGGTTCGCCCCCGCCGCGAGCTGATCGGCAACACGCTGCTGGGCCTGATCGACTCCACCCCACGCGAACAGGGCGTCGACCAGTCCGTCGCTGCCGTCGTCGGTGAAGTCGGAGTCGGAGAATCCCAGCGTGCGAAAGTGTTTGACGAAGTTGGGCAGGGTGAGGTAGAGGTTGAGCACTCGGCGCGCCGCCGCACGCGCCACCGACGGATCGCTGTCCATGACCACCATCTGAGTGATCGCGAGCGTCCTATCGGGTCCCAAGATCTCACGGGAGAGCCGAGTGTGCTCGGGCGTCTGCAGGTAGGCGAGCGCACCGTCGGCCTTGACACGAGCCAGCTGCATCATCCGTGGCCCCAACGCCGCGATGATCCGGGGCTGGCGGGCCGGAACCGCAGCGGTCGCAGCGGTGGCGAGGGCTTCAGCGAGTCCGAGTTGGGCCACCCGCGTAGCGAACATGGCGTTGGGCAGCGACTCGTCCATCCCGTCCAGGTAGCTTGCGAGCCCCGCGAGCGGGTTCTTATAGGTAAGCCCGCGTAGTCCCTCGACCAGGAATGCGTGGCTGACCCCGAGCCCGAACAGAAACCGGCCGCCAAACAGCGTCGCCATCAAGTGTTGAACACCATTGGCGGTCAAGGCATCCCGGGTCCACATGCTGGTGATGCCGGTGGCCACCGCCATCCGGTCGGTGGCCGCGAGCGCAACCGTCGCGGTGATCAACGCGTCCGCAGTGGTCTCCGGGATCCACAGTGCCCCATACCCCAGCTGCTCGACCTCCGAAGCCACCGCTTGGCACTGTTTGACCGGCAACTGCTCCAGCGCAGTACTGAAGATCCCTATCGATCCAAGCTCAACCATCATGCGCTCCTCGAAGCTCGACTCGTAATTGTGATGCAGTGGTTTGCAACGCGGAAGGACCTCGCTGGACGACTTCGCACCGTCCTTTGTCACCCACGGTGTGACATACCCGAGCGGCTACGCGTGTGCCGTCGAGCCATCGCCGGGTTCCTCGTGATCGTCGTCGGCACGGCCACATTGCTGATCCTGATTGTGTGGGCCGGCAAGCGAACCGAGAATTGGTTGGTGGGTCAGGACTCCGGAAACGTCTCCACCGCGTCCATCCACGGGGCAAATCGCAAAAGCGATGTAGTTTCAACTCATATCTTTTGACTACGAACGCCACTATAGGGGCCTCCACCTCATAGTCAAGACTCGACTACTCGGCGCAGCGGGTTTTCCGAATGTGCGTGCGGCACCGTCGTCGCGCGGTCAGGTCCGAACGGACAGGCATTATCTGTCGTACCGGCCGACACTGGCTCAACATCGTAGATCGCGCTCACCCGGATGCGCGCTCCGCGATGTGGCATCAGGCTCACCGACTTGAACTGTTGACGTTCACTGGCCGCCGTCGTGGTGGCCAACTCCACCCTGCGCAAGACCTCGCGCAGCACGATCCGCAACTCGGCCATGGCGAACGTGGCACCGAGGCAGCGGCGGTTCCCCCCGCCGAAAGGAAGCCAAGTGGTCGGACCCATCGCCGCCCCGACCATTCGGTCGGGGTCGAATCGTGCCGGATTGGAATAGACGACGGGGTTGCCGTGAACCAGACCGATCCCCGGCGCAACCGTCACACCTGCGGGAAGCCGGTAGCCGGCGACGTCTGTCGGGACGGTCAGCACCCGACCGGCTTCGAACACCACCGGGCGGATGCGAAGCACCTCCTTTGCGACCGCGTCCAGATATTCATCACCCGCGGGGTCCCCCGCGGAGCTGGCACGCGCCGCCTCGACGGCCTTGCGCAGCGCGCCCGGATGTCTGGTGAGTCTTTCCAGTGCCCATGAGAGTGCCGAGGCGGTGGTGTCGTGGCCAGCCACTAGCAATGTCATCATCTGGTCGCGGAGCTCGGACTCAGACATCACTTGGCCGTTATCGCCGGCCCGGATCATCAGCGACAGGGCGTCCGTACGATCGCCGAGCCGAGGGTCGGCGCGTCGGTCGGCGATCTCGGCGTAGAGCAGTCGATCGGCTTCGGCGATTTGACGCCGGAGCCTGCGCCACGGCCGGTGACGTTGCAGGTCCGGGTTGAGGATCGCCAGTGTCTGCCACATGCCGCAATCGAGCAACTTGGGCATGACCGCGCGCAGCTCGGCGAGCCGAGCGGGGTCGGACGCGCCGATCACGGACCGCAGGATCACCTCCAGGGTGAGTTGCGACATGCGCGGTGCCACCGCGAACTCCACTCCGACCGGCCATGTCGATATATTTTCCGCCGCGAGCTCGGCCATCACCTCGGCCTGCGTTGCTACGGCCTCGCGGCGGAATGGGGCGAGCATGAGCCGACGCCGGTCTCGATGGGCGTCCTCGTCAAGGACCACCACAGAGCTGGACCCGAGCAGACCAATCATCATCGAGTTCGCCTCGCCAGCATGGTAGACGGTGGGATCGCCGCCAAAAACCGTCTTGAGCACGGCGGGATCTTCGACGTAAACCATTGTGCCGATGCCGCTGACGCGCAACATGAATACGTTTCCGTAGCGGCGCCGGCATGCTACGACGAACCGCGGCCAATGACGCAGCAGAAGTGCCGCCTGCACCGGGGCTGGCCATGGCGGTCCCGGCGGCAGCGACGTCGCGCTCACGCTCGTAGAGTACTCGGGTTAATAATGAATCGATAAAATTGAATATGAGAACGATCTGGGCTGCTAGCTCTCGACGCCTTTGCAGGGCACGTTAGCGTCATCTGGGGACGTGTTGCAGCGCAGAACTTTTCGTAGTGTTGCCCGCCCCCGATGCGTTCGATCGGTTCGCACACGAGCTATCCAGCCACGCTTGATGTAACACGTCGCACCTTTTACGGGTGGGCGTGCACCATAAGGTACCAATGCACCGTCACCGGAGCAGGCAATAGTTGCTGGATGTATCGGCGTTACCACGCCAACACCGCTTCAGAAGAATGCCAGCATCGCGATCAGGATCAGTGTGCAAACGGCAACCGAGATGGCCCACAACAAAATTCGGAGGAACGGGCGCCTGTCGGCGAATTCTTCTGCTGCGTACATCTCGGCAGCCGATGTCTGCAACCTCATACCCACTCCCTTACCTGCTCCTAAAGCCCCGATCACACGATTTAATGTCCGTATTCGTATATTACTAACTCTCGTTGGAGACTCGCTATCCGCGCACGTGGCCGTCAGTGCCGAATGTCGCGACTTAAGCTGCGATGGTCGAGCTGCGAGGAATCCTGCGATTGCCGCTGCCGGGGCGTCAAACCCCCGGCGATTTCGTGGTGCCGGCGACGTCGTCGTACCTGCACGGGTGCGATGTGCGGATTCGTTGCGGCATTTTCAATCCAGCACCGTGTTCACCGGTTCGGCGGGTACACATACTGTCCGTCCCAGTTGACGTAACCGGAATCCGGGCGGGTAATCGGTACGCCCGGTCCAGGGCAGGCACGGTCGACGAGCCGTCCGCATTGGTTCTGGAAGTAGGACCGGTCGGTGACGTCCTTTGGCCATTCATGGGAGTTGAGTGCCCAGAACGTTTGCGGGATGTGGTACAGCGCGAATGCAATCAGGTGAATCGCGGCTACGACCGCGAGAAGTTGAATGGCCGCCAATTTGATTGGCCCACTTTTGATCTGATCGACTCCACGTTGCACGATGGACTGACCCCGGTCGTTGACGCTGTAGCGCAGGAAGACCAGGGCGACCATGGTCGGGGTGATGTGCAAGAACTCATTCACCGGCAATTGGTAGTAGTGCCCACCGAATAGGATTGGCCAGGCGCCGCCCGCGTACGTCCAAAAACCGAGCGGAAGGAAGAGCACCCCTTCAAGGAAGAGCTCGAACACGGCCATCGCGACGATGCAGACGATGAGAAGTCCGACACGGTTGAGGCGCGGAAACAGCCGTTTGGCCGAACGCAGCACGGCACAGCCGATGATGCCGATCAACGGAAACGCAACTGCATAGAACGCGGGCAGGGTGGGGAACGACCAAGCGATGGCTCTGCCCGGCTCGTTGAGGGAGATCCAGCCTGGCAACGCGGAGAGCGGGTTGCCGTAGTTGAGCAGGTGGGAGTTGTAGGCAAACCACGGCTGAGCGGCGACGGAGAAAGAGTCGTAGACGGATGCCGAAAGCCCCGCGAGAAGGAGTAACCCGTCATAGGTGACCCTGCGCTCGCGAATCCACGGTCGCAGGATGAACCAGTAGACGAAGAATGCCGCGATGAGCGGCATCAGGATTTGCCCGACGTCCAGCGCGATCCGCATGAAGGTCGGCGGCTGATCGGGCCCTTGTGGCACTCTCGCGAAGTCGGGGCCGCTAATCCAGGCGATCAGTAGGGCTGCGCTGACGAGGAGGATCAATCCGCCCAGTACGGCGAACCAAATGACCGGCGGACGCCGAGGCGCTGACCCGGGGCGCACACGCCCGATCGACGGGTCGTGGAGCGGCGTATACAGTCCCGATGCCACACGAGCCTCCGCCACATAGTTACGATGAAATCGTAAAATTCGATCCCAGAACGATACACTTCTGCTCTGATACCTCGCAATTGAATCAGCTGCGAGTCCAGCGGTGATGCGCCGCCTCGGTTGCGCGAACTGCCGGTCCAAAGGCTGACGATCATGATCGCGGTCATGCCGGCGACGATCGCGCCGAACCCGGCGATGGGACTGGTTCCATTCGGCGAGCGCGACGCAGCGTTCCTGCTAACTGCTGCACCGCCGTCAGCCTCCGGGCGCGCTCATACCAGTTCGAGCACCGTCGCATTTGCCATGCCGCCGCCTTCGCACATCGTCTGCAGGCCATAACGGATGCCTTCAACGCGCATGTGATCGACGAGGGTGGTCATCAGCCGCGCCCCGGACCCGCCAAGCGGATGCCCGAGCGCGATCGCTCCACCATTGGGGTTGACGGCCGCCGGGTCGGCGCCGGTTTCGGCCAGCCACGCCAGAGGTACCGAGGCGAAGGCCTCGTTGACCTCGAACGCGCCGATGTCGTCGATGGTCAGTCCGCTGCGCTTGAGCGCGAGTTTGGTCGCCGGGATGGGGGCGGTCAGCATGATCACAGGATCGTCAGCGGCGATGACCGCCGTATGGATCCTGGCGATCGGCGTCAATCCGTGCGCAGCGGCCGTCTCCGTGGAGGTGATCAGCATGGCCGCCGCGCCGTCGCTGATCTGACTTGAGTTGCCTGCGGTGACGACTCCCTTGTCAGCGTCGAACGCGGCGCGCAGTGCACCCAATGACTCAAGGCTTCCGTTCCGCCGGATGCCTTCGTCGTGCTCGAAAGTGCCACCCTCCACCGAGATAGGCGCAATCTGGTCCTCGAAGGCACCGCCGTCCTGTGCCCGCGCCGCCCGACTGTGCGATTCGAGGGAGAATTCGTCGAGCTGGGCGCGGGAGAGGCCCCAACGGCTCGCCACCATTTCGGCCCCGAGGCCCTGATTTGGCCGCGCGCCGTACCGCTCGAAGAACGCTGGCCCAAAGGGCTCGTTACAGGCGCCGGGCAAGGCGCTCGCCGCAGTGGCGCCCATCGGAACGCGCGTCATGCTCTCCACCCCGCCGGCTACCACGAACTCGTACTGTCCGCTGATCACACCCGCAGCCGCGAAGTGCACCGTCTGCTGAGAACTGCCGCACTGACGGTCGACCGTCGTGGCCGGCACGGTGTCCGGCCATCCGGCCGACAGCACCGCGGCACGGCCAATGTTGAATGCTTGGTCGCCAACCTGACCCACGCAGCCCCAGACGACGTCGTCGATGAGGGCGGGTTCGATCTCGGCCCGCGTAACGAGGGCCTCCAAGACATGGGCAGACAGCACGGCCGGGTGGATCGCGGACAATGCTCCGTTGCGCTTGCCTATCGGCGTCCGCACCGCCGCTACGATCACTGCATCCCGCACATTTACTCCTGTTTTGGTCTATATATTTCTAACTGGAATATTATGGTACTGGATTACGATCGGCGACGCGGCACCGCGCAATCAGCCCGCGGATTTGCCGAGGATCAAGTCGGATGCCTTCTCGCCGATCATCATCGTCGGGGCATTCGTATTGCCCGAGGGAGAACTGGGCATCACCGACGCGTCGACCACCCTCAGGTTCTCCACGTCATGGACGCGCAGTTCGGGATCGACAACCGCGAGTTCGTCGGCCCCTATGCGGCACGTACCCAACGGGTGCACTCCGTATGTCACGGTTTCCCGGGTGAACCGGAGCCAGTCGGCCTCGGTTCGACAGTGACGCTCCGGCTCGAACTTCCCGGTCAGGTGGTCGGCGATCGGCGCCTCGTTCATGATCCGGCGAACCTCGGCCATCCCCGCCATCAAGTCGCGCACGTCATCGTCGACACCGAGCAGCGAATGCTCGATGACCGGCCGATCCTCGGGTGAAGCCGAGCGCAGCCCGACGCATCCCCGCGCGCGAGGATGCAGGAATAATGCCGAGACCAAGAACCCGGCCTCGCGGCTGGGCTTCACCTTCATGGCGCCGTTCTTGTCGACTTCCCGTGTCGTCGCGAAGTTGGCAAATGCAATCTGGATGTCCGGTGCCGCCAAACCCTCACGGGTGCGGTGCATCACCTGCGTGTGAAAGACGGTCGCGGCGAGAGCACCGGTTCCATGACGCACGTACTCGGCGACGGCCGACAGTCCGCCGCCGATCCCCATCGTGTTGATCGTAGGCAGGTCGGTCAGCCACCGTTGCATGACCGCAGGATGCTCCTGCAGGTTCGCTCCGACCCCGGGCAAGATTACCCGCGGCGTGATGTCGTGTTTGCCGAGCTGGTCGGCCGGGCCGATGCCCGAAAGCATGAGCAGTCGCGGCGAGGCGATGGCACCGGTGCTGAGGATCACCTCTTGGCGCGCGAAGATCTGCCGCAGTTGATTGCGGTGCCGGTACTCGACGCCGATCGCGCGATTGCCGTCGAAGATGATGCGCGTCGCGAGGGATCGAAGGCGGACATCGATCGTGGATGCGCCGGGCAACCCGCGCAGATACGTACGCGACGCCGACGATCGACGACCACGGTCTTGATTGACTTGAACCCAGCCAACCCCGTCCTGGGTCGCCCCATTGTAGTCCGGGTTGTGCTGGTGTCCGGCGTTGAGGGCAGCCTGCAGGAACGCGTGGTTGGCCGGGTGGTGCATCGTGTGCTCACCGACCGCGATAGGCCCCGTCGTGCCGCGGATGGGGCTGCTTTCACCGTTCCACCGCTCCATCCGCTGGAAGTAAGGCAGTACCGACTCGTAGTCCCACCCCTTGGCGCCGCTGTCGGCCCAACCGTCGAAGTCAGCGCGGTTTCCTCGCACGAACACCGTCGCGTTGATCGATCCCCCGCCACCAAGAATCCTCCCGGCCGGCCATGCCTCGGTGGCACCATTCCGCGACGGATCGGGCTCCGGAATGTACCGCCAATTCGCGGTCTTGTAGACACTGATGACGCCGGCCGGAATCGCCACGTCGGGTCGGCGGTCGCTTCCGCCGGCCTCCAGGACGGTAACCTCGGCACCGGCTTGAGCGAGTCGGCCCGCAACCACACACCCGCCAGAGCCACCACCGATGACTAGGTAATCGCAAGAGTCCTTGGCCATGAGCTTCCTTCAGCAGTGGGAATTAACGAGCCGGTGTCTTCAAATAACTGCGCGGTGGGAGCCGGATTGCGCCATCGATTCGGATCACTTCACCGTTCATGTACGAGTTGGTGAGCACGGCCATCACCATGTCGGCATACTCCTCGGCGGTGCCCAGCCGGGCCGGGAACACCACGCTCTCCCCCAATTGTTGCTTCTTGGCTTCCGCTGCCTCGCCGGTGCCGTATATCGGGGTGTCGAACAAGCCGGGCGCGACCGTATTGATCCGGACACCGACTGCGGCCAGGTCGCGGGCCAGTGGAAGCGTGAGACTGACGATGCCTCCCTTCGACGCCGCATAGGCGCACTGGCCTATCTGGCCGTCGAAGGCCGCGACGGACGCAGTGTTCACGATCGATCCCCGTTCGCCCGACGGAAGGGGCTCTTGGGCGGCCATCGCAGCCGCACTCAACCGCACGCAGTTGAACGTTCCGAGCAGGTTGGTACGCACCACCTGCTCGAACACCGCCATCGCAAACGGCTCCCCTGCGGCGTTGACGGTGCGTTGCGCCCTGCTGATTCCCGCACAGTTGACCAGCACCCGCAGTGGTGCCTGCCCAGTGGCCGTATCCACCGCCTCGCTCACCTGCGCCTCGTCGGCGACGTCGGCAAGTATGGCGACTCCGCCGAGCTCGGCGGCGAGCTTCTCGGCTCGTTCTTGCTGAAGGTCCACGATCACCACGGTGGCGCCCCGGGCAGCCAAGGCTCGTGCCGTCGCCTCCCCTAGGCCCGATGCACCGCCGGTCACGATCGCCGAAGCGCCGTCGAGTTCCATCACATGTCCTCCTTGTGCGGGTGAAGCCGAACCATCATTTCCCCGCCCAACTGGGCACCCGCTTCTCCGAGAACGCGAGGGCCCCTTCCCGGGCGTCACTCGAGGTGAAGATCGTGTCCCGCTCGGGAACCTGCATGGCCCACATCTCCTCCTCGGATCGTCCGGCGCGGCTCCGAATCAGCCTCAGCGCTGCAGCAATCGGCAGGGGAGCATTCGCCGCGATGGCGGTAGCCAGCTCGATCGCCTCCGCGAGCGCTTGCCCGGGGTCAGTCAGCCGCGCGACAAGCCCATGATCAGCAGCCTCTTCTGCGATCAACGGGGTGCCGGTGAGGACCATCGAGGTGACCAACCGTTCGGGGATTCTGAACAGCGCGCCACCGGCGGCCAGGAGTCCAAATTTCGCCTCGGGCAAACCGAGTTTGGTTCCTCGCGCGGCCACGATCAGGTCGCACATGAGCGCCAACTCCAAACCGCCGCCCAGGGCGAAGCCCTCCACCGCGGCGACCATCGGCTTGACGCTACGGTCCCGCAGCATCTCCTTGAGCCCCGTCGGCGATCCCGACGATGCGAATGCCTTGAGATCGATGCCCGCGCAGAAACCGCCACCGGCGCCCGACAGCACCCCCACGCGCAGGCTGGGGTCGGTCTCGAGGCGCTCGATCGCCTCAGTCAAAAGCGTTGTCACGTCGGTGGTTAGCGCGTTGCGCGCCGTGGGTCGGTTGATGGTCATGACCAGAAGCGGACCGCGTTGCTCGACGAGCAAGGCGGCTGCCGTATCGGGCATCGCCATAGACTGCATCCTCTCGGTGGACCCAAGACCCGGGGGCTTAACGTTGTCGATGCGAGCGCTACCGCAAGCCAACCTGGTGTGATCGCGCTTCCAAGCGTAAACGACGATCTACTTAGCTAGAGCTATATCATATGATCTGAGAACACTTACGATATGGAGACTAGCGGAGTGACCACTGACGGGGCGAATGCGCCTTCGGCCTACAGCGCGATCGACTACGGAGTTGACGAGCAGGTCGCTAAAATCACGTTGGCGCGCCCGAAGGTAGGCAACGCGCTGAGCATGAGGATGCGGCTGGAGCTCGTGCACGCCCTCCGGGTTGCCGAGTCCGATCCGAACGTGCGGGTGGTCGTCATCGACGGTGCGGGTTCCTCATTCTGCACGGGGTACGACTTGAGCGAACCCTACGGGTCGAAGGCCGACCGCCGCGAGCGCGCAGGCTGGGTCTCTGAGCCTTCCCTGTCCAAGTGGACCGATCAGTTCGCTCGAAGCTGCCTGGCCGATTGGATGGTGGCCTGGGAGCTGCTCAAACCCGTTGTCGCCATCGTGCACGGCAACTGCCTGGGCGGTGGCACCGAACTCATCTCATTCGCCGATATTGTCTTCGTCGCCGACGACACCCGCTTGGGATACCCGCCCATGCGCGCAATATCCACCCCCGACGTGCCGATATTCCCGTGGAAAATGACGATGGCTCGCGCCAAGTATCTACAACTCACCGGGAACTCCATCAGCGGCAAAACAGCAGCAGAGTGGGGTTGGGTGGCCAAGAGCTTCCCTCCCGAGGAGTTGGTGACGCGGGCGTGGTCGGAGGTGCGGGCCCTGTCGCACGTCGACGCCGGACTGATGGCCGCAAACAAACAGCAGAGCAACCAAGCCTACGAGATCATGGGCATGCGGACACATCTCATGGGCAGCTGGTCGTGGCACTACCTCTCCTCGCGAGCGCGCCCGAACCACGCCGCGTTCTTCGAGCGGGCGGCCGAGGGTGGGATGAAGGACGCACTGGCCTGGATGAACGGCCCGTTTGAAGACGAGGGCCTGCTGTAATGCTCGTCGACGGGCGGTTGTCGGCTATCGATCCGCCCGAGATCGTCGGGGCGGCTCAAGAACATGAGTGCGCCGGCTACAGCGGTTTCTTCTCATCGGAGTCGGCCAACGACCCGTTCCTACCCCTAGCCTTGGCCGCAGCAAGCACCGAGCGAATACAGCTCGGAACTGCGGTCGCCATTGCGTTCGCCCGCAGCCCAATGCAGCTGGCCTATACCGCACACGAGCTGCAGTCCTACACCGGAGGCAGATTCGTGCTCGGCCTGGGCAGTCAGGTCAAGGCGCACATCCGCCGGCGGTTCTCGATGCCGTGGAGCGAGCCGGCGAATCGGATGCGCGAATACATCGCTGCGCTGCAAGCGATCTGGGCCAGTTGGGACAACCAACAGGATCTGCACTTCGATGGCAAGTTCTACCAACACACGTTGATGACGTCGTTCTTCTGCCCGCGGCCCAACTCCACCCGCCCCCCGATCTATCTGGCCGCGGTGGGCGAACAGATGACGCAGGTGGCCGGCGAGGTCGCCGACGGC
>Ga0302325_10031220_pt1 | contig 10962 bp, 7 predicted proteins | sample Palsa_T0_2_FD_201948 | JGI IMG/M metagenome (GOLD analysis project Ga0302325, IMG submission 201948) | Peat permafrost microbial communities from Stordalen Mire near Abisko, Sweden - Palsa_T0_2 | ecosystem: Environmental > Terrestrial > Soil > Palsa > Peat permafrost | place: Sweden: Abisko... | reverse complement strand
TGCTGATCGCGTTCGTCGTTCTGTACATCATGTTCGGGGCACTGCTGGTGGCTGGGCTGCCGCTGATCAGCGCGCTGACCGGCGTCGCGATCGGGCTGCTCGGGCTGACCGCGCTGACCGGCGTGCTAACGCTCAATTCGACGACGCCGACGCTCGCGCTGATGCTCGGCCTCGCCGTCGGGATCGACTACGCGTTATTCATCGTCTCGCGCCACCGCCAGCACCTCGATGAGGGCATGGCGGTGGAGGAGTCGATCGCGTTGTCGGTGGCGACCGCGGGCAGCGCCGTCTGCTTTGCCGGGCTGACCGTGTTCATCGCGCTCGCCGGCCTGCTCGTGGTCGGGATCCCGTTCCTGTCGACGATGGGTCTCGGCGCCGCTGGGACCGTCGTGCTCGCCGTCCTGATCGCCAACACGATGCTGCCGGCACTGCTGGGGTTCGCGGGCACGCGGGCGGCCAAACGCCGCAAGCCTGCGGCCGTGCATCCGTGGGGCGAGCGGTGGGGGCGGCATGTCACCAGCCATCCCCTGATGGCGATCGTCGGGGTCGTGGTGATCCTTGGCATCATCATCATCCCCATCCACGACATGCGGCTCGGTCTGCCGGATGCGGGCACTAACCCCAAGAGCTCGACCCAGTACAAGGCGTACCAGCTGTTGTCCAAGGGCTTCGGTCCCGGGTTCAACGGACCGCTGACGATCGTCTCCGACGCCGACAGCGTGCCCAGAGCCAAGTGGTCACGGATCCCCGGTCAGGTCGCCCAGGCGCTCAAGCAGGCCGACGACGTCGCCACCGTGTCGCCGCCGATCGCCAACAAAGCCGGCGACATCGCGATCATCACGGCAACCCCGAAGAGCGGCCCTTCGTCGACGGCCACCCAGAACCTCGTCAAGCAGATCCGGGCGGCGGCCAAGCAGGCGCAGAGTCGCTATCACGTCAGGGTCCTGGTCACGGGTACGACCGCGATCAACATCGACACCTCCAGCAAGCTGTCGTCGGCGCTGCCGGTGTTCCTGGTGCTCGTCGTGGGCCTCGCGCTGGTCATCCAGTCGCTGGTCTTCCGCTCGCTCCTGGTGCCGATCACCGCGGTCGTCGGGTTCCTGCTGACGATCGGGTCGGCGTTGGGCGCCACCACGTTCGTCTTCCAGCTCGGGAACGGCCAGCAGATCCTCGGGATCGCGTCGACCGCGCCGATCATCAGCTTCCTGCCGGTGCTGCTGATCGCGATCCTGTTCGGCCTGGCGATGGACTACGAGGTGTTCCTCGTGATCCGCATGCGCGAGAGCTTCAACGCGACCCACGATGCCACCGGGGCCACGATCGCCGGATTCAGGGCCAGCGCCCGGGTCGTCACGGCGGCCGCGATCATCATGACGAGCGTCTTCGCCAGCTTCATCTTCGGCGGCACGGTCACGATCGCCTCGATCGGGTTCTCGCTCGCGTTCGGCGTGCTCGCGGACGCCTTCCTGATCAGGATGACGTTCGTCCCCGCCGTCCACACGCTGCTCGGTGACCGCGCCTGGCATCTCCCGCGCTGGATCGATCGGATCTTGCCCCACGTCGATATCGAGGGGGCTGCGCTGACCAAGCAGATCGAGGCCCGTGCCGCGGCCGAACCGGCGCAGACCTGAGCGTCGCCGTCGCTCAGCGGTCCGCGGTCTCGGCGCGGGCCGAACGCACGCCGCGGGTGGTACGTTCGTCGCAGAGAGAGGGAGGAAAGATGGCTGACACCGTTACGGCACCGGAGCAGGTCGACGCAACCGGCGAGGTTGCCGTGTGGCTGGAGCGCTTCAACGTCGCGCTGGAGACACGCGACGCTGCGGCGGCCGCCGAGCTGTTTGCGACGACGAGCTTCTGGCGCGACCTCGTCTCCCTGACCTGGAACCTGAAGACGCTCGAGGGCCGGGACGAGATCCGGGCGATGCTCGAGCACACGCTGGACAGCGCCGAGCCGCGTGACTTCCGCACCACGGCACCGCCGACAGAGGCGGAGGGGGTCGTCGAGGCGTGGCTTGCGTTCGAGACCAAGGTCGGCCGCGGCAAGGGGCACCTGCGACTCTCAGACGGCCAAGCGTGGACCTTGCTGACGACGCTCTACGAGCTCAAGGGCCATGAGGAGCCGCGTGGGCTTCAGCGGCCGATGGGCGCCGAGCATGGCGTCGACGCCAAGCGCCAGACGTGGCTGGAGCGCCGCCAGCAGGAGGCTGCCCAGCTTGGCTATGAGACCCAGCCGGAGGTGCTGGTGATCGGCGGTGGGCAGGGTGGGATCGCGCTCGGGGCGCGGCTGCGCCAGCTCGACGTGCCGGCGATCGTGATCGATCGTCACGCCCGCCCGGGGGACCAGTGGCGCGGGCGCTACAAGTCGTTGTGTCTGCATGACCCGGTTTGGTATGACCACCTGCCGTACATCAAGTTCCCTGAGAACTGGCCGGTGTTCTCGCCCAAGGACAAGGTCGCGGACTGGTTGGAGATGTACACGCGGGTGATGGAGCTCAACTACTGGACGAGCACGATCGCCACCCACGCCCGCTACGACGACGAGGCCGGGGAGTGGGAGGTGACCGTCGAGCGCGACGGCGAGCCGGTGACGCTGCGGCCCAAGCAGCTGGTGCTCGCCACCGGGATGTCGGGCGTGCCCAACCGGCCCGAGTTCCCCGGGCAGGATCGATTCAAGGGCGAGCAGCAGCACTCTTCCGAGCATCCGGGGCCGGACGCGTACGCCGGCAGGCGGGTCGTCGTGGTCGGCTCCAACAACTCGGCATTCGACATCTGCGGTGCGTTGTACGAGGTCGGCGCCGACGTCACGATGGTGCAGCGCTCCTCGACCCATATCGTCAGGTCCGCGACGCTGATGGATATCGGGCTCAAGGCGCTCTACTCCGAGCAGGCGGTCGAGTCGGGGATCACGACCGAGACGGCAGACCTGATCTTCGCGTCCCTGCCGTATCGGATCATGCACGAGTTCCAGATCCCCTTGTATGAGCAGATGCGCGAGCGCGACGCCGAGTTCTACGACCGCCTGGAGGCGGCCGGGTTCGACCACGACTGGGGCGACGACGGGTCGGGCTTGTTCATGAAGTACCTACGGCGCGGCTCGGGCTACTACATCGACGTCGGCGCGGCCGACCTGGTCGCCGACGGACAGGTGAAGCTGGCGCACGGGCAGGTCGACCATCTGACCGAAGACGCGGTGGTGCTGGCCGACGGGACCGAGTTGGAGGCGGACCTGGTCGTGTACGCCACCGGATATGGCTCGATGAACGGCTGGGCGGCCGAGCTGATCTCCCAGGAGGTCGCTGATCGCGTCGGCAAGGTCTGGGGCCTGGGCTCGGATACGACCAAGGATCCGGGACCGTGGGAGGGCGAGCAGCGCAACATGTGGAAGCCGACCCAGCAGCGGGCGTTGTGGTTTCACGGCGGCAACCTGCATCAGTCGCGCCACTACTCGCTGTACCTGGCGCTGCAGCTCAAGGCCCGCGCGATCGGTTTCGACACGCCCGTGTACGGGCTGCAGGCGGTGCATCACCTCAGCTGAGCGACGCTCTCGAATTCGGTTCAGGCGGTCAGCTGCGTGACCCACGCGGCCAGGCGCCGCAGGTCGTCCTCGGTCAGCGCGTGGCCCGCGCCGGGCTGCACCGTGGTCGTCACCGCGGCGCCGGCGGCCTGCAGGATCTCGGTCAGCCGGGCGACCTGCTCGGCGGGTGAGTACGGATCACGCTCGCCGGCCTCGATCAGGACGTCGGTCCCGGCCAGATCCGGGATCCGGTCGGGCCTGTAGGGGAGCATCGGCCGCAGCAGGCCGGCCGCTCGCAACGTGCTGGGGTGTCGCAGAAGCACCGAGGCGGCGATGTTGGCGCCGTTGGACAAGCCGATCGCCACCAGCTTGTCGGGGTCGCGGCCGTACGCGGCGGCGGCGTCGGCGACGAATCGCGCCAGTTGGTCGGTGCGCGTCAGCAGATCCGGAATGTCCAGCTGCCCGACCGCGAGCCGGCGAAAGAACCGCGGCATCCCCTGCTCGAGCACCTGCCCGCGCGGCGACAACAGCGCGGCCGCCGGCGCGAGCTGGCGCCCGAGCCCGATCAGGTCGTGCTCGTCGCCGCCGGTGCCGTGCAGCAGCAGCAACGTCCAGTCCGAGCTGCCGGGCTCGAAGACGTGGACGAATTCCAGGTCCTGCGCGGCGGCGCTCACCGGTCAGCGCCGGTGGCGTCGGCGGTCCGTGGCCGCCAGATGGTCGGGTCGGGCAGGGGCGTCAGCCGCGGCTCGATCTGCGCCCGCTGGGCCTCCAGGAACGGGGGCAGCACCAGCTTTTCGCCGAGCGCGTCCGGCGTCTCATCGGCGTCGAAGCCGGCGCCATCGAGCGTCGCGAGCTCGTAGAGGATGCCGCCGGGCTCACGGAAGTAGACCGACTCAAACCAGAACCGATCGATCACTGGGGTCGGATGCGACCCCGACGCGGCGACCCGCTCACGCCAGCCGGCGAGCTCCGCCTCAAGCACGGCCCACGCGATGTGATGGACGGTGCCGGCGCCGGGGATGCCGCGCTGGTCGGACTGCTCGAACACGATCCGGCCGCCGCGCTGCGGGCCGCGCGCCTCCCAGTCGTGGTCGCGCAGCTCGGTGAACCCCAGCACGTGCTGCAGCAGCGCCTCGCTGTGGGCCGGGTCGTGGACCTTGGCGTGGACCGCCTCGAACCCCTGCAACGCGTACTGCGCGGGAACCTCGCGGTGGGCGGCGATCAGCGGCGCGTCGGGCGCTGCGGAGATCACGAGCTCGTGGACCATCCCCTCGGGATCGGCGAACCGCAGGCCGCCGTCGGCGGTCCGTTCGGTCGCGACGCCTTCGTCGCCGAGCCGCTGCTCCCAGTAGCCGAGCGCGTCCTGCCCGGCGACGCGGTGCTGGATCACGGAAACCATGCCGGCACCGGCCGTACCGGGGATCGCGCCCGGGTATTCGAAGAACGTGATGTCGGCCCCTGGCGAGCCTTGCTCGTCGGCGTAGAACAGGTGGTAGACGCCGGGATCGTCCTGGTTGACGGTCTTCTTCACCATCCGCAGCCCGAGCACGCGCGCGTAGAAGTCGACGTTGCGCGGGGCGTCGCCGGTGATCAGCGTGATGTGGTGGATGCCATCGATCGGTTGCATGTGGAGTGCCTCTCGGGACGGAGTCGAGCGTGTGAACTGCTTGTTAGAGCAACCTTATCAGGGAATGCTTGCGCGCGCAAGCATCATCGGCCGATCGCCCTCCGGTGCAGGATCACGTTGCGGTCGGCCGGCGAGCCGGCAAGGCCCTCCGGCCGACCGCCCTGGGCGTCCAGATAGGCGAGTTGGCGGGAGATGCGCCCGAGTCCGGGCGAGCCCGTGCCGACGCCGTCGACGTGGTCGAGCATCCACGTGCGGATCGCGACCCCGCCGCCGTGGGTCGCCTCGACGGTGAGCGCGCGTGCCTGCTGTGGGTAGTCGATCAGCGACGCGGTCGTGATCAGCCAGTAGCCCCCGGATGCGGTCGGTCGCGGCACGATCTCGTTGCGGTGCGTGTGGCCGTTGAGCGCGGCGATCACTCGCGGCGACCGGTCCATCACCGAAAACAGCTCGTCGCCCGCGACCGACGAGGCGATTGGCTGGTGGGTCACGACGATCACCCACCGGTCGCCCGCGGCGGTCAGCTGCCGGCCCAGCCAAGCCGGCTGAGCGGAATTGACCGCGCCGCCAGAGCCGCCGTCGCGGCGGACGATGTCGAGCACCACGAGTCGCAGGTGGGCACCGACATCGACCACGTAGTCCAGACGGGTACCCGCTCGGATCGCCGTTCCAGGTCCGCCGGTCGTCTGCAACCGACCGATCACCTCGTCAAACGACAGCTCACGCCGGCCAGCGTCGGGCGGCACTCGGACGACCGGGCCGCGCAGCGCCTGGGCGAGCAGCTGGTTGACCGCGGCGGGATCGGGCGGTCCGTCGGGCGCGGTCGAGGGCGCCGAGCGCAGCCGCGCCGGGATCGTCAAGCCGCGGGGCAGGTTCCACAGCGCGCGGTCGCCGATCGCCAGCGCGCGCGTCAGCGCGGTCGGCTCAAGCGTGCCGGCGACCAGCGCGTCGTGGTCGCCGAGCACCGGGTATACGGGCGCGCCGAAGCCGCGGCTCCGGAATGGGCGGACCGCGTCCCGCAGCAGCTCGGGGTAGCGCGGGGCGTCGACCGCGGGCCGGTAGTAGAACGGGTCGGTGTCGCTCGCCAGCTGGACGCCGTAGTAGCCCAGGCGCCCGCTGCCGGGGCTGACGAGCCCGCCCGTCAGCACGGCCAGCGCGTGCTCGAGCTCGTTGTACTGGTCGTTGTCGATCAGGTCGCCACCCTGGATTAGCAGCTGGGGCGCCAGCGACCGCACGGCCGTCCCGGCTCCCGCCAGCACCTGCGTGGTCAAGGTCTCCTGCGGTCGGAAGGTCGACTGAAACGGCGGCCCGAGCCGGTCGAGGAACGTGACCCGCGCCGGCGAGGACGCGTCCAGCGCGTGGGCGTCGGTGACGTGGGCGAGCCTCGCCAACGTCGCGGTCGGCGAGGCAGCCGGGCCGAGCTCTGACCGCTCGCGCAGCGGCTCGCCGGGACCGACCCGCAGCTGCCCGTCCCCGACCGGGTCAGACCAGGTGCTGTCGAGTGTCGATCCCGACGCCGCGGCGTGCGCCGGCTGACCTGAGCCGCAGCCGGCGAGCAGTGCTGCCGCCGCGCCGGCACCGATCGCCGCCTCGGCGAGCGCGCGCCGTCGGGTCAGGCGGCGTGCCCGAATCGGGCGTGGCTCCGGGGTCGGGTGCGATGGCGAGCTCACGACCCCAGCCCCGCCAGCACCGGCTCTCGCTGTGCCTGATAGGTCACCCAGGCGACCGCGATGCCGCCGGCGACCAGCAGGCCGGCGACGGCGAGCGCGATTTCGCCCGCGCCGGCGCGCAGCGGCAGCGTCGCGTAGTTGGTCGCGAGGTTCGACAGCGCCGGCCCGAGCAGCCATCGCTGCAGCAGCACGCCGGCGATCGCGGCCGGGATCACGAGTGCCAGCACCGCGCCGATCAGCAGCCGCGCTACGGCCGCCCCGCCGGCCCCGCAGGCGCGCAGGACCGCGATCGTGACGCGGCGTTCCTGGACGGTCAGCGCGCACGCCTGCACCAGCGCGTAGAGGCAGACGAGGCCATCGACGATCGCGATCGCGCGGACGATCGTCCGCAGGACCGACACCAGCGCCGCGCTGTTGGAGGTCGCGCCCGATGCCGCGGCCGGCGCCACCCCGAGCCGGTCGACGGCCGCGCTGACCCGGGCGACATCGGCGCCCGGGTCGAGGATGATCGCGATCGTCGAGGGCGCCGATCGGTCGGCCGAGAGCAGCGCCGCGGCCGGGACGTAGGCGACATGGCCGTCGTGATCCAAGGAACTGACCACGCCGGCGATCCGGACCCGCACCTCGGTGCCGGTGCCGAGCTGGATCGCGAGCGTCTGACCGGGATAGAGCCCGAGCGCCTGCGCGAGCCCCTGGCCGATCTCCGCCTCGTCGGCGCCGTGAGGACGGTGGCCGGCGACCAGCGGCGGCGATTCGAACTTCGTCAGGTTCCCCGGATACGCGATCGTGTCGATCGTCTCCCCGAGCGAAGAGACGTCGACCCCCTGGACCTCGTAGCGCGGCGCGGCCGCCGCGACGCCGGGGATCCGGCGCACCGCGGCCGCCTCGCTCGGCGCCAGCGACGCGGTGAGCTGGTAGCGCTCGCCGAGCGCGCTCGGATCGGTCTGCAGGCTGTTCAGCTCGGAGGCGAGCGCGAGCAGCAACAGCACGAATCCGACCGACAGCCCGAGGGTCGTCGCGGTCGCGATCAGCCGCGCGCGGCGGGCGAGCACCAGCCGACCGCCGAGCGTGACGAGTCCCGTGGGTCCGCGCAGCCGCAGGCCCGGCAGCCGGCGGCCGGGGCGCCGGGAGACGTCCGCGCCCCGCAACAGCGACACCGCCGGCCGCGCCGCGGCGCGCCACGCCGGCCAGGCCGCCCCGGCGACGGCCATCGTGACGGCCACCAGCCAGCTGCCGAGCAGGGGCAGCGCCAGCGCCCATCCCGGCGTCGGCTCGTTGAGCAACGTCAGCAGCCGTCCGGAGGGGCCGTACGTCGCCAACGTGCCGGCCGCGCATCCGACCGCCGCTGCCGGCACCGCCACCATCGCCGCCTCGAGCGCCTGGCCGAGCACGACGAAGCCGGCCGAGGCGCCGATCGCCCGCTGTACGCCGATCGTCCGCAGTCGTCGCTGCACCTCCGCGTGGGCCGACGCGGCGAGCATCGCGCCCGCGGTCGCGAGCGCGATCAGCGACAGCGCGACGAGCAGATCGATCACGATACCCGCGGCCTGGTCGAGCAGCACGTGGATGCCCGCTCGCGTGGCGAACCGCAGATCACGCAGGCCGAAGCTCGACAGCCGCGCCTGCACGAGCGTCTCGTTGAGGTAGCGCGGATTGCGGAGCCAGACCTCCGCATAGTCGACCCGGGGCGACAGCCGGCCGGGGAAGCGACGCTCGAGCGCCGGCCCGGACACGTAAAAGCGCGGCTTGGCCAGCGGGAAGCCGACGTTGTCAGGCGCTTGCACCAGTCCGACGACCCGCTCGGGCCCGAGCCCGCGCACGTACAGGGTGCTGCCGGGACGCAGGCCCCACGCGTGCGCGAACGCGGCCTCGACCAGCACCTCGTTGCCGGTCGGGCGAAGGTTGCGTCCCGCGACCACCGCGTAACCGCCGCGGTGACCGGACACGAGCACCTCGGCGACCGCGTCGTTGCGGCGATGCCCGGGGCCGGCCGCGCCGATCCCGACGTTGGTCAGCTCGAGCCGGGTCGAGAAGGCGGCGACGTCGGGCAGCGACCGGATGCGCTGGGACACGGCCGACAGCCGCTGGTCATCGAAGCGGACGATCAGGTCGGGGAGGTCGGCGGCGTGGGCCGAGCGGTCAAAGCCGAGGCCGAGCCCATCGGCGATCACCACCGCGGCCGACAGCATCGCGGTCGCCAGGGCGATCCCGGCCGCAGTCAGGAGCGCCCGCCGCCGGCGATGACGCAGGCCGCGTCGGGCCTCGCCGAGCGCGGAACGCAGGCCGGCGGCGACCGTGGTCGGCGACGCCCGGCGCCGAGCGTCTGCGCGCCCCGGGGCATTCACGGCGTGATGGCGGCCGGCGCGGCGGCGAGCCGGCCGTCAATCAGATGGAGCACGCGGTCGGCGACGGCCGCCGCGTCGGGCTCGTGGGTGACGATCACCGTCGCGCGGCCGCCGAGGCCGCGCAGCAGCTCGAGCACGGCCGCGCCGTTGTCGGAGTCCAGGCTGCCGGTCGGCTCGTCGGCGAGCACCAGCTCGGGGTCGTTGACGAGCGCCCGAGCGAGCGCGAACCGCTGTTGCTCACCGCCAGAGAGCTCGTGCGGGAGATGGCCGGCGACCCGCTCGATCCCGAGCTCGGAAATCAGCCTCGCTGCGCGCTGGCCGCCACCGCGCGGGGCGCCCGGCAGCCGCGTCGGCAGCAGCACGTTCTCCAGCCCCGTGCACTCCTCGATCAGCTGGAACTGCTGGAAGACGAAGCCGACATGCTTAAGTCGCAGGCGCGCCAGGGCCCGTGCACCGCGGTCGGTCATGCGCTCGCCCGCGAGCGTGATCTGCCCGGCGTCGGGACGGTCCAGTCCGCCGAGCAGGTTCAGCAGCGTCGATTTGCCGCTGCCGGAGCGGCCGAGCACGGCGACGATCTCATCGGCGCCGACGGTCAGCGAGACGCCGTCGAGCACCCGCCGGCGCGCCCGCCCGGAACCGACCGTCTTGACGAGCCCGTCGGCGCGCAGAACCGGATCCATCGAGTTCAACGTACCGAGCGGATCTGAACGGTGGCGAACATCGAGCGCCGCCGGCGCCAGGACGCGGGCGTGCGGGCACGGCGGGCACGCGGGCACGGCGGGGACGCGGGGACGCGGGGACGCGGGGACGCGCGGGGAGGATGGCGAATATCGCCGGAGGGGTCGGCGGAAATCGCCAACCTCCGCGCGGGCCCGTGAGCCGGTGCCCCGGTTAGCCTTGCGACATGCGGCTCGGGCTCCACGCGCTCGGAATCGGGACCGGTGCCCGTCGGGAGGTGATCGACGCGGTGGCCGCCGGCGCGGAGGCGGCCGGGTTCGCCACGCTGTGGGTGGGCGAACACGTCGTGATGGTCGACGACGGCGCCTCGCGGTATCCCTATGCGCCCGACGGGCGGATTGCGGTGCCGGCGCGGGCCGACTGGCTGGATCCGCTGATCGCGCTCAGCTTCGCGGCCGCCGCCACCAGCACGATCCGGCTTGCCACCGGCGTGCTGCTCCTGCCCGAGCACAACCCGCTGCGGCTCGCCAAGCAGGTCGCGAGCCTCGACGTGCTGTCGGGCGGCCGGCTGACGCTCGGCATCGGCGTCGGCTGGTCACGGGAGGAGTTCGACGCGCTCGGCGTCCCGTTCGAACGTCGTGGCGCCCGCGCCGACGAGTATCTGGCGGCGATGCGCACGGTCTGGCGCGATGACGTCGCGTCGTTCGCCGGGGAGTTCGTGTCGTTCGCCGACGTGCGCGTCAACCCGCGCCCGGTCCGTGACCGCCGGGTCCCGATCGTCGTCGGCGGCAACAGCGACGCCGCGCTGCGCCGGGCCGCGCGGCTTGCGGACGGGTGGTACGGCTTCAACCTCGACGGCAGCGAGCACGTGTACGAGCGCCTGGAGCGTCTGCGCGGCTGCTGTGAGCGGGCGGGCCGCGATCCGGCCGAGCTGGAGGTCGCGGTCGCGCTCGCCGGCGCCGGTCCGCACGACCGTGAGCGGCTCGCCGCGCTCGGCGTCGATGAGCTCGTGCTGGTCAGCTCGCCGCCGGCCGATCCGGGTGCCGTCGAGCCGTGGCTGGCGGGGCTCGCCGGGCGTTGACGCGCCCCGGCGCCGAGGCGGACGACGAGCTGGCTGACCGTTAGCTGCGG
>Ga0302325_10031219_pt1 | contig 10962 bp, 13 predicted proteins | sample Palsa_T0_2_FD_201948 | JGI IMG/M metagenome (GOLD analysis project Ga0302325, IMG submission 201948) | Peat permafrost microbial communities from Stordalen Mire near Abisko, Sweden - Palsa_T0_2 | ecosystem: Environmental > Terrestrial > Soil > Palsa > Peat permafrost | place: Sweden: Abisko... | reverse complement strand
GTACGCCGGGAACGCTCTCTTACTATTGCGAAGACGACTTCGTCTCCCGCAGCGCACGGCTCAGGGTCACGGGCCACGATCCAGGCCTCTGGGAGGCTCTGGCGCATCTGCGGCTGGCGGGTCAATCCCCAGCGGAGTTGATCATCATCGGGGTCATTCCTGAATCGTGCGGATTTGGAGACGGCGTAGGTGCGGTGCTCCTCGACCGCTCCTCCATTGCAGCCGACAACATTGCCAACCTGTTGACGCAGCGGGGTGTCTCTTGCCACCGCCGCCCGATCCCCATTCCACAGCATCTCTGGTGGCTGCCATTGCATGAGGCAGCATCCGTAGCTTCATCATGAGGACATCGCATAATGCATGAGCTGTCCATTGCCGCGAGTATTCTGAGCATCGCCGAAGCGAAAGCGCGCGAGCGAAACGGTTGTTCGATCCAGGCGATCGGGATCCGGCTCGGCGAATTCACGAACATTGCCCGCGAAGCACTGGAGTTCGCTTTTGAAGTTGCCCGCGAGGGAACGCTCGCGCACAATGCGCACCTGGAAATTGAAGTCGTCGCTATGATCGTCGAGTGCGTCGTCTGCCATGAGGTAAACCATCCCGAGCGGACGCTCTGCCTCATCTGTGCGCATTGCGGATTTCCCTTAAAAGTCGTTTCCGGCGAAGAGCTCCAGGTCGACTATATCGAACTCGAAACAGAAGCTGAGAGGTTGGCATGGAAAGAGTACCGGTACAAACAAATGTGCTAAAGGCAAACCAGCAAACTGCCGCAGAAAACCGTGCGCTGTTTGAAGCAGAGGGATTGCTGGTCATTAACATTATGTCTTCCCCCGGGGCCGGCAAGACGACGTTGCTGGAAACGACCATCAAGGGCCTGCAGGGACGTTTTCGTCTGGCGGTCATTGAAGGCGACCTGCAGACAGATCTGGATGCGCAGCGTATTCGCGCACTCGGAATCCGCTCCCACCAGATCACCACAGGAACGGTCTGCCATCTCGATGCCCGGATGATCGCGAGAGCGCTCACAGACTTCCCCTTAGATGACCTTGATCTGCTGGTCATAGAAAATGTCGGCAACCTCATCTGTCCCGCTTCGTTCGATCTCGGCGAGGGCCTGCGCGTCGTCCTGTGCAGCGTGGCAGAGGGCGCAGAGAAGCCAATCAAGTATCCGGTTATGTTTCACAAAGCAGACGTCATCCTGGTGAACAAGATCGACCTTGCTGAGGCATCGGGAGTGGATCTATCGGAACTCATCAGCAATGTTCGACAAGTAAACCCTACTGCCACGATTTTTCCCCTCTCATGCCGAACCGGAGCTGGTTTCTCACTCTGGCTCGACTGGTTACAGTCTTCCCTGGCGGCCCGCAGCGCGACAGCACTGGTGAGGAGCTAGCAGCATGTGCTTAGCTATACCGGGAAAAATCGTCAGCATCGTGGTCGACGAGCACCTCGGCTACCGCAGTGGCAAGGTAGAATTCGGCGGCATCCGCAGGGAGGTCTGTCTTAGTTACGTGCCTGAGGCTCAGATCGGAAACTATGTTCTTGTCCACGTGGGGTTCGCATTGACCATCGTCGATGAACAGGAAGCTCAGAGGGTTTATGAATTCCTAAGCGGCCTCGGTCAACTGGATGAGCTACAAGAGGATTCTATGGAACTTTCCGCGGGCGCTCCCGCAAGCAAGGATGGCTCATGAGCTCTTGTATCCGGGCTGGCGCGGTCATCTGATCGCCGAATTGGTTCAACTGAATTGCCGAGTCCGGGCATGTCAGCCAGGCGAGCAGAAGTCCGTTCATTTTTGCTCACTTCCCGGGTTCCTATAGAAATTGTGGGGGTTCCAAAGCATCCAGCCGTCGGAATCGGCATCGTCGGCGCCTTGGATTTGTGCGGAAATCTCATCAGGTCCAAAGACTTTGCGGTCGAACGCGTAGTCGCGAAAGGCCTGCAGCCAGGGGCGAAACTTTTTCGGGTTGGCGTGCGTGCGCATAATGCAGCTGTCGAGGGTTAGATGGATCGTGCTGTAGATGTCAACCGTAGTGGCCATGGGATTCTTGTGTCGCGGGATACCAAACTTAAATCCTGAAGGATAAAGCATGGGGTTAACGTAGTCGACGACGTTGACAATGGTCTCAAGCTGCTGGCCGATCCCGGTATCGTTCAGGTTCCAACCCACGTAGCCAAAGATGTCGACGGAGTCGAAGACGTTATATGGAGCTAAAGCCGTATGAGTCTGGCTAAGGAACTCATTGATTGCGTTGACGCGACCTTTTTCGTCGGCAGGTCCGATGAATTTCAGGGTGGCGCTCGCGTCGGGAAAGCGCACATAGTCGAACTGAACTTCGTCGAAACCAGCTTTCGCAGCTTCGACAGCAATGGCCATGTTGTAGGATCTCACCTCGGCCTGATACGGGTCGGTCCAGGTGAGCCCTTCGCGATCGTGAAAGAGCGCACCGTTGGCCATATGGACGGCAAGATCCGGTCGAGCCGTCCCAAGCACGGCATCTTTGAAGGTAACTATTCGAGCAATCATGTAAATGCCCTGTGCATGAGCGTTGGCGACGACTTCACCTAGAGAATGAACGAGCGTAAGCTTGCGAGCTCCTATCTTCTGCGCCAGAATTATCCCGGATGGATAAGTGATGAGACCACGATCGCTCTTGATGTCGACCACAAGAGAATTGGCACCGCCCTTGTGGATAATCTCGAATGCAGCCTCGCGAATCGGCTTCGAGGCGATACCGTAGACGGAAAGGTAAAGAGCGTGCGGGTTGAAAGGGATGAGGGCAAGGCTATTCTTGTTTTGTATTGCTTGAGCAGATGTGAACGTGGAGGCTCGATAACCGAGAGCTCTGGCAAGTATTGTGACGTTGGGACCTTCGACATCACCGGCGATCTGAAAATGACCGCTCGGGTCTCCTTTGACGATAACCGTGCCTATCGTGATGACAGAATCTGGGACACCTTTGCCGGTGCTCGCGTCGATAATTTGTCCCCCGATGCTCGTTGCAGCAACGGGAATAGTGGTGGCAAACCAGCAAACTGCGATCAGGAACGCTTTTTTCATTGGGGCCCGGCTACTCTGTGTGTGTGTTGCTGCTTGACGACGCTTCCATTTGAACGGGAAGGAGCCTCGTCGAGCATGGCGGCGAAGGCTAAGCCTTGGGCCTCGTTGGAAACGGGAATTCGGGGAACGGCAAACAGATCGCTTGTTGGGAGGGCCGCCCCGCCAGCATAGGCGAATGAGGCGGTGTAACCGGCGCGACTGGCAGCTTGTTCCAAATCATGATCGTAAATACCGAACGGCCACGCCATCATCGTGACGGAAGAACCTAGACGCATCTCTAAAACGGCCTTGGAGCGGACAAGCTGATTCATGACGAATTTCTGGTAGTCGGCGGGGAGCAGCTTGGTCTTCTCTTTGCGAAAGTTTGGGTGCCAATAGGTATGAGCCTGGATGTCTACGAGCCCTGAGGCTTTCATTTCTTTGAGTTGCTCCCAGGTGAGAGCATAGGAAGCGTTTGAGATGGCTGAGGGATAAACGAACAGAGTGACCGGAACGTGATACTGCAGAATCAACGGAAATAGGCTTGTGAAAACGGAAACGTGGCCGTCGTCCACAGTAATGGCGATGGTGTTTGGAGGCGCAAGGCCATGCCTCTGAACCATCGCAACCACGATCGCAAGCGGAACGACAGCGTAGCCATGGCTGACAAGCCAGTCAAGCTGCGACCGGAACGTGGCCGTGGTGACGGTGGTGGAGCCTGATTTTAAAGGATCGAAGCGATGGTAGGCGAGGACAGGAATACCTCGTTCCTCGACAATCCTCGCAGGGAGAGCAGAAGAAGCGATCAGAAACGCCATCATCGTGAGAGCCTGCAGCGCAAAAAGAAATCTGAACTTCTTTGAAGGGTACCGGCGTATTCCAGGATTAACCCGCAAAGGAGCCCTCCGGTCTGAGCGAAATGTGATAAGTCGAAGGTCTTCGCACGTCAATCGACTCGGAATCGTCAACCCACTTCACTCAGAATTGCAATACCGCTGGATACCCGTTCGGATCCCAATCTGTAGCGAGGCTTTTGAGGGGCATTCAGGATTGACTTCGGTATGCTGCCAGCCACGAACTCGTCGAGCACCTGGCAGATAAAGTCGACGGTTCCGCGCAACATCAGATCGGTAGCTGCTGCGATGTGGGGAGTCAGTACAACTTGCGGTAGCGTCAGCAGTGGGTTCGAAGCCTGCAGCGGTTCACTGCGCACAACATCCAGGCCGGCGGCGGAGATCTGACCGTCTTTCAAGGCTTCCCACAGCGCTTGCTCGTCAATCAACATACCGCGCGCAATGTTAACCACGATTGCGCCACGTTTCATCGCTCGCAGGACTGATCCATCAATCAGACCCTCATTCTCTTTACTGGCTCTCACACAGATCACAACGTAGTCGGCGTCTGCCACCGCTGACTCTAGTTTGTCGGCCGGAAACACGGTGACATCTACCGGCGAGTTTTCAGGATGTTCGTCGATCGCCACCATGACCACGCCAAAGGGACGCAAACGATCAACGATCTGCCTACCGATGCTGCCCAGCCCGACGATGCACACGGTCTTTCCATTCAGAGCTGGATGAATTTGTGGGGGATAAGTCGGCCCCCCATGGACGGACTCGATTACCTGACCGAGGTGTCTCGAAGCACCGAGCAGAAGAAGGATTGCAAACTCCGCGACCGAGGTAGCATTGCCAGTCGAGTTAGACGGTGCGTACGAAACCCAGACGCCCATTTCGGTTGCAGCGTCGATGTCAACCGTCTCATATCCGGTACTCGCAGTCTGAATAAGAGCGAGCTTTGATTGGCTCGCTATCTGCTCACGCCCTACGCTGCTATTTGTGATGAGTACATCAAGATCCCGGGACGGGGCTTCTTCGCCTGCAATCCATGACAGAACCTCATGTGCTCTAAGCGTTTGCTTGAGTTCTCGTAGCAGCAGACTATTGAACTGATTCGAGCCACTGTGAAGAAAAGCAACCTTCATGAAGTTCTCCTAAGTTGTGTATTCATATCGGTCACTCGGCAACCACCCCAATTGAATGAGCGTAATCTGCAATCTTCACAAATGTACCTGTTATTAGCGCTCGGTACTGTGTGCAGTCTTGCTCACACAGCCTGAGTCCTGATGTCTAATGATCTTTGTTCCGCATCCCACGCTCTACTCGCAACTCCTTCTCGGCGACCCGAGGTCAGCGCGTGAGTGGAACGATCCGGAGGTAACCAACTGCAATTTCACGCAGCACTCTGTTCGATTGCTGCCGTATGAGTCGGCTTACCTGGCGGATTCGATACCGGGTATGGCAGCGTGATCTTCTTTTCACGAAACACCCGGAAGATTTCCATAAGCAAATCGCTCTTCACCAATACGGTGCGGTCAGTCATTGTCGTGGTCGAAACGCGCAAACTGAGGTCGACGCAATTATCCCCAAAACCAGTCAACACGACTGCCGGCGCAGGATCTTCTAGAACATCGTCGCTTCGCTTCGCAATCTCAAGTAGCACAGCGCGTACCAGATTAAGATCGCTGTCGTACGACACCCCGACTGGAATCGTAAACCTTACCGTGCGGCCGTTTGCGGTCCAGTTTGCTATTCGGCTGTTGATGAGTTCGGAGTTTGGCACAATGATCACTTGATTGTCGAACGTCCGTACCCATGTACCGCGCGCGCCGATCCGGATAACTTCTGCATGCGAAACGGTCAACTCCGACGAGCCATTGACGTTACCTACGTCAATGAAATCGCCCAGTTTGACCGGGCCTTCCCACAAAATCACAATACCCGCTACAAAATTAGCTACTATGTTTTGCAGCCCGAATCCTATCCCCACTCCGAGCGCTCCGCCCACTACCAGTAGACTGCTCAAATTCAGACCCGCGGCCTCCAGACCAATGACCAGCCCCAGCACAAAAACGATATAACCTGATGCACGCACAAACGCGTATTGGTGACCGCGATCCATCGAGGTGTGGATCAGAATTCTCTTGGAAAGGAAGCGTCGAAACAAACGAGAAAATAGTGACAGCGCGGTGAGGAACAATATGAACTTGATTAGAAACAGAGGGGTCAACAATACCTTTCCGATGGTAAAGATTGGCCACTCCAGGGACCTCCTCACGTCGCTGTTCAGCAAGTTGAAGAATGATGTGGAGCGCAGGAGTGCCCAGCCCACCATGGTCGCCATCATCAAGCTAGTTAAGAAAAGAATCCCATTTCGGTGTTTCATCTTCATTTGAAAAACTCCGTTCAAACGAACAATGGTACCTAAAACCCTTCTCTCGGCTACAACTACTACTGTTCCCCAGCAGTACCGGATTTTGATAACTGAGGTCGCCAATCACGTCGCTAGCGAGCAATCGAACGGTAGCCCTTTCTCGAAAACATGCATCTCCGACAAATCCCGCTTACCTGGGAGTAACCGGTAGTGTTCGACGCGCTGTGGCTGTAGCTGAGAGTGGACTGAAATGGAGAGTCGGCTTTGCCTGGCGGCCCTCGGCGAATGCAGCCTCAGCCCGCTTTATCGTCCACCTGATCGGTCGTATCCAACGACTTGGCGTACCGCAGCTCTCGCAGCCGAAGAGCGGACGGATGTCAGCCAGGATGGTATAGGCCAGGTTGACTACCGCCTGAAATGGGCGGAATCCAAAGACACTGAAGGCGAAGGTCCAGGTGAACCACTGAGTGCCGGGCAAGTGCCGCAGGACCTCCGCAACGGCTTCTCCACCGAGTTTCATGGTACCGTCGGGCATCAGTAGGTGGATAGTCGCGTAAGCATCCCAAATATCCAGGTCTGGATTTAGCGACCGAAGTGCCTCCGGATCCTCCCCAATGGGTCTTTCAATGATGCTTGTATCCCCGGATTTGCCCCGTTCTGACTTCTGCACCCAACTAGCAATTCGGCGACAGACACCGCATTCTCCATCGAATAACAGGATTGGCTTGCTTTGCAAGAATGCACCTCGCTTATGATTCGAATGGCTGCGTGATTTCCGCAAGAACGCTGGATACAACCGGGCTTGGTCCCTCGACTCGTCCGACTACATTCCCATCGAGAAACATGATCAAGGTCGGCGTGCCCTGGATACCATAACGGTCTGAGAGCTCTTGCTCCACCCCAATGTTGACCCTGTAGACCTTTTCCGTGGACGCTACCATTTCCGCCACCTTTTGGAGCACTGGCTCAAGCAGCCGGCAGTGCGCACAGCCATAGGACATGAACTCCACCGCGATTGGGCCCTTGCCCTCCAACACCCGCGAACTGAATGACCCGCCGGTGGCGGTTTGAATCGTGTCACCCGATTTGTGATGATTGCTCCCTTGTGGCATTACGCTAATCGACTCCGTCCTATAACCAGTTTTGCGCGAGAGATTGTCACTGCATAGCAGTGGACCATAAACCGCGCTTCCTCTTAAGGTTTCACCTACAGCCATTATGGTCTGAGCAAATACGCTCACAAGCCGTACAGTCGCTAAGACCATTCTGGGCGGTATCGTGGTCTTTGCCCTTTAAATAGGCCGACATGCATAGAAGGTGTCTGCCGGGTTATTCAGCGGCGGTTGCCTGGGTGGCAACGCTGGGTACGATCTTGGAATCGTCCTCAGTTAAATTAGCGAGCTGAAAGGACGATCCAGGGAGGGCTCGTGTTTTTCGATTCTGCTGCGGTTTGAGTGTCTCACCCTGACACTTCGGGTGGTCGCATTGGCACGCTAGCTCTGCCATACCTCTCGCATCGGCACAGGAAGCGCTGCAGTATTCTGTTCCATACGTGAGCACACAGTCACAAGCTGTATGCGCGCATTTAGTTAAGGGTGCGTCCATTTGGAATTCCTCTTTCGCTAAGTAGGCTGACGTCCGGACCTAGGCCGGAAGATTTTCGAGCGGTTCAACGGAGCGGAGAAGCACCAGAGGACATCGCACGAGTCTGATAATTTTCTCTGCGATCGAACCAAAAACCAGCGGACGCCATCCGGAGATGCCATGGGTCGAAATCACTACCATGTCAATATGTTGACTTTTGATTGTCGTCAGGATGTTGCCGGCTACATCACTCCCAATTTCAGCAGTGGAACTAGCCTTCACCCCCAAAGAAATAAGAGGGCTAATACACTTTGCCAGGCTTCGCTCGGCCCGCCCTTGAGACTCCTCCATAAAAGTCGATTCAAGTGGGTATTGCATCTGAGGAAAGTCATCTACTCCGTTGATGACGGGAAGCATAGGAACCACGTGCAGCAAGTGAAGTTCCGCACCAAATCGCTGAGCGAGGGCTGTTGCCATCGCTAACGCCGCATCCGAGGATGAACTGAAATCAATCGGCACAAGAATCTTTGTTGGAGTTGGTGAAGAAGCAAGTGCTTGCGACATGATGATCTCCGGCCTGAACCCTTGAGCTTAAAACCAGTGAGAATAAGGAAGGCCGCAGCCACGCAGACGATACAAACCTGCCTCCCCGTCGTCTTTCCTGGTTTAAGAGACAAGCACCTGCAAGCATAAACGCTTCTACGCACGACAGTCTGACCTGTTTTGCTCATTGCCAGGGGACCACCACTCGGTTTGAGGCCGAAGTCGGTCTCGAGTCGCCCGGTCTGCAGTGATTATGGTTGGATCTAAGGCAGCTGCCCGCATCTCTGAGCAAATGTGCTCAGTTTTCGCATCGTCTCGCGAAGACAATGGCATACAGCATTGCACTTCCGCGTCGGTATGTGTTTGCTGCCAACGGCAGACCTATGCCCAATTCAAAGGAAATCTGTAAGCCCAACTGAATTGCCGAGTCCTTGCCTGCCAGGTTTGGATCGAGCGTGCAGATTGCACAGACCTCAACCGGGAACCATCCTCGACTGACGGCTCTCAATCGAAAGGTTCTAATGGCTAAGAGGTGTATCAATCCACAATGTCCCGTGAAATGCGATGCTTTCGGGGCAGGCGCGCTGTACGCGCTGCAAAAGGTCAACACGGGTCGCGCATCCCATGTGGAAGAATTCCTATGGTTATGTGCTTCGTGTTCCGCATGCTCAATTCTCGTGACCGATGCGGATGGCAGCGTGCTCGTGGTATCAAAGGCAAACACCCTAACGACATCGGGATCTGAAGGGACGCGGAGCATCCGGTTGATATTCGCGTCGCCCTGGGTTGCGTTGCCAACCCACACCATCATTCGGAAATAAACAGTACTGCCTGGAGTATTTATGCTGAAGCCAAGTACGGACCTACTCTTCTCGCCCTACAGGCTTGGAGAACTGCAACTGCCAAACCGAATTGTCATGGCTCCCCTCACCAGGAGTCGCGCCGGGGAAAGTGGGGTTCCGACTCCGCTGATGGCCGAATACTACGCACAACGCGCATCTGCAGGACTCATCATTGCGGAAGCGACACAAATCTGCGAGGAGGGCCGAGGCTACGAAGGGACGCCCGGCATTTACGCCGATGACCAAATCGCCGGGTGGGAACTGGTGACCCATGCGGTCCATGCTTGCGGCGGCAGAATGTTTCTCCAGCTTTGGCATGTTGGGCGGATTTCTCATGTCTCCTTGCAGCCTGGTGGCAGGCCACCAGTAGCTCCGTCGGCAATTCCAGCGAAGGCGCAGACGTTCATCGATGGACATTTCGTCGATGTGTCAAAACCGCGGGCATTGGAAGGAAGCGAGATTCGCGAGATTGTAGAAGCCTACGTCCTGGCTACCCGAAATGCCTTATGGGCAGGATTCGATGGAGTCGAAGTGCATGCGGCAAATGGCTACCTGATCGATCAGTTTTTGCGCGACGAATCCAACAAAAGACATGATCAATATGGAGGGTCGATTGAGAATCGCGCCCGCTTCCTTAGTGAGGTGATGGAGGGAGTGATTGGAGAAGCGGGTGAAGCCTGTGTCGGTGTCCGGATCTCGCCGGTGAGCTCCGCCAATGACATGCATGACAGTCATCCGACCGAGCTGTTCACCCATGTTGTCCAGGTACTTGACCACTTGAAGCCGGTCTATCTTCACGTGATTGAAGGACAAACCAATGGTCCGAGGGATGTAGATCCCAGTTTTGATTTTCAGTCTTTACGCAGCAAATTTCACGGAACCTATATGGCGAACAATGGATATACTCTCCAGCTTGCCGGCGAAAGCCTGAACGAAGGCAAAGTGGATCTGGTTGCGTTCGGAGGGCCTTTCATCGCCAATCCTGATCTTGTAGATCGGTTTCGCACGAATACTCTACTCGCCTCATCCGACCCGGAGACATTCTACGGTGGCGGCGCAAAGGGCTATACCGATTACCCAGCCATCGTGGATGCGAGTTGTGCTGTTTTGCCGGTTTAATCGAAGCAGCGTTTATGGCATCAGATTTCAGCCATTGACCGACAGAAAGAGGCAGCATGCTCGAGAACAAAGGGAACTCAGGTCTGCTCATCACCCTCAAGGCCAATTGGCAAGCAGAAATGGAAGATCGCGCCACGTATCAGGGCTTCGCCGCCAGGGAGCTGAACTCCCGACGGCGAAACGTAATGCGAGGGCTTGCCGCAACGGAAGAACATCACGCAGAAATGTGGGCCGAGCGAATTCGTGCACTTGGCGGGCCCGAATCCACTTATAGCGGGAAAGCTGCCGGTCGAGCCGAGTCTTTCGTGGGCCTGGAAGGAGGGGTCGATCTTGCTCTGCGACGGCTGAGAGTCGATGAAAGACACAACATCGTGAAGTATAGGAAGCAGCTTGCCGAGCTGAGCGATGAGCCAAGTCTCGCAATTTTGCGTGAAGTGGTCGCAGATGAGCACGAGCACTACCGGGAGCTCAGCAGCCTGATCAGGGCGCGCCCACCGCTCCCAGCCATCGATAATGAGCAGGCCCGGCAGGCGCTTGCCAATTTGATGACTGCTCGTCAAAAGAAACATCCTGAAGCCGCAGGCTGGATGAACGATGCTATCTACGCGGCCAACGACGGA
>Ga0302325_10031218_pt1 | contig 10962 bp, 7 predicted proteins | sample Palsa_T0_2_FD_201948 | JGI IMG/M metagenome (GOLD analysis project Ga0302325, IMG submission 201948) | Peat permafrost microbial communities from Stordalen Mire near Abisko, Sweden - Palsa_T0_2 | ecosystem: Environmental > Terrestrial > Soil > Palsa > Peat permafrost | place: Sweden: Abisko... | reverse complement strand
TGCCGCCCCCGGTGACCGGCCGCAGGACCGCCTCGTGCCCGAGCATGGCCTGCACCCGCATGGCGGCCCGCGCGACCCGGTCGCTGACCACGGCCTCACCCCAGAGCGCGAGCTGGTGCCCGGTGGCGCGGACCACCTGATCGGGCACCAGCCGGAGCATCCCGATGCCACCCTGGGCGTATTGGCCGTCTGGTGGGGCGGCCCGCCGGCCGTCCAGTTGCCAGCGGACCCGGTCCGCGACTCCGGCCGCCGTCAGCAGCCCGTCGTGCCGCCACAACCTGCTGCTGTCCTCTCCGTCCGCCCAGGTGACCCGCACCTGCACGCGGACACAGGTCAGCCCGCGGGCGGCGAGGCCGGCATGCAACTGCTCCGCGAGCGTCTTGGCCGCGAACACCACGGGCTCGGCCAGCGGTTCCGGCGGGTCGAATTCCCGGGCCACGGACAGGTCGCGGTCGGGCGGGCGGGCCGCGAGCGGGCGCAGGTCCAGGCCGCGGGCCAGCCGGTGCACGGCTTCTCCCGCGTCACCGAACCTGCTGGCCACATCGCTGGCCGGCAACGCGGCGAGGTCGCCGAGGGTGAGCAGGCCGAGCCGCTTCAGCAATCCGGCCAGGTCCTGATCGGCCAGGACGCTCACCGGCTGCGCCGCCAGGAATCCGGCCGTCCCGCCCGGCGGTATCACCAGGACCGGCCCGGCGGGGGCAGCGGGCCCGGCGGGGGCAGCGGGTGCGGCGGGATCAGCGGGTGTGGCGGGGGCAGCGGGCTCAGCCTGGCGGGCGGCGAGCAGGGCGGCGAATATTCCGTCGGCGATGCCGATGCGCGATTCCACGCCGAGTTCGGCCACGGCGGCGATGATCTTGCTGGCCAGCATCGCCTCGCCGCCGAAGTACCGGGCCGGCCCCCGGACGCCGAACGCGCACACCCCCGGCTCGGCCGCCTCGATGTTCGGGCAGAAGCCGGTCACCGCCCCGATCACCCGCTCGAACAACCGCGCCGCCTGCGGCGCCGCGGGGCTCGCATCCGGATCGCAGAGCGGCGGGCAGCGCACGACCATGATCCGCTGCGGCGCCGAGTCCGCGTTCGGCCTCATCCCGCGCTGGCCGCGCGCAGCCCGGGCGACGTGCGGGTCGCCGGGATACCCGGTACCGGGATATCCACCGGGTCGGCCAGGGTGACGCCGCCGTCTTCGGCCGGCAGCCAGAGCCAGCGCGTGCGCGTCAGCGCTGCCTCCCCGCGCCCGTCCGCCGTCACCTCCGCGCAGCATGCCCGCACCCGTCCGTGCCCGTCGCCCAGGCCGGTCCAGCGCTGGGTGATAACCCGGAGGCGCACCTGGGCCCCGGGCCAGTCCCCGGCCACGAGCAGCACGCCGCCGGCTCGCCGGAGCACGGCCTCAAGACGGTGCCGGAGAAGAACCGGCACCGTCGCGGGCGGTCGCAGCAGGACGAGCTCGCACCCGTCGAGCAGTGACGCCACCACCTGCGGCCAGGCGAGACCCGGATCCGGCACGAGCAGGGTCCGCTCGGCGTCCAGGCCCGTGCCCACCGCGGCCGCCAGGCCGGCCTCGGGCACCCCGGCGATCCCGCACCAGGCTCCGGCCGCTGAGGCACCCGCGGCGAGCGCCAGGCAGAGCAGACCGAACTCCGGGACCGCCAGCACCGACCCGCGGGCCAGGCCGCCCCTCGGGAGCAGATCGCGCAGGGCCGGCAGCACCGGCAGCATCCCGGTCCCGGACACCGCCGACAGCATCCCGGTACCCGACGCCCGAGGCAGCATCCCGGTCCCCGACGCCCCAGGCGTGCCGAAGCCGGATACCGCAGGCGTGCCGAAAGCGGGTGCCCTGAAGGCCGAAGATGCCGCAGGCTGACTGGCCGGTATCCGCCTGATTTCCGCCTGCGCGCTCCCCATCTCACCAAGTATCGAACTGAGATTCGCTCAAGTCAAGCCAGGTCACAGCCCCGGAGGTAGCACGGAAGCCTGTTCCTGCCCCGGGCCATGCGAAAGCCCGTTCCCCACCGGGGTTGCCGTGGTGCAGAGCCCGGCCGAAGAGGCCGGGATATTCCACGCCTGACCGGAAGGCGGCGGTCGGACTCATGACCGCCGTGCACGAACGGCTAGCCAGGGGCGCCACCCTCGCGCCGCGCTGCATGAGGCCAGGGCGTCAATGGATACCGGCGATCCGTACGGTTACGTCAACTGGTGCATCTTCAATGTTCACGGGGCAGCCTGAGGACATACCCGCAAAAGCCGCGTATCAGGACGGGAATCGGCGTCTCTGAGTTATGTACGACGGGACTCTAAACGGGGGAAGGCTTTCCGGTGAACGGGAGATATGTAGGATACGTCGCGGGCGATGATCCGCTCCACGATTTCCTCAGCAAGATCATCCGCGACCTCATGGCCGTGCGCGAGCCGCAGCCGGCGTTCCGCGCCTTCCGGCTGTCCGGCAGCAACGTGGTCTACGCGTACGAGGAGAAGTTCAGCGGCACCAAGGTCATCTGCAAGTTCTACGGTCCTAGGTTCGGAGCGGACCGGGACAAGGCGGCCTGGATGGCACGCCAGGAGTACGAGGGCCTCAAGACGCTGCGCCGGTATAACCTGATCGGGTCGCCGCACCATGTGATCCGCCCGCTCGGTTTCAGCCGCGACATTAACGGCGTGCTGGCCGTCGAATACTATTCCGGCGAAGAGTTCAGCCACGCGATATCGCGCGCGACGCACAATCGGGACGACGCGCATCTGTATGCGCGGCTGACGGCGCTGGCATATTTTCTCGCCACGCAGCACAACCGGACGGCCAACGGATCTGCCGTCGATTTCGATGCTGACTGCAGGTACTTCGACACGATCACGGACAGGCTAGGGAAAACCCACCGCATCGGACAGCACGATATCGAGGAGCTGGCAAGACAGCGCGACCGCTGGCGGGACCGGCCACGGATGTGGCAGGACCAGCAGGTCTGGCTGCATGGTGACGCGACTCCGGCGAATTTCCTGTTCGGCCACGGCATAGACGTGGCGGCGATCGACCTGGAACGCATGAAACGCGGGGACCGGATGTTCGATGTCGGGCGGGTCGCGGGCGAACTCCAGCACGCGTTCATGCGCGCCGTCGGCGACAGGCACCGCGCGGAGCCGTTCATCGAGCATTTCCTATGGGAATACAGCTGTCATTTCCCTGATCGGCAGCGCACGTTCGAGTCGGTCCAAGCCCGCGCGCCGTACTACATGGCGCTGAACCTGCTGCGGATCGCCAGAAACGACTACATCGACCGGGACTACGGCGGAAGACTCATCGGCCAGGCCAAGAAGCTGCTCCAGGCCGCCTGAGCGCGCCGGATCCCTTGCCTGTGGCCGGCCCGCCGGCCAGCCAGGACCAGTTCCGGTTAGCTTAATAGGAACGGTCGGGCAAGATGCAAGCATGGATATTCGGGCGGTCGCGTTCGACGTGAACGGCACCCTGGTCAGGATCCAGACCGATGAAGGCATGGACGAGATCTTCCGCGGCGCGGCGCACTTCCTCACCTACCAGGGCATAGATCTGTGCCGCGATCAGGTCAGAGAGCTGTATTTCCGGATCATGAGCGAGCAGCAGCACGCCAGTACGCAGCAGCATCCCGAATTCGACGCGGTGGGAATCTGGCACCGCATCATCGATGAGCACCAGACGGGTTTCACCCGCGACCTGCCCGCCGCCAAGCTCGACCAGATGCCGCTGTTCCTGGCCGAGATGTCCCGCGGCATCTCGCGCCGCCGGCTCGGCCTGTACCCGCATGTCCGCGAGGTGCTCGATGTCCTGCGCGAGCGCTACCCGCTTGCTCTCGTCACCGATGCGCAGAGCGCGCACGCGCGCGGTGAACTGCACCGGGTCGGCCTGCTCGACTACTTCGACCCGATCATCGTGTCCGGGGACTACGGCTACCGCAAACCCGACCGGCGGCTCTTCGAGCATGCGCTCGACGGGATGGAAGTCGCGGCCGGGAACGCGCTGTACGTCGGCAACGACATGCACCGTGACATCTTCGGGGCACGGGAAGCCGGCCTGAAGACCGTGATGTTCGATTCGGACCAGGGCAAGAAGGCCTATCAGGACTGCGTGCCCGATTACACGATCACCGACCTCTACGAGCTGCTCGAGATTCTCCGGGGCACAGACCGAACACGAGTTAATTAAAAAACCGCGTCCGGTGTATCAGGGGCGGCCGGCGGCTCTCCGGGTTAGAAAGGGGTTCGTCAGAAAAGGGTTACTGCCACTTACCCGAGGCGTTGATCATGATGAAGAGCGAGCGGGGTTATGCGTGATGACCCGTCCGTGGTCGCACTGGTCGCCCGCGCGGCCGGGAGTGACCAGGATGCGTGGAACGAGCTGGTCGAGCGCTACGCCCCGCTGGTGTGGACGATCTGCACCCGGTACCGGCTCAGCAGCCACGACATCGAAGACGTGGGCCAGAATGTGTGGCTGCTGCTGGTCGAGCAGCTCGGCAAGCTGCGCGAGCCCGCCGCGCTGCCCGGCTGGCTGGCCACCACGACCAGCCGTGAGTGCCTTCGCGTGGTCACCACGGCCCAGCGGCTGGCCGCCAGGCTCGATGACGCGCCTGAGTTCGCGGCCGACGTCGTGATCGACGAGGAGATCCTGCTGGCCGAGCGCGACGCGGCGCTGCGTTCGGCCTTCGCCGAGCTCGCACCGCCCTGCAGGCAGTTGCTGGCCATGCTGATCAGCGATCCGCCTCACTCGTATTCGCAGATCAGCGAAACGCTGGGGATCCCGATGGGAAGCATCGGCCCGCGGCGGTCCCGTTGCCTGGAACGGCTGCGCCGGTCAGATGCCCTCATCGCCCTCGGTACGGGCGGATTCGAAATCAATACTCCAGGAGGCGGGCCAAGTGCTTGACGGCTGGGATCACGAGCAGCTCCTAGCGGCCCTGGGCGAGGCGATCAGGGCGCGCCAGGCCGTGCCTGACTCGTTCATCGACATGGGCAAGGGCGCCTACGCCTGGCACAATATCGACGCCGAGCTGGCGCAGCTCACCTACGACTCCAGCCGCGAGCCGGTGGCGGGCCTGCGCTCGGAGACCGCCTCGATCCGGGCCCTCACCTTTACCTCGGCCCATCTCAGCCTGGAACTCGAGGTCACTGAGGGCTCGCTGCTCGGCCAGATCATCCCGCCACGCTCCGGGACGCTCGAGATCCAGACCAGAGCGGGCGCGACCATGACGACCTCCGTTGACGAGATCGGCTGTTTCGCCATCGATCCCATCCCGGACGGCCCTTTTCGGCTGCGCTGCCGCACCGCCGCAGGCAGCGACGTGCTGACCGGATGGATCACGCTGTGAGCAGCCGTATTTAGGCGCCAAAGACCATGAAGGAATGCGCGGTCGCTTCGGCCAGCGGGTCGTCGCTGGCCGCCCGGCGTGCGGCCAGGAGCGACTCCGGCAGCGTCGCACCTCGTTGCAGAGCGTCGTGCAGAGCCAGCATGATAGGCACAGCGGCAAGGTCGTTGACGGGCACGATGCTGGCCACGATTCCGGCCGCGCCGAGCGGGACCAGGGTGCTCACCAGGCCCAGCAGCTCGTGGGCGCCCACCACCGCGGCTACTCCGGAGTCGCAGCTGGACAGGACCAGCCAGTACGGCGCCCGGCCCAGGCGCTCGAAGTCGTGCACGATCAGCGGTCCGTCGTCGAGCAGTATGGACGAGAACATGGGGTTGTCCGCCCGGAACGTGCCGTGGGCCGCGATGTGCGCGAGCCATGCGCCGTCCAAGGCGGCGAGCACATCACCGGCCGTCGCGCTGCCCTGACTGAACATCAAGGCTTCGGGATAGCGAGAGCGCAACGGCGGGACTTCCGCGCCTTTGGTGGCCAGCCCGGGCCCGACGACAAGGGCGACGCGCCGATGGGATGGCGGGCTGATGCGACGAGCACGCAGCCAGGTCGAGGCGGACGGCGATACAGTCACGACCCGATCCCGCAACGACGGCATGAGCGTCCAGGGCACGGCCGGGAGCCGGCCCGGCGGTACGACGACGACCGGGCCGTCACCGAGCTCCGCTGCGGCACCGCCGAGCAACGAGGATTCCAGCTTGGTGCCTCTATAGTTCAGCACCAGTTCGTCGCCTGGTTGCGGAGGACCGTGCGCGAGGCGGCGCAACACGAAGCGATTCATCTGGACTTCTCGTTCGGGGAGGCTGCCCACCGTGCGCAGCCGCACCCGCCGATCCGCGACGATGATCGCGTGCAGCACGCTATCGACCTCGACGAGCTCGATCAGCGTGTTCCCGCCGAGCTCGTCGAAGAGTGCATCGAGGTCGAACTCGCCCTCCCTGGGCTTGCGGCTACCCGGCGACCGGCGCGTGCGGGCCTGAACCGCCGCTTCGAGCCGTCGCCGCTCGCGCTCGAGGGCGTTCCGGCGAGAGGTGGCCATCTCGGGCGTCTCGAGGAGCCGGGTCACGTTGCGCAGCGCTTCCAGTTCGGCCGCTAGCTCCTTGTCTTCCTGGAGCGGTGTGCTCCGGGCGGCCATAGCGGTCGCTCTCCATCGCTCGCTCCAGAACAGCAGTCGGCGGACGTCACCACGCCGGAGCGCTTCGCGCTGGGCCAGCCGGGCAAGCTCGGCACCGTGCGCCGTGCCGTACGCGCGCAGCTCGGTGGCCCCGAGCGTCATCTGGTGCTCGTCGAGGGCGTCGAGCCCGCGTGTGCACGCGGCGATGGTGGCCCGGGCGTTGCCGCGCGCGTCGGCCTGCAGCGCCCGGGCGAGCCAGGCTACACTCCGGGTCAGCGGCGGCCTGCGGCGGCGTGACCTAGCGGCGTGCTCGAGGTGCTGGTCGGCTTCGGTCACGTTGCCCTGGCTCAAGGCGATGCGCCCGGCGAGCAGATGCGCCTGCATCGCCTCGCCGACCCGGGACGCCTCGAGACCGGCAGCCACCCCCTCGGCGTACCGGAACAACGCGGCGGAATGCTCGCCAGCCGCGTACCTGGCCTGGGCCAGGACGAGGCCGGCCCGCGCTTCCCAGACGGGCCGCCCCTGAACCCGGAACAGCCGGCGTGCCTGACCGGCCCGCTCTCTGGCGGGAGCCAGGTGACCGGCGGCCAGGGCGGCGGTGGCGGCCGCGAAGAGCAGTTCCGCCGTCTTGTACGCTATCCCCCCCCCGGGAGGCAGCCGGCCAAGCGCGGTATCGGCCTCTTGGGCCGCCTCTTCGGCCAGCCCGGCGGCCAGCAGCGCCGAGCAGCGGTCGACGGCGAGATCGGTAAGGGTCTCGCCCAGCGCGTCGTAGCGGTTCCCTGCTTCGTCAAGATAGGCAAGCGCCTCGGGAAGGGCGCCCCGGGCCAGCGCCAGCAGTCCGAGGCTGTGCCGGGCCTTGGCGTACTCGAACTCCTGCCCGTTGACCGCGAAAATCTCCTCGGCTCGGGTGAAGTCCGCGCCCGCGCGTGCGGGGAGGCCGAAGGCGAGAAAGATGTCGGCTCGATGGATCAGCGACCGCGCCTCCCACATCGTGTCGCCCGCCCGGCGGAAGTGGGGCAGGGCACGGCCCAGGTCCTGATGAGCCTCGTGGAAGCGGCCCAGGTCCTTGAGGACCTTGGCGCGCCGCATGAGCACGCGGGCGGTCATGCCGCCGCGCGAGGCCTCGACCGCCCGGTCAAGCAAGGCCAGACCCTGCCGACTGCGGCCCGTCCACGCCAGGGCCGCCCCGAGGGTCGCCTGCACGTCGACCTCACGTTCGCTCTTGCCTGACGCGCGGGCCAGCCCCATCCCCCTCCTCAGCTCGGCGATCGCACCCGGGAGATCCCCGCGATCGCGCAGGACGATCCCGATCGCCTGATGAGCCAGTGAGGCGTCATACGCGCTGGGCTGGCCGATGAGCAAGGACCGCGCGGCGAGCAGGGCGTCCTGCGGCCGGGATAGAGCGAGCGGCAGCAGCCGGGCCGGATCGGACGGCAAGTTTTCTGTATCAGGATCTCCCGGCATCACTCCGATAATGCTAGACAGTCCCGACATAAACGACAAAAGAAATAGAGGGCTGATATGACGATTCGTGACGAGGGGCCCGATGAGCCGAGGAGCCGCCTCGACGCACAGCTCCGCCTGATCTTGTCCGGCATTCCCGATGTCCTGGATGGCCTGGACGGAGCGGCGGCTCACCCGGCCGGCCAGGCCGAGCCCGAGCACGTCGACTACCTCCACCGGGAACGCACCCTGCTGGTTCGTGACGCCGACGTCGACCGCGTCCGGGCTATCGTGTCCGGCGCGGCAGTGTCGCACGACAACAACCTGCGCGGCCTGACCCGTCTGGAGTTCTCCGCTGACGAGCGCCGGAGCGTGGAGGAGGCCTGCGCCGCCGTCGACCGGGCGCTCGGCGAGGGGGTGGCCACGCCCGATCACATCTTGTACGTCTGCCCCGACAGCACCTGTCCGGCCACGGAGCCGGAGGAGGTCCCGGGCAGCGCGACGCCCGACCCGGACGTGTCCACCGAGGCGTGCGACGGCGAGGGCATCCGCGTGGCGGTTCTGGACAGCGGACTGCTCCCAGGCGCGGCGGCCGAGCACACCTGGCTGGCCGGCGTCGACGGCGAGAAGGAGAATCCGATCGGCGGTTACCCGCCTCGCATTCTTCCCTACGCGGGACACGGGACGTTCGTGGCCGGCGTCGCGCGGACCATGGCGCCCAAGGCCGAGGTACGGGTGTACCGGACGTTCGCCAAGTTTGGTGCGATCTTCGAGGCCGACCTGGCCAAGCAGGTGTCGGACGCGCTCAAGACGGGCGCAGAGGTCATCTCGCTGTCGTTCGGCACCAACAGCCGCAATGACCTCCCGCTGCTTGGTTTCGAGGTAGTGGAAGAGCGGCTGCGGAGTTACGCCGGAACCATCCTGGTGGCAGCGGCGGGGAACGACTCATCGAGGCGCCCGTTCTGGCCGGCCGCGTATTCCTGGGCGGTGGGCGTGGGCGCCCTCAGCGCTGACCGGCAGGCCCGGGCGTCCTTCAGCAATTACGGGTCCTGGGTGGACGTCTTCGCGCCGGGCGAGGGACTGGTCAACGCCTACGCGAAAGGACAGTACCTGTGCACTGAGCCGCCGGATGTCGGCGAGTGGCGGAAATTTGACGGCATGGCTCGCTGGAGCGGAACGTCCTTCGCGACGCCGCTCGTCGCGGGGCTCATCGCGGCACGCATGTCGGAGACCGGCGAAAATGGCCGTCAGGCCACGGAGGCGCTACTGGCCCGGGCCCGGGCCCAGACCATGCGGGGCGTAGGACCCGTGATCTTCCCGGGGCAGGCTTGTGGCGACTGATCCCATCGGATCCCATAATTTCTGGTCGTCTGTGTATTAAACCGGCGAATCGGCCACTCCGTAAGAGCATCCGAGTCCGCGGGCGTTCGGGGAACCCGCGGACTCGCGACCATCGCCAGCGGGAGCGAACTTTGAGGGGGGCTCGCTCCGGCGGTTACCACGAGGCGGTAGGGGCGCCAGTGTTCTGCGGGCTGGCGCCCGGGATCCGCTGGGCCCGCGCCTGGAGGATGCGGCGCTGGATCGTGAAGGTAACCCCGAGGTACAGCAGCAGGGACGCCGTGCCCAGGCCAGCGGAGTTCTTGCGTCGACGAGATAGTCGTAACCCAGGTGAACGCCCAGGGAGACGATCCACAGCGCGGCGGTGAGCCAGTTGCCCTGGCGCCAGGCCCGACCGCCGTCCACCCATACGTGCACCGTGGCCGCGCGGATCGCGCCGAAGACCGCCGCGAGGACCAGGCTGCCTGCGAGCGCGATGATGACGCCCGTTCCGTGGTGGCCGTGCTGAAGGAACTTGACCAGTTCGACCACGCCGATGACCAGGAGAATCAGCGGCAGCCGCGGGTTGTCACGGACCGGCCTTTTTTGCAGTTGCCGGTACAGGACGAGGGCCAGAACGGCCACGCCGATCAGGAGATCCACACCCTCTGTTGCCGTCACAACGTCAAAGCTAGCCCGCGACGGCCTGGCCGCCCAGTGTTTATCGTCCGGCTTGGCCGGTGACTTCCCATCCAGGGTGACCCATGACGGATGTCACGCGGAACGGAGGTCGTTACCTGGCTAGATATATGCCTGCCTGGGCTATCACTTGGAACTGACGGCGTGCTTGGCGGCGGATTCCAGGGCCGAGGGCGACAGCCAGCCGTCGTGCGACCAGACGATCTGGCCGGACGCGGACAACAGGACGAACCAGGGCTGGTCCTGAACTTGGTAGCCGTCCGCCACTCGTCCCGTGGTGTCGAGCGCGACGGGGTAATTCAGCGCCGTGCCGAGGCTGCGCAGGTAGGAGCGGACCGTCTGGACCGAGGGCTCGACTACCGTTTCGTCCACGGCGGTCAGCTGCGGCAGGCCTTCGCGCCGGGCCGCCGCGACGTAGGCGTTAGCGCCGATGAGCTCGGACTTCAGGTCATAGACCTCGGCCAGCCAGGTGGCGAAGAACATGACCAGGCGCGGCTTACCCGGGCCCAGGGCGACGGTACCGCCTCCGCCTTGCCCGGACGGCAGCGTGGCATGGTCCGCGGGACTGGTGACGGTGACGGTGGCGAGCGACTGCTGGCTGGCGACTCGCGGATGACCGGGTAGCAGGCCCGAGATCTCGTCCGCGAGCACCTGGGCGGACTGCCCGATGCTGGAGTAGGCCATCTGCGTCAGGTAGAGCTTGCGCTCGCGGCCCTGCTGGTCGATCACGAACAGGGCGGGGGTGTGGTCGATCTGCCCCTGCTCGATCTGCACGGCGATGTCGTAGGCGCGCCAGCTGCTCTTCAGCTGCGGCAGCGAACCGGTGAGGAAGTCCCACTGGTTGACCATGCCGTGCGCTCGCGAGTAGGCGAGCACGTCCGCCACGCTGGTGGCGTCGGGGTTGGCGTCGACGCCGAGCAGTTGCACCTTGTCGCCCGCGGCGCCGAGCAGCTGCTTGGCCTCCAGCATGCTCTGCGTGGTCAGCGGGCAGACCGTGGTGCACTCGGAATCCTC
>Ga0302325_10031215_pt1 | contig 10963 bp, 18 predicted proteins | sample Palsa_T0_2_FD_201948 | JGI IMG/M metagenome (GOLD analysis project Ga0302325, IMG submission 201948) | Peat permafrost microbial communities from Stordalen Mire near Abisko, Sweden - Palsa_T0_2 | ecosystem: Environmental > Terrestrial > Soil > Palsa > Peat permafrost | place: Sweden: Abisko... | reverse complement strand
GAAGAAATTAAGCTAAGTGTATCCGGCACAAAATACACCGCCACCTTAATGTGCCCAAGGGAGGGGCTACGAGACAACAGCTGTTCATTACTGCTGCAGTCTTATGGTGGCTTGCCGTTGATAGCATAGCTAGAGATATCCCGGTTTCATAGCGAATACAATGTATACTCAAAATTCGGTCAAAAGTGATGAATGCACGACACTCGATTCCTACAAACACAACACTATAACTAACGATAACGCCTGAGTTGAAGCGTATTGTGTCTCTTCCAAGTAGACCTCCTGCCAGCACGGGTATGATTGTACAAGTGACCCTTGTTGATACCACGAGATTGTTTCCCAGCGGACGTCAATCCACGGCTCTCACGATGTTTCATCGTAGCACCACAGATCCAGTTGATTCTAGGATCACGACGAATAGCGTCTATAATCAGCAAACCATTCCAAACACAAGACAAGGGGGGGAACTGTGTTGAGGATCGACGAGGATGACTTCGAAGTACTTGTAAGTAGCATCCTGGTTAACCCAGTACGAGTTCAACACTCTCAAATTGGCGCATTTCCTGCCGACACGTTCTTCCGCCGTCGTACGCAATGAACGTTGGTATTTGAGCTGGTTAACTCCTTGGTTTGTCTACTTGTCAACACCAGTTCCGTCTTGGGATAAGGCAACATACAGGTTTGCCGTAGGTGGCTCCCTTGGGGACGGGGCGTTTGCGGCCTCCTCGTCGGACACGGATGCGGTAGATGACAAAGCCCTGTTTGGCCTTGTATCCTAGACGGCGGGCCTTGTCGGGACGAGAAGGACGGGTGGCGCGGTGAATAACGTTGAGTTGACGGTATTCCCAGCAACGCACTCGGAGGAGAAAACGGAGCACGTCGGATTGTTTGTGCTTGTACAATTCTGTCGTCAGCACTCATTCACACACAACATGCACAACATATCGCTGCACAATCGACGACGAGGGCCAGGGAAGGTTACCTTCAAGATACTTGTAAGCACCCATCTCGATGAACTTGTCGTGGTGATGGTCCGCTAATTGAGGTTGTGACTGTTCTGGTTGACCGTCCGGAGCCGTTGCCCTAGAAAGTGGGCACACTGACAAAAGCAGCTGTTACGGAAAAATAACATAGAGACAATTAGCCAACCACGGAATACAAATCAAACAGTTAGTCGTACACTACGCCGGCTACTTCATCTTGCATCCATCACTCCATCACTCCGCCATCTATCGCATCCACCCCTTCAACCGAAGGACAACCTCCCAACTCCTTGCCCTCATTTTAATAACTCGCGTCCTTGTCCTCATCCTAACTCTCGTCCTCATCCTAATAACTCGCGTCCTCCTAACCTCGAGTCCTCACAACGACTTTTGCGGTTAACGGCTTTCCATAGATCCGCCGTCCATAGTCTTGGACAATTTTGCAATTCTCGTCTTTCTCCCAAAAATTTCCCGACTGGGTGTGTTGGGTGGGTGAGCGGGACCCTTCGGGCGCCGCCAGCGCGAGTGCTTCCAAGTGCGTCACGCTTGTGAATGGACGTCGAAATATCAATTATATCTCGCTGCTGAAGCTTCCAGCCTCTCGATCTACGTCAAGAACGACTCCAATTCTCGCTCCTCTCATTCATCTGACCCCACAAACTTGACATTGCGTCTAACCCGCCGTCCCTCCGCCTTGCCACCACTCCCATCTAACCTGCGCAAATTCTCCTCATACAACTCACTTCCCTCCTCGAACGGCTCCAAAAACAGCTTCCTATACTCCTGTGGAAACTCCTTTGCCATGACCTCCTTCAACTTGTCCTCCGCCAACTCGCTTTTAACTTCCCATTCTCTTTCCTGGACGTTGCGGTGCTCTCTGTCGACGTGGCGCTGGATACGCAGGGGGAGGGCATCTGCTTGGTGGTATATCCAGCGGACGATTCGGGAAGCCCATTCTATGGTGAGGATGGTTGCGTTGAACGGGGCCCAGCGTTTCTAGCATTAGTGACTCGCCACGCTACGAAACTGAAAGTTGGGCGGAAGCAAGCTGATGAGGGGGGAGGCGGGGGGAAACCTTGATGGGAGAGGAACGTCGGATCAAGGAGCGAGTGTCGGAGGTATCTTGGGCGTCTGGGTCTGGGCTGAGGTTTTTGAGTTGATGAAGGGCGATTTTTGATTGCAGCCACGCCCAGATCTTGGTGCTGGTGGAGATGATGCCATATGTATACCATACTGCGCCAGTCAACGCTGCGAGGACTTTCCATGTTGATGGAGCGGCGGCAGAGGTGGAATCTTCCTCGAGAGACAGGGGAGGGATTGGTGACATGCTGAACGGTGCTCTGGGAGCAGCCGGGATGAGGGTGTGGATGGGGCGTGGAACATCAGACCTTGAGGTTGATCTTCGGGATTCATCTGATCGTCATCTGATCTGAGGGCCGAAACTCAATTCCAAAGAGAAACATCAAAAACGGCACACAAAAGCATTGAACTCGGTAAGGAAAAGTTGAAATTCTTAATCACGTCCGAAAAAATGTCTCCAATCAACAATCCTCTCCATTCTCATACCAAGAAGAAGCCCGTCTCTTCATCTGCAATGCCAAGTTCACATGCATCCGTCTACGCATACTTTGCCTTCAAGCTCTCGACAATTAGCCCTTCTTTCCTTGACCAATATCACAACCCAAGGGACCATCGTACCTGCAAACCCAGCCTTGTCCCTATTCTCCGACTTCTGTCCCCTGCGCTCAATACAACACCTGCGCCTTCGTTCTCGCGTCCTCGCGTTCTCGCCATCGCGTTCCCGCCTTCGTGTTTTCGGCCAGGCTGTCCTCGCGCTCTTGTCTTCGTTCTTGTCCTCGCGTTATCGCCCTCGTCCTGGACCTCGTCCTCGCGCCTCTCGTCCTTCGTCTATGACTCCAGTCCTCAATGTCCTGGCTCGAAACATATTTCTATTAACATTACTAGCCAAATATCACGGAGCTTTTCTTCTAGATGGCACGAGGACGTGCGATTTCGGAGAGGGATGTAGTATAGGGAGGCCCTTGAGGGAAGAGAACCTCACAAGGGAAGTGAAGAGCCGCTGGAACCTGTGGAAGGGGGCTCGAACGACCCTCAAGGTGACGACCTATCTCGCCAGCAAAGGGATTCAAAAAAGAAAAAGAGAAAGATTTTTTTTTTACGCTAGCCAGGATCCTCGCCCTTCGTCTCATTCTTCGTCTCATTCTTGGCCTCGATCTTAGGCTCTACTGCTTCTTCGTCTCTATCATCAGTTCTATTGTTCCTTCGCCTCATGCTTCGTCTCATTCTTCATCGCGATCCTGCCTCCAAGCGCCTCCGACTGCCTCCAGAGCTTCCAAGTTCGGTTCCGCCACGCCTTCTCGTCCCCGGTCCCCCCGTCTGCCGCCAGAGGCCCTCACGCCAATGGTTGGCGCTTCGTCGCAACTTCATCCTTCTTGGTCAGATCCATACTTCCGCGGCCGCTTCCGTCTCGGTCGCCGCCGCCGCGAAAACCTGGTCCTCGGCGCAAGGTCCCGGTGTTAGGACCTTCACGGAGCACCTTCCGAATACTGCGGAAGCGGTCGCCGAGCTTCATCTACGTCACCCGGAGCTAGGACCTTCTCGGAGAGGGATGTACTGTCACGAACATGACTTCGGAGAATCAGAATTAGCTAGCGTGACTTCGGGGAGTAGCTAGGGCGAGGGCTCAGGACTACTTTCTCGGTATCGGAATCAAAGCCGAGCTCTCGAAAACTCAGTTCGCCTTGACCCAGCGCGATAGGTATTCTTTCTCGAAGGATCGTGCGTGCTCGAGGGATTCAAGCCCACCAGACAGTAAAGAAACGGCGCCATGTCTATCCAGGGGCTTCCCGGTTCATCTGGTGTACCTCCCCCTTCACCCCATCCCCCATCCCGCCCGCTTTGTTCTCAAGAGATTCGCTGACACAGTGCCGGTCAATTCGAAAGACATATGTCTGTCTGTATGAATGGAATTATATCGACGCTGCATGTTTCTTGGCGCGATTGTAAGAGATGGACCGAACTGGGAGGCAGGCAGCGTTTGTCCTTCCTCTCAAATTTCCTTTCGATTAAACGGTTTCTATAACCTATGCCGGTGGAATATCCGCCGGCACCGGTCCGCCCTGACTGGATTGGGCTGGTTTGGGTTGGACTTGGGCTGGGGTATTCGAAATAGCGGCGCGGAAGAAAGGCGCGGTAGGACTAGTAATGATAATTGAGTGAGGATATGCGGTATTATGTACCTTTTTCATCCATCGTCTGCGAAAAGTATCCCGTGGCCGCGTTGTTGGGATTAAGATAAGTACCCGTGCCGTCGGGGTAGTAGTTCATCTTGGAGACGTCTTTTCCTTCCCTGAGACTCCTCGATGTCATCCACTAACTCCGGTCCGACGGACAGACGAACACTTTCTTCAATGACCGGACACACACCAGACAGACAAGCGGAAAAACCTAATATAGCAAAACCCGGCGGCTGCGGGACATTGACAAGGCAATAAGACGCGAAAGAAAGGTCGTAACGAAGAATCAAAAGTTAGGAGACAAGTAAAGTACAACGATAATATTATCATACTAATCTACAACTCCTACAAATCCTACTCACCCCAGCGCAACTCCACATCTCCATTGTCCGCGAACCCCCGCACCTCCTCCCGCCCACCCCTACGGGGAATGGATGAGATGAACCCCTTCAACGACCAGCGAGAAAATATCAGTGACATGATTACATGTCGGCCTCAGAACGCTAGTAAAGAGTAAAGAGGTACACGATCATTCTCGCGGACCGCGTCGGAGAACCAGCGATAATGACGCCAGCGGAAGAGGAGAGGGGGAAAGTACCGCGACGACCTCATCGCTGCAACGGATAGGAGATGATGAGAGCGATGGTGGTGTTGTCCCAGCGGTGTAATACCAGCCCTGCGGATATGTAGATACTAATCTAGCGATGATGACACGGAGTACGCACGGCAACCATCGCGTCATGAGGAATTGTGTGGCCGCCGGAGGTATACCAGTCGACGAACATCTACAGTCAGAACAGCGCGCGGAGGGGAGTACTGTCAACGATGTAGAAGGAATACGAAGTGTCCCGATGTAGAAGGAATACGGAGTGTCCCGACGTTGAAGGTCGCCAGCTGCCGATAACGACACGGAGTACGACGGCGGTACGGCAATCATTGTGTCATCGGAGGTATACGCGATTCATCGTCGTCGATGTTATACGAGAGAAGGAATTGGGTCGTCATCGATGTTATAGAGGCGGAGGAATTGCGCCGTCGCGACAGGAGGTATTCCAGTCGACGAACATCTAACATTGGAACGGCCCAACGACGACAACGTAGGGAGGGGGAGTACAAGTTATCCCGGACCATCGACATCGACCGCGTGCGGTATTCGTTCGTTCGGACGCCCCCAGAGCCCGGGGAGTAAGGCTGCGGGCAAAGTCGTTGTGAAAGACTTGCATGAGAGAGGACGATGGGTGATGGGAGAGAGGGGAAGGAGGGGTACTTATAAACCTTCCAGCGTGGGGGTTCCAGAGCGAGCAGAGCACGTTTAAGTTTTCATTGCCGAGCCAAGTGGCGTGGTGACACACACGCATGCATGCAAACCCAAGGGAGAAGTGTCAAGCGCGCAGAGTAGGATGGCGGTTATCAATTGCTCAATGCTGATGGATGACGCAAGTGCACACACACAAAGGTAATGCGAGGAGTCATCACGCCATCCACACGCCATCCACACGCCGCACACACACACACAATGGGGCCCCAACACGCCTGCGGATATTCCTGGGGCGTTAGCGACACTGGGGTCAAAACCGCTGTATATCGAGAAATGGGCTCGTTTTACAAAGGAGTTGGCGGTCATAGTGGTCCGCTCATCGAATGGGATGGTCCTTTCTTATCCGACGGTCGAAACTATTCATGAAAACAATATTTGTCATTTAGTCTTTACACCTGCCCGTGTCCCCCTGTCAACCCGTCGAAAAGCAAAAACCCTGGCAGAAAAGGCAGTAGGAACATTCAAAGGCGCCGGAGTCTTTGGCGTAGAAATGTTCTGGTTCCAAGACACAGGTTCTCCTCCTCACTTCCTGCACGGACTTTAAAACAAACTGACTTTCAACAGACGAATTAATGATCAATGAAATTGCGCCGAGACCCCCATAATTCAGGCCATTACACCATTGAAGCCTGTTCCATCTCGCAATACGAGGCCCACCTGCGCGCAATCCTGGACCTTCCGCTCCCGCCAACGTCGACCACCCTCTCCACCCCCGCGATAGTGCTCAACATCCTCGGCACAAATTCGTCTGACTCGTACCTCTCCGCATGCAAAAAAGCACTGCACCTCCCCGGTGCGCATATCCACTTATACGGCAAATCCGAGTCCCGCAAGGGCCGCAAAATGGGGCACATCACGTTCACGGCACGCACCATGACAGAATGTGAGAGCCTCCTGGATCAGTGTCTTGATACCAAGCAGGGGGGGAGAAGGACAAGTGAAGTTGCTGTCATCATGGGGAGTGATAGTGATTTACCGGTTATGGCGGCGGGGTGTCAGATCTTGGAGGACTTTGGAGTTGTGCCGGATGTTACTGTCGTTTCTGCGCATAGGACTCCTGAGCGTATGGTCGAGTTTGCGAAATCTGCCATCCTGAGGGGGGTGAAAGTTATCATCGCTGGGGCAGGAGGTATCCCCCCACTACAGAGACTGTTTACTGATTTAAAGGAGCTGCGCATTTACCTGGGATGGTAGCTGCGATGACGCCGTTACCGGTTATTGGCGTTCCCGTGAAAGCGACCCATCTCGACGGTATGGATTCGTTATTGTCGATCGTTCAGATGCCGGTACGTCCTCTCTCTTAGTAATGCAGGTTAACAATCGGTAGAGAGGAATTCCTGTGGCTACGGTTGCGATTAATAATTCTACCAATGCGGCTTTGTTGGCGCTTCGAATATTGGGTGGGTCGAGACCGGAGTTGGAGGTTATGGAGGATTATTTGGGGGGCTTGAAGGGGGAGGTGGGTGTTAAAATCGAGAAGTTGGAGAATATAGGATGGAAGGAGTATTTAGCCAAGAAATAGATAAGCATGATGGATGTCAATATATTAACCTTAACCACTCGCTCCACATTGACCAGTCGTTCCCCCGAGCTTCAATCCATTCAATGGAGTTTAATGGCATTGATCCTAGTTGTCTTCGAACGAGGAAAAACGTAGGGAGAGAACGACTTGTCTTCTATAATTGTAGGTATCTTTTAGAATTACATCTCTTTGGCATATGATTCAATCTCTTTGGCATATAATTCAATCTCTTTGGCATATAATTCAATCTCGTCTTCCTCCTCACTTAAAATCTCCACAATCCGGAACTTATTCCTCCCAAATCTAATCACCAAGGCCTCTCCCTCTGCTAAAAGTTGCGTCACCGTCGCTCCGACTTGGACTTGTTGTCCATTGACATAGACTCCCCCATTCTGTACCGCCCTCAGTCCCTCACCTACAATTAACACCCTCCTAAATCCGGAAACAAAGAATTTCAAAACGCTCGACATACGAAGTAGCGGATACAACAGCCAACCAACTCTACACACCAGACCAACAAAACCAGGATAAAGGGACAATAAACTACCCAACAAGTCCACCCATCGAGAGAACAGGGAAACAACACTAAAGGGGGGGTGGAAGGGGGGGAGCGATACTATTACTCTTCACCAACCCCACCTCCCTAACCAACCTCGCAACCGTCCAGTCCTCCACCTCCCTACTCCCAAACCGTCTCAACAACCCGCCCTCATCCCCACTAAAAGCCTGCACGACCTTCTGCGCCGAAAAATCCTTCGCATCCGCCGGGTACAGCACACTTGTTTGGAAGATACACTGTTGCGCGACCTCGGAGCGGTGCACCAGGGTCACTATATGTTCTGCGAGGATTCGCTGGGCCAGGCGGCGTTCGGGGGCTTGCGCGTGTTGGGCTAGGATTTGGTGGATTTGGGGGAGGGGGAGGAGGGTGAAGAGGGAGAGGTATTGGGCTGCGTGGGTGTCGTGGGTGCGCAGGAAGTACTATTGGTTAGTTAGTGGAGGAAGAGAAAGGGAGTTGATTTGGAGGGAACAGAGGAGGATGGACGAGAGGGGAAGGGAGGGAGGTGTTCGGGTGGTGAGGTAAGGGGACGAAGGGGGGGATCAGGGGGTACCTGGTACAGGTCAAAGGGATGGGTATACGCCGGATCAAGAAACATTGCGTTTCCCGCCGATTTACCAAGTTTCTCTCCCGAAGGAGAAAGCAACAGCGGCACCGTCAATCCATACGCATCCACTATAAATAAGTCTCTCCATCCATCCATTGGGGATACTACGTTTCGTTTCCGATGGTTCTATTTTGGCACAGAGATCTATCCCCGCAGTGATATTTCCCCACTGATCTGATCCACCAATCTATGATAAGTTCAAGCGGTTGGGAGGAGGAACTTGTAATTGACAGTCCTTGGTGGAGAAGAGGTGATAGAAGTCGTACGCTTGAAGGGATTGGTAGAGGAAACTAGCGGCATCGATGCCCTCTGGACTCTGTAGTCGTAACTTGACACTACCATCAACCCCCATCCACACAACCGCCCTTGCGTCACCACACGTCCCAGACCCACTTCCCATCCCAAGCAACGTAAAACACACACACACAAGGGAACAGTCAGTACCTCTCCCTCCCAAGCATGGGCCCCATCCTCATATAACTAGCGACATTTGTCAAAAAATCCGAAAGTTTGAACCCAGCCCACCAATTCCAATTATTCACCACCTCGATCGTGCCAAATTGTTTGTCCTCGAAACCGTTGGATACAGCGTATGCACGAGCATTTTGAAACAGCGTTTTGATTTGAGCGGTCATGCGGGATGTGTTTGTGTTGACGGTGTCGAGGGACATTTTTTCGCGGTCTGTGAGGCGGCCTGAGGGATCGCCTACTTTGCATGTCAGACCGCCGACCTGGAGTCAGTTTATGTACTAGAGACGGAATGTGAAGTTGGAGGGTGCGGGTCGGGGGGTGCGGGTTGGAAAGGGGAGGGGAGGAAGGAGGACTGACTAGTGGGATTATGTTGTGTCCTCGGGCGTAGAGGTGGATTAATGGCATTAGCGTCATTAAGTTGCCCAGGTGTAATGAATCTGCCGTGGGATCTAATCTTTTTCTCCTCCATTGTTTTTTCTAAGCCCCGACCACTACAATCAGACACTCGATCCCAAGACTCGCGGGAATACTTTGTAGTATTGTTGACTAATCCCCTTGCCCGCAATTCAGCAAGCAAGGAGGAGGAACCCTTCTGCTCAACACGATCACCCGTCTTCGTCACCTCGTCCTTCGGCTTGTGTATCACACGGGTTCCACTCAATGTCCTTTTGTCATGCCATGGAATCCGTACGACAGCGTTATACCGCGCCGCACAGGTGCGCATACAAGTCTGCCTATTCAACGCCGCCATTGCTCGAATTCGAACAGTCAATAATTTGCGAGAGTGCCGGCCGATGATTGATCGCCGTTGGACTTTTCATTCCGACAAGCAAGCGAAATAACGAATCTGACCTACCCTATGTAAATAAGTCACTACCGAGTACCGAGCCGTGTGTTGGCGAGGGTAACCGAAGCGAGCTGCGGATGATGAGTCATTACAGTCTCCGACTCTCCGGTGCAGCTGAACCGGCCTCAAGAGAGAACTGTAGAAAGTCCCCCCACCGAGTCCGGTATATCAAATCACACAGTAAAGAAAGGATACACATCAAATTCCCGAAGATTGTTTTGCAAAGGACGATAACACCCGTTCAGCAACATACCGCCGTCGCGGTCTCCCTCAGCGCTCACGCGCACACCGACGACATGACTGATCAAAAGAGGCATCCAGCAAACGTTGCCGCGACTCCACCTCTGCTAACTGAGTCTGCCGGGTGCCCTCCTCATACATCACGGTGGCAGTCCTATACCACCGTCGCCTGCACCGTCCACAACTGCAACTCGATCCGCGAATTACACCACTTGCACCCGCCATTCAGAGACCGCGCACCCGCCATTGGGAGATACACCGTCACCGCAGCCATCGGCACCCTCCGTGAGACACTTTAATTTGAGTACCAGAAGACGTGGACCAATATCGAAAACGGCCCGCCTGGATACTACTATCAACTGCGTACTAATAGTTACCCTCCTGCCAAGAGGCTCTTGGCTTTCTTTATATACGCGTAGCCACCCATCCTCCCTCCCTCCCTTGATACCTTCCTTCCAATAGCTCCTTTCGAGGTTTGCTAATTGCAATGCCTGGCGCGCAATCCAACAAAAAAACCATTCTCAACCGCTGAAAACGGCCTAAGGCCAGTTCGGCCAGATCTACTCGGTCGTCTTGCAACCGCAGAAATGATTTGCAGAGGAATTCTGCAGTATCTGCGTTACATCGAAAGTCGATCCATGAGGCATCTGGGAGGGCGAATCGTATGCATAATCACTTGATTGGGAGGTCCTGGTTCTCAGATCGATGTGGGCGGCACTGGCGGTGGTATATCGACTTGATCGGTTTGTCAGTTTCTAGCCCCCGGTAAATACCAGTATCGCTCTCCGACGCCAGATACGATTCGCGTTCCCCCCGTTCCGGTTCTCATTCATCATGCCGGCGCACCCCCTGCAGCACAAGATACAATTCGCGGTCCCTCCAGATCCACTTCTCATTTTTCATCATGCCAGCGCACCATCTCCTGCTTGGAATATGAATCGCGTTTCCCTCCAAATCCAACTCACCTCCATCATGCTAGCGCATCGACAACAGCGCGAGATACGATTCTCGTTTCCCTCCAACACATCTTCATGCCGGCGATCCGACTCCTGTGCGAGATACAATTCGCCCCATTCTTCGAATTCGTGGTAGCGCACCGGCTCCAGCACGAGAAGTCTCGGATCGTCAAGAATATAGTTCACGAAGCAATCAAACTCAAGGA
>Ga0302325_10031212_pt1 | contig 10964 bp, 9 predicted proteins | sample Palsa_T0_2_FD_201948 | JGI IMG/M metagenome (GOLD analysis project Ga0302325, IMG submission 201948) | Peat permafrost microbial communities from Stordalen Mire near Abisko, Sweden - Palsa_T0_2 | ecosystem: Environmental > Terrestrial > Soil > Palsa > Peat permafrost | place: Sweden: Abisko... | reverse complement strand
CCCGCGGCCTCGCCGGCCCACTCGAAAGGCTCCCCACACCTCGCACGAGTTGCGACCGTTCAGCTCCACGGTGTTGTGCGATTGGGTCGCGCGCGTCGCCTCACGCGCCACGCCCGGCTCGTAGGTCGCGACCCCATAGTCGACGATGGCTCGCTCACCCTGGATCCACATCTCGAGCGTCAGTCCATCGGCGTGCGCGTGCCCAGGTTGCCATCCCTCGGCGTCCGGTCCCGCGTCGACCACGACGCACGCATCGCCCACGTCGAGCCTGACCCACCCCGTCGATTCAAGACGCATGAGCCGTGCGCCGGCCGCCGACTCGACACGGGCCACCGGAGAGGAAGAGATGCCAAGCGCCTCCGAGAGCCCGACCACGTCATCGATGGACGGTGCCGCGTCAAGCGCCGCGTCGTTGAACAGCGGATATGTCCCGTCGGGCGCGCGCACAGCGCTTGCCCACCCGATCGCGCGAGATACAAGCTCGCGCCATTCGCGCGGTGCCTCGCGACCCGATGCCGCCGCCATCTCGATCGTCTCGAGCAGCGCCGCCGTGAGCGCGACGTGGTACGAGGCCGATCGTTCGATGTGTCCACCGTCGGGCAGAAACTGCGCTGCCAATTGCCAGGTGAGCAGGCCTGCGCCGACGCTCCACCACAGTTCCGCCTCCGCGCCGCGGGTGGCCGCCCCGGCGCAGGCGAGCGCGAACCCGTTCTCGAGCAGGTGATTGCCCAGCAAGTGCAGCTCGGGCTGCAGGAGGACCGCACGGGCCGCTCGCGCCAGCTCTCCCTCGAGCCCTCGTCGACCGCAGCGAATGGCGACAGCGATCCGCCGCGCGCGTACCGACGCGGGGTAGGGCTCGATCGCGACGTGCGTGCTCCAGTCCGCGGGCGCAATCTCGTCGTCCGCCCCGAGTTCGAGGCCGTAGCAGGCCTCGTACGCTCGCAGGTGCGAACCAAGCGGCAGCCGCCCGAGGCGATCGGCGCCGCGGGCTCGCTCGGCATTCGCGAGTCTTCGCAGCGCCTCAGGCGCCGCAGGCCACTCTTCGACCCGGTGCGGCGCCATCGCCCCCGGCACGTCGCGCACGACTCGCGCAACGATCGCGTGCGGTATGCGCGACACGATCTGAAGCGGGTGCAGCCTCCTGACGGTCCGCGCAAGCCGCCCGATCATCGAGCCGACACCGGACGAACGGTCACGCCCTAGGCCCCACCGTCAGCGGCGGCGGATCGCCCACGAGCAGATGCACGATCGCATCGACGATCCGGTCCGCGGCATGCCCGTCCCACCCTTCCGGCACGCGCCCGCGACGGCTCCGTCCCGCCAAGACATCGCGCCCGATCTTCTCTCGATCGAGCCCGACGATGATATTCGTGCCTTCCGTCACCGTGATGGGCCGTTCGGTCCCCTGGCGCATCGTGAGGCATGGGATGCCGAGAGCCGTCGTCTCTTCCTGGATGCCCCCCGAGTCGGTCGCCACCAGCTTCGCGGTCGACATCAGCGTCACGAAGTCGTTGTAACCAACGGGCTCGATGGCTCGAAGACCCGCGGTCGAGCGCAGACGGTCGGCAAGACCGAGGGACTCTGCCCGGGCGACCGTCCGTGGATGCACCGGGAACAAGAGCGGTATTCGAGCAGCGATGGCGGCGAGTGCGTCGATGGTGGCTTCGAGCGCCTCGCGCGTATCGACATTCGCCGGCCGGTGAAGTGTCGCCAAGGCGTAACCCTCGGGGCTCAGCCCGAACCGCGCGAGCGCATCCGTCGGGCGCGCGCGCGCGTGGTGAAGCGAGTCGATCATCACATTGCCGACGAAGCGCACTCTTGTCCGATCGACGCCCTCGCGAGCGAGGTTCTCGTCTGCGTCGCGCGACGTCGTGAGAAGCAGGTCGGCGATGCGGTCGGTGATGACCCGGTTGATCTCCTCGGGCATCGTCCAGTCGCGAGACCGCAAGCCCGCCTCGACGTGCACGACGGGCACGCCGAGCTTCGACGCCGCCAGCGCCGCGGCCATCGTGCTGGTGACATCTCCGACGACCACGAGGGCTTGCGGTCGCACGGCGAGGAGCTCTTTCTCGACGCCAACGAGGACGACCGCGGTTTGCTCCGCATGCGTGCCCCCTCCGGCAGAAAGGCGCACGTCGGGCTCGGGCATGCCAAGGTCGCGAAAGAAGACCTCGCTCATCGTCGCATCGAAGTGCTGGCCGGTGTGAACGAGCCGGGCGGGCACACGACGAGCCTCAAGGGCGCGCCACACAGGCGCGATCTTCATGAAGTTCGGGCGGGTTCCGGCAATGAGGGTGATCATTCTAAGCAGCGAGGAACAGCCTCCCGAGAACCCAGGCGAGCGCGCCGAAGAGTAGCAGTGCCACTACACAAACGATGGCGAACCATGTGTCTCCGAGGCGCTTCTCCGCAAGCCTCCGCCGAAAGGGCATGGCGGTTCTGTACCATGCACCAACCAGTCCAAGGCGAAGCTCGTAGAGAGTCCGGTCTGCGAGATGAGCGCACGAGACCGCCTCCAGGAAAGGGTAGCTCAACATTGCGGGCATCTCACCCCCCCGCCAGTGCTGCTTCCGGTTTTGAACCGTCCAGTCACACCGGAATGCGGGCCGACTTGGCCAACGCGTTCATCGGTTCGGTCGAAGTCGCAAGAACGAGCCGTTGCAGCGCGGCATCACTGAAGCGCCTCAGAGGTTCACCGGTCAGCCGGCGATACCTCTTTGCAATGGCTGGCGAGCGACCGAGATACGACCTGGCGACTTGCCCCATGGTGACGACCGCGCTCGGAAGCCATTGCGATGCGAGGCGGGACATCATTGGCCGATCGGCGTAGCTATCCCAGAGAACCGGAAACTTTCGCATGAGGAGGGCATTCAGATTCTCGACCGTGCCCTTCTCGTCGCGAATCTGCTGTGCGTGATGCGGCAAATTGCTGGAGTAAAAGAGTTTCGTCGTGCGACTTAACAAGCTGCAATAGCGTTCTACCTGTGGGGCCGTCATCTCTTGCATGGATTGCTGGTTGATCGCGAGGTCAAATCTCGTCGTCAGGAGAGCATCGGCTTTGGACTGAGGGATCAAATGGAATCTCCCGGACCGGATTTCAGGACAACGATCTTGCTCGAAATCATAAAGAGCAACCCTCTCCGCCCCGAAGCGATTCGACAGGTTCACGGCCTGGTAAAACATGGTTTCCTCGAGATCGACAATCACATAAGCAATCCGAGGATTGAACGTCATGCACTGCGAAGCGAGACCACCGTATCCACCGCCGATTTCCAGAATCGTCTGTGGCGACGTGCTCGATAGGCGCGCGTGGTCGCACAGCTCGACCAAGACCAGCATGTGCCGGACCACGTCGAGGGAGATGCGCCCGTGGTCGCTGTCGAAGCCGATTCCCGCCGTTCCATCGTTGAAGACTTGATCGGACTTCAAGCGGCCGCGCAAGAAGGAGTACTCCTCGAGGACGCTTTGTTTGACCCATTCCGGGGCGAAGTAATATGTCTGATAGTTCTCTCCCGTCAGGTGCCACGAGTGATAACGAATATTTCGAAGTTCCTCGGGTGGCAGCTTGCGAACGTACTGGGAGTATTTGCAGAAATCGCTCCAGTACGCCGAGGGTCGCAAATGATCCGGCAGTTCTCCATGTTGTCGCCAATCCAGGGCTTTGGCCACGAACGCGCGGATTTTCTCGTAGTCGTCTGACATGTGTTTGGCATGCAACAATTTACGTCGGCGTCTGTCAACCGCGGCGCCGTCGGTAGAGGGGCCGTGCGCAAGAGGCGCGCGGTTCACGGCCCCAGGGCGCATGCGGTCGCAACTACCGGTGCGACCGCCATCGCCGCGCCGACTCCGTAAACCACGTCCGAATACGACCCGATCGTCGCCCCGCAAGCCACTGCCGTCTGAGTCGGCGGACAGCTGGACCAGTCGTTCCCGTACGCCGGCTGCACGACGACAGCCGCCGTGCTGCACAGGCGCAGGCCCCCTTTCGCGTTGCGCCCTGTGGCCGTCACCCCTCCGAAGGTGTTGCCGCCCATGGCTGCCGGACCGGTTCCGAGGTCGAGCGTGCTGCCGTTCGCGGCGTTGTACAAGAGCCCCACGCCCGCGTTTGCCATGAGCACGCTCGATCGCAACTTGATCGTCTGCCCGTTGTACGCGACGAACCCGCCCGGTCCCGTGTTGCCGGTGGCCGTCAACGACGTGACCGTGTGAGCGCCGGTCGCGGCTCCCCCGAGGCGGAGACCCTGCGCGTTGCCGTTGGCGCTCCCACCCTCGAAGTTCAGCGTGGCGGTCCCGTCGAAATTGATCCCGTTGCCTGCGTTGTTGTCGAACGAGTTGGCGGTGCCCACCACGTGGACTACGCCGGAAGCCGTTACCGGCGATTGCAATCCCCCGTTGCCGTTGCCGCTTGCCGAGACGTTCGGTCCGAGCTCCAACGCTCCCAGGGCCATGATGCCGTTACCCATCGAGCCGGTCGCGTTGACGTTGCGCACGACGGGCGCGGGGCTCGACGCCGAGGTCTCGACCCCATCTCCCGCCGCCGACGTGACAGTAAACCCGTCGAGGACTCCTCCTCCCTCGACGATGACCGCACACGTCGTCGTCGTGCACGTGCCCGAGGCGTCAATCGTCACCTGCGACGCTCCTTCGCCCTGCAGCGTGACGCCTGCGACGATGGTCGGGGGCCCCGTTTCCTTGTAAACGAGCGCGGGCACGGCCCCCGCCACGTGGACAGTGCTGGAGCCGCCGAGCGACACCGCCACGGCGATCCCCTCCGCGATCGTCAAAAGCGGGCAAGCCGGCGCCCCCGTTCGCGGCGTGCCCGTGAAGGCCTGGTCAACATAGACATCGGTGGCCTTCGCAGGGAGGGGCGCGCAGACGCTCGCCTCGACCGCGGCCTCCATGCCCAATGCCTCGGTCGCGCCGTTGGGCCCCGCGTCGCCTCCCGTCTCGAACGCAGCTCCCCCGCACCCGGTTGTCATCCAGAAGATGAGCGCAAGCCGACGGTGCGCGGTGAGTCGCCCCAGCATGAAAACCTCCCCAACCGATGAGCCTGACCCAAGCGTAGGTGCCGCCCTGTCGCGTCACGTTCAAAGAGTGAGATGCGAACGCAGCCCTCAGGACCGACTGCCGACCCACGATATGGCACTGCCTACCGGTGGGCGCGTATCACGTCGACGGTCGGCTGACCTTGCGTAAGGCTCGGATACATCGCCCACGTACGATGCCCGTCAGGGCCAGGGCAAGACCCGACGCGCATCCAAACGGGCTGTCCGCCGAGCCCGCAGTCGTGAGTAACCCGGGCTTTGGCGGCCAGCCGCGCCGGTGCACGTAGCCATACGTGCGTGCGACGCGAGCGCTCGGTGGGTGTGAACCGATGCGATCGCGGACCGCGCGCCATTCACCGGCGCCGTGGGCCTCAACCAGCCAATCCGCGACGATCCAAAGAGCGGACGCGACGCGTCCTTCGGATGCGCGTGCGACGACGATCTCGGCATCGAAGTGCTCGTGTGTCGCGATCCGTCGCAAGTCCTCGAGCGCCCAGGGCATGGGATACAGGCCGTCTTTGAAAGCGTTGATCACGAGGATGAGCGCGTGGTCGTTCAGCTCAGGCTGAAGGTGCGGAAAGCCGAAGGGCTCGACGCAGCGGCGCGCCCGCCGGATCAGATTCTCGACGGAGAGCGCGCAGAGGCCCGGCGGCCCGAGAGTGCACTCGACGTCGACCTCCCAGCCGCCGACCTTGAGCACCGTTTGCCACAGCACGGGACCGGGTGTCTGTGTGCTCCAGCCGAGTGATCGCGCGATGCGCGCGACCTGGCGGAAGTGGCGACGCGAGACGCGGAGATCTATGTCACCGATAGTCCGCGCCGCGACATCGTCGTAAAGAGCGTGCGCGGTGATTATGCCCTTTACGGGAAGGACAGGGATTCCCCGTTCCTCGAACGCCGACGTGACCTGCTGCAGAACGCCACGGGCGGATGCGTGGCGCATCCAGTTGATGCGCGCCCCTGACGGGGGGTCGACGCGAGGCGGCGATGGGTCGACCATCGTGTTGACTGTACGCGCCGTCTGCGACGTGTGCACGGCCTGCTCTAAGCGCTCCGGCGATCATCTCCGATCACCCTACCCGCATCGAGCACCACAACCCGGGCCGCGAGCTTAAGGACCTCCGGGGTGTGCGCCGCAACCACCACCGCGTGGTCCTTAGCGAGCTCGTGCACGATCTCCGCAACAAGCTCGATGCCGGCCCGATCGAGGTTTGCCTCCGGCTCGTCGAGAAGAAACAGTGAAGCGTCGCTGCACAGCATGCGCGCGAACGCGACGCGCTGCCGTTGACCGACGGAGAGAGAGTCGATGCCTACCTCGAGCGGATCGGCGCCGCCGCGACTCAGCGCTTCCATGAGGCCCACTCGGCCAAGGGCGTGCCGGATCTTGTCGTCGGACGCTTGAGTGGCGAGGAAGCGAACGGCGGCCCTCACATTCGAACGCGGGGGTAGATAAGGGCGCTGCGGGAGAAACGCGACCTGCGCGCGCCAGGTGTCAGGGTCTAGGTCGGCCAGATCAACACCCCTGATTCGGATGACGCCCGTTTTGGGCCGTGCCAGCGCCAACAGGAGACGCAAGCAAGTGCTTTTGCCGGATCCGTTGACACCCGACAGCGCGAGCACCTGGCCCCCGCCCCAAGCGAACGAAACGTCGCGAAGAACATCGACGTCATCCGACGCGCCGTCGTATCGAAACGAAACTCCTTCGAACGAAACCGTATCGGGGGCTGCTGGAAGGAGGCGCGTCCCTTCGGAGGAGGGACGCACGTCTCCCACGACCTGCGCGACGATTCGCAGCCAACGTTCTGACTGAACGACGTTGTGAAGACCGTGTGCGACGCCCGCGAGTGCCGGCGTGATGCTAGCGAGCAGGGCCAGGTCGGCGAGGGTCACGGAGAGCGAGCCTCGCCAGCGGGAGTCCGCGCTGACGAGCAGGCCGACGACGCCGGCAATGGCGAGCAGCGGCAACCTTCCCGACAGGACCGTCGACCCCGCTACCTTGACGCTCGCCTCCCCCCACACTCGCGAGCGCTCGGATGCTTGAGCGACGAACGGGACGCGCCCACCGGACGCAACGATTTCCATGCGCCCATCCAGGGCATCCACCAACGTGTCGTACACTCGACGCTGAAGGTCCCACGCTCGCACGACCGCCTTCTGCAAGCGGCTCCGGGACCACCCGAGGCCAGCTGCCGCAGCGAGCGTTAGCGCCAGCGCAACGACCACGACCCTCGCGGGTTCGATGGCCGCAATGACGAACGTGAGCACCGCGGATGCCGTGAGATCCGCGACAAAGGTTGGCAGGCCTTGGGACAGCGCCTGCGCGCTCGAGTAGATTCCCTGTCCCAGCTCGACGTGGGCGTCCTCGCCGGAAAGAACGCTCGCGCGCAGTACATCCCCTGCGAGCAGGCTGTCGATCACTCGCTCCGCAAGATCGGCTTCGGTACGCGCGGCGAAGACCCTCGAGACGAAGCTGCGGGCGGTGACCGCTACGGCGAGCGCCGACATCACGACGACCTTCGCTGCAAACGCTCGTTCGAACAGGACCCAAGCGGCCGCGGGCGTGAGCAGGCGCTCGGCCATTGCCAGGGTGCCGACGAGGCCGCCCCGCCGGAGAATGCGCTCGGTCGCGAGCAGGCGAACCCATCGGAGCGCTGCAGCCAGACCCATCCGGCCGCATGGTACGCGAGTGCCCTTCCGATGCGAGCGCGAGCCGAGTGTGCGGGTTAGAATGAGGGGCATGCGCTTACGAATTCTTGTCGGAGGAAGTTGTGCCGGAGTGGCGTTGGGCCTCGGTGCGTTTACTGCCTGCAGCGTCCAAAACGGCGGAGGCGAGGTGGTTGAGGCGGACGCAACGAGCGACGTCGTGGTGGCGGAAGTCGGAACGACGGACGGTGGAGTGCCAGACTCAAGCGCGATCGACGTCGGTCCGATAGAAGCGGCGATGGTTGACGCGATCGCCGACGCGGGGCACCAGGATGCAGCCCCTTGCTCTGGGGTTCTTTGCAACGGAGAGTGTCTGCCAAACGGCGACTGCCACTCGTGCAGCGGGGCGCCCCTGCTGTGCGGGTCAACGCACGCATGCGTGTCGGCCTGCGCAGGCTGCGTCGACACCCGTGGCGCCGCAATGCCCATCGAGTGCTTCGCGTGCGACAGCAACCAGCGGAATCCACTCGGGACCTGCGAGTACGACGACGCCGGGTCGTACTGCCTGAGCGGCAACTACCTCGGGCAATACGAGGGCGGCGCGGGGTACCAGTGCCAGTGCAACGACGTGAGCTCGTGCCCTGGAGCCACGCAGGTCTGCGTTCCCCTCGGGCACTACGACGCCGGGTTCTGCTTGACCTGTGGCGAGATCACACTGGCCCAGATTCAGGGTCAGCCGTGCAAGGACGGGGGAACGTGCCAGGCGGGCAGCGCCGTGTGCCAGTGACCCGCTCAGTTGACGCCGTGCTCGCGTGAAGCGCGGGCGTACCACCCGGCGAAGCCGACGAGGCATTCCAGTTGCCAGAGCGCGCCCACGCCCGGCGATCCGCCCGCCGCGAGGCCGTCGAGCATTGCCTCGACGCGGTCGAAGCGCACGAGGTCCGCGAGGCGGGCCCTGACGCGCACGTCGCGCAGCGCTTCGCGCGATCGTGACGAGGTGAGGAGTCGATGGATGAGAGCCTTGTAGAACACGACGCTCTTCGGCCGACGGCGCACTTCGTCAGGGACCATCCCGGCCAGCGCGTCTCGGAGGAACCGCCGCTCCGGCCCGCCATGGATCGCACCCGCCGCGTGCAAGCCGAGGACAAGCTCCAGAACGCCACGATCGAGCATGGGCCACTCGAGATCCAGCCCGAAGCCTTCTGCGAGGTGTCTGCGCGAGAGCTGCGCTCCCACGATGATCGGCGCCGACAGCCAGTTGTCGAGATGCGTCGCGAATGGGCGATGCACGAGAGTCATGAGGTACTCGTCCGTCGCCTCGCGGACGGCGGGATGCTGGCCTGCGTCCCTCGCCGCGAACGCCGGCAGGTGAGCCTCGATCGGCTGACGCCGTGCGAGCCACGCGCGCTGGATGCGTCCGGGCAGCAGCGGGAGGCACACGCCGTACAAGAGGGCGGCGCGCCGCCAGCGGAACTCGAGCACGTGGCGCGCGGCATCGAGGACATGGCCTCGGCGCAGGGCGTCCAGCGGGGTTGGGAGCGTCGAAAAGAGCTCGTCGCCTCCTTCCCCCTCGATGACGGTCCGAAAGCCGGCCTCGCGCGCCCGCGACCAGAGCAGCATTCGTGCGGGCAGCAGGGCGAGCGGGGTGAGGGGCGGATCGTCGCGCAGATCCGGGCCAAGGTCCGGAAGGTCGTCCGCGGCCGAGGCGTCGACCCTCGTGACACGCAGGCCTGACCAGGCACGCTCCATCGCTTCGATCGAGTCGATCTCCGTGGAGTCCAGCGCGGGAGCTACGAAGGAGAGCGCCGCGAGGTCACGCCCATGCCGGAGCCTTGCGGCGGCGATCGCGGCGGAGTCCAGCCCGCCGCTGAATGAAACGACGCAGCTCGCATGCGCGGTGTGCCCACCCAAGGCCTTCCCGAGCTCCTCGACGAAGGCCGCGCCGAGTTGACCGCGATGGCCGCCGACGTCGCGCGGGACGAGACTGTCGACGCGCGAGACGCGTGTGCCGCCCGGGTCGACGATGAGCACCTCGCCCGGGCACAGCCGGCGGATCCCACGGATGGCCGTGGACCCGTCACGCATGCTCGCGAGCCCCATGACGAGGTGCACGAGGTACGAATCATCGAGAGCGCGCGGCACGTCCGGACACCCCAGCATCGGAAGGATCCGGGAGGCGACGATGGTCGTGCGGGAGTCCGACCAGTAGGCGAGCGGCCAGGGCGGCGCCGTTGAGCTGGCAGCGACGACCTGCCCGGCCTCCGCGTCATGGATCACGAAGCGAAAGCGTCCCGGCAAGTGCCGCGTGCAGCCGGCTCCGAAGCGACGGTATGCATCGGAAACGGCCCTGGCGTCCATTACCGAATCGATGTTCGACTCTGCGATAACTGTGAGCTGGCCGTTCCGAAACCGTGAACAGTGGTCGCTGGCACCGAGGTGAACCGTCGCTGTCCCTTCCCCTCCGGCGTGCTCCAGGCCGAGGCTTGCTAACCAAGCAGGTCGAGGGGCGGGATCGCGTAGGACGAGGCCTAGCATCATGCTGGAATCGCAAGTAAAAATGAGAATGGCGTCACGGGCGGAGCTCGGTGCGCGCCGGTTGACGGGCCCGATCCCGAGAGTATGCTCGTGAACCGGGTAGAGCTTCCGAGCAACGTACTAGGCGGCGACCCGAATTCTAACGCTTTCTGGAGAGCTTCCCCGAATGAACGCCGAGGACGGAAAGATGACGCCGGATAGCCCGCGGGTCCCGCTCCCATCAGGGAGTAGCAGCGCGCGCAAGCCGTACGGTCCACCGCGCCTGCGCTCTCTCGGCCGCGTCAACGTCGTGACCGGGACGCCGACCAGTGGTAGCCGCCGCAGGAAGAAGCCCCAAGGTTAGCGCAATGCCCTTGGCTGCGCTCGGCGGCGGCAGAGCCATAGGCGCGCCGGGAGACGGCATTGCTTGCGCCCTCCAGGCGCGGGGAGCCAAGCGTGGGTGATCTCAAGGGGGGCGAAGCTATCGCCGTTCCGGATGCGCTTGCGTATCCTCACTTGGAGACGCAGCCAAGGAATTGGACCGTGGTCGAGGAAGCGGCCGGCGCTGCATTCCGATGGGGGTACGCCGGTGAGGACGTCGTTGCGGAATGGGGGGGGGTTCTGAGTTTGCGCTCGACCCGGAGCGGCGAGCTAAAGGCCTTGCGACCCGAGCCGGGTGCGCCCGGCGATCTCGTAGAAAAAACGCGTCGTGGGGTGGCGGCTGCGTTCTTGCGCGCACAGCGACACCAGCAAGCCCTGCAC
>Ga0302325_10031211_pt1 | contig 10964 bp, 9 predicted proteins | sample Palsa_T0_2_FD_201948 | JGI IMG/M metagenome (GOLD analysis project Ga0302325, IMG submission 201948) | Peat permafrost microbial communities from Stordalen Mire near Abisko, Sweden - Palsa_T0_2 | ecosystem: Environmental > Terrestrial > Soil > Palsa > Peat permafrost | place: Sweden: Abisko... | reverse complement strand
GAGTGCTCGTCCCAGCCCGGCATGCCGCACTGCAAGCATTCGGTGACGCGTGCGGGTCGACTCAGAGTGGGCTCCTCGGTTGAGCTCGTACGAAGCTCCTCGGGGCGGAGGAGCAGGCCCAAGCCGACAACGACGACCGCGATGATGATGATTCCGCCGAAAAACTCGGCGAAGGCGAACTTCCAGCCGATCAGCGTCCAAAAGAGTATCAAGATCGCGAGATTCATGTTAGTCGACGAGATCAGGAACGCGAAGACCGCGCGAACGTCGGCACCCTTTTGGAAGAAGCCGCGTGCAGCCGCGGCCGCACCGTACGAGCACGCCGAGGCGACGATCCCGAAGACCGTGCCGTTGACGATTCCCCGTACGTTCGGCCCAAGATAGCGATGCATTGCTGCGCGCGAGAAGACCACTTGCACGATCGCCGAGATGAGGAACCCGAAAACCAGACCGAAGAAGCTATCCCAGAAGAACGCGAACGTCGTTCGCAGCCCGGCGAAAAGCCCCGCCGCTACTGCGTCCATACCGGCGCGCGCCGTTCGAGAAACGCGGTGATGCCCTCTTGCGCGTCCGCGGCCAGCGCGTTCATGCTCATGACTTCCTTCGCGTACGCGTAGGCCTTCTGCTGATCGAGATCGATCTGCGTGTAGAACGCCGCTTTTCCGAGACCGATCGTGAAGCCGCTGGCGGCCGCGATTTTCCGCGCGAGCGACTCGACTTCTTGATGAAGGACGTCCGGCGCGACGGCCCGGTTGATCAAGCCCCAGTCGGCGGCCGTCTGCGCATCGACGTACTCGCCCGTGAACAGCATCTCCATCGCGCGCTTGCGCCCAACCGCCCGGCTGAGCGCGACCATGGGCGTCGTACAGAAGAGTCCGTTCTTCACGCCGGGAGTCGCGAACTTCGCGTCGTCAGCCGCGATCGCGAGATCGCACGTCGCCACGAGCTGGCAACCGGCAGCGGTCGCAATTCCCGTCACTTCGGCAATCACCGGCTGCGGGATGCTCTGGATCTTCTCCATCATGCGTACGCACACGTCGAAGATCTCGCGGAAGCGGACCACGTCTTCCGCATTTCCGGCACAGCGCAGCTGACGCAAGTCGTGACCGGAACTGAAGACCGGTCCGAGCGCACGCAGCACGACGACCTTGACGGAATGATCGCTGCCGGCATCCTCGAGCGCGCTCAGAATCTCGTGCATTGTATCCAGCGAGAGCGCGTTACGCTTCTCGGGGTTTGCCAAGACGAGCGTCGCGACGCCCTCGGCCTTCTCCAGCGTGATGTATTGGTACGAACGGGTGTCGATCATGAAGTGAGCCTCGGCGGGTGCATGCGGTTCCACAAACCGGAACTAGCCCGGCAGGGTTTCCCGGCCGGGCTCATCCTTTCCGGTGCGGGGGCGCGGTTAGCGCTTCCGCGCGGTCTTCTTCGCCCTTGTCCTCTTGGCGCTCGTCTTCTTGGCGCCGGCCTTCTTGGCGCCGGTCTTCTTGGCGCTCGTCTTCTTGGCCGTCGCTTTCTTGGCGACGGTCCTCTTGGCGACTACCTTCCGCGCGCCCGTCTTCTTCCGTGCCGCTTTCTTACGCCCGCGCGCCGCGGAGGTGCGGGGCTGCGGCCGAATGCCGACGTCGTGCCAGGACTCTTCGGATAAGTCGACGCCGTAGTATTTCGCGGCCGCTTGGATGTTGGCAAAGGCCAGGTCGCGATCCGCCGGCGAGACGTCCTCAACCTGATCCATGCGCGCAATCGCGTTGCGGACGTGACTCCCGTCCGTCATCGGTTCCTTGCGCTGCTTGGGGAAGGCGTAGACGGAATCCGGAAGGTCGCTTTGGGTCGTTAACCGCCCATGCTTTTCATGGGGCTTCCACGTAGCTCTCATGCCGGGCATATACCCTCCTTACGTTGCTGGTACTACGTCGGTGCGGGAACGGGCGCACCTTGCGGCGGCGCAGCCGGCGCGGCGCCGGGCGGCCACGAACCGCCGCCGGCGAACTCGACGCGCACGAGGTGGTACCCGCTGGCGCGCGCCTGCAAGAACGGGAGCGCCGCTGTCGGCAGGGTGCGTTGAATGCAGCCGTCGCCGTACGTGCGCGGCCCAGAATTGCTCTGCCAGGCTTGCATCGAGCCGTAGCTCACGATGTCGATGTTGGGCGAGAATTCTCCATGCCTGTCGAGCACCAAATTTCCGAGCGGTTGACCGTCGGCGCCGATGAGCGGGAACTCGAAGACGACATGCAAGGCGACCTGCGGGTCGGTATTCTTAAACGAGAGGCACGCGATTGCGGCCGAACCGTCGCGCTTGACCGCGGCGAACCCACCCAAGATCTGAATCGGTCCTTGATTGGCACCTTCGATCGACGCGGTTGCGAGCGGGATGTTGCGCCAGGCATTCGGCGTTGGCGTCGCCGTAGGCGCTTCGAAATCGCGCCGCGGCCCGATCTGCGAATCGCTCGCGCCCTGCGCGTAGAGCGCCGCGCGACCCTTTCCCTGCAGCCAATAGAGAATCGCATTGCGATCGCCATCGCTCAGGTTGAGAATATCGACCTCGACCTTTTGCGGCTGAAACGTCGCATCGTCCGGTTTCGGCGTGCCGTTGCGGGCCCACTTGACGAGGCTCGCAAAATCGCTGCCGCCCATGTAGCGAACTTGTTCGAGGACGTGTTGTAACGCATCGGACGCGTCGGCTTGCGCGCGGCCGGTCGTGGCGAGCATGCCCGCGGCAAAAACGAAAACCGCGAGGACAAGCGAAATGACGATCCGTCTAACTCTCACGCGCCCGCCTTGTCCGGCGCTTGCCGGAAGTCCTGTGGCATCGCAGTTGAATTCGATTCCATTCCGTTCACCGTTACGCTGTACGTCTGATCGCTTACATCCCGGGCTTGCTCGCAACTACGTCTGTTCCATCGCGCGCAAGCGTAGCATGTCACACGATGTCCTCCTGAACCATAAATATTTTGTAATCCGCGAGACGGCCCGGCTTTGCGCTGCGTCGAAGTGGCGCCCATGGGTCGATCGTACCGGATGGCGCGCTGCATAATGCTGGGAGTGCTACTGGGCGCTGTGGGCTGCGCGGCGCACGATGCGCCTCCCAGCTCCGCGCCGATTCTCGTGGCTCGCGTTGCATCGGCCCATCACGGTGCGTGCCCACTCGCTTCCCGACGCATCTTCGGGGCGCGAGCCGCGCGGTTGTTTTCCAAGCCCATACCCTACCTTCCATACCACTGCATGTCGCACACGGAGGCGGATTTGTTGCAAGCCGGATGCGGTCGGGGCAAGTTTGGGAAGAGCATCGTCTTCGTCACGTTGAACCAGGCTCGCTCGGTACAGTTCATACAAGACGGCTTCGTGGTCGACGCTCGCGTTCGGACGTTCGGTGAAGAGTGGGACGACGAACTTCACCGAGCGACGATGTTTTTCGCCGTACTTAGCTTTCCGCGGCCTCCACCTCCACGGGGCAGCCGTCCGTTCGTCTATCGAGGACAACCACGTTACGGCGAGTTCGGCATCGAGGGCGATCCGCTCGGCCTAGCCGGCGGCGAATGCCCGACCGCGACCTAGGCGCCTCGTTCAGTCGAACGCGATGCGGTCTTCGTGCGCGTAGACGTTGAAACGTTGGTCGCGAAGGAAACCGACGAGCGCGATGCCGTATTCGCGCGCGAGGTCCACGGCCAGACTGCTCGGAGCGGAAACTGCGCAGACGAGCGGTATGCCCGCCGCCAACGCTTTCTGCACGATCTCGAAACTCGTCCGCCCGCTGACCATCAAGATGGAATCCTCGAGCGGCAGCCGTCCGTTGAGAAAAGCCCAGCCGGTGAGTTTGTCGACCGCGTTGTGCCGGCCGACGTCTTCGCGGCTGAGCGTGAGCCGTCCGTCGCGATCGAAAAGCCCGGCGGCATGAAGTCCGCCGGTCGTTTCGAAGAGCCGTTGTGCCTCGCGCAGACGCTGCGGCAACGCGAGCAATGTTGGCGCGGCAACCTTCCATTCCGGCGTCAACGGCACCAGACCGCGCAAGCGAAGCGCCTCCAAATTCGCTTTCCCGCAGACGCCGCAGGCGCTCGTCGTCGTGAAGTGCCGCTCCAGACCGTCGAGCGGAGGGAGCCGGTTCGCACTGAGATCGACGTTGACGATGTTGTAGCGCTGCTCTTCGTCCACCTCACCGGCGAGGCAATAGGTAATGCCGCGCAGCGCTGCGCGTTCCGCCAAGACCCCTTCGTTGTGTAAGAAGCCGGCAGCGAGTTCAAAATCGTGGCCTGGCGTCCGCATCGTGATCGCGACGGTGCGCGTTTCCTGCGCCGCTCGCAAACGGATCTCGAGCGGTTCCTCGGTCGCGACCCGATCGAAACGCGTCGCGCGCGTTCCGTCCTCGTAGCCGACGACGCGCGTTTCGACGGAGGGACCTTGTCGCGCTCCCGCTTCGATCATGCGCTCATTCGGGCTGCCGCGAAGCGGCACGAGGATCGTCGGCGGAAGCCTTACCGGCTTCGATCAGCGTCTCGCGCAACACGAAAGCTCCCGTCAGCGTCAGCGCCGAGGCGGCCACCGTCTTCCAGCGGGTGTGAAATGGCAGAACGTTGAGCAGCGAGGGCAGGGCGATGCCGCAAAGGCCCGTTACCAGGCCCAACTTCAAGCCGCGCGCGCCGGCAAACATCGGCACTCCGAGCTTCCCGGCGTGACGCTTGAAGTCGAGCAGCAGCGCGGCTTCGCTCAGCGACGCGACGAGCTCCAAGCGCTCCAGCTTGCGAATTGTTTTCTCCGGGCCGCCGCTCAATGCTAAGACCGCCGCGTTCGCGGCGCACGCCCCGGCCATGCCCGAACAGACCGAGAAGGCCGGGATGTGCCGCTTGCCGATCGCCCAGACGGGGATCGCCGTCGCGGAAATCAGGACGCCCGTGTAGCCGCACATGAACGCGCCGACGAGCCCGAGAAGCGGTCGCGTCAATGCTCGCGGAAAGATGTCGCTCAGCCATCTCGGCAAGTACGAATCCCGCGCGGCCTGATCGGCCACGCCGCCCGTGGCGGCGCCCGAAAAGATGACGAGTGCCCAGACGCCCATCGACATCGGGGATTTGAACTTCACGATGCGCAGCATGTGCAGGAAGCGCTCGGGCCGTCCCAGGTGACTGATCAAGACTGCGGGGCTCAAGGCTGCCAGCCCCAGCGCGATATACACCGCGCTGCGGACCAACGGCGCATCTTCGCCGGTCTCGTCGGTAATGGCCGCGAGAATTCCCGAGCCGCCCGCGATTCCACCCGCGAACAAATAGGTAACGACGTTCCAGCCCCAGTGGGGCTTTTTGAGCAGCGGCCGATCGTAGTACGTCGCCGATGCGTGCGGCGGCAGCATGGCCCCGTCCGACGCGCCGAAGGCGGCGTTGTCGGGATCGAGCCGCCGCATCTCGAGGTCGCTCACGCGAAATTTGAACGAAGGATCGCAAAGCCCGCGAGCGCGAGCGCCGCTGCCGCGAGCGCACCGCTCATGTATCCGGCGGCTTGGTGCGTCGAAGGCAAGACCGGCCGCTCGGGCAGGTTGTATTTTTCCGGCGCGTCGGTCAGGAGGAAGAACGCGTTGAGGTCGCCGGTCGACCAGTCCGAATCGACGCCGTAGAGATACGCACTCACGCCGGCGCTCTGCAACTTCTCGACCCTCTTCTCGGCGCGAGCCTTGAGCTCGTCGACGTTGCCGAATTGGATCGATTCCGTCGGGCAAGCCTTGGCGCAGGCCGGGGTGAAGCCGACTTTCTGCCGGTCGTAACAGAGCGTGCACTTGCCGGCGATGCCGCCGTCCTTTTGTAACGCATCGTCGCTCGAGCGTCCGTCCGAAACGAAACCGCGGCCGACGCTGTAGTCGGCGGGATGAATGAGGTCGACGACCCCAAAGGGGCACGACACGACGCAGTAGCCGCAGCCGTTGCAGACGTCGGGCTGAATGAACACGTCATCAAATTCGTTGCGGATGATCGCGCCCGTCGGACACGCTTCCATGCAGCCGGCATGCGTGCAGTGCTTGCAGACGTCGCTCATCATGAGCCAGCGGCTTTCGGTCGGCGGCGCCTCCGGCGGCGCGTTCTGCTCGATGAACGCGACGTGGCGCCAGGTCGTCCCGCCCAGCGCCATCGTGTTGTCGTAAGAATCCCCACTGAACTCGTAGCCGTCAGCCGGCAACTGGTTCCACTGCTTGCACGCGACTTCGCAGGCCTTGCAGCCGATGCAAAGGGTCGTGTCGGTGAAGAACCCGTTCCCCATGTGCTTACCCCTTTGAGTCGATGCCGTGCGCGACCGATTCGCCGAATGACGTTCGCTCGTCCGAAGGGACTGCTACATCCACTTCTCCGCCGCTGACGTACGCACTGCGGCGCCCCGGGCGAATCCTACAGGTGAGCGTCTTGGCTTCGTGGATCGAGACGTTAGGGTCCATCGCCAGCGGAATCAGCTGGCCCGCCGTGTCGCCCTGTGAGTGCCCGAGCCAGCCGGTGTTGTACGGAATGCCGATCTGGTGAACGCGCTTCCCCTTGCCCAAACGGAGCGGCCGCATCCGTCCGGTGACAAGCGCGCGTGCTTCGATCTCGCCGACCTTGGTCGAAACCGTCACCCACTCACCGTTCTTGATGCCCTTCTCGACGGCGAGCTCGGGATCGATTTCGGCGAAGAGGGCCGGCTGGAGTTCGGCGAGCCAGGGCACGTAGCGGGTCATGATACCCGAATGTTCGGTCAGCCGATAGGTCGTCAGCACGTAGGGGTAGTCGGGTGACTGCGTTCCGTTGTACTGATTGTCGCTACGGGTCCATTCACGCAGCGTCGGACTGTTCTGCTGAGGATACACCGCGTTGCGAACGACCGATTCGACGGGCTCGTAGTGCGTCGGAAACGGTCCGTCCTTGAGCGCATTGCCGACGAAGAGCGCGGCCCGCCCGTCGCCCTGCATGATGAAGGGATCGCTGCCGGAGTGTGCGTCGAGCCCGCCCGCTCCGGGTTTGGCCGGCTCGTGCGGCGATTTCGTCACGGGGAAGTCGGGCACATCGGGGCCGACCCATTTCTTCGCGTTCTCGTCCCAGACGATGTAGCGCTTGCGTTCGCTCCACGGCTTTCCATCGGGATCGGCCGAGGCGCGATTGTAGAGCATGCGGCGATTTGCCGGCCACGAGAAACCCCAACCCAGCGACGTCCAGTCGTCGCCCTTGCGATTGCGCGCATTGTTTTGCGTCTTACTCGGCGCCACGCCCGAATAAATCCACGCACCGCAGGCCGTCGTGCCGTCGGCTTTTAGATCGGCGAAGCCCGCGACTTGGGGACACTCCGAGCGCGGCGTGCCGGGCGTAACGACGTATCCGTTGATCTCTTGCAGCACGCTGATGGCCGACGGCTCGTCGACGGCGCGCTCGTGCGGATCGTCGCTCTCGTAGTCCCACGTCAAATCGAGGATGGGACGATCTTTGGGATCCGTGGAGCCGGCGTAGAGTTTTTTCAAGCGCAACCCGAGCTGATGGATGTAGTACAGATCGGAACGCGAGTCGCCCGGAGGCGAGATCGCGCGGTCGTGCCACTGCAGGAGACGGTTGGTGTTGACCATCGTACCGTCTTTTTCGAGAATGTTCGCTGCGGGCAAAAAGAACAGTTCGGTTCCGATGGTCGCGGGATCCGCGCCTTCCCGCCGCCAGAAGGCAGCCGTCTCGGTCTCGTACGAATCGATTACGACCATCCACTCGAGCCGTTCGAAGCCGGCACGCGCGAGCTCGGCATTCTGACCCGACGACGCCGGGTTTTGTCCGATGCAAAAGTAGCCCTTGACGTTACCGTCTTTCATCGAAATCTGGGTCGGCAAGGTCGAGTAGTCGCCGGCGATCTGCGGCAGGTAATGATAGGCGAAATCGTTCTCGGGCGTCGCGGCGTCGCCGTAATACGCCTTGAGCAGCGAGATGATGTACTTGTTGGTGTTCGCCCACCAACCGGTCGGTTTGGCGACGCTGAGGTAGTCTTTTAGCGTGGCGCCGTGCCGCAAGGCTGAAGGCATCGGCAGATACCCGGGCAGCGAATCGTAGAGGGTCGGGATGTCGGTTGCGCCCTGGATGTTGGCGTGACCGCGCAGCGCCATGATACCGCCTCCAGGACGGCCCATATTGCCGAGCAGCATCTGCAGAATCGAGGCCGTGCGGATGTATTGCACGCCCATCGTATGCTGCGTCCAGCCGACCGCATACGCGAACGCGGTCGTTCGTTCGCGATTGCTGTTTTCGGCGAGGATCGTACCGATCTTCTCCACGTAATGGCCGGGCATACCACAGACGTCTTCGACCATTTGCGGCGTGTAGCGCGCGAAGTGGCGATGCAACACGTTAATGACGCAGCGCGGATCCTTCAGCGTCTCGTCGCGTTTTGGAACCTTCACGGTCCCGTTTCCGTCGAAGCGCGGAACCTCTACCATTTCAAAGTTCCACGACGTGGTGTCGTACGTACCAGGCGCGGTCTGGAGCTCCTCGTGTCCGCTCAGCTTGCCGCGCTCCCGCTCGATCTCTTCGGTGTCTTTTATGTCGTTGAAGCCGGAGAAGAGTCCCTCGAGGTCTTCGGTGTCCTTGAAGTCCTCGCGCACGATGTAGGATGCGTTGGTAAAAGCTTCGACGTACTCTTTGAAGTAGCGCTGGTTCGAAAGTACCCAATTGATCAGCGCGCCCAGGAAGACGATGTCGGTTCCGCTGCGCAGCGGAACGTAGAGATCGGCCACCGCCGACGTCCTGGTATAGCGCGGATCGACGTGGATGATCGTCGCGCCGCGTTCCTTCGCCTTCATGACGAAGCGAAACGCGACCGGATGACACTCCGCGAAGTTCGAGCCCTCGATGAGGATGCAGTCACTGTTCGCCAGATCCTGGACGAACGTCGTCGCGCCGCCGCGACCGAACGAGGTGCCGAGACCCGGCACCGTTGCGCTATGTCAAATTCGGGCTTGGTTCTCGACCGAGACGACGCCGCACGACTTGAACAGCTTCTGCAGAATGTAGTTCTCTTCGACGCCGAACGTCGCGCCGCCGAGCGAAGCGATGCCGAGCGTGTGGTTGAGGCGCTTGCCGTCCTTCGAAGTGCCCTCGAACGTCTGGTCGCGCGTCGCCTTGAACTTCTCCGCGATGCGATCCAGTGCCCAAGCGAGTGGCTTGTCTTCCCACTCGGTCGAATACGGCGCGCGGTACTTGACCGTCGTCCAGCGCGCTTCGTTGACGGCGAGCCCGAAGATGGCGGAGCCTTTCGGACAGAGGTGGCCGCCCGAAATCGGGCTGTCGGGATTGCCTTCGACGTCGAGCAGTTTCCCTTCGTCGCTGACATAGGCCAGCGTGCTGCAGCCTACGGCGCAGTACGGGCAGACGCTGGTAACGGCTTTGGCGCCTTTCACGCGACCGGCCAGCGCGCGCGTGCGCGCCGACTCCACATTGGGCAGATCGCCCACACGTTCGGATAAGCGCAGACCCGAGATCGCTCTCGAGAGGAGGCTGGTCAGATCGATCGGCGGTTTGGCGGCCATGGAACGTCTTTCGGCCCCCTCCGGAGCGCTCCCGTCGCCCGTGCAGCGCACGAGCGGCGATACGCCGAAGGGAAGCTCGATGAACGACATGGACTTCGACCGGGTCGCTGCGGCCTGGTCCCGCTGGTGGCCGATCTTCGAACGCGGCGCGCGGACGGCGAGCGCGCGCATGGTGGACCTGGCGCGCGTCGCTCCGGGAGATCGCGTTCTGGATTTGGGGACGGGTCTCGGAGAGCCGGCGCTTGCGCTGGCTAAGCAGGTCGGACCCGAGGGCCGTGTCGTGGCAGTCGACGTCTCGCCCGCAATGCTCCGTCTGGCGCGGGAGCGAGCCCGCCACGAAGGCGTCGCGAACGTCGAGTTCGTGGAATCCGATGCCGGCGCGTACGCGACGAACGAGCCGTTCGATGCGATCGTCAGCCGCTGGGGTTTGATGTTCTTAGCCGACGTGCGAGCGTCGCTGGTTCACTATCGTACGCAACTGCGTCCCGGCAGGCGGTTCGTCGCGGCGGTTTGGGGTGCACCGCCCGAGGTACCGATGATCTCGCTTCCCATCCTCGTGGCAATGCAACAGTTCGGGCATGTGCCGGGCCCGGTCAAGGGAGGCCCGTTCGCGCTCCACGACACCGACGCGCTCGGCCTTTTATTCGACGAAGCCGGCTATTGCGACGTGGAGATTCAAGACATCCGGCTTACCTTTCCGTTTGCGTCCCCCAGCGAATACTACGAGTACATCTTTGACGTTGCTCCGCCGCTCCGCAACTTGCACGAGCAACTGGACGTCGCACAACGCGGCCGGCTGCGTCAGGCAGTTGAAAAAACACTCGAAGAACGTTTCTCCGTTGAAGACGAGATACGCATTCCGAACCGCGCAATGACCGTTTGCGCGGTGAACCCGGCCTAGACGAAAGCCGGACGATCGGAACCAAACCACCCGCCGGCGCTCGCGTTCCCAAGCCGCCCAAAGCGGTTCAATTCGGCGCCGGCATCATCTCGGGTGCTTCCGACAACGATCCGACGACCGTCGCGACGCTCGCGGTCATCGGATCGACCGTCACCTACGGCCTCGCCTGGCTGACGCTGCTGATCATTCCGATGCTAGCGATCGTGCAAGCGATCGCGGCGCAAGTCGGCGCCGTTTCGAAGCGCGGGCTTGAAGACTGCGTGCGCGCGCGCTACGGACGCGCGTGGGCATCCCTGGCCCTCGCCTCGCTGCTCATCGTCAACATCATCACCCTCGCCGCGGACCTCGAAGGCGGCGGAGCGGCCCTCGGCCTCCTCACGAGCATCAACTACCGCTGGTGGCTCATCCCGTTCGCCGCGGGCATGCTCACCCTGTTGATCGTCGGAAAGTACAAACAGATCGAGCGCGTCCTACGTTATCTCGCGCTGTTATTTCTGACCTACTTCGCCTCGGTTATTCTCGCGCGTCCCGATTGGCATGCGGTGCTCGTCGCGAGCT
>Ga0302325_10031210_pt1 | contig 10964 bp, 10 predicted proteins | sample Palsa_T0_2_FD_201948 | JGI IMG/M metagenome (GOLD analysis project Ga0302325, IMG submission 201948) | Peat permafrost microbial communities from Stordalen Mire near Abisko, Sweden - Palsa_T0_2 | ecosystem: Environmental > Terrestrial > Soil > Palsa > Peat permafrost | place: Sweden: Abisko... | reverse complement strand
CCCCGCAACGAATCCCACGCAACCGGACACAAGCAGCCGGTTCAACTTCCATGGCTACGCCGATGCGGGATTCCTGAGAAACGTAGATGGAACCGGAACCAAGAAGTTCGAACAGGGCGAGATCGATCTGTTCGCCACCGAGCGGCTGTCGTCTCATTTGACGGCGTTGCTGGAAGTAGCGTTAGAGACCGACGCCGAGTCTCTGGCGGACGACGTTGCGGTAAACGTGGAGAGGATGCTGCTGCAGTACAGGGGAAACGATTTCTTCAACGCCGATATTGGCTCCTACCGGACAGCTCTTGGATATTACAGCACCGCCTATCTGCGTGGCGCGTGGCTGCAGACTGCAATCAGCCGCCCGAAGATGTTTACCTTCGAGGACCAGGGAGGGTTCCTCCCGCTGCACGCGGTCGGTGTCAGCGTCAACGGAAGAATACCGTCGGGGGATCTAAATCTGCACTATGTGGCGGAAGTGGGAAGTTCCAGGAACTATGGCAATACAGCGGGGCTTGCCCTGGCACCGTCGTTCAACCGCGCGACCAATCTGGCCGTCTTTTCCCAGCCGCGGGGCGTTCCAGGGCTGGAGATCGGATTCTCGACCTATCACGACCTATTCTCGCCGGGGGCCGGATTTCAGCTGGACCGTTCGGTGTGGACGGTTCACTTCGTCTATGTGAGGGGGCGGGTGGAGTTCCTAAACGAAGGCATGCGGATCGGGCTGCTGGATCTATCGGTCCCCGGAGCCGCAACGGGTCTGGCATTTTATAGCCAGTTTGCCTACCGCGTAGCGTCGTCCTGGAAACCGTACGGCCGTGTGGAATATCTCAACGCGCACGGAACCGGAGTGATAGACACGGCGATAGCGCGCGAATACATCCCCTGGAAGACCGTGTATACCGGAGGCATCCGGCATGACCTGACGGACAGCGTTGCGCTGAAATTCGAACTGGGCCGGGAGACCGACTATATGCGGTCAGGCTACATCACCGCAGCGTTGCAGTTGGCATTCGCATTTTGACTTATGGGGCGCATACTTCGATTGATCGCGGCACTGCTGGCGGCTCCCATGCCGCATTATGGGGCTGACCCGGCAGGCTTCGCGGCGGTAGTGCATCAATCCAATCCGATACACAATTTGCGGTTCGGCGATCTGCTCTCGATGTTTGAAGGCGCGAGCCGGGAGTGGCCCAATGGCTCACGAGTGGTGTTGGTGGAGCGGGACGCGGGGTCGGCGCCGTTCCGATACTTAATCGGGCACCTGCTGAACACAACGCCCGGGGAATACAAGCGGAGTTTGCAAAGCATCGAGTACCGGGGTGACTTGCCCGTCTCCATCAAGATCCTCAACAGCGATGCGGTAGCTTGTCAGTTTGTGTTCAACGTGCCATCGGCCATCGCAATTGTTGAGACCGGGTCGCTGGCGTTACCGGCTTGCGGCGCAGTGCAGGCGCTGCGCATCGATGGCAAGTTGCCGGGCGAAGAAGGGTACCGGCTGAAATGAGCCTCTGGCTCCGAAGAGTCTTCGTGGCGGTGATCGTCCTGGGGGCGATGCTGGGTTCGTTTCTCGGAGTTCGCGGGCTGAACCAAGCGGTGATCAGCACGCGGGACCTGTATCGAGTGGATACGGCCGGCTCGCAGATGGAAAGCGACCTAGAGTATGAAACACAGGAGAGCCGGCGAGCCTTTCTTTACGCACTGGTGGTGACCGATCCCAACGAGCAATTGCCGTACGTCGCGGAGGCGCGCGGGGCAAGCCAGCGCGTGGACCAAGCAGTGAAGCGGCTGCTAGCACTGGGCGTGCCAGAGATCTCCGCAGACGTGGAAAACTTCGAGCGCGCCTGGAAGAAGTACGACCAAGCGCGTGACGAGATCATGGCTCTCATTCTGGAGGGGAGCTCGGCGGCGGCTATGGGCGTGGAGTCAGAGCGCGGAAAGCCCGCGTTCGCGAGGGCGCTCGCGAGCTTGCATGCGCTCAAAGCCGGGTTCGAAGTTCGCGCACGATCCGACTCGCTGCAGGTGAACGCGACACTGTGGCGCAGCATCGAAGGACTGGCTGCCTTTGTTCTCTCCACTTTCCTGATTCTCGGGCTGCTCACCAAAGCGAACCGGTCGCGGCGGAAGGCGCTTGAATCGCTGCATGCGACCAATGCAGACTTGGACGAAGCCAGAGATATCGAGAGGAAACGCGCGTCAATTCTCGAGATGGTGAGCACGCGCGCGGCGCTGCTGCGCACGCTCCAAAAAATCGTTGCGTTGACGTCGCGGAGCCACGCGGGGGTTGGAGCAGCGGTATGGACCGGGAACACGGGCGAAGCGCATTTTCAGGTGGCGGGCAATTTACCCCAAGAACTGTCGGAAGCATTGAAGCTGCACCCATGTGCCCCGTCCGGTCCCCCTCCCGTCGGCCTGGAGCAATTCAGCCGCTACAGCGGTACGCTGGCGGCGGAGTTTGCATTTGAGGCCAGCCCTCCGAAAGAGCTACGGGAAGCTTCCGGCGAGCGGATCGGAATTCTGCAGATGTTCAGACCGGCTGGGCTCGCGATCCCGTGGCAACCCATGCTGGATCAAATGGCGCAACTGGCCTCCGTGGCAATCGAGAATTCTTTGCTCTATGAGCGCTTGGCGTTTCAGGCGCAACACGATACGCTCACCGGATTGCCCAACCGGTTGCTATTCCAAGATCGGGTGCAGCAGGGCAACCGGTTAGCCCTGCGCCATGGCAAGAAGGCCGCTGTGATCTGGATCGATCTGGACAAATTCAAACAGATCAACGACACGCTAGGGCATCGGGTGGGCGACGAGGTGCTGTGCGAAGTGGCGCGGCGCCTGCAAGGCTGTTTACGGCAGAGCGATTCGGTGGCGCGCGCGGGCGGCGACGAATTCACTGTCTTGGCGCAGGACCTTGCGGGGCCGGGGGATGCCGAGCGCGCCGCAGCAACGATTCTCTCTGCGTTCACGCTTCCGTTGCAGCTCGCTTCACACCAAATTACCATCGCCGCTAGCCTGGGCATTAGTATGTTTCCCGACCATGGCGAAGATCCGATCACGCTACTGCGCAACGCCGATATCGCCATGTACAGCGCCAAGCGAGCGGGTGGCGGCACCTTTCGGATGTTCCGTTCGGCTCTGAGCGACTCGATCCAACGCCGTGTATTGCTCGAGCGGGAGCTAAAGACCGCTCTCGAACGCAACGAACTGAGTCTTGAATACCAGCCCCTCATGGGCCGGAACGGACACTTGGATGGCGTGGAAGCTCTGTTGCGTTGGAACAATCCCGAGGCTGGCCCGGTATCGCCGTCGGAGTTTATTCCGATCGCGGAAGAAACTGGACTGATACCGTCAATCGGAGAATGGGTAACTCGAACCGCCTGCCGTAAAGCCGCACAGTGGCTGCATCAAGGATACGACGTGCCCTGCACCGCAGTGAATGTATCCGCCTTACAATTCGCGGACGGCAAATTCCCCGCGCTTGTGGAAAGAATATTGCGCGAATGCGGGTTGCCTCCCTCACGGCTGGAACTGGAAATCACGGAAACGGCGCTTATGAATAACTCGGAGCATGTGATCGCGCAGATCGAGTCGCTGCGGCGCCAGGGCGTGCATTTTGCGATCGATGATTTTGGCACTGGCTATTCGTCACTCAGCCAGCTCCAGAACCTTCCGGTGGACATCGTCAAGATCGATCGTTCGTTCATCAAGGATCTCGATCCGAAGGCCGTGGGGTGCACGATACTGGTGCGCGGGATTATCGCGCTGGCCCACAATCTGAGCCTCCGAGTTGTTGCGGAAGGCGTCGAAACCGCGCAGCAACTGGCGTTGCTCAACGAACTGGGTTGCGACATCAACCAGGGCTTCTTCTTGCATCGACCCATGTCCGTCGAGGCGCTCGAAGAACTGTTGCGAGCAAAGCGTAAGTCCGTGGAGGACCTTCCGGAGACCGAACTAAGCAACCTGGTTCCGAGTCCCGCTTAGTTTAGTTAGGTTAGGACCTCTCGCTGATTCTGTCGGGTCCATTTCTATGCCAAGGCATTTTGTCGGGCATATGAAAAGGGCGGCCGCCGGAGGCTCTTGCGCGAAGCGTGCTCCCATGCCGTAATGGGCGAGGTCTCTCTAGACAGAGCTCCGCGCCAGTGCCCGGTTTAGGGTGCCCGGCTCCGATTCACCGTCGAGCTTAGCGGCCGGCGCGGGTTGCACTTGGGAGACGGCGATCGCCTCAGGTTTGATGAACCCCATCACATCCTCGGGCAATGGCCAGTTGCTCACAAGGAAATCCATGCCGTCCACCGTGATCTGAAGGCTGCCCTTGTCGTCGCTTAATATCAAGCCTCGCTGCTTCAAATACCACGCTGCGGCGCTAAACTCCACGGCTGTAGCCTCCACCATGACTTCAATCTGCCGCATCGAGAGATCTGGAGCGGACGGCCTGGCGCGCCGGCGATCATAGAGCAGGCAAAGGATCGCCGCGCGCCGTACCGCGTCGAGGCCCAGCGCGTCAAAGAAAGCGAGGCCGCTGAACTTGGGACTGGCTCCTTCTTGGCTGATACCGTGCAATTTGTCGAATTCTCTTCGCCGTTCCGGATTGGAGAGGACGTCATAGGCCAGATTGACGGCCTCGAACATCTCGGCATCGCGTGTGGCGGAATTCCTCGAATGATATTTCTGCGCCAGCTTGGCATATGCCTGCTGAATGGTCTCGGAGACGGATTGCTGATCGACCTCTAGAATTGCATAGTGATCTTGGAAATTACCGTCGAGTGGGGCTGACATATTGTCTGTAGGAGATATCGGCCGAAACATCAAAAGGACGCTCATTTACAACTTCCTGCCTCGGTTACTAAGGTTGCAGAATCGCTTTGATCGGCCAGATCGCATGACCATATATGGTTAATCGCCGTATCACATGACGACATAAGGTTACTAGCTGTGAGCTCGCGGCATGGCGGCTGTGCTTGATTTCAACGCGTCTTAGGAAATGAGCCGCACCTGAATACGACATACGATTTATTTGTGCTGAGGGCAAAGCGCACTTCAATCCCGAGCTTTGTCGGGTACATAAAAGGGACCCGGTAGCAACGCAAATTCGACAAAAGGCGAAAGTTCTCGTCGACGAGGATTAATACGGTTTAAGCGACCACCGTTTCATAGTACTGGTACCGTGTTACGCCGCCACCTTGTAAATGGCCGTCTTGAATGTGGTGGTTAAGTATATACTGATTGAGCGAGCTAGCCGAGATCAAAATCGGAAGCGAAAATGGCAATCCCGAGCTAAAAGCGTCGCACAATCTTTCTTACTGAGGGAGATTTATGACGTGCTTTAGGGATTTCCATTTCCACCAGCGACGGTGGTTGATAGTCTTCAGCTCACTGGCAGTCGGGTTGATTGCATGTTCGCCCGTAGCCACAGCGACCGACATCTCCGCCTGTGCCGCACCGTTGCTGCCAGGCTTATTGGCCGACGTCTCGCCGGCCAATCCGGTGTGCAGCCCCGGGACTTTGGTGGCGGACATGGTCTCGCCCTTCTCGTACACTACGACTGCAGGGACCACGAGCGGTGAGGTCGTGTCGGCGGTATTCAGGGAAACGGGCGGCGACTTGGACTTCTATTATCAGATCGATAATGGCGCGAGTTCGGCCACCGAGATCGAGCGCGATTCCGATACGAGCTTTCTTGGCTTCCTGACCTCCGTCGCGGTTATTTCGAACGGCGGGGCACTCTCAGGGACACGGTTCGTGGACGGCTCGATAGGGCCTTTCTATGCGGACCGCGATCCTAGTGGGGGTGTCATCGGCTTCAATTTCGGTCCGTTTACCGCTTCCGGCGAGATTGGCGCCGGGCAAGACTCTGAGGTATTGATTATCGCCACAAACGCCCAGAACTTTCAGCTCGGCAATACGACAGTGAGCGACGGCGGCGCTGAAATCCTTCCGGCTTATGAGCCGGCCCCCTCGGCGGTACCAGAGCCCAAGTACGCTTTGCTTGCTCTATCCTGTGGTGGCGGACTCTTGCTGCTTGCCGGCTTTCGTCGCAAACTAAAGAATCATTCAGCACTAGAATCGGCCAGCACTTCGCGCGTCTGAATCTGATCCGCGCATGCGGGAAAGCTGGTGCGACTGGGCTCGCATGTTTGGAGATTCGAGCGATCACGTCGGTTGCGGCAAACTACGGGAGCCCTCGGCGAACCTTGCGCTCCGTTGTGAAACAGCATCCCCACAAGACTCCCCACATTCAGTCGAAATGGGGCATTTTCAAAGAGGCTTCGTGGGCGGCAGTTAGGCTGTCAAGGCAGCAAGATCATTGCTGATCGCCCCCCCCGCACCGGGCACGGCCCTCGGGTAGCGGAAGTGTTGAAAGCAGCACAGCCGAGTGAGTTTTGGGGATTTTTGTTTCACAACAGAGCGCAAGGTTAAGTTGAGCGGTGGAATCCTACTTTCGATTGTCGACGCCACCCAGGCATTTTGTCGGGTATAAAAAGGAACTGCGCCCGCCAATAAAGCTCATCTCCCCCTGGCATTCGCCTTCATGCCAAAATTCCGAAGATCTGACTTCCTGTTTCTTGAAGTGATGAATGTGACGACCGCAAGCCGGTCTCTCCAGATACTATCGAAGCTCTGGCTATTTTTTCATGCTTGGGCATAAGGGGGGATTGCACCCCCAAATGGCAGGACACCCCTCATCATAGTCGAGGTTTACATCTATTCGTTCAGACACGTTGGCCCTACAATTAGATAGCTAGGGATAAGCCCTGGGGAAATGGACAATCGCATGCGAGTTCAGCGGATACTGACGGACTATCCAAAGTTATTCGGCAGCCTGGCCGTTGCAGACGGCCTAAACAAGGAGAACCCATGAAACTGTCGACGATAGTTGTTGTGTTGGCTATGTGCATACCCTGCTTGGTGACCGCGCAGAGTGTGGAACAGCAACTGACGAAACTCGAAAACGACTGGGTCCAGGCCGTGATCAATAAGGATGTTGCGCTGCTCGACCGCGTGCTGTCGGACGACTTCACTACCTCCAGCAATCTCGACGGTTCGGTAGCGACCAAGGCGGAGGCGATATCAGTAGTTAAATCAGGTGAGGAAGTGATGACTTCTTACAGTTACGCCGACCTGAAGGTTCGGGTGTATGGACATGCGGCGGTAGTCACGGGCATGCAGACGTTCAAGCAAACGTTCAAGGGCCAGGACACCAGCGGCACCTGGCGGTTCAGCGATACCTGGGTGAAGCGGGGCAAATCGTGGCAGTGTGTAGTGGAGCAGGCCTCCAAGGTTTTCTCTCCTTGAAGGTTGCTTTCCAACGAGTTCTTGAACTCCGCCAACTTGACCGGCACCTCTGCCTGAAGCTCGCCCGATGCATTGGCGACGGACTGAGTCAGGCCATCAACCTTGCGACCGAACTCGCTAGTATAGGCAGCCCTGACGTTGGTCCAGAGCCGATCGAAGGTGTTCGAGCCCGCGCGTATCCCCCCTCTACCAGGAAGAATGAAAGCCAGAAAGCCAGCAAGCACTCGGCTCCGGTGCCTGGCCGCCGGAAGGTCTGCGCGAGCTTGTCCCCATGCCGTTGTGGACGAGGTCTCGCTAGACAGAGCTCCGCGCCAGTGCCCGGTTTAGCGTGCCCAGCTCCGATTCACCGTCGAGCTTGGCGGCGGGCGTGGGTAGCGCCTGGGAGACGGCGATTGCCTCACGTTTGATGAACCCCATCACATCCTCGGGCAATGGCCAGTTGCTCACAAGGAAATCCATGCCGTCCACCGTGATCTGAAGGCTGCTCTTGTCGTCGCTTAATATCAAGCCTCGCTGCTTCAAATACCACACTGCGGCACTCAACTCCACGGCTGTGGCCTCCACCATGGCTTCAATCTGCCGTATCGAGAGACCTGGAGCGGACGGCCTGGCGCGCCGGCGATCATAGAGCAGACAAAGGATCGCCGCGCGCAGTACCGCGTCGAGGCCCAGCGCGTCAAAGAACGCGAGGCCGCTGAACTTGGGACTGGCTCTTTCTTGGCTGATGCCTTGCAATTTGTCGAATTCTCTTCGCCGTTCCGGATTGGAGAGGGCTCATTAGACCTGCCGTTCCGACTGTTGCTGGAACGGAAGTAGATTCTGTGGTCCATCGTCCCGCAACAACCATCTGTCCTACTGTACGCCGATCACGTTGAGCGACTAAAGTTCGTCGGCAAAGTGCCGATATGCAACATCGATATGTTGGGTAAGCATCCGTCCAGAATGAGCGCGACACCGAGCGAAGCTACTCTCGTGGAGATTACCAAGGATGGGATCCTTAACGGTTTTACGGCGTTCCTGCGAGGATTTCGACGGCGCGAGGGAGCCAGTCACAGCATGCCTCCGGTATCGGCGCGGAGACGAACGCGAAGGGGCAACGCAATGCTGGAGTCCGCCCTTTGTCTGCTACCCATGTTCGCCATGTTCTTCGGGATTATCGACGTCTGTTACGCGGTTTCCATTCAAAGCCTTCTTTCGCAAGCGGTGCGAGCCGGATCGCGGTGGGCGGTCACTTACCAGTCCACCTATAACAGCACAACCTGCTCCTCCCAGGCCACCTGTATCACTCAGGTAGTGGTGGACAACGCGGTGGGATTCCTGAGCGCCAACTCGAGCTACATCGTAGTGAATTATTACGTTCCTCCGAACTTGAGCACGCCGGTAATGAGTTGCAGCGCGGGAACATGCACCGCCAGCACCGTCGTCACGCTTCCCTACACTTATAGCGTCACTACCGGTACCAGCACCACCACCGTTACCATTAGCTACGCGAATCAGCCGGGAAACATCGTCGAAGTCGACATCCCCGCTTACCCCTTGTTGTGGATGGTGCCCATCAAGGGTTACACCGCGGGCAGTCAGGTAACCAACTCCTCCGGCCAAACCGGACTGGGGCTGTCTCTTTCCGCCGACGCCATGGACGTGCTCGGCAACCTCCCGCAGGGGCTCACTCCACCTACGCCCTAATCGGAAGATATGTCTATGTCCACGAAACGTTCAAGATCCGAGTCCGGCCAAGCGATGCTTGAGTTCGCCATGGTTTGCATTTCGCTGACGTTTCTCTTCGCCGGCGCGTTCACCATCGGGGCCATGCTCAATAAGGCCCTTCAAGTGAGCAACATTACTCGCAGCGCCGCGGTGTTGATGGTGCGGACGGTGACCGATCCCACTTCCAATCTCAATCTGGCCGACACGGTGAATCAGCGCGTCCTGATTCGGGAAGCGAACGGATTGGGCATGGCGTCGGACTCTTCCTACGACCCCAGCGCCACCGGAAATGGCGCCATCTTTCTTTCTCAGATCGTCCTGGTGGGACCGGTCCAGTGCGCGTCCGGCGTCACCAGCGGATCGGCGCCGTGGAGTACCAGCAATTGCCCGAATTACGGAAGCTATGCTTACGAATACTATGTCGCGATTGGGAATACCACCCGCTGGGCCAGCGTATTTGGAGCGCCGCCGGCGGCCGACGTGAACTCCGACGGCACCATTTCCGCCGCGAACATCGCGACCGACACCACCAACGTCGTTACAACCGCAACCATGACTTCGGTGATCACGCTCGCCTCGGGCCAGTATTCGCTTATCGCCGAAACCTACGCCGATATCAGCGGCATTTCGGTGTTTTCCATTTTCCAACCGCCCGTAATTTACTTTCGCACTCTGACTTGAGGGGCACGGGGGAACAGCGCATGCTTCAAATCATCAACGGCACAAAGAAGGATCGGAAACGCAGCGGATTCGTCATGATGACCTACTGCATCATGCTGGTTTTCACGCTTGCGATGGTCGGGTTGGCGGTGGACGCGGGCACTCTGTACGTAATCAAGGGCCGTCTGTCCTCCGCGGTGGACGCGGCCGCCCTCGCCGCCGGCCGTTCCGTCAACCTCGGCTCGACCCCCAGCTTGGCGCAAACGGCCGCGACCAGCACGGCCACTCAGTATTTCAATGCTAATTTCCCCAGCGGCTTCCTGGGAACCGGCAGCCCCACCATGACACCGACATTCACGGACGGCAGCGGAACTTCAAGCGGGACTCTGACCATCTTGGTCAACGCTTCGGTTCCCGCGCCGACCTATTTCATGCGAATTTTCGGGGTCTCCACCGTTACCGTTTCGGCCACGGGAACCGCTACTCGGCGGGCGACGGTTCTGATATTGGTGCTGGATATCTCGACTTCCATGAACGCCGGAAGTCCGACCACGGCTTGCGACGCGATGAAGAGCGCGGCCCAGGCGTTCATCACCAATTTCAGCCCGTACGATACTATAGGCGCAATCACTTTCACCTACACGGCGCAAGTGCTCTATGCGCCCAGCACCAGCTGGGGAGACGGAACATTGAATACGGACATCGGGAATATTTCGTGTTTCGATAATACCAACACCACTAGCGCGCTCTGGCTGGCCTATGAGCAGATTAAGAGCGTGGGGCTGCCGCTGGCCTACAATTCCATTGTTCTTTTTACCGATGGCTCTCCCAACGCGATCTCCGCGAATTTTCCGGTTCGCACCCAATCCGATGTGCGCTATGGAACGGATGTCGCGGGCACCTGCCCCTCGCAAACCTCCACCTGCACCATGCCCGTGATTTGCACCGGTTCGGCCTCGCAGACCATCACAGGCGCTATACCCCAGGGTTCCGGCCAGACCGACACCGGGACTACGACGGGTCTCTACCAGGCGATCAACACTGACGCCGCTCCAGTTTACCCGGCCAGTTGTGCCGCCTCTTACACGAGCGCAAACTCGCAAATCCGGCAGGCGGTCGCCTATATCCCGGATTTCGACAAGTACGGCAATTCCACCCATGGCGTCCCGGCGACATCTACTCCGGCCACCTGCCCCGGCGCCACTTGTACCGTGGCCACCGTCACGTTGCAATCCACGGGCGCTACTTATCTCTATGACACTCGGGATTTCTGGGAGTTTCAGGTGAACGACGCGTGCACGGGCGCTACCGGC
>Ga0302325_10031209_pt1 | contig 10965 bp, 5 predicted proteins | sample Palsa_T0_2_FD_201948 | JGI IMG/M metagenome (GOLD analysis project Ga0302325, IMG submission 201948) | Peat permafrost microbial communities from Stordalen Mire near Abisko, Sweden - Palsa_T0_2 | ecosystem: Environmental > Terrestrial > Soil > Palsa > Peat permafrost | place: Sweden: Abisko... | reverse complement strand
AACCATGGCTCGCCCTTCCTCCACATCCACGCTAATCGGCTTCTGCACCCAAACATCGGCGCCTGACTTGACGGCCTCGACCATTGTGAGCGCATGCCAATGATCGGGTGTTCCGACGAGAACGATGTCGAGATCCTTCTCGGCAAGCATTTTGCGGTAGTCCGAATAAGTTCTCGGCTTCTTGTGCGATTGCTGGCGCTCGGCAGCCATGTCAGCGGCTTTCGAGAGCATGATGCTATCGACATCGCAAAGCGAAACGATTTCGATAGGCGAGACCTGCACCAGGCGGAAGAGGTCGGACTTGGCATACCAGCCACAGCCGATGACGCCTACGCGCCGGTGCTTGGCTTCGTCATAAGATGCGGAATACGCTGGGGCAAGAAGAGCAGGCGCAAGGCTCAGGAATTGACGGCGGTTCATGATGCCTATGAGTATATTCGCCTGGGGATATTCATGGCAGCGTAATCGGGACGGCTGCCTTCAGCGTGAAGAACATTTCCGTGTCCGCGGGAAGTTCAAGCGAGGCGTCCGCATGCTTGCCGCCAACCAGCGAACCTACGGCGTTCCCAATGCCCGAGAGTTTACCCGCGCGTTTTCCCTCCGCGGAGCCGTTGAACTCGAAGGTGTCGCTGCGGACCTGGTAGGTCTTGCCCGCCACCTTGATGCTGGAGAGTTGGAACTGAACCTTAGGGGATTTCTTTGAGCCGGCCACCTTGGTCAGCACTATACGCGCCTCGGAACCTTTCGGCACGAGGGTCTTTTCGTCGGCTGTCAGCGCCTCTGTGAGGACGACCGGGAATACTTCGTTTTCGTTGGACTTAGAACCCTCAATTGCGGCAGTAAGGCGAATGTGCACCGCGGTCTTCGCGGGAATCATGCGGTGCTGCGGCTCCTGCTTCGTCACCGGAGTGTCGGTCGACGAGGGAAGTGGTGTCTCACCGCGCGCCGCTTCCGTGAGGGGCGCAAGTGGAGGTGGTGGCGGTGGCTCGGCGGGCGCGGCCGAAGAAGCGGCGGTCTTGGCAATTGATACAGGCGCGGAACCGGAATTGCGGCTAAACATCGCAAGCCCGCCAACCCCGAGAATCAAGATCGCAACAAAAGCAGCCACGCCCGTGCGCACAGGCGTCCAAAATGACGTAGGCGCGGGCGGTGGCAACGTAGTCTGAGGACTAGGACGAGGAACAGCGCCCGTCGCGATTCCACCCACCGGAATTTCCATGGTTGGCGCCATTCCGGGAAGGATGATCATCGCGGACTTCGGAACGAAATCCTCCCATGCTTCGGGATGGTCAAGCGCTTCGGCGAACTCGGCAACGGATTGAAAACGATCCTCCGGTTTCTTCTCCAGCGCCTTCAACACGATGCTCTCAATTCCCTTGGGGATGTTGGCGTTATGCGTGGATGGCAGCGGCGGCGCAGTATTGACATGGTCCGTGAGCACGTCATACTCGCTGATCGCGTAAAATGGCACGTGCGCAGTGAGTAATTCATAGAGGGTCACGCCCAGCGCATAGATGTCGGAGCGAACATCGGCAGTCTGCCCTTTCACCTGTTCGGGAGACATGTAAAACACCGTGCCGAGTTGCACGCCAGTGCGCGTAAGCCCGCGTTCACCCATCACCTTGGCGATGCCGAAATCCATCACCTTCACAACGCCGCGCTGGTTCAGCATGATATTGGCGGGCTTGATATCACGATGGACAATGCCCATCTCATGCGCCGCTCCGATCCCCGCCAGAGCCTGTTTGAAGAGCGGCACCGCTTCATCGCTCGGGATGGCGCCGCAGCGATTCACCATCTGCTGAAGGTTTTCGCCGTCGACGAATTCCATCACCATCATCGCGTTGTCGCGTTCCAGAAGGAACGCGTAAAGAATCGCGACATTTGGATGATTGAGATTCGCCTGCGCTTTGGCTTCAGATCGAAAGCGCTCCACGATGGCAGGCTTTCCGGCTAGGTCGCTATTGAGCACCTTGATCGCAACGGTGCGCTCCAGATTGATTTCGGTGGCGCGGTAAACGGTGCCCATTCCGCCTTCGCCGAGTTTCTGTTCAATCCGGTAACTGCCGACCTGGGTGCCGATCATCGCCTTCCCTCAGTGTACGAGAACCGGATGGCGTACGATGATCTGGTGAGAAGTCTGATTCTGTGGTTCCTCATGCTGGCCCAGGGTGGCCGTCCCATACACAATGAGGCGGAGCGCCTGGCACGATGGAAGCCGGTCGAGATGCCCTTCCACTCCCAGAGCCTGAACGCCCGCGAGAGGCAGATGGTGGAAAAGCTCGTGGAAGCATGCCGCCTGCTGGACGATGTCTACTGGCGGCAGAGCGACCCCGGCGGCCTGGCCATGTACAAGACCACCCGGAATGTAACCATCCGAACCCTGTTCCAGATCATGGGTAGCCGTTGGGACCTGCTCGATGAAAACCGGCCATTCATCGGCGAAATGCCGATGCCGCCGGGGCACGACCTATACCCGCACGATCTTACTCGGGCGAAGGTGGAAGAGTACGTGAAACAGCATCCGGAACAGAAGAATGCGATTTACGGAGACTATACAGTCGTGAAGAAAAGTGGGGATCGCCTGATTACTGTTCCCTATCATGAAGAGTACAAGCAGTGGATCTTCCCCATGGCGAAAGCACTGCGAGATGCCGCGGACCTGAGCGACGACAAAGCCTTCGCCAATTTCCTACGTCTCCGCTCCGATTCGCTTTTGACCGACGACTACTACAAGAGCGACTTAGCCTGGCTGGATTTGAAAGATCCCAAGTTCGATGTGATCTTCGCGCCGTATGAGAGTTACCTGGACGACTTACTCGGCGTGAAGACATCTTACGGCGCTTCAATCCTCATCCGTAACGACGCGGAAAGCCAGAAGCTAGCCGTCTATCAGAAATATGTTCCTGAGATTCAAGACGCCCTGCCGCTAGCGGCGCCTGACAGGCCTTCAAAGCGCGGGCATTTGACTCCGATGGAAGTGATGGACGCGCCCTTTCGCGCAGGCGATCTTCGATACGGGTACCAAGCCGTCGCAGACAACTTGCCGAACGATGCGCGAATCCATGAGGCCAAAGGCACCAAGAAGATCTTCTTCAAGAACTTCATGGACGCTCGCGTCGAGTATGTCATCCTCCCCATCGCCAAGAAATTGATGGACCCCGCGCAGGCGGCGAAGGCGTCAGGCGAAGGCTATCTGGCGAGCACTCTTCTGCACGAGATTTCGCATGAGCTTGGCCCCTCGTTTTCCCATATTGGGGGAAAGCAAATCGATATACGGGAAGCGATCGGCCCAGCGTATTCAGGCCTCGAAGAAGCAAAGGCCGATGTCGTCGGTATGTTTGGCTTGAAGTGGCTGATCGATCACAACGCGCTCCCCAAAGATCGTTTGGAGGAGTACTACGCTTCTTATGTAGCGGGGATCTTCCGGACACTGCGCTTCGGCACGGGCGAAGCGCATGGGCGCGCGGAAATGATGGAGTTCAACGTTCTTCTTGAGAGCGGCGCGCTATCGCGAAACAGCAGCGGGCTCTATGTGATCGATTTCTCGAAAATGCCAGGCGCACTGGCTAAACTGGCTCAAGAGCTACTGGAAATGGAAGCAACCGGAGATCGCGCGCGCGTGGAGACCTGGTTCACGAAGTACGACAAGATGCCCGCCGATCTGACGGCGACTCTTGTTTCGACGAAGGACATCCCTGTAGACCTCTACCCCATCTATTCATTCCCAGACAAACTGCAATGATTCAAGTTGTTTTGTATTTGATTCTGCTACTGCAGGATTTCCATCCACCCGATGAAGTGCAACTTCTGAAAGACTACAAGATCCCGAACCCCAGCATTGTAAAGTTCGGCGATGTGGATGGCGACGGCAAGCCGGATTTTCTGTTGATCGGAACGGATTACTCCGCATACATGTATAACAACGCGGGCGCGGAGTTGTGGCGCTGGCAGGCCCCGACCGAAGGCGCGCGATTGCGTGGAGAGTTTGAGGCGCCAGGGTCAATCTGGGATTTCGATCAGGACGGATACGCCGAAGTAATCCACTGGAGAATCATCGACGGCCAGGAGTGGCTGGTTATGGCCGACGGACGAACGGGCAGGGTCAAGCGGAAGGTCTTATGGCCCACCACGCCCTTGCCGCACGTCTACAACAACTTCCGAACGGCCATCGCTCACTTCCATCCGGGCTACGCGGACAGCCTATTGGTCTTCACAGATTCGGGCGGCTCCATCAACATCACCGCATTCGATCGCGAGTTCCATCAAATCTGGCAGCACAAGGAACTTCGCAAGAAAGATTACTTCGGGCATTATATCTATCCGGTCGATCTGAACGGCGATGGCATCGACGAAGTGGTAGTGAGTCATCTTTGTCTCGATGCCAAGGGTAAAGTGATCTGGCAAAACGACCGCATGTTCGACGATAACCATGACCACATGGACGCGATGGAATTCTTCGACATCAACGGCGATGGAAAGCTGGAGCTACTTACCGGCCAAAGCGATATCGGTGCGCTCGCGTATAACGCCATGACGGGTGAGATGCTCTGGCACAATCTGGCGGACCACACCCAACAGATCACCGCCGGGTACATCCTGAAGGGCATGACGACTCCGCAAGTGGTGGTGAACGCAAGGACCTATCGCCAGCGCGGCCTCGGAGCCCAGCTCTATTGGTTCGACAACAAAGGCAACCTGCTTTCCAAGTGGCCAGCTGCGCCCATTCCCGGCAATCCGAACTTCGTTCGCGGAGATTGGTACGGCGACGGGAAGAAGACTTTCTTTTGGTATCGCTACAAGCTCCTCGACGATGGAACCGGCGCGCAATTCTTCGCGGAGCCCGTTTATCACATGTTCGATTTTCTTGGGAACGGAGCCGAGCAGGTGATTACTCAGGATCGAAACGTCCTGCGGGTTTATGGGTTCAAGAATGTAGTACCGAAAACCGTGAAGCGCGATTCGGAATACGTACGGAATTCAATCGCGAACCACACTCATTATTAGGAGGCCAAGTGCGATTCGCCATCTTGTTAAGTCTGTTCGCCGCTGTCGTGTCCGCCCAATCGACTGACCCAAAGCATCCGACGCCGCTCGCGCCGGGCGTCAATAAAGGCAATGTAGACAACTTCGGCGGCCCGCACTATTACTATGCGACGGTCGGTCCGGGTCACTTCGACGTCAAGATGGCGTTCAAGGAAATGGGCCTGTTCGGCAATCCTCTACGGCAGGGCCTCAACTTCGACTTCAAGAATGAAAAGGGCGAGATGGTTTCGCACAACGCCATCGTCTCGCAGGGGAAAATTGAACACCTGAGCACAACAGGTGATTTGCCCAACAGCCTGAAGGTGATCCTCGTCCTGACCGCGGAGAACGCCACAATCCGCAAGGGCGGCTATTACGAAGTGGAGATCACAGGAGCCGTTCATTTCGACGCCAAGACGCCGGTCGGCGCGGGAGCAGTGCCAATCGATACTTCACTGGTGCATCCCGTGGGTCCGCTTACCGGCTCGGGCGTGGAATTGGTTCATCCCGGGCAAGCATTGACCGCGAGTGAGACGCGCCTTGAGTTGCCGATGAATCTGCTGTTCATTTCCGGCAGCAACGCCGTCCGCCAGCAAGCACAACCAGAGCTCCATCGGATCGCGGAACTGCTTCGAAAGGCCCATGCTCCGATTCGGATCGAGGGCCATACCAATTCGGACATTCGACTCTCAGAACAACGGGCGAAGTCCGTCCAGGCATGGCTGATTGCCAATGAGCGATTCCCCGCCGGCGCGTTTACCGTTCAAGGCTTTGGCGACGACCAGTCCGGAAAGCGGCGGATCGAGTTCGTGTTTACGAAATAGTTACTGAACTCGCAGCAGCACCACGCCATGCGAGGGAACGTCAGCCGTGTACTCTGGGCCGCTGACTTGGGCCGCGGAGTGAGTCCATAGTTCGGTCGCCTTCTTCGGTTTAATTCCAGCATCGGACCACTTGACCGTAACCTTCGCCGCCTCGGCTCCACGATTGAAGAGAGCCACTGCGTGAGCACCACCAGCCAACGAGCGTTCCCATACCTCCTGATCCCCCGTCTTCGAAATGCGTTTGGCCTGTTTGCCCTCTTGATCCTGGTCGATCGCGATGACATCCGGGTTCGTGAGGATCTCCTTGATCGACGGCGTCATCGTGCGAACATCGTTGCCCGCGATGAGCGGCGCCGCCAGCATAGACCAGAGAGTCATGTGAGTCCGATACTCGGTATCGCTCATGCCGCCGTTGCCGATTTCCAGCATATCCGGATCGTTCCAGTGCCCGGGTGCGGCCCACGGTGACAATTCATCCTGCCCGAAGCCGATCTTCGCCATGGAGTCCCACGTATCGCGGATGTCCCCGGTGGTGCGCCACAGATTCCCGCCTACCTCCGGTCCCCACTTCCAAACGTCGGCCCGGCCATACTGGCACAAGCTGTATACGATCGGGCGGCCCGTCGATTGCAGCGCGTCGCCCATCTTTTGGTAAACCGCCTGCATCTCCTCATCGGTGTAAATGTTCCGGGCGCCGCACCAATCGTACTTGAGGTAGTCGATTCCCCATGCAGCATAAGTCTTGGCGTCCTGCACCTCATGGCCGTAGGTACCCTCATAGCCCGCACAGGTATTCGGGCCTGGCGACGAGTAAATGCCGAGCTTCAACCCCTTGGAATGCACATAGTCCGCGAGGGCTTTCATGTCGGGAAACTTGCTATTCGTTTGAATGTTGCCCTGTGCGTCCCGGCCTGCTTCCCATGTGTCGTCTATGTTGATGTAGACGTAACCCGCGTCGCGCATACCGCTGGCAACCATCGAGTCCGCCATTCCGCGAACCGATGCGTCATCGACCCGGCTCGCGAACTTGTTCCAGCTATTCCAACCCATCGGCGGCGTCCTGGCGAGGCCATTCGATGGGACTTTGTGTAACGCTGGCGGATCGATCCGGGCCGGCACCGCGCCTTCATTCGGGTCAGTCCGGTGAGCCACCATTTCAGTAATTTTGTCAGTGGGACGGCGACGCGTACCGATGCGCAACTCATCGCCGGCCAACTTGCCTTCGTAAGTCACCTTACGCTCGCTATGGCCGTCCATCATCGTGCCGACAATTGTAAAACCTTCCGGCCCGCCCGTGCTCTCAGAAATCTTATAGACAAACTGAGTCACTCGGATCGTGCCAGAGATCTTCGAGCCGTCCTGCTTGACATTGAAGTAAGTGTTTCGGGAAACACCGCCGGCCATTGGCGACGAGACAACCCAGTTGCCGGTCAGATCGGCGGCGGAGCAAATCGCTGAAAAGAGGATAACAGAGAGACAGGAATGATGGCGTGCCATGACGCCATCATCCTATCACCGGACAACCTAGAAAGAGAGCCGGAGAGCCAACTGCATCACGCGCGGAGCAGCGCCGGTTGCGTAGCCAGTGATCTCGCCGAAGGTGGTGGGATTGGCGAGGCTGGTGCTTGGCGTGCCCCACTCTACATTGTTAAACGCATTGAACGCTTCCGCGCGGAAACTTAGCTTGACCTTCTCCCAGGGGAGAGTAAAGCTCTTGCTCAAGGCGATATCCGTGTTGAAGTAGTGCGGTCCGGTGAGGATGCCACGAGCTCCGACCGTTCCGGGATTCGATCCCACGAACGAGTTCACCGCTGTTGGGTTCGCAAAGATGCTCGGGATGCCGTTGTTGTCGAAGCCCAGTTTCGAAGCCGGAAGGCTCGCGCCGGGGGCTAGGATGCCGAAGGCGGAATAATCGTAGTTGACATTGTAAGCTCCAGCGTCGGACACGGTAAGCGGGTTGCCCGAATGGAATGTCACCAGCGTGCTGGCCTGCCATCCCCCGATGATCTGGTTCGCCCAGGAAGGGATGTTGCTCAACCAAGCCTTGCCCTTGCCGACAGGGATTTCTACAACAGCGTCCGCTGCCACCGTGTGCCGGGCGTCGAAGTCGGAGGCGCCGTAGAAGGCACGTGGGTTAAACGCATCCTGAAGAGCGGCGCCGCCACTGGTTTCCGAAGTCGAGCCGTTGTCCAAGGCGTGGCCCCAGGTGTAGTTGAAATCGAAGCCCCAACCGTTTGTGACCGGCCGGCGCAGAGTTAGGGTCATCGCGTTGTAATTGGAGAATCCATTGTTCGTATACACATCCAGTCCGGAATTCTGCAACGGGAAGAAGGTGTTGCAACCGCTCTTTACGAGGCAGGTTCCGTTGGATTGACGAATGCGGTCGACATCGTTCAGGCCGTCCAGCCAGCTACCGGAATAGTTGCTGTAAACGTCGTAGAAGAAGTTGGCGCTCGCGCTGCCGGGAATGTAGAAGTTGGCCAACTTAGCGAACTGGTTGGTGTAAAACGGCTCATTCGGAACCAGATTCGGGTTGGCTTTTACCTGGGCCGGCGTAAGACCCGTGTCGTAAAGGTAGGCGAGAGGAGCGCCCGCCTGGGCGAACGTCTGCTTGGAAGCCGGATCCGTAAAGTTGGTAAGAGGCTGCCCGTAGTCCTGGTTGACGATCTGCCTATGTCCGATGCGGCCGATGTAACCAACTTCGATGGTCAACTTCTTCGGAAGCTTTCTCGCGTAGCTGGCATTCGTTAGATACTCGTAGGGTGCTTTGAGGGTGCTCGATACCCCCGTGAACGTAGTGAATCCACCAGTAATAATAGCGGGAGTCAGCGGGAACGAGCCACCGGCTACGGTGGGCAGTGTGGGATATCCATTGCCAGTATCGCGGAATGCGGTGGTGTAGTTGGTATTGACAGGCTGCGCCACACTGGTAGCAAGGCCAGGTGAGCCGCCGGAAGCAAGAGCTTGGGCGACGGCAGAGCCGTAGTGATCATAAACGATTGCCCAACCCGCGCGGAATGCGCTCCCCTTCCCCATGATCCGTTCGATCAAGGTGCCATTCTCGGGAGAGTAAGCAAGGGCAAAGCGCGGAGCCCAATCCTTCTTGTCCAAAGGATAGTAGCCGGGACCGTTGTTGACCGGCCCACCCAAGTTATAAGTGATTAGTGCGCTAGCGAGCTGCGAATTGGGAATTCCATTCGCCGCGGCGTAGCTTCGATCTGCAAAGAATTGGTTGAGTGGGGTCGTCGGTATAACTTGCGTGCCGTGTAGTTCATAAGGTACGCCGGAGAGTGAATATCGAAGGCCGGCGGTGATCGTGAGATTGGGCTTGAACTTGAAGGAATCCTGAATATAGCCTTCATATTCATGAGTCTCAAAGTCCGTAGTTACCGGCGAGCCAAACGGTATGACGGTGCCTTTCGCCGTGTAGTTGTACGTGGCGCCGAACTGGTTGAGCATGCCAAGGACAGGGCCGAACGCGTTCGCAGCGTTGGTCGCGGAAGAGAGCGCGACGCTGGATCCATAAGTGGGAGCCAGATAGTTTGTGATGTCCGTTGTAAGATCGCCGCCAAGGCCGAGCAGGGTGTTCCTACTGAAGCTATAGCTGGGATAGCTGTTGGTATAGGAGATGTTGTCGTATTCGGCAAATCTGAAATTCAACCCGCCGGTGATGGTGTGGCGGCCTTTGGTCCAAGTAATATCGTCGGTGAAGTTGGTGGTAGGCGCGACTTTTTGCGCCGCGCGCGCTGTGCCGACAAGCGCCGCGAAATAGAACGTGGGAACAACCGCGGAACTGCCGGTTGAGGCATTGCCATACCGCGTATAGCCATAGTTCACCACATTGATCAGAGTTGGAGTAAGCACCGCAGTGTAGCGCGCAGCCAGGCCACGTGAATTGTCCAGGGTTTTCTGGGCTGCCGACTGGCCGGGAAATTCAGCGAGCCCCGTGCTGCTGCCAACGACTCCATTACCGTCAACCGCCGCTCCGTTCAGTGTGCCTCGAAGAGAGAAGGTATGCTTTCCGGCCGGGTCCAGGACGTAATCGAGCTTGGCCACCTGCGCATGGTTGTTCAAATCCTGCGGAGCATTGAACGTGAGGACATTGAAATTGAGGCCCTTATCCGCTGACGCGAGTGGGTTGTTGCCGGAGGGGAACTGGTTCAGGTAGCTCATCATAAAGGAGCTCTCGCCGATCCCGAGCGGGTCGATCGCCTTGATCGCCGCGGGACTCAGAACAGCGGTCTGGCCGCTCTTCAAAGCCAGCAAGATTTCGCCCTGCTTCAACGTGTCGCTCGGAACAGTGCGATTGACAGCGACAGCGCTACGATCCTTGCGGCCTTCCCAGTTGTAGAAGAAGAATAGTTTGTTCTTCAGCACCGGCCCACCGAGCGAGCCGCCGTACTGATTCCGGACGAGCGCGGAACGGGCGACACCGGCGCGGTTACTGAACCAGCTATCGGCCGTTAGATCCGTGTTGCGATTGTATTCGTAGAGCGTGCCATGGAATTGATTGGAACCGCTCTTGGTGATGATGGAGACTTGTCCGCCCGCGTAGGCGCCCTGGTCGGCTCCCAGGCCAGCGACGGTGGTGCGGAATTCCTGCACCGAATCGAGCGGAATTGGAACCACGGCGTTAAAGCCATCCACGCCCTTGCTATTGTTGACATCCACACCGTCGAGCAGCACATTGTTCTGATCCGGACGCGCACCTGCTACCTGGCCGGTCGACGCAACACCCGGCTGGACGCCCAGCAGCGCAACGATGTTTCGCGTCTGGAGCGGGATCTCCTTAATCTGCGTTTCCGTAAACGGATTTCCGACCGATGCATTCTCGGTATTCACAGCCGAGGTCTCCGCCGTTACGTTTACCGTTTCAGTAGCCGCGCCCACCTCGAGCTTGATGTCGAGCGTCGAAGGAGTATTTGTTTGAAGCACAACGCTGGTGGCGTAAACGCGGAATCCCGGGTTGGTGGCAGTCAGCTTGTAGGGTCCAGGCGGCAGTTGGACGACTTCATATTCGCCTCGGCCGTTGGAAATAGTTGTACGAGTTGCGGAGGTGTCGGCGTTGACCACCTTGATGGCGGCGCCTACGATTGCCGCTCCGTGAGCATCAGTT
>Ga0302325_10031208_pt1 | contig 10965 bp, 8 predicted proteins | sample Palsa_T0_2_FD_201948 | JGI IMG/M metagenome (GOLD analysis project Ga0302325, IMG submission 201948) | Peat permafrost microbial communities from Stordalen Mire near Abisko, Sweden - Palsa_T0_2 | ecosystem: Environmental > Terrestrial > Soil > Palsa > Peat permafrost | place: Sweden: Abisko... | reverse complement strand
AAAACTTCTAGAATTACTATAATAATGTCCCTAATCATGATTATCGACTTGCTTTTCCGACTATATATTATTATTATAAGGAAATCGTGGTTTGAGGGGCTAAGGGGGGGGGGCTTCGGGGGCTCGCTAAGAATCGATTCAGAACCGATTCGATTCGATACCTTACGATTCTGGCATCGATTCGAATCGATACGCGATATCGCGTATTTTTGCCAAGCCTGCTTGAGCTTACAGTTTCCCGGGGCAATCCTTTCCATTCTCGGTTGTTCAAGCCCGAGGTCCTGCTTCCTTCTTGTGGTGGCTTTGCCGTGTAAGATAAATGCGTGATAGACGCATGGACACCAAAAGTGATATTAGACCCCTCAATTAAAATTAGTAAGTGGATGAGAATATAAGAATACCAAGAGACGTGATTCTGAGATGCTAGGGAATGGCCGCAAGACCTTAAGAGGCGATGTTTGGAGTCTACTAGTCCGCAAGCAATTGCAAACTAAGATATACTAACACCAAGTTTGAATATGAACGAAGGCAGCAAAAGTAACTCTCACCAACTAGAAAACAATTAAGACAGATATATGCTATTAAACTATCCGCTATCAATTCATCCTTCACATCCCGTTGTCATCCCAAGAGAATAGTTGAAGTACTGACAGCGGGAAACTTTTTACATAATATAAAATGCTTTTCTTCTCTTTTGAGGTAAAATTTGTGGCAGCCTGCTCTTACTTAAACAAACTGTGTGTTGTATTCCCTCTGCATAAGGACATGATTGTGTTGCACTCTTCCTTTAAGTTAGCTAGAAGTCGTTGCTCATTTGATATGGCTCTAATCTTGCATGCAAGATAGTTTATACGAGTGGAATTAATACCGATAGGAAGAAGATTCACTTAGAAATCCTTATAATTTAAAGAAAAGATGCTCAGAAATCAGGAGGCGGCTTGCCAGGAGAAAAGAGCATGGAAGGTACAAATTTGGAAAGCACTTTCTTAAACTATGTTATCTTAGCATTATTAATAAGTTTTGCTGAATCTGGCCCTATTTACTCTTGAGACCCCCAATTAAGCTTCGGAATTTAATTTGCCACTCCTATATCCTTGTTAGCCTTAAAATATGACAAAGTCCCCCTTACGTTTGAATCCCGCTCAAATTCGTCTGCAATAAAAAATGAGTTGATATTCACTTTACAATCCCATTGTGATAGTTATGAACTTAGCCCAGACCAGGACTATTAACAGTAAATTTGCAAGCTCCTGTAGTTGTCTTTACTCAGAACCACAACTTCACGAGGATTAACGACTACAATTATAGGACAACTTTGTACGCTGTTTGCTCAGTCAGACAACCTCTTCCTCTTTACACCACAAATCAGCCGTTCGAGTTTAGCCGTTCGAGTTTTGGCAAGTCTATATTTCACCATCTTTTTTTATACAAGCACAAATAATGTGCTGTTAACACCTTCCTTGTTGTCTACTTCAGCTTACTTTCATCGAAAGAAGAACTTGGCAAGATTCCTTTGCTTCCAACTAAGCTGGTATACCTAGCAAATAAATTTCTCAATAAAGAGTTTTACAACCTGAGGGAAATTTCCTTTCAATCTTTATCTGAATCTCCTCCTCGTCGTACCGTTGTTCTTCGAATAGATCATGCTAAATCGTTAGCCTACCATCTTGCCATCAAACAAATAGGCTAAGCTGCACTTCTATACCCGAATTCCCTCACCTGCAAGGCAGCGAATCTTAGAACTTGATGCATTCTCTCTGCCGACCCTTCATTTTTACATCTCAGTTGTACAGACACTAGTCTACCTCCTAGATGTGCATGTGCATGACTCCTCTTCAGGCATAGCCACAAATCATCTAGCCATGAAATAATGCACTAGCAACATACTGAGAAGGGCTTTGTATTTTTTTTCTCTTTATAAAACTCCATTTACCAAAATGCCTGCTGTCGGAGAATGAGCACAGCGAGGGGTAATTGTGGTTCCACTTTTGCGACAGTTATGAGCCCGGTTCGTGCAGTTTCTTGGCGCGATGGTAATACCCACCGCTTGCAACTCTACCTCTCGTCAGCAGAAATTTTTTCGATACTTTATCGATTTTCAACTAGAAGATTTTGCTATTGCGACGCTTTTTCCGCAACAAAAGCACCTGATTCACTAGCAAGCGAACCCCCCGCATATAACGATACTTCGATCGCACTAGAAGGCATGTGAATACACCCCAGAGCTCAACTAGTTTGGGCAGTAAGGTGGAAGAATTTGTAGAATATGGTTTTATAGAGAACTAGGCTCAACAGATAGTGCTAGTCCTCTGAAGGGTGTGTTGGAGAATGAGTACGGCGAGGAGCGGTATATATTGCACAATTAGCAGAATGCAATAGTGGTTCCACTTTTGCGACACCTGCCCAGTATGATAGTATCTTCCATTGGTAGGTGGCAAGTCTCCCTTACCATGTGGGTATCGCAAACAACCATAACCCCCCCTTTTCCCATTCCCAAAATACAGATACCCTCTCGTTATCACTATCATGCCTTAGTCAACGCCCTTACTAAACTCCTTTAATACCATCATATAATTGAGCTCGCTTCGCTCGCCCCTCTATCCCATCCCTCGCTCCCCAAACTCAACCCTCTGCCCCATCGGCGGCGGCCCCCTCATCATCGGCTCCATCCCCACTGTCGGTACTCTCGTCGGCGTCCCATATAACACACTCGTTCTTGGCGTCTGCTCCGTCGTCCAACTTGCTGGAACAGCAGATCCCCTATTCGGATTCGGACTTGGGTTCGCAATAAATCCTATAGAGTTATAACGGTAGTCCGGAGATTTCGGCGTATCGGGGATCTCGTCGTCTTCGTCTAGGTCGTATTTTTCGACGAAGCTGCCGAGGAGCATTTTCATGACGTCGCCGTTGCTTTTCTCTGTGTCGACGATGTCACTGTTTGATGAGTGTTGGTGTAAGTGGTGAGAAAAAGGGGGATTTAGGGCAAGAGGAAAGAAAGGACTTACGGGATTCCTTCGTATACCAGCTCATTATCTAGTGTCCAAAGCCTATACGTCGCGTCCTCGTTGTCGCCGAATTGGATGAACTCGATGCTCACAGGTCGTTGATTGATCTTGAGAACACCAACGATATCCCGAAGAGCTTTGACGAATTTCACGATCAAGTCCTTGACGCCCTCTTTATCTCTCATTCCGTCCCATAAACCATCTGTCAGGACGAGGAGTGTGAGATCTCTGGACTCGTAGCCGAAGGATCCGCGTTTTGCCCGTCGCGCTTCGTCTAAGTACGCATCGAAGATCTTGCTTAGCGGCTTTCTCATGTCGGTGAAGTTGTTTTTTATCGGTTGGGCGCCGGGATCATTCATGGCTGCTGTAAAGGGATTGTCTTTGAAAGAGCCTAAGAACTTGCTTCTGCTCTCCTTCCCTTGCACCTTGACGGACCCGGATGTGAAGAACAGATCCATGCCGTTCTCGTCTTGATCTTGGGCTTTAAGTAGAAGCGCTTCAAGTAGATACTTTGCTTCGCCCCAGTATCGTTCCATGGATTCCGCGTTGTCGACAAGGAATTTCTGCTATTGTCAGTAAATGGCAGGAATGCATTTCAACAGCATGACAGCAAGCTTACAATGTCACGATTGCCATAATGTCTTGATAGCTCCTTGTCCTTTTGTCTGCCTCGTCTATCACACTCTTCTCGAATTTGAAAAGCGTTCTTGCGACAACTTGTTGTGGACCGCCGAGGTAGTTGCAATCTAGGCCTTACCAATACGGGATACGGATGGTGGCGGTTATTCTCATAAGGATTGTGGCTCTCATGATAGGGATAGGATTCAGGTGACTCGGTGGGATGGAGTGGCGAGCCTTGCGGTTCATCCAGTGCTTCAAATTTTTCTGCCGGTTGCACGATGCTGGTTGGTTGTTGGGTTGTTGGTGGGTCTACCACAACTGATACGTGTTGTGGCTCTTGCGGTGTGGTGACAGAACGAAGAACTTGTGAGCGGTGTGTTGTCTTTTGCAAAGGCGGCCCCAAGAACTTTGATTTTCTTTCTTGTGCAATGGTCTTTGGAACCTCTGGGATGGATCCCGGCGGTGGTAGTGTTGAATTTCCTGCAGCTGCTGTCGAATCTCGCGTTTTTGAAGGCGCAGGGGCTGCGTCATCCACTTGACGGAGAAGTTCTTCGATGCTTTCATGGACAACAACTCGCCTTTCCCTACGAGCTGAACTGAGTATCGACTTGAGCTCCTCACATATCTGGTCAGCTTTTATCCTCTGTCCTGCATCTCCTAATAGCATCTTCTGATCAACAAGATCAAGAACGCGGCCCGTTACTGTGTCAGTCGGCCTGATTGAGTCCCGAAGTACGTTGTGCCATTCTTTAACAGCGGGAAGAACATCAGTCCTATCATGAAAGTAATCACCGCGAGACAGTCCAGGTGAGTTTGTCTTTGAGGCTTGGGGCTGCTTCTGCTCTCTCGCAATCTGTCGAATTGCCACTTTGCGTATGTCCCTGTATTGGCGGATACCTTGATATCCCAGCACCACCCACGTCGCGACGACAGAAAAAACACAAGCCAGAGACCAGGTGTCGATAGTCTGAGCTACTTTACTTGGTGTGTTGGTCCAACCTGCGTGACGTTCAGGGGCCCCTAGGTCATCAACGATTAGGCACGTGAAACACTGTCTAGAAGAATTCTGCTCACCATATGTCTCTGTTCCACCACGCAGGAGCTCCTTTGGGACTTGGTCGGTTTTCTTTACCCATTTAGTGAAACCAGGGTCTGCCAACTTGAAATTGCCATGGACTATCAGAATATTGTCGGGCTTGATATCGGCATGCCACCTACTGCTATTAGACAGATAAAATCGTGGATAGGAAGAACTCACCCATAGTATTCCTGGGTTTTCCCACTACTAGGCAACTTCAAGAGGTGAATTCCTTTCACTGCATCAGCCACTGCGAACAAACCCGCCCAGAACGCCTCAATTTCCGGCTGTAGATACGGCGGAACCTTGTCGACAAAGTACTCCTCGAGGTCGGATTCGCCGTACTCAAGTAGAATATTGTGAGTTACCCTGAAGGTAGGTATCTGCTGATCTTCTGAATCGGTATGCTGTGAAGATCCCGAAAATTTCTGTACCCTCTTCTCCTTGTGTCCAAAGTCGCCAAGGTACTTAATCATTGCATTCTGATTTCTCAGCGCATAGAATGCGTTCACCTCATTCAAGTATAATGTTCGATTGCCGTTCTCGAAAGTTTTCAGGGCAAATTCATACCGCTGCCAATTGAATCAGTACCTAGTCTCTCTTCCATGTCACAATCAAGTCATGGATAGTGACTTACTGGACCGAGCTTATCATCATCATTTTCGTATCTCGATTGCTCTACTGCTTCCCGCAGTTTAGGGCTGACGAACTCTTCCAAGACCCCAATCTGAAACAGTTGCGCGGTGCCCCCCTTATCATTGATTGGCGCTTTTCGGCAGAAGGGTAGGACCCTATTCGGAGGATATTCTCTCGCGCCGAGATCAAGCCTCACGGGAAAGAATTTCCACTGAAGTCGATCGAACGCCTCAGCCACTATATCAGCATCCTCAATATTCATGTCTCGAAATATGCGCGTTAGTTCGAGGAGGTTGATTGGGAAGTGTCTGTCGACTTTGTCTTGTCGTCGGAGCTGGTTGATAAGCTCGCCGCGGCCAAGATCTAGCAGGATGCTGAACAGAATCAGACAGCAGTCCTCCCCATCGCACAGCTCTTCCCTGTTGATTGGTAATGCTGGTGACATTCGATGTCTGTATGCGGCTTCCAAGAGTCGGTCGGCCTGCGTCCATTTGTCGTAGTACTTGCTTCGAAGCCATTCCGTGAGCTTGGAGACCCGTACGTATGATCTCCCACAGCATGCCTTGATAGTATATTGGTCCAGAACCTTCTTGAAATCGCGGATAGCTGCGTCATGGCTATCTGACATGATGAATTGATTGGAATTGGGGCGTTCAAGGTGTTACTGCTTGGTGACCCGTGGGCCACACTCCGAAGTTCGTTGTACTCGAGTTGGAGGGTGCTGCGGCCGTCTAGTGGGGTGGGTCAGCGTAGATGGAAATAGACCAGCACTATCATCGGTCATCAACTGGCATATAGAAAGAAAAGGAACTGTCATGCGATGCCGTACGGAGTATAGAGGTGATTGAAGAGGCGTGAGACTGTGCCGTTGAGGATATGGATGCGGCTGGAACCCCACTCCGTGACCCCTGCTCGCAACTAGGCGCAATCGGGATGATCGATCGATCTGCCATTGCTATTATGGATCGGTTATTTAGTCGCAGTACTTGTGTACAGTTCTAGAAGATGTAGATAATTGAATGTGATGAAACTTCAACACATGAACTAAGGGATATAGATATATTCTAAACTAGATTCGCAAGCAAGAGGGTGGTGCATTGGAGTCTTGCGACGGACAAAAGCTTATATTTCAGTACCCCACCCTTATCAATGGGTTGATTAATCATGAGCAACAGTTCATCTCTCTTACTTATGGCTCAAATTTAGACCCCGCCATCCTATCAAGTTGTCACGAGTCACAAATTTTACAGAGATAAGATTCTCTTGAAATAGGTATATATATATCGATATAATCCTACGCCATCGAGGTGGGAGGTTCATCTCAAGTGAAGCTGCCACGGTGACGCCTTGTCGTTGATGGAAACATCTTCCTAGCTGCGCAGGTAGTGACTGTAGGCATCCAGGTCCCTGCTAGGTCATATCATCTCGGCCGAGACAGGAAGATTGGAGTTTCTACTCCTTTGACCCTGCTGGAATCCTCGCAGACTCGAAAGGTCTGTTATTCGGCTGAGCTCGATTCTTTTCAAACAGATTTAGAACCATTCCTCGCCTGGTACAGGGGTTGATCGAGGCGATGCTGGATATGGCTAAGCGAGTATATGTTGTGTATGCTCAACTAGTTCGCGGCCCTACTAAGATCCGGTTTTATTCGCCCAAAGTACTCTTCGATTCGTCGTTCGCAAAAGGAAGCACCGTCAAATGTCTCCGTTTTCTCTCCTCATACATGAAATATAAATACCCAAACCCCAAAGTAAGGAAGCTCAACGGCAAAGTAATTTCAAGCCATCGCATCAATGCGACGTAGGAGAAAGATCCATCGAAGGGACCAGTGCTCGAACCGGTGCCGTTTCCGCCGCCTTGGTTCTGGTACTTGATGACATCGGTGCTGAAGAAAGTCTTCGAGCTGTTTAGCAATAGTGGGAATATCGATGGAAGCAGACTTCTCACCGAGACAAAGGTAGCGGGGAGGTAGATCAGAGTGACTACAGTTATGACGCGCATTGCGACGGCCTCGCGGATGGACAGAGCGCCGACTTCATGCATGCTTATTGTGAGACGCTCCATCTTTTCTGTTGCTTGGCTTTGGAGATGTTGGAGGATCTGAATGGTGTCAGTGCGAACAGATATGGGATTGAAAAGGGGGAGTTCTTACCATTGTCTTTCTGTTCTCTGTGATACGGACGAGAACTTTGGCTCGAGCAATTTGCATTTTCGAGTCGTAGATCATTTCGTCAACTTGCCTAGCAAAAGTTCTGACGTGTTCGCTATAAGCTTGAGTGACGGGAAACTCTGAGTGTTCGATCAAACGCTCGTAGAATTTGCGAATCGAAGTAAGCACATCGGTGTTTGCCTCTAAGATCATGACGGCTTCATTGGTCTTGTCTTCCCAGTGTTGTACGCTCTGTAAATGTTTGGTTGTGTAGATTAGTTGAGCCTCTCGAGGCCCCCGTGGCCCATAGACAGCTAGTTTCGTCTGCAGAATCAAGGTCAGTAGCGACTTCACATTGGTAACAAGAAGGGGTTTTCTTACCTCGTCCTCGATTTCTGCTTCGAGCCATTGTATGTACCAACACCATTCTTCTGTCGACCAGTTGCACAATAACAAGTGTACCGAAAGGCTTGATCGAAAAGATTGTTCGGGACTGCCGAAGGATTGATCTTCCGCCTTTCCATTGGGGGAAGTCATATCCTCAATCCTATCTTTGAGATCTCTGTTGCCCTTCGTGATAATCCATAGGGTCGTCCCAAACACCACGTCAAACTGGTGGTGGATAGCCGCCTGTCTGATAGACCACCGCTTCTTGTTTGCCAGCATAGTCGAAGAAACGCCCTTCAGATTATAGCATAGCTGATATTGTTGCCCGCTGCGACCCAAGTCCTCGATATTCGTCGGCCCTAAAGTCGGTGATAAAGATACATTTTCCCGGAAGCCACTAAATCTCAGATCTCGAGGCTCACTCTGGGACCCAAATACAGATATAAAGTCGAGATAGTTTACCATTACTTGATGATATGTGAGGGTTCGAAGGAGCATATTCGGAGTAATTTTGAGAGGATCTCGAGAGTCTCCCGCCCAGATAAAGCTGCAAATGAATTCATCAGTATTTTTCAGGCTCAAGGGAGTCATTGTCATAACTTACACGAACCTGCTTTTGGGGTCTTTCTTCGTAATCTTTGCCCCCACCCATTGTTGTGTTTGAGGGTCTAACACAGAGCAATCTCCAAGCCTGTCCTTCAACTTGGCTTCACTGAGCAAATTTCCTTTCTCCCAGCCTATCCCCGTTAGTATGGAAAAGGGATTCGTATGTAAGGGGGATTCGTACCATTATCTACGAACTCTCGATACGGGACATGCACATCTCTCTCGCAGGCCACGAATAACGCAGGGGCAGAGTTACGAAGCCGCGATTGATATGCCTTCAAGGTTGCAGGATACGATGATTGCAGGACCAAGTTCTTTGGGTAGTCATTGAAGTTATTGTACGAAGTCTTGAACGTGTCGGGAACTCGCAGATTCGAAGTCATCGATACCGCCATCGCCAGCATGGAAGGGCCGGCAGTGAGTGCTGATATCAATTGAAGGAGTCGCAATAGTTCGTAGGAAGTTCAATCGGGGGTTTAGGGGTCACAGCCATTGCGCTGGACGGAATAGGTGGTCTATATATTTGACTTGAGCTGAATCCCATCCAACAGCGCCTGGAGTCTGCCTCGGCCTCAGCCCGTCACTGCCGGGCGTGTGTTGACAACGGTGGCAGTGCGGTGATCCCTGTCACACAAAGGCCACGAAGATTGCCACTCCACATTTAAAAATTTAACCCATCATTTTCTCATCACAAGCAGCTCGAAAGAAGAAATCTTTTTGTTTGGGCGCATCGTCTCCTAGTACCTCTCTGGTGACTGGGATACGCGTGGAACCTCATCCCTATCCTTCAGCAGCCGGATCTCTTCCCTTTCCTCCTATTTGACGAAAAAAGAAACGATTAGCGACACATGGAACCAGAGAGGTCAGAATCACAAACCAGGGTCAGACGCTCAGGTACGTCAAACACGTAGTAGTCATCATTAACCTGCCAAGACGATGTGTCAGTGCATCACCGCCCAAGAGACTACAAAGGGGAGCGTACAACACGTTCGTTGAACACATAAGCGGGAAACCGCCTTTCTAAAAAAGCCTTGAGAGGCTCCCACCGCAAATTATAGACCGGGTAGTTGTCCTGCTTTAGCTTTGGACCGGCCGACGAGGAGGCCTCCGACTCCTTCTTGAACCCCGACTGTTGCCGTCCAACAGGGGAAGGGGATCGCGTTCTCTTCTTGCGAGAGCTAGTCGTCGACGTCGTGCTCCGTCGTTGAAAGGGCATCGCGGCAACAGTTCTGCAATTGAGAACAGACAATGCGATTTCAAACATTCGCCCAAGAGGAAAGCCTCGTGCTTTTTCAAGCAGACTGGAATGGTAAGGCGACTAGAAAGGCGGCCAGCATCATTCATGCGAGCAAAAGCGGCGCTATCGCTGCCCCCGCAAGTCATTCATGCAAGTGATGCAGCTCTTGGTGGGCAGTGTTGCACCTCCAAACACCAATCAATTCTTCTCCTAAAACATCGAAAAGCATGCCGCTTGCAACTTCCAGTGCTATTGGGTGCAGCAGAGCCTCCATAATGACAGAGTCTGGCACAGCCTTGACTGAAATCTGGCGGCCTTTCGACCTGGGGCTCAAGCTGATGCCACTTTTGGGGGCAAAGATATGGAGTTGATATCCAGACAGCCCGAACGAACGCCGGCTGGCTTCTCCAATTTTAGCAGTGTTCGTCACGGTCAAGGATTTCAATCGAATCGCCCCCTTAGAGGCTTAGACTCACTTGCTCAGCCTGCTCACAGCTGTCGTAAGCATATGGGTCAGACCTTAGTAACTCCCATTCGCCAGAGAGAAGGAAATTCTTGGAACATAGTACGGCACCATAGATTCGAAGTTGGTCTTCGGTGGGGGTACCAATGAAGATTAAATTTGTTCCTCTGGGGATTGAAGCCCATCTTTCCTAGTTGTTGGAATCTGATGTTGGATTTGTTGTGCTGCTTTTGCTCCCTTCTGTATGCGTCAATTAAACCCCATTTCACTTAACGCAAGTGCGCAATTGAGAGAAAACCAACTGATTTCTTAAAAGAACTCTAACCTGCAAAGTTCGGCAAGTCAGATTTCAATGACTAATGTGAGTCAAATGGACAAATTGAGTCGAGATGCCGCAAGTTTGGTATCTGTAACCTGCTGTGCAAACACGCTTCGAGACGGGAAACATGGTTGCAGGAATGGGATATTTTGTTATTATTTGAGGACTGCAGAATGAGTAGCTTCTGCCAGTTTGATAACTTCTGCAGTAGTAAAAGTTTCGAGGATTCACGTTTCCAGAATTCAGATCAACCTCCTCCCCTGGTTCTCTAGGCTCCCTCTGACAGTTCGCCTCCGCCGCTTCCTCCGCAGTATTTGGATATTATGGTTGCACAATATCATAATGTTGTGTTACGACTTTAAGCTGTTTCTCATGTTCTAAGGCTTCGGGATATCCAAGTTCAATTACGACCCACTTTCTCTCCTTCCCCTCCTTCCTCTCCGTCTAGCTATGTGCATCGGACC
>Ga0302325_10031207_pt1 | contig 10965 bp, 9 predicted proteins | sample Palsa_T0_2_FD_201948 | JGI IMG/M metagenome (GOLD analysis project Ga0302325, IMG submission 201948) | Peat permafrost microbial communities from Stordalen Mire near Abisko, Sweden - Palsa_T0_2 | ecosystem: Environmental > Terrestrial > Soil > Palsa > Peat permafrost | place: Sweden: Abisko... | reverse complement strand
CGAGGTGAAATCAAGCCACCTGTCGCTGATCTCCCATCCGGACGAAATCACCGGCCTAATCCTGGAAGCCGCGCAGCTTGCCTAGCGGGGGTTGGTTTCCGGAAGCAGCGCAAAGTAGCGGTCTGAATAGGCCAGCGAGAAGATTCATGTAAAGCGGCGCCACGGCCGAGCGCCCGCCGGTGGTCTCATTTTCCACAGCGTCGCGCGCCTCCAGAACCCGCTCGGGAAGGCGCACTGCGGGTGCCCAGCGAACCTTGTATATAGGGAGTGCTCCTGGGGCGACGCCGTGCCGAGGCTGCGGGCCTGGGTGAGAGGCGGGGCACATATTCAACGCAGCGATAAAGGAGCGATCCATCTTGGATAACTCGGCGGTGCCTGGTACTGGCATGAGCAATAGAACAGTTTAATATGCTGATATAACTAACGATGTCTTGTTAGATCACTGATAAGGATCCCTTCTCACTAAGTAGATTTCCACCTACGATAGGGGCTATTCCCGAGACGAATTCGAAACCTCAAAGGCTCCTGCAGGTTTTTAACTGGCTGACATATCGAATCAGCTTAACCAAAGAAGTCGACGCACCAGCACACGAGATTAGGCGTGGACATATCTTCGATGTCGCCAACCGCCAGATACACGAGCTTGGTTCAAGGCCGTTAGACAATTTAGACGCGTGACCAATGCCGAGGTCGTGGGTTCGAGTCCCACCCTAGCCACCAATCGATCAAGCACTTGTAGTCCCTTGCCGAACCCGAACGATCGATAGCGTGGGACTTTTGCGGGACCCCAGCTTACACATCCGCTCCGAGGCTTCGATCAGCATCGCCAGTCGATGCCCGTAGGTGTGCTAACCCTAGCGTTACTTACCGTTAGAAACTACCTCCGCCGCCTCAACCTGCCCAAGCTTGCTCGGACGCTGGCACCACCAGCGTCTGCCTGCAACGAATCCAGGGGAGAACCGTCATGAAAATCCACGCCGTCATTTCAGGAAGCACTTTGGCTCTGCTGGCCGCAAGTTCGCTCGTGCTGAGCGTGCCTGTTTATGCTGAACCCATCTCCGGCGCGATCACCTTAAAGGTCACGAAGCAGGAGGTACTTCCGGTCACTGCACAAAGCGGCGACACGCTGATGCTGGTCGAGACCCACGGCACCAACAAGAGCAGTAACTGGATGGACGATGCGCAAGTCGTCAACAAAGAGATCGACTTCCTGCCGCAAATCAGCTTCCGCGGCAGCTGGGAACAGTTGAAGGGCAGAGGTTGTCTGACCCCGTTGTGACCATGAATAGGAAGTAACAAGTCATGAGCGCAGTCATGCAATTACGCGAATTCGCCAGTTATGCCACCACTCCCGCGCTGGACACACCACCGTCTTCCAGCCAGAACCAGATGGATGCCGCCATCGCGCGACTGCGTGAGGGTGCCAAGACCTTCGCCAAGCTGCCCCTTGACCGGCGCATCGCGCTGGTGAATGCCATGCAGCAGGGTTTCCTGCGAGTGGCCAAACGGATGGTGCAGGCCGGCTGCAAGGCCAAGGGGATCACACTGGGCAAGCCGGAGGAAGCAGAAGAATGGGCCACGGGCCCCTGGGGCGTCGTGCGCCAGCTACGTCTGATCCGTGAGTCGCTAGCCGCTCTCAAACATTCCGGCGACACACCCATCGGCCCTGTCGGGCGAACGATTGATGGCCGACTGTCGGTGCGCCTGTTCCCGGGCAATGCCATCGACGGCATGCTGTTCAAGAACATCACCGCCGAGGTGCGCATGCAGGCCGGCGTGACCGAGGAGTCATTAAGGCGCGACCGCGCCCGCTTCTACAGACAGCCGGACCACGATGGCCGCGTGGTGCTGGTGCTTGGTGCCGGAAACATCGCCGCCATCGCACCGATGGATGTCATCACCAAGATGTTCAACGAGGGCAAAGTCGTTCTGCTCAAGATGAACCCTGTCAATGCGTATCTCGGCCCCTACATTGAGGAGGCTTTTGCCGAGGCCATCAGGCAGAAGTTTCTCGCGGTGGTGTACGGCGGTGCCGACGAAGGACGTTATCTGGTCTACCACCGCGACATTGATGAGGTGCATATCACCGGTTCCGATAAAACCCACGACAATATCGTCTGGGGGCCACCGGGGCCGGAGCGGCAGACGCGTATGCAACGCCATGAGCCCCTGCTCAAGAAGCCCATCACCTCCGAGCTCGGCAACGTCTCGCCGTTCATCGTCGTACCAGGGCCTTACAGCGCCAAGGAACTGCGTTATCAGGCCGAGGATGCCGCCACCTCCTATCTCATGAATGCTTCGTTTATGTGCTGCGCCGCGAAGATGCTGGTGCTCCCTAAAGACTGGGCCGGAAGCGATGTATTTGTACAAACCCTGCAGGAGACGTGCGCCAAGGTACCTCCCCGGAAGGCTTACTACCCCGGTGCGGAAGATCGTTGGCGCAAGCTGACCACCGGTCGCGCACAGGAAAAGCATCTAGGCAACGCGGAGCCCGGGTCATTGCCGTGGACTTTCATTTCCGGCCTCGATCCCAGCGCGCCCGATGAACCGCTTTTCACTCAGGAGTCATTCTGCTCGGTGATCTCGGACACGCGTGTCGGCAGTGCCGACCCCGTGGAGTATCTGGAACGGGCCGTAGACTTTTGCAACAACACACTGTGGGGCACGCTCAATGCCAACCTCATTGTGCATCCGCAATCGCTCAAGGACCCGCGCATCAATGAGGCAGTGGAGCGGGCGATTGCAAAGCTGCGTTACGGAGTAATCGCCGTCAATGCGTTTATCGGCCTGCCGTTCGTATTCGCTGCACCGACGTGGGGCGCCTATCCGGGGTCAACGCCGGAGGACATTCAAAGCGGCAGCGGCTTCGTCCACAACACCTCCATGCTGGAAGGCGTCGAGAAAGCGGTATTGCGCGCGCCGCTCACTACATTCCCCAAGCCCGGTTACTTCGCCAGTCACCGCACCTCTCATAAGATGGTGCCCAAACTTGTGGCGATGGAGATGAATGCCGGCTGGGCGAAGGTGCCGGGTATAGTCTTCGATGCCATGCGCGGTTAGTGATGACCGCGCAGTCGGCAGCGGTGGCATGCGGGTGTTTGACGCCGACTGCGAGGGAGGGCTGAACGTTCCGTCTATTCAATTCCTGCGAGGCGCGCCAGACCGTCCATCCGTAAGCGCAAGTCCTCATCCAGCCAGATGAACTGGATCGCGGGCTTGCGTCCGCCGGTGAGCTCGATCAGCTTCCGGCTCTCCATGCGCGCCTCCTCGTCGCGGCCCAGCAACGTGCATATAAGGCAGAGCATATAGTGGTTGGGAATAAATACATCCGTGACTTCAATGCCGCGCTTGCACGCCGCAATCGCCAGTTCGTACTCTTCCAGCGCGATATAACTCAGGCACAGCGCGGTATGGTAGACCGCGGGCGGATGAGGGTTGAGCCGTATGCCCTTGACGATGTTGTGCAAGGCTTCCTCACCACGTCCTGACGCGGCGAGAGCATAAGCGATAAAAAGATGGGCATCGGCACTGTTCGGATCGAGGGCCACCGCGCGCCAGCCGGCGGCGATGGCAGCCTCTCCTTGCCTGCGCCAGAGCTGCACCCAGCACAGCACGGCTTGCGTATGGGGCGCTTTCGGGTCCAGATCCACCGCCTGACGTACGTGATCGTAAGCACCCTCAAGGGCTTCCGGAGTCGGCTCCCATAGCATGATCCAGCGGAACACCAGTATGCGGGCGAGCCAACTGTGGCCGGCAGCGTAGCCAGGATCCAGTTCCACCGCACGGGCCACATGCACGCTGGCCTCGCTACTGGACTCTGGCGTGTATAGCCAGAAACGCTCCAGGCCGCGTAACAGGCAGTCATGCGCCTCGACGTTGAAGGTGCCAGCGTGGCCGACAAGGTCTTGCCCGGCGGCCGCGAATTTCACTTGCAGCACAGTGACGATGCGCTGGGTGACGTCGTCCTGCACCGCAAAGATATCCTTGAGCTCCCGGTCATAGCGTTCGGCCCACAGATGTGCGCCGGATGCGGCGTCAATGAGTTGTACCGTGATGCGCACGCGCTCTGCCGCGCGCTGCACGCTGCCTTCCAGCAGGTATCGGATTCCCAATGCGGCACCGATCTCCTCGGCGCGCTTCGACACACCCTTGTAGACAAAGGAGGAGTGACGCGAGATGACGAAAATACCCGGTAACCGTGAAAGCTCTGCAATCAAGCCATCGGTGATGCCATCAGCGAAATACTCCTGTTCGGAATCACTGCTTATATTGGCAAACGGCAGCACCGCCAATGAGGGTCGGTCTTCGATTGGCTGCAGGCGGGGGGATATCGCCTGTCCCACTGTATGGGCGCGCGCTTCGGGTGACTCCTGGGGGGACGGCATGGTCCCCGGCGCCCGCCACTCCATGCGGATCAGATAGGCACCCTTGGGTAGATCGAAACGAACCGGATCTGTGCGGCCCTCGCGCTCATAGTACTCTCGCAGCTTCCCGCGCAAACGCGCCGCCTCGACGCGCACGATGGCGTCGATGCCGGGATTGAAGCTGACATCGCGATCGAAGACTTCGACCGCGATGCTGTAGCCCTTGAGACGATCGCTGCGGCCGGCCAGGGATTCAGTAACGATGAACTTCAGGAAACGCTGCTGGCGTTCCGACTGCACAAAGCATGAACTGGCGAGTATTCTGTCGAGACACGTGCGCGCCTTGGCGATTTCCGCGTCTGTCCGATTCTCATTCCCAAGGCTCGCAGCCATTGTGACCTGCCGTTTTTTCAAGCTAACGGCGTAATGTCCAAAAACTCGATCGAATGAAACTGGGCATATAGGCGCCAACTGTATCGCGTTCGGACCCCTTCTTGTACTGGATGGAAGCCTACTGCTTCTGACAACCCGGCATATGCGTCGGAGAATTTTCGCGCATATTGACCTGAAATGCAGGAGAGCCGAGTGGCGGCTAACGGGGTCACATTGTGGCCGAAACGATGAGGCTGTCGGCTGGAGAGAACAGGGCCACATCATTCTGCCCGTTGAGAATAAACCCCTTAATGGGTATGATACACCCCAATATGGGAATGAAGTCACATGCCACTCCTGCGAACCACCAGGCATCCGCGGGACTAGCCAATGCGCTATTTACGAAGGTCCAGCAGCGTGTGCTGGGCGTTCTTTTCGGGAATCCAGGCCGCAGCTTCTACGTCAACGAAATCATTGCGCTTGCCGGGTCGGGCACCGGTGCCGTGCAGCGCGAACTGGCCAAACTGGCTGCGGTCGGCTTGGTCACCGTGCGGCGCCAGGGGAACCAGAAGCATTATCAGGCCAACGCCGTATCCCCAGTGTTCGACGAGCTGCGCGGGCTGGTGCTCAAGACATTCGGCCTCGCTGATATGGTGCGCGCTGCCTTGTTGCCGCTGGCTCCACAAATTCGCGCTGCGTTTGTCTATGGTTCCATCGCAAAGGCTCAGGACACGGCGACCAGCGACATTGATTTAATGGTTGTCAGCGACAGCCTGAGCTACGGGGATGTCTTCTCTGCCGTGGAGCACGCCTCCCGTGATCTCGGCCGCACGGTGAATCCGACCGTGTACACCTCTCGGGAGTTCGACCGACGGGTACCCGACGGCAAGGCTTTCGTAACGCGGGTGATGAAGCAACCCAAGCTTTGGTTGATCGGAGACGAGCATGGCCTCGCCGCTTGAAAATCTGAGCGGGCCGGGCAAGGTGCTTGCGGCGGAACCGTCGGACGCGAAGGAGTTTGCGGGTCTGAAACGGTCCGGGTTGGTGCGGCTGAAGGATGCAGAGAATGCGGCCAACTCGCTCGAGAGCCGCTTCGACCTGGCCTACAACGCCGCGCACGCCCTAGCGCTGGCCGCGCTGCGCTGGCACGGCTACCGCCCAAGCAAGCGTTACATCGTGTTTCAGGTGCTACCGCACACGCTTGGTCGACGAGCGGATAGTTGCGGATCTGATTTCTGCCTGCAGATCCGTCGCAGCGAAGCTCGGTGAGTTACAGTCGCCGCAGGGTGGTGCGTCATGCAAGGCGGCTTGTGCCGCGAAATGTCGTCGATGCCTTTGCGAACATTGCGGAAGTACTGCGAGCCGATAAAGTCTGCGAGAGTTTTGCGCGACTCAGTGCTGCTCTGTTGTGCTCAGTTGTGCGCCGCTTGCGCGTATCGGGGCAAGCGGTGATGGGTGCTTTGTCGCCGCTTCCTTATGCGCATCTCGCGCCTGATCAGCGATGCGAAATGGTCGCGAAGCTGGATGAGCGGCCATGGATCGCTGATCCTCTTCCACAGCACGATCACCGTCTCCAGGCGGCCAAGACCGGGCGCTGACGGTGCCGAACTGCTCGCCGCTAAGCTGCCGCTCGCGGATTGGCGAGACTCTGCCATTCACGCAGGGTCTCGTGTGCAAAATCCTCATAAGCGCGGGGTTCGTGGCCTAATAGCCTTGTTAATGTCGCGGCGTCACCGTCCTCGGCAACAAAACCGCGCTCAAGATACCCCTGAAACATCATGCGAATATCGAACGCCGCCCATGAGGGGGCGTGTTTGCGCATTTGTTCCTCGAAGGTATCCAGGTTGTCTCCCGCATATTTGATCTCCTTGCCGAGTACCTTGCTCCAGATTGACGCGGCTTTCGGACCGCTTAGAATCGCCGGGCCATTCACGTTATAAGTTTTCCCAAAGTGTTTGTCGGACATCAGCGTGATTGCGGTGGCTTCGGCTATGTCGCGAATATCGACTGCCGATATACCAACGAGTCCAAGCGGATTGGGATACACGGACATCTTGGTGAGGATGTCTTTAAAGGACGCGTCGTTCTGGAAAAAATAGTTTGGACGAATGATTGTATACGGCACATCAAATTCTTGGATCGCGCTCTCTATAGCGAGCTTCGAGGCGAAGTGCGGAACATCCTTGAAATGCTCAACTCGAAACACCGAGTGGTAGACGATGTGCGACAGCTTGCGTTTTTTGGCGAGATCGTAGGCAATCAGCCCCTGGGTCAACTCATCGGGAGTGACAGCGTTGAGAAGATATAATTTGTCGACGCCCTGCAGCGCCTTTTCGATCGAGACTGGATCGAGCAGGTCACCTACGATCACCTCTACCCCGGGTATAGATTTCACGTCGGGTTTGCGCACCAAGACCCGAACATCGGCATCCCGCTTTTTCAGCTCTTTGACGACTTCTGAGCCGACGTGGCCGGTGCCGCCAATGACTAATATTTTCATTTGGGATTTTTCCTAGATTGGATGGAGTTAGCGACGCTGCGCCGGCGAGACTGGAATCTCCGTCGGAGAACATCCTCAATTGCATGAGGATAAAGACATTCGCTCAGCAGTTCGGTGGTCGAGCGTACATAACGGCAACATTTGGGCGCGCGAGCTACGCAGGATCGCACGGCCGCCTGGTCAAGAAGCCAACTGCCGCACTAGAAAGTGCGATTAATCAAGGCCGCGTCGCCGCCGTCACGGCGCGCGGCTTAATCGAGATGCAGGGTGGCGCGCTTCATGCGTGTTCGAGCGGCATTTCGATTGAAACATCTGCGAGGGCTGTCGCAATCGCCTGGTAACGAGCGTCGTGCGAAATAGATCGCACAATCTGCAAATTCGAGGCCAGCCATGAGTCAGTGCGTCGAACAGGAGGCCACCTTTAAGCTCTCTGACAGTGCTCAGTCCAGGCAATGCAAACTTGGGACTTTGTCAGTGTCAGCGCAAAAGCCATCCGGCAATGGTGTTTCATCCGCTGACCTGCAGGGCGAAGGGATGCGCAGCCCGATTGGCCACAGCCGAGCACGGGCCCTGCTACACCGCGGCTTCATAGGCGCGGGCGCGGTACTGCTGATAGCCGCCTTCGGCACCGACACCATCTATTACGCGACCGCGCTCTGGCAGTGGGCAAACTTCTCCGCCTGGCTCATCACGGTTGGGCTGATCGTCATGCTCCTCGCCGTCCTGTTACTGCTGATCGACTTCGCGACAGGACGCGCCGGGCGGCTCAACACGGGTTCCTTCATCCTGGTTAGCGCTGCCGCCCTGCTGTCTTTGGTCAACGCGTTCGGCCGACAGGCTCCCAGCATCCGCAATCTTAACGAACACCCGCATCGCCCCGAACTTGTCCATGGGCGTATTATCACGAAAAACGGGAAGATGTCTCTCTGAATCCCCAGATACTCACCAGAACTGGAAGACTCCGTAATTCGGTCGTTGGATGACAGAACAGAGGAGCGAGCTATGAAGATCTGCGTATTCGGCGCCGGGGCGATCGGCGGTTACATGGCGGGGGAACTCGCATTGGCGGGCCATGATGTGTGTGCAATTGCTCGCGGTGCGCATCTGGCGGCCATTCGGAGCCACGGGCTCAAGTTAATCGTGGAGGGGCAGACGCGCAAGGTAGACCTGCCGGCAAGCGACGACCCCGCTACGTTTGGTCCGCAGGACGTCGTGATCTGCGCGCTGAAGGCGCAGCAGGCCCACGCCAGCGCGGGCGCGTTCGCTCCGCTCCTCGGTCCGCGTACCGCTGTTCTCACAGCGATGAACGGCATTCCCTGGTGGTATTTCTACAAGGAGCGCGGCCCGCTAGACGGCCATCATTTGGAAAGTGTCGATCCCGGCGCCGCGCAATGGAATGCGATTGGACCAGAGCGCGCCATCGGCTGCGTCGTCGATCCCGCCTGCGAGGTCGTGGCGCCCGGGGTGATCGAACATCGCCTGTTCAAGCGCTTCACTATAGGCGAACCCGACGGCTCCGCCTCGGACCGCATCGTGGCCCTGCGCGATGCCCTGGTTTCTGCCGGATTCGACGCGCCGATCCGCGACACAATCCGCTGGAACATCTGGCTCAAGCTCTGGGGCAACGTCTGTTTCAACCCGATCAGCGCCCTTACTCTCGCGACCCTGGATCGCGTAACCTCCGAGCCCGGCCTCCGCGCCCTATGCAAATCCATGATGGCCGAAGCTCAGGCGATAACTACATCGCTCGGTCTCAACATTGCAGAACAAATGATGGAGAGGCGACTGAACGCAGCAGGTTCCGTCGTCGGTCACAAAATTTCAATGTTGCAAGATCTCGAACGAGGCCGATCTTTAGAGATCGATGCACTCGTCACCGCCGTCCAGGAAATGGGGCGCCTCGTCAAGGTCGCAACACCAACGATCGACACGGTGCTTGCGTTGGTACAGGAACGTGGCCGGCAGGCTGGACTCTACGGCAATGACGCCTAGCGCTAAACCTGCGATTTCCTGCGCCAAACAGGGCAGGCCTCGTGCCGCAGTTATCGCCCGCGCAATAGAAAAAAGAAGAAGACAGTGACCATGGACAATGCGTCTTAGGGCCGGTCGAGGCTGGTGGCAGGCAGCCCTCTAACGTCCTCAGTCCAGGATGTCTATGATTTCAATCCGCGGCTGTTCGAGGAAGACAAGCTCATCGTCGAATCGCAGAAGCCCGAATGTCTGCCGCTTGATCCGTCACTCGAGGCGCATATTGCGGCCGATCGCAGCTCGATCACCTATCGCCGCGGTCTTCGTGACATGGGGTTTGGTCGATTCTTCATCTCATAGAGCGTGCTAGGGTATCAGGACCACGCGGAAGCGCGCCTTGCCGCTCAACATATGTTGATACGCATCGGCCGCTTTCGCCAGGGGAAAGTTCTCGATCACTGGGCGCACGTTCGACTGCACGCTGAATTTCAGCGTGTCTTCGGAATCTGGCGCAGTGCCTGACGGCCAACCGGCGATGGAACGGCGCGTGCTGATGAGCAGGAGGGGCGGAACTTCGATCGGTTCACCGCTGGCGCCTACCACCAGGAGTTTGCCGTCGATGCCCAACCCTGCCACTACCGAGCTCATGGTCTTGGCGTCCGTGACGGTGGCCAGGATTACTTTGGCGCCACCCAGTTTGCTCAATTCTTCGGCTGCGTTTTGCGCGGTGCTGTCGATATAGATGTGTGCGCCGAGTTTCTTCGCTAAAGGTCCCTTGTCGGCACCGCGCGCAATGGCCACGGTTTTAAATCCCATCTTGGCGGCGAACTGCACGCCTAAATGACCCAGGCCGCCGACGCCGAGAACTGCGACCAGATCGCCCGGGCCGGCGCCGCTGTGCCTGAGCGCATTGAAGGTGGTGATACCCGCGCAGAGCAGGGGCGCCGCATGTTCGGATTTGAGATCGTCCGGCACGGAGGCGAGCGCCTCGAACGGCGCAATCATGTACTCGGCATAGCCGCCGTCGTAGGAGATGCCGGGAATCTGGCCGTTGGCGCAGGTGATGAAATCGCCGCGACGACAGGAGTGGCAATGTCCGCAATGACCGCCGTGCCAGCCCACGCCAACCTGCATGCCTTTTTTCCAGTCGGGTACATCGGCCCCCACGGCATCGATGCTGCCCACCACCTCGTGGCCCGGTACCCGCGGATACTGAATGCCGGGAAAGCCACCGGTCACGGTGAACATGTCGCTGTGGCATACACCGCAGGCTTGCACTTTGATGCGCACCTGGCGCGGCTTAGGTTCCGGGATGTCGCGCTCGACGAGTTCGAGATTGGCATTGGGCCTGGCAACCTGAACGGCTTTCATTCGCGGCATAAGGATTTCCTTTTCAATGTGCTTTGGTCTCATCATCCGAATTACATGCAGCCATCCGCCCCTCATGCTCAGGGAGCTCGAGTCGCGGTGAGCGGCGCTTACGCACCGCGGCGCCGGCGGAACAGCGGGTAGAGAGGCAGCGCGAGCAGTATCAGCACCAGCGTCGTGATCGATTCCTTGGACGTGGTGATGAACGCGCTCACGATGATCCACACCATCACCAGCACGAACAGCAGCGGCACCAGCGGGTAGCCGGGCAGGCGGTAGGGGCGTGGCATGTCCGGCCAGCGCCGCCGCAGAACCATCACCGCGAGCGCCACCGGGATCCAGAACAGCGCGTACGACATCACCGCCATGTTGGTGAGCTGATCGAAGGTGCCA
>Ga0302325_10031206_pt1 | contig 10965 bp, 12 predicted proteins | sample Palsa_T0_2_FD_201948 | JGI IMG/M metagenome (GOLD analysis project Ga0302325, IMG submission 201948) | Peat permafrost microbial communities from Stordalen Mire near Abisko, Sweden - Palsa_T0_2 | ecosystem: Environmental > Terrestrial > Soil > Palsa > Peat permafrost | place: Sweden: Abisko... | reverse complement strand
CGATCTTCCCCCCTGCTCCTCGAACTCTCGCAGCGCCTCCACGAGGGCGTAGTAAGCCTGCACGGCAGGTGTGAAAGGCGTGTTGCGGGCCTCCTGCAAGCGCATCAGACGCCCAAGGTCCAGATAATACGTGCGGCTCACCGCGCTCTCGAGATCCGCGCGGCGCGCGATCACGAAAGCTGCTCCCGGGACGCCGTGCAGGCACTTGTTGGCGGTTGCCGCCACCGCGGTCAGCGACTCGTCGGCAAACTCGATGGCTTCGGCACCGAAACTACTGACGGCGTCCACCAGCAGCCTCACGCCGAATTTGTGGCACAGCGCGCAGAGTCCTTGCAAATCGTTGAGCCTTCCGGTGGTGGTTTCATGATGTACCACCGCAAGATGGGTGAAGCGCGCCGCGGCATCGCTCAAGCGTGCTGCCACCGCCTGATGATCGATGGGCTGCATCCAATCGCCGATGAGGCGCTCATGATCGATCGAATACTGCGCGCAGATCTGCGCGATGCGCTCGCCGTAAACACCGTTCTCGACGATCAAAAGCCGTCCCCGCGTCGGCACCAGGGCCGCCACCATGCTTTCGACCGCCGCCGTGCCGGAGGCCGTCATGAGCACGGCACCCCAGGTCTGGGGCGCCAATCCGTAGGCGGCGAGCAATCGAGTGCGCGCCTCGTCCTGCAGATCGAAGAACTCGCTTTCCCGATGGCACAGATCCGGCTGCAGCATGCTGCGGCGTACCCGTTCGCTTAAAGTCACCGGTCCTGGATTCAGCAGCAGCATCATGCGTCTCCAATGGCGCCAAAATGGCGCTGCCAGCGCAACTTGACATCGACGGGACCCAGCGAGGGCCGCGGCAAATCCTGCGGCGTGCCCGAACGAATGAGCATGCGCGCGAAACGCGGACCGTTCTCCGGGGGCCCTTTCAACCATAAGCGAAGGCGTTCGAGGTCATCGATTTCAATGGCGGAGGCATACCCGCAGGCCGCCGCCACCCCGGCAAAAGACACCTGCGGCGCGACCGTTGCCTGGCCGCCGGTGGAATCGTGCACGCCGTTGTCGAGCAAGAGATGCCACAGGTTCCGCGGCGCGTAAGCGCCTGCAGTGGCGAACGCGCCCAAGCGCATCAGGGCGGCGCCGTCCCCATCCAGCGCGAGGACGCGCAGGGCCGGCCGCGCCAGAGCCACGCCCAAGGCCAGCGGCAGCACGCATCCCATGGAGCCCACCATGTAGAGTTGATTGGGCCGATCATCGATGGCAAACAGTTCGCGCCCGCAAAATCCGGTAGTCGCCAGCACCGCGCTGTCCAAGGAGGTTTGCGACATCACCTCTCGCAGCGCCTCCTGTCTCGAGGCGCGAGATTTTTCTGCAAGGCCCCGTGATTCGATCACCGCCGGCGCGTGCGGAGTTGTGCGCCGCACGGCAGTCTCCCGCAATGGATAGGCCGCAACGCTACCCTTTTGCATGAGCAGCGCATAGGGCCGCCGCTGCGCATTCATATAAGCCGTCGCTCGCCTCAAAGCCGGCTCGATGGCGTCCGGCTCCGTGGGAAACAGCTCCCACGGGATCTCCATCGTATCGAGCATGGCCGGGGTGATCGGACCCATCAGTGCGTGCTGCGGCTCGTCCGCGACCCCAGGCTGGCCGCGCCAGGTGATGATGAGCAGCTGCGGAATGCGAAAGGTCCAAGCCAGCGAGGTCAGCGGGCTCACGGCATTGCCGAGTCCCGAATTCTGCATCATGGTCACGCCGCGCCCGTGGGGCGAGCCCTTGCCGCCTGCGAGCGCCACACCGGCGATCAGCGCCACCGCGTCGCCTTCATTGGCCATCGAGACGTAGTGCAGCTTTGCATCCTGCAGCACGTAGTTGATGAAGGGCGTCAAATACGAGCAAGGCACGCCGGCGTACCACTCGAAGCCATGCGCACGCGCCGCCTCGATGAAATCGCGCGCCTGGATCATCAACGGCCTGCCTGGATCACTCAGCGGCCCAAGGGCGCTTGCGCATGGGCGAAGTCGACCGCCTGGCGCAGGTCATCGACGTCATTGACGCCGGTCCAGTGACCGTGAATGTATAGAACCTGAATCTGCGCCGCATCCTCGACCAGCGTGTTCAACAACGCCGGCATGTCCAACGAATCGAAATCCTCGCGCAGGCGCAGCTTCGCGAGAGCGGCCTTCACCTTCTGCAGTCCCTCCCGGCTGCAGCTGAGCATTCCGATCCATCGCCCATGCGCCGGGCCGCTCTGCGTCCGCTCCGCGCTGTCCACCTTGCCCAGCAATACCGGCGTGCCGAACAAGCCGCGATCATCGCCCCGCGAGCAATAGGCGAAGTCACGCACCGTGCGGTTGCCGGCGCCCGCCATGTACGAATCCACGGCCACCGCGAATTCGGCGTCGCATTCGACCAGGGCGCGCAGGACGTAGCCGCGAAACAGCAGATCCCCGTAGGAGATGACCGCGCCGCAATCCATCGACTCGATAGCGCACGCCAACGAGGCAAGCTCCCCGGTGTCGGCGTAGCGCTCATTCACGACCAGCTTGATACCGGCCGTATCGATGGCATCGGCGCGATAGCCGCCGACCACCGTGATGTCGTTGATCGCCTGCTTCTTGAATCCGTCGATCAACCAACGCAGCAGCGGCTTGCCGGCGACCGGCAGCATCACCTTGGGGCGATCGGATGTGAGCGCTTCGAGCCCGCGGCCGCGGCTCGCCGCCAACACCACCGCCGCGCGCGCGGAACCCGAATTCGACAGATACACCCGTTCGGCGGCGGAGTACTCGTCCGCATCTTGCAGGCGAAATATCTCGTCCACGGAGACGATGCGCTCCTCCACGTTGACCAAGCTCTGGCTTTGGAAAATCTCCTTCGCCACGCTTTGCATGGCGGAGGCTGCCGAGCGCACCAGATGGTTGGCCCAAATGACGGTGCTGATGCCCGCCTCGCGAAACACATCGGTGGGAGTGCTGTAGTAACGCGTCGGCACGATGACCAGCGGCAGGCGACGCGCCCATTCGCGCGCGAAGGTGACGATCTCGTCGGCCTTAGAGAGCTTGCTGTGAATGAGAATGGCATCCGCGCCGGCATGTCGGTACGCCTCGGCTCGCTTCAGCGCCTCATCCATGCCCCAGCCGGCGATCAGTGCCTCGACCCGCGCGACAATGCAAAAATTGGCATCCTGCTGCGTGTCCTTGCCCGCCGCGATCTTGCCCGCGAACTCCTCGATGTCCGCCAATGGTTGCCGTTCGCCGTTCAGGAAACTGTTGGTCTTGGGAAACTGCTTGTCTTCGATGCACACGCCGGCGATGCCGCGCTGTTCGAGCTTGCGTACCAGGCGGCGCATGTTGTTGAAGTTGCCGTAGCCCGTGTCGCCGTCCAGCAGGATCGGCAGATCGCTGGCATCGGCCATGAACTCCAGCATGTCGACCACCTGCGTCCAGCTGGCTTCGTTGTTGTCGCGCACGCCGAACTGCGCCGAGATCGACAACCCGGAGGCCCACACGCCCTTGAAACCGGCCTCGCGCACGATGCGGGCGGACAGGCCGTTGTGCGCCTCCATGAGAAATTCCAACTCCGGACTGAGCAGCATCTGCCGCAGCTTGGCGCTGCGCGTGGTGGCGGCCGCGGCGTCCGGCGACGGCGCCTTTACCGTATGGCGGACGGATGCATTCATTTAAGCGACTCCAGCTAAAGCTTGCAGTTGCGGCAGGATTTCCTGCTCCGCGCGCATCACGTCAAGCGGAAAATCGATTTCAATCCACGGCGAGCCCGTAACGTCGGCCACCTCGAGCACTTGCGAGCGCTCGCGGATCAGATCGCGCACCGCCTCCTCGTGCGGCAATTGGGACCGGCCGGAATCCACATAATCAGCGACGATCGCAGCGAGGCGCCGCGCGGCGCGCTCGTCGAAGCGAAAAAAGCCCACCGATTCGCCGATGCCGTCGTATTTCAAATCGGGCGCGAGTTGCTTGCGCAATTCGATCGGTACTCCCCCTCGTATGCAGACCTTGACCGGTTCGTCGCCCGCCTCGAAATCGCGGTCGATGAGCACCCGATTGACGGGCCCTGCGCCTTCGAGCAGAGCACGCGCGATTCGCTCGTCGTAGAGCACGTCGGCATCCATCAACAAGACCTCGCCGCCGCGCGTCATGGCCTCCGCAGTGGTGTGTACCGTCAGCACGCTGCCCAATTCGAAACGGGAATTCAGCACGATCTGCGGCCGCGGCTGCCAGGCGAGCCGGTCGAGTTCCGCCGCCACTAGATCGTGTCGAAATCCGAGGCCCAGTACAACCTCTGTGACCCCAAAAGTCTTGAGCATGCGCAAATGCCGCTCGAGCAGCGTCATGCCGCCGAAGCGCAGCAGGCACTTGGGCATCTCCTGGTTCTGTTGCAAACGCGAGCCCCGGCCGGCCGCAAGAATTATCGCCCGCATCAAAATCCTCGAGAAATCAAAGGCCGTGGAGTTTACACAAAGCCGCTCAGCGCGTCGCACCGGGCTGGGCGAAATGCAGGTACATGAGGCCCGGGAGCCCCAACAGCAGTTCGCGCGCGCGCTTGGCCAGCGACAGGGCAATACCCGCGTTGGGCGACAGGCCCGCCAAGGGGGCCAGCAGTAGATAACCGCCTTCCTGCACCCCGAGCGCGCCGGGAATGGCAAAGCCGGCGCCGCGGATGGCCGATCCCACGCTTTCGAGCAGCAGTGCATGAGTCCAACTCACCGGCGTGCCCAATAGCCAGGCAATCAAATACACCTCGCCAACACCGACGAACCAGCCCAGCAAATTCAAGAACAGGCACATCGCCACGGGCCCGCCGCGGTTGTAGGTATCGGAGACCTTGAGGTCGATGGCTTGCGCCTGGGTCATCATCTTGGACCAGTCCCGCTTGCCCCAGAACCGGGTCACCGCACCGATCAATTTGCTGAAGATGCCGCGCCTTTGCAGCCAATAGAACCCCCCCACCTGCACCGCGAGAAAAGCGCTGGCGATCAACGCCGAGGTGCGCAGCGCGTCCTCCGACAGGTGGCCGGCCTGCGCGCCGAGCAAGAGTACCCCCACCATCGCGAACATAATTTGCGCGAAGGTCTGCATCGTGGTGCTGACGGTGATGGCAGCGGCGGCCTCGTCCATGGCCATGCCGCGACGGGCCAGGAAACGCGCCATCAGCACCGGCCCCCCCAACTGCCCGGCCGGCATCAGGCTGTTGGCCGATTCGCCCACCCAGCGAGCCAACAGGCCGTCCTCGGCGGACTTGCGCGTCACGACGGCAAACAACAGCACGATGGCCGCGGCGTCGATTGCCAGGGGCAGCAGATGGAACAGTGCGACGAACGGCAGGCCCCAACCGGCGTGCGCCAGCGTGGCGAGCACCGCGCTCAAGTTCTGCGAGGCCAGCACCGCAACGAACAGCAGCACGCCGACGGTCAACAGCCAGGTCGTCGCCCGATTCATTCGGCGCTGTTCGGTCGGTTCCCCATGAGGCGTCTGAACACCTGGCGGAAGCCGAAGTATGCGACCGCATCCTTCATGTTGGAGATCAGGCGCCACCAGGCGTGCATCCTAGGATCGGTTACATACTCGAACGTCAGCGAGACCCGCATTTCGTTGTCGCCCAGAGGCGTGATCCGGTGGCGCATTTTATCGCCGTCGAAAAATACCAATCCGCCGGGCGGGATGCGCACCGAGCCGTCGATGACCGCGGCACCGGCCTCACGCGTATGCAGCTGGTAGTCGAGGCTGCAGGTGGAACGCTCGATCACGCCCAGCAGCACGGTGTAACGCCGACCCGCATAGTACGAGGTGTCGTAGTGCCAGCCGATGTGATCGCCAGGCCGGGTGTAGAAGTACAGCGCATAGGCATGCGGGTCATCGGCGGGCGAGAATTGCAGCCGCTCGCCGGCCAAACCCTCCAAGAAACGCATCAGGGCCGGCGAACGGTATAGCTTCGCGATCGAGGGCGCCAGATCATCGATGGTGTGGCGGCTCACGCTGCCGCCCTGCTTATGCCCCGGCAAATAATTGCGATTGACCGAAGATTGCACCGCCGATACGGCGGCAATGAGTGTTGCGGTCAACTCCACGGGCAAAAAGTCTTTCAGATACAGAAAGGCGCCCTGACTCACGAACTCGCTGCGCAGCGCCTGCGTGTCAAACCGCTGCAACACCACGCTCAAGTGGGAATCCGGCGCAGCCGCAGCGTCAGGCTCGCGCCCGAGGTCCATTTCCCTCGCGGCCATGACTACCCAACCACGCCGGGCGTCGTTGAACGGTCACGGCGCATGACACGCCGGTACTCGATCACCACCCATGCCAGGTACAGAGGCGCGATGACGGCCGCGGTCAACAGCAACGGGGTCAGTGCATTGCAGAGCGTGGCCAAAGGAAGGAGATACAGCACATCCTCGGTCTCGAAACCGCCCAGCGATGCCTGCTTGGTCGCCGATTTTCCCAGCGCCTCCTCGATGCGCATGCGCAAAAAGAAAATCATGGTCACGGCGCTTCCTGCGATGGCGCCCAATAGCAGCGGCGACACCTCGAGATCGATGTTCGGCCTGGCAGCCACGCCAACCCCTAAGGCGACGAACAGCAGAATGGTCACCACGGCATCGCTGGCAAGATCATAGATATGGCCGACGCGGCTGCTCTTGCCGCTGAGGCGCGCCAGTTCCCCGTCGGTGTGATCGAGGAAATTGGAGATTACCAACAGCAGCGCTGCAATATTCGACCAGCCATAACTGCCGGGGCAAAACGCCAGCGCGGCGGCCAGCCCGACGATGAGCCGCACCGTCGTCAGATGATTGGGCGTCACCCACGTGTTCTTCAGCGGCGTGACCAAACGCCGCGCCAAACGCGCATCCCAGGAGCGCGGCAGGGAAGTTGGGGGAAATCGAGGCAGATTCAGCATGAGCATTACGCCATGGGTTTGCCGCAGCGTGCCAGCACGCCGCGCAAATCGCGGATAGGCGGAAACACCTCGTTGTTCCAATCCGCGTGCTGCGCATCGTAGGCACGCTGCTCGTGCTCCACGATGTCCTTGTCTTCGCGGAAAATATTCTCCGTGAACCAGGTGACGAAGGGCCACACGGCATGGATGATCCCGGGGAAACTCGGCTTCTTCACCGACAAATAGCCGTAAGTTCGGTTGGTGCGCTGCTCGGCGTCCAAGGGTGTGTAACCCAACCACACATCCAGCACGGGTGCATCCGTGGGCTTGATGTCGCGGCCGATCCACACTTTGAGGCTTTGCGTGGGATAGTCGGTGCGAATCTGCATGTGATCGGAAAAATCTTTCTTGGCCTCGCCGCGCTTGCGCATGAGATCGACGATTACCTTCTCGCCGGTTGAAGACTTGCCGCCGGTGCGGCTGAAGCTGTACTCCACTTGGGCCCAGTCCTCACCGTGATTCTTGCCCAGGCAACGTGCCCGTATGGAGCCCATTTGCTTGCGGTGCATGAACTGGTGGTTCATATCGAACAGATTTTCGTGCATGAAGGTGTAGTGGCAGGCCACTTCGCGATTCAAGCGCCGGGTCTTGTAAGCCGGGTTCCCTGATGAGCCCAGCGTCGCCGGCAGACGCGACTCGGCCAACGCCGGGTCGCCGGGGAACACGAAAATCAACCCATCCACTTCGCGGGCGGGATAACCTTTCACGCCGTTCGGCAGACGCTCTGGACCCATGTAGGGCACGTTCACACACCTGCCGCTGCAGTTGTAAACCCAACCGTGGTAGTGGCATTTCAAGTCTTCGCCGCTGACCACGCCTAAATGCAGCGGCACCTGGCGGTGCGCGCAGCGATCTTCCAAGGCAAACACCTGTCCGCTCTTGCCGCGATACAGCACGATGGGCTCGCTGGCAAATCGGCGTGCCAGCGTCTTCTCCCGCTTCAGCTCATAGGACCACGCAACCGGGTACCAGTAATCAGGATGTGCGCCAATTCGCCGAAGATCGACGGAATTCGGCGAATTTGCCGGCCGCAAGATCGAAATATTCGATATTTCTTCTGACACTACAGGCTCCAGGCCCCTGATTTGAATAAGCCAAGGATACCGCGAACGGCAAAAATTCCGTAGTTCGCTTCATGCGGAGCGCGCTGGTAGTGGGAGGCGTCGCATTCCGCCGACGTTTTGCATCGCTCCCATCGGCCGGTAATGTCAGCTTTAGCGAGCGTGATTCGGTCAAGAACAAAGTGAAGGGGAATGGAATTGATGCATTCGGAGCAGAACATCCTCTCCAGCCGGCGTGCGCATTGGCGTAACCACTACCGACGTGAAGTCCAACGCGTCACTGATGAACTGAGAACTGCTGAAGGCCGGCTCAGAGCATGGCGACTGCAGGTTCCCGACGCACCCGAGAATATCGCCTATCAACTGCACATCGACCGGTTGCGCATGATGCTCAATAAATATCGCGCCAATCTGGAACGTTGGTCGGGACCAGCCTGAGCCACCGACGCTGGTGACTTGATAACCGCGCCGGACGCCGGCATGTCGTAATCAATCGGCTGCCCGATCAGGTTGGTGCGAAAACAGCCAATTGTCGCTTTCGAATGCCAGATGCATAATCGCGGCGGCATTCTTGCTCACGATCTTTGCCGTAGAAAGCGAATCGGTGACCTGCGAGCAACCCCGGTGAGGACCTACGACGTCATTCTGAATTTCGGTCCGGACTCCAAACACGGGGAGTTTTTTAAAGTTTTCGCGAGCGCAGTAATTGCTCTGGACAATGGTAACGAGGTATTCCTTTTGGAGTGCTCTCAGATTGATGAAGGTGCCCACTATTTAAACCTTCAGCTTTCCGATTAAAGTAGGATGGCGGCGTTTCCTCTGCGAGTGCCTCATCACATGATCCTTGCAATTGTCGATGCGCCTCTTTCGGAGAAAGAATTCCCGATGGGCTTTGTGGCAGTGGACAGAGATCTGGGAAACTAAATCATGACGTTATGCGACTCAAACTAGGTGTCGGTTGACAATATTCCATTACCACGGTAATGTGTTTGGATGTCGATTCCGCAATCCAAGGTCACTGCGCAAGGCCAGATCTCCGTCCCGGCCGAGGTGCGCAAGAAGCTCGGCATCGGACCTGGCTCTGTGCTCGAGTGGCACGAGCAGGATGGGAGCGTCGTGGTCCGGCGGGCGGGACGCTTCAGCTCGTCCGAAGTCCACCAGGCGCTATTTCCGCATGGCGCGCCCAAGGGCAAAAGCTTGCCCGAGGTGAAGGCCGGCATTCGCGCAGCCATGCGACGGCGGCATGCTCGCGATTGATACGAACGTCCTTGTTCGGCTCCTTGCGCGTGATGATGCCGAACAGGTTCATGCTGCGGAAGCCTTCATCAACAAGGGAGCGTGGGTATCGCACCTGGTCCTGGCGGAAACCCTCTGGGTGCTCGACTCCGTCTATGATCTTTCGCGCCTGCAGATCGCAACGGCGATAGAGATGCTGCTGAACCATAGGGAATTAAGCCTTCAGGACGCGGATGTCGTGACCGCGGCGCTAAACCACTATCGCCGACGCTCAGCGGTCGATTTCTCGGACTGTCTCGTACTGGAGATTGCGAGAAAAGCAGGACACTTGCCGGTTGGCACCTTTGACCGCAACTTTGCCAAGTTGGATGCCGTCCAACGCTTGGGATAAATTGCGCCACCCGCCTGGCCGGAGGCGGGAGGACGGCGCTGAACAGGGTTCTGGAGGCTAAGGTCGGAATCGAACCGGCGTACACGGCTTTGCAGGCCGCTGCATGACCACTCTGCCACTTAGCCCAAAATGGCAAATCCGGAGGCACCCGGAGCCCAAGCCGCGGAAAACTACTGGTGCGGCCAGGGATTGTCAATGCTGAGGCTCAATTCAGGTACTCCTCGAGGGTTCCGAGGAATGTCTCGAATTGATCATGGTGGGGCCAATGGCCGGCATTCGGAATGGCGACGGAGCGGCGATCGCGCAAATGCGCCGCCTGGCCGGTGGCTTCCGGATCGTGCGTCCAGCTCTCTGCGCCGCGCAAGAGCAAGGTCGGCGCGGTGATCTCGCGCCAGAACGTCGTAATCTCCACCGCGAAATCCTCCGACGTAAACTGGCTCACCCGCGGATCGGCCTTCCAACCGTAGCCGTCCGGATGCTGCCGAACGCCGTGCTCGGCCAAATGTTGCGCCTGGGTCTGAGAAAGTCGCGGATTACCCGCCGACAATCGCGCAGCTGCATCTTCGAGGGTGGCGAGGCGCCGCGTCGCCTTGCGTTTTACATCGCGGCGCTTTTCGATCCATTCGCGGGCGCGCCGCACCGCGCCGAACTGCTCCCAGCTGGCATACGACTCGGCTGGAGGGCCGAATCCGTCGACGAGCACGAGTTTATGGACGCGGTCAGGATATACGCCGGCGTAACGCGACGCGAGCGAGCCGCCGAAAGAGTGGCCGACGATGCTGACCCGTTCCTCGCCCAAGCTATCGATCAACTCGACCAGGTCGATTACCTGGTAGGCCAGCATATACGCGCCGTCGGGAGACCACTGGCTGTCGCCGTGACCGCGCAAGTCCAATGCGATGACGTGGAAGCGATCCTCGAGCGCCCGCGCAGTCCAATCCCAGCTTCGCGCGTGATCGCTGGTGCCGTGGAGGAGAATCAGCAGCGGCGCGCCGGCATTGCCCCAGTCGAGGTAGTGCAGCGTCAGTCCCTGCGAGACAAAGGTGCGCGAAGTCGGTTCAGTCATGCTCCCGACAATAGCAGCCGGTAAACCCGGCGCGCCAGTTCGAAGAGGCACTGTTCGCGTGCGCAGGCATCAATTGCGCTACCCTATTCGAACGCGCGCGCGAATCGAATCCGCGCGCCAAGACCTGCAGCGTGCCGTCCATGTTCATGTTCGAGGGAAATATCGATGCATCGTACCGTCCTCAAGTCGGCTCTCCTCATCGTCGCGATCGGATGCCGGGGCGCTTTTGCCGGGCAATCGCCTGAGGCCGCGCCATCGCCTCTCGGTGAATC
>Ga0302325_10031205_pt1 | contig 10965 bp, 7 predicted proteins | sample Palsa_T0_2_FD_201948 | JGI IMG/M metagenome (GOLD analysis project Ga0302325, IMG submission 201948) | Peat permafrost microbial communities from Stordalen Mire near Abisko, Sweden - Palsa_T0_2 | ecosystem: Environmental > Terrestrial > Soil > Palsa > Peat permafrost | place: Sweden: Abisko... | reverse complement strand
CGGGGCGGTCCGAGCGGCCGGCGAGGCAGGTGCCTGCGCTGTCCCCGGTGTGGTCACGGTCTTCGTCACAACGCGAACGCCGCTGCCGCCGCACCCGGCGAGTACCAGCAGACCACCGATCAGCATCATGCCAGCCTCCTTCCTCACCGGGCGGAGCATAGCCTCGAAGGGCGCGGGACGTTCCGGTGGTGAGTGCCTTGCCCTACATTGTTGAGTCATGCGCCAGCAACTCCGCCCGCTGTTCGACCGGATCGTGATCAAGGAGCTGGACCCCGACCGTGTCCGGCGCTCCGGCCTGCTGGTGCCGGCAGGCAGCGACGAGCCGCCACCCCAGCACGGGATCGTGCTGGCGGTGGGGCCGGGACTCGACTGGTGGGACCACGTCGGTGTGCAGATGCCCGTCCAGCCGGGTGACCACGTCGTCTTTCCGGCCTCCGCCGGGGTTTGGGTCGAAGTCGAGGAGGAGCGGCTGCTCGTATGCCGGGTGGCCGAGATCCTTGGCGTGCTCGACCGCGTCGAGACGTGTCCTGTCTGCGCAGGACGCACGTTGGCGCCGACGGAGTCGTGCCCGGTCTGCGGGCGCGAGGGCTCGCTCGCGAACCCCTGAGCCCCGCGCCCGCACCTGCCGGCGCCGGATTCCTCGATCGCCGGCGCACGGTGACCCTATGAGGTGAGGGTCACGTGCTTGACCAACGTTGGCTGATCGGTCTTGAGCTTCGCGGTCAGTTTCGCGCCGATCGTGTTACCCGTCGCCCCGCTCAGCAGCGTGGCGCAGTTCGCACTGACCCGGCCCGTAGTGACCTTCTTCTTGGTTCCGGGTGCGATCGTGAACGAGGCGCTGCCGCAGGCGACGGTCTGCGTCGTTGCGCCGATCGTGCCCTTGGCGGTAACCGAGACCTTGCCTGTGCACGTCAAGGTGCTCGCGCACTTCAACGCGATCGAAACCCTGTCGTTCTTCACCTTCAGCTTCGTGGTGGCCAGGCCAAAAGCCGTGACTGTCACACCGACCGTGTCGATCGGTTCTGGCATCAAGACCGCGGTTCCAGTTCTGGTCGAGATCACGGGCCTGAAGCCGAGCACGAGGTACAGGTCTGAACTGGTGACGTCGACGGGTACGGCCGGCTCTAAGGACTACCCGCTGACTCCGGGCTCCGGCGGAGTGCTCACGTTCAAGACCGGGAGCCCAGGCAAGCTGGATGATTGCTTGTTCATCCTCGACCGGCCAGAATTGCTTTCACCGTTAGCCACAGGATCAGCGCGTCGAGTCTTAGGCTGTGGTGCTTGATGTAGTAGAGGTCGCGCTGCAGCTTTGCGACCGTTCCCTCGATCGAACCCCCGTAGCCCAGGTTCACCTGCGCCCAGCCGGTGACGCCCGGCCGGATGCAGTGCCGCGAGTTGTAGTGCGGCAGCTCTCTCGTCAGCTGCTGCACGATCGGCACCTGCTCGGGCCGTGGCCCGATCAGCGCGAGCTCACCGCGCATGACGTTCCAGAGCTGGGGCAGCTCATCGAGTCGAAAGCGCCTCAGGAGCCTTCCGACGGCCGTGATGCGATGGGCTTGGGAGCGCCCCCACGCGGGCTCCACGTCGGCCTCGGAGCGCGGCACCATGGTGCGAAGCTTCAGCAGGGTGAACTCTTCACCCTCCTTGCCGACGCGGCGCTGGCGGTAGAGCACCGGGCCGGTACTCGTGAGCCTGATTGCGATCGCCGCGAGGAGCAGCAGCGGCAGCGAGCAGAGCAGCAGGACCGAGGCGAAGGCGATGTCGGTCGCCCGCCGTAGCGCTCGGTACGGACGCCGGCGGTGGATCGGGGCGATGTCGAACAGGAACCAGGTTGGTGAGAGATCGGCGAGCGGCACCTTCTTGAACTCGTGCTCGTAGTAAGAGACGAGGTCGCGGATCCGGACGCCGCGGAGATTCAGCAGTGCGGCGGTCTCGACCAGCTCGGGGGTCCGCATTGCCAGTCCGTCGAGGACGACCACGGTGGCTCTGCTGGAGGCGACCGCGGCGGCGAGGGCGGCGGCGGCGAGCGGCTCTCGGCCGCGGTCGAGCACCGTGGCGCCGACAAGTCGTGTGTCGTGGTGCCTGCGCAGCTCGCGCGAAAGGTCGCGTTGTGACTCGCGGGTTCCGATCAGGAACACGCGTCGCATCGCGAGCCGGACGCGGATCTCGAATCCGCGCGCCGCGCCCGCGACGGCCAGGGTGAGGGCGGCGAGTGCGGTCGTCGCGAGCGCGATCCCGGGGGTGTAGCCGACGCCGACGATCGCCGAGGAGGCGGCCATCAGTGCAACACCGAGCAGCGCGGACGGGATCGCGGCGCCGAGATACCCGACCGGGCCGCGGTTCGGCGCGGCGAACCCGATCACCTCGAACAGCGCCCGCGCCCCCAACGCCGCGACGATCGTCGGCACGATCAGCACGAGCCATTCGATTCCCCTCACGCGCCCCGCGGCTTGCGGACCGAGGATGGCGAAGGCGAGCAGCAGTGTGAGCGACCAGCTGACGAGCCGCGTGACGGGCCAGCAGGGCATATCGTCGAGCGAGCGGCTCTCCCTCGCGAGTTCGGGCTCGGGCGCCGTGGCCAGGTCAGGATCGGTGCCCACCCCAGGGTCGAGGCCGGGCTCGAGCGGTATGAGCTGCCCCGCAGCGCTCATCGCTCGGTGACCGCTTGGCGCAGCTCGGGGTCGGTGGGGTTCAGCGCGGTCGCCCGCCGATACTCCCTTAGGGCAAGCGCGGCGTCGCCGCGGCGGGTCGCGAGGTCTCCGAGCAGCGCCGGCGGAACGTAGTTCTCGGGCTCGCGCGATTCCGCGACGAGCAGCGTGTCCCTGGCACGCGCGTAGTTGTCCTCGCGCGCATACGCCGCCGCGAGCGAATACAGCGTCGGCAGCGAGAACGGATCCAGCTTCTCGGCCTCCTCGAGCGTCCCGATCGAGGCTCGTGGTGAGCGCGTAAGCTCAGCCGCCCCCGCCTCGCCAAGCCGAGTCGCCACGTATTGCCGGCCGACGCTCGCCGCGAGCAACGCGACGACCGTGAGCGCGAGGACGAGGCCGCCCTGCGCGCGCCTCGAGCGCGCCCGAGCGGCACCCGGCGCGTCGTGCCCGACGCTGCTGGGGGCGGGGACGACGAGCAACCCGGCGGCCAGAATTGCCGCTCCCGCGAGTCCGGGGATGTCGTAGGTCCAGTCGACGCTCGTATCGGCCAGCCACGCGACGAACATCCCGGCCGCCGCGACCTTGATCAGCCGGTCCTGTGAGGCGAGCGTCCCGCCCCGCGCCCAGCACGCCGCGAGGACTGCGCCGCAGAACAGGACCAGTGCGATGATCCCGCCGACGCCGAGCTCGGCGGCCATCTGCAGCTCCAGGCTGTGCGGCACCGTGACGTACTCGGGGTTGCGGCGGAGCCGGTAGTACTCGGCGTCGTAGTTCCCCGCCCCGAGCCCACCGAGCTCGTTTTGCTCGAACTCGCGTACTGCGACGCGCCACAGGTCATACCGATAGCCGCTCGCGTCGGTGAACCTCGTAGCCGCGCTCTGATTGACGCGCAGAGCGGTGAACGCGCGGTACTGCCGAGAGACGAACGGCGCCCCCACCACCAACACGACGGCGAGCACGAGCAGCGTCGCGACCGCCAACGTCCGCCCGACCCGCCGGCGAACTTGCGCCCGGCGACCGTGATCGAGCCGGCCCGCCAGCCGCGAGAGCGCCCAGCAGATCAGTCCCGCGCCCAATGCCGCCACCAGGATCATCGCCGCCGCCGCCCGCAACAGCCCTTGGCTCGGCATCAGCAGACGGTCCGCCGCGCCCCCGGTCGAGTACACCGCCAGCGTCCACGGCAATGCCACCGCGACCGACGCCGCGATCAGGATCAAGTTGATCGCCCGCCCCGTGCGCCCGCCCGTACAGAGCACGACGAGCACCGCACTCAAGACCATCGCCGGAACCACCGCGCGCGACTGCGTGAGCACGAGCATCCCGGCGATCAGCGACGCCGCGGCGAGGGCGCCCGCGCGCGCGAGTCGGCGCGAAGCTGCCTCCGCGCAGGCGATCCACGGCCACGCGCCCATCGCCAGCAGGCACGCTGTCCCGTTTATGTATCCGATTGGCGCGTTCAGACGTCGCGTCAGGAAGGCGCCCTGGCCGGAACCCAGCAAGAACGACACGCACAGCCACGCGCTCGCGAGCAGTGCCGCGGACCCCAGCATCAGAACGACCACACGACCGGTACGACGGTCGCGCACCGCGAGCAGCACAACCGCAAACAGTGCCCCATACAGAGCCAGCCGATTGACCTCGGTCCACGCCGAGTCCTTGGACTCGGCCCACAGCAACGATGCCGCGCTCAAGGCCAGCAACAGCCCCAGGCCGACCGAGGCGGCGACTGCATGTCGCGTGAACGCGGGCCGGGCGACCCCGGCCAGCAGCCCCACCACCAGCACCATCACGCCGAGCGCGATCACGCCCCACCAATCGAAACCGAAGTACCCGTCCGCGACCGGAGACGCCGCGAGCACCGCCGCCACTCCGATCGCCACCCACCCAACCGCCCGAGACCCAGCCGCGCCCGGACCGGCGCGAGCCCGCAACGTAACGACGCTCCCCGCCGACCCCGTGCGCGGCGACGCTGGACGTGGCGACAATGTCGTGGGTGCCGTACCCACGAGCGCGGCGGCGATCCGCGATCTCACGCTGCTCGCATCAACTCGTGCGCGTGCCGCTTTGCCGGGCGAGCACCACGCCACCGACGCCACCGAGCGCCAGCACCAGCGCCGCGACGGCGAGCATCCACACGACCCCAGCGTCGCCGCCGATGGCGCGGCCAGAACCGGAGGGCTGGACCGCGTGCGACGCTGCAGCCCGCCTCGCTCGCGCCGGAGACTTCGCCGTCGCCGGCCCACGCGTGTCCACGACCTGGGGGTGGATGACGATGCGAGGACCGCGCGACCGCGTAATGCCGCTCCCGAACAGCTGGCCGCTCCCAGGCCCGGTCGAGCTGCCCCCACCGCGGGCCTGCGCCAACGGAATCGCGTACTCCTTTGCAACCGGGCTGCCCGGATCAATATGGACACCGGACCCAGGACCCGAGGCCGCCACCGCCACCGGCGCGAGGACCGCCGCCAGAACCCAGCCCAGCGGGATCGCGGGCAGCCGCACACCGACCCGCCGCGCCAACGCGCCGCACCGCCATGTGCGTGAGCGGCGTGGTCCCGTTTCTGGGCTAAATTGCATAATCCCGATAAGGAATGTTCACAATCCGTTCACTTTATATCAGGCGTCGGCTACCAGACGCCGTCGACGAGGACCGCGTTCTTCGTGGCCTGCCTGCCGGGGCGAGCCTGCTCACGTCCCGTAGTCCGCTTGGACGCCCCCCGCGCCACCCGGAGCGCCGCGCTACGCCGCGCTACGCTCCCCGAGCTCACGCGGGACCGCTGACCGGACCCGCTCGAGCAGCTCGGCAACCTCTGGGTCGCCTCCGATCCCGAGCGCACGTTCGCACGCCGCGATGCACTCGGTCGACCGGTCCGTGCGCGCGAGCGCGTGCGCGTAGCGGGACCAGGCGGCCGGTGAATCTGGATCCAGACGGGTCGCCGCCTCGCAAGCTGACACCTCGCCACCGAGGTCACCGGCGAGGTGGTAGGCGAGGGCCAGATCCAGCAACCCTTCGACCGACGGCGCGATCAGTCGGGCACGCTCGAGCGCGGCAATCGCGCCCGCGCGATCCATCAGCCGCAGCCGGAGGCGCCCGAGCCGCTCCCACGCCGAGGCATCTGCCGGTGCACGCTCGGCCGCCCGGGCCGCCGCCTCCGCCGCCAGGTCGATCGCGCCCATGTCCGCGTAAATCCGCGAAGCGAATCGCTCCGGGGTCGGGCGGTCGGTGTCCACCCGCGCCCAGTCGCGGACGGCGCGCGCGGCGGCTGGAAGGTTGCCTGCCTGCCAGAAGGCCACGGTAAGCAGCCGCAGCACCATCGGGTTCGACGGATCGGCGTCGCGCGCGTAGACCAGCCGCTGCGCCGCCAGTTCAGCGTCACCCTCCGCAAGCGCGTGCTGCGCGGCCGTCATGAACCGCTGGACCCGGTCGGCCGCGTGGTCGGGCCGTGAGAACTCGACGAACTCGAGTGATCCGGCTGGGATCGTCCTGATGCCGACGCTGAACGTGACCCGCGCCCACTGCTGGACCTCCTCGTCGTCACCGGAGAAGTAAATGCCGGTCACGGTGCCGACACCCCATTCGGGGTAGGAAAGGCAGCGCGCGTAGCTGTGTACGACCGAATGGTCGGGAACACGCGACCCGAAGGGATCGTGCTTGGAACGGTCCTCGGCCGCGGCGCGGCTGCGCTGCTCGGCCTCGTATGCGCGCCGGCCCTCCTCCGCACGCGCCCGGCGCGTTGCCGCGGCCGACACCTTGACCGCGTTGCGGGTCACACGACCGCCGCGCGAGGTCTCCGCGAGCCGCTCGAGCTCGTCCGCGGCCTCGTTGATCGCCTGCAGATGGCGCTGATGCTCGTGCTGGCGCCCCGGTGGCGCGATATCCGGATGCCAGCGCTTCGCCATCCGCCGCCTGGCCAGCTGAACGGCGCGCTGGTCGAAGGGCGGTTCAAGCTCGAGCAGGTGGAGCGCCTGCTCTACGTCGAGGATCCGAGGCATGACCTGACTACGTTAGCGGCACCGGCGAGGTCGATGATCCGCAGCCGGCATCTACGCCTTCACCCCTGGTTCCGCACTCGGAAGCTGATCTTCGCCGGCCCGGACAGCGAACCTCCGGCGTAGGCGGCCTGTACCGTCCGGTTCGGTCCGGCGGGGAGCGTGAAGGAGGCCGTGCCCGACCGAGAGGTGCGGATCCGCCGCGTCTGGCGCCCGTCCGTGATCCGCACCGACGCGCCCGCGATATCAGCGCCGTTCGACGTCACAAGGTGCAGGACGCCGTGCACGGCGTGGCCGGAGCCGGCGAGCACAGTCTGATTTCGAGCCGCGACGTAGGAGCACGCGAGGCCCTTCGAGACGACCGCCGTCCCCTTCGAGCCCGGGTAGTCGACGACGACCCGGAAGTGCCGATCGCCGGACGCGAGCTCGATCAGGCCGGCCGAACGCGAGAGCGCGTGCAGTCGGCCCGTCGCGTTCACGACCGTGCCGATCACTTTCGTGCCGGCTCTGATCGTGACCGTCGTCCCCGCGAGCGTGACCGAAAGCAGCGTGTCGCGCGAGTCGGCGACCGCGACCGCGCCGTGGCTGAGACTGCCGATCAGTCGCAGGTCGCCGGCCTGATGGGTCGCCCGGCGCGAGAACAGCTGGGAGCATCGCGCGACCGGATCTGAGGTGGAAAGCACGCTGGCGAACTTGATCGTCCACTTGAATGAGGCGACGCCAACCCGTCCGCCAGAATCGATCGCCTCGAGCCCGACGGTCGAGGTGCCGGCTTCCCTCGGGGTGCCCGTGATCAGGCCGGTCGACGGATCGATTGACAGACCCGACGGCAGGCCGGTCGCTTGGTACGTGACGGGCGCGTTGCTGGCGTCGCTCGCGCTCGTCCGCAGGCTCACCGGCCGGCCGAGCATCGAGCTCTGCGAACCGGGGTTCGTCACCGTGACGGTCTCGCACAACGCGACCGCCAGTGCGGGCGCGATCGGGGTGCCGAGACCGGTGGTCATGTCGTACCCGCGACCGGCGGTGAAGTGGCCGCTGTTGGTGCCGGTGAAGTCGTTGTTGCCGGAGGTCACGTCATTGAAATACGACCCGTAGGCTTGGCCTGCGGCGCGGTAGAGGGCCGGATTCGCGAACCCGACCGAGGTGCCGGCGCAGTACGGGGACGCGTTCGCCAGCGCAACGAGGGCGGCCCAGACCGGGGCTGCGGCGCTGGTGCCACCGATCCCGCTCCAGGCACCGTCGTAATAGATCAGGTAACCGGTGAAGGGGTCCGCGTCGGCTGAGACGTCTGGCACCTCACGGCAGTAGCCCGATACCCCGCACGGCCCCCCGGACGACAGCGAGTTGATCACGTGCAGCAGAGACGCCGCGTCGGATTGGTACACCGGCATCTTCCAGATCGCAGAGACACCGCCACCACTCGCGCCGGCGCTCGAGCCGAGCAGCCCGCTGAGGCCGCCCCCGTTGTTCCAAACGGTCTCACTCGGCGGTGGTCCCACAGAGCTGAGCGAGGTGCCGCCGACTCCGGTGACGTATGGCTGGCTCGCCGGGTCATCGACCGCAGCGCCCAGGTCGAGGTTCATTCCCGGCGCATAGCAGTCCTCGGCACCGTCGTCGCCCGCGGCAGAAAGAATCGTCTGGCCCTGCGTGGCGGCCTCTTGGAAGAGCGTGCCCTCCGCGACCGCGTCGGCCGAGCCCTCCATCGCCTCGCACTGCCCCCAGGAGGTGGTGATCACCTTCGCCCTGTCCTGGCTGATGATCGTGTTGTAGGTGTCGTACGGGCCCGCTCCGGGCGCCCCGGAGTTCTCGTTCGGGCCCTGGTAGACGATGATGTTCGCCTTCGGAGCCAAGCCGATCACGTCCTCGATATCGAGCGCAGCCTCGCCGCTGCCAGGGCCGGATCCAGCGCCCCCGTCGACCTCGAGATATGTCACCGATGCGTTCGTCCCGTAGCACGTCTGATAGGCGGCGATGTCAGAGGCCAGGTCGGGCTCGAGCTCGTAGACGGCGATCGTCTGGCCGGCGCCCTCGTCCCCGCCGGCGTAAAGGCTCGAGAAGCGATACGCCGCTGCGATCTCGTCGGCCGTGTACGCGCCCTGGCCGGGAGCGGCCGCGACTGCGGCCCCGCACGGCTGCGGCCCGCCCGTCACGATGTGTGGGGCAGTTCGGCGAACGACGAGGCCGCCACGCGGACGGACCGCGAGCGGCTCGGGCTCTGAAAGCGTGTCGAGCCCGACCACGCCCTGGACGAGCCCGGCGACGCCTGCGTCGAATAGCGGTGCCGCCGTGCTCGCGAACGCAAGCCTCCGACCGGACTCGGTGACCTTCGAGAAGGAGATGGAGAACGCGTCGGCGGCCTGAGCGGCCGTGGCAGCGATCGGAATCGCAAGTCCGTTCGCGCTGACCCGACCGGGACTCAGTCCGTGCGTGCGCAACGAGGTCTGCACCGCGGCAATCTGAGCCTTGGTCGGGCCGAACCGCCGCGCGAACTGGCCCGGCGTTATGTAGTGACGGTAGACGTCCGACCCCGGCGTCGACACCGCGTTCGCGAACGCAGCGAGCGCCGCGCCGTTCCGAGGCTTCAGCGCAACCGTCAGATCCAGCCTGGTGGAGGCCGGCAGCGACCCAGCCGCGCCGGGCGCGGCCGCCAGCGGCGCAACCGAACCGACGCGAATCCCGCGCGTCGACGCCGCCGCGATCGGCTCCGCGATCAGGGCGGCGAAGACTGCGCCGGCGCACGCGGCCATCGCGAGCGTGCGTGGCACGCGGGACATCAGAGAGCTCCAAGGCATGAGAAACCGCCGTGGCAGCCTAGCGAGTGATCGCCGATCAGGCGCAGGTGGTCCGCCGGATCCCCGGCGCGCCCGGCCCGCTGGTTCGGATCGCTCACAGCCGGAGCTTCACCACCAACGCTGTGGTGAAGTCGCTCGCATCTGTCGGCTCGACGGCGGCGTCAAGCGTCCTGTGGGTGCCCTGTCCAGCCATCGCGGCCACCTCCGCGCGGGCCCGGATCGCCGGGGCCTCGATCGTGATCCGCAGCGCGCTCGGGTTCGATCCCGTCACGATCGTGAGCTCGCCATGACTGAGCTTTGCCGCGAACGTGATCTGCCGTCCTCCGGGGCCGCTGACGCGAATGCTCCTGGTAACCACCCTCTGGCTCCGAGCGAAGCTGAGGCCGCCCGGCAGTGCCACCTCGACGGACGCAATCGGTGGCGCGTCACGACCGGCGGCCAGCTTGAACGAGAGCGTCGGGCTCGCGCCGGCGAGCCCCGCGAGTCGACCGTCAGAAGCGCTCGGCAGCCCGCCTATCGTCCAGCGGAACGTCGTTTGCCCCGAGACGAGGCTCGAGTCCGCGGCGGTGACCGTCACGTTCGAGGCACCCGCCCGCTTCGCCGTACCGCTGATGAGGCCGGTTGCACCGTTGATCGAAAAGCCGGAGGGAAGGCCGGTGGCGTAGTAGCTGAGCCCCCCACCGGTGCTTTCACGCCCTTCGATCAGAATCCGCTCAGATTGCCCGACCATTCCGGTCTGATCGCCAGGATCGGCGACTGTGACCTTTGGCGTGGACGTGATCGGCGCAGGCGCCGTCGGGGTCGTGCCCGTCGGCGTCGTCGGTGTCGTGGGAGTGGTCGGCGTAGTCGGGGTAGTCGGCGTCGTCGGCGTCGTCGGGGTGGTCGAGACGCCGGTCGCGGCGTCACACAGTGCGGTCGGCAACGTCGACCCGTTCGGCGTCCCTAGTCCCGACGCCATGTCGTAGCCCGTACCGGCCGGAAACTGGCCGCCGTTGGTGCCGGTGATGTCGTTGTTGCCCGCGGTGACGTCGTCGAAGACCTCGGCATATTCGCTGCCCGCGACGCTGTATAGGTCCGGGTTGAGAAACCCGATCGGCGTGCCGTCGCAGGCGGTCGAGGCATTCGACAGCGCGATCAGCGCCGCCCACAGCGGGGCGGCCGCGCTGGTACCCCCGATCCCGCCCCATGCCCCGTCCCAGTAGACCAGGTAGCCGTCATCGGGGTCGGCGTCGGCCGATACGTCCGGCACCTCGCGGCAGTAGCCCCCGCTCGCCGCGAGACACGGCGACCCCGACGAGCGTGAGTTGATCACGCTCAGGGACCCGGCCGCGCCCGATTGATAGGACGGCATGCTCCACAGCGATGAGACACCGCCGCCACCACCGCACGGGCCATCACCGCACTGCTCATTCCAAACGGTCTGCGTCGGTGGCGGCCCGAGCGTCGACAGAGTCGTCCCGCCGACACCGGTCACGTACGGCTGACTGGCGGGATCGTCGACCGCGAGCGAATTCGTGCCGCAGTCCTCAGAGCCACTG